>Ga0180221_1000132_pt1 | contig 107799 bp, 94 predicted proteins | sample eDN5th37CKraftMG_FD_151339 | JGI IMG/M metagenome (GOLD analysis project Ga0180221, IMG submission 151339) | Enriched Miracle-Growth compost microbial communities from Emeryville, California, USA - eDNA 5th pass 37_C Kraft MG (version 2) (version 2) ... | reverse complement strand
GACAGCATCACCAATGTCGGGCGCCACCCGCCCGGCACCACCCGAAACGCCGAACGGCCGCGCCCCTCACCCGAGCGCGGCCGTTCACGTTTCCGGCCCGGCGCCACCGCCGTTTATCCGGGGGAAGGAGTCAGCCCAGGAAGGGAGACGTACCCTTGTTCCCCAGCAGGTCGAGCGCGGCGCTCGCCGCGTTCGTGGCATCGCTCGTCGCGGCGCCGCTTGCGCACGGCGCGACGCTGTCCGTGGACGACGACGGCAGCGAATGTCCCGCGGCGCCCTACGCCTCCATCCAGGCCGCCGTCGACGCGGCGGACCCCGGCGACACGGTCGCGGTGTGTCCGGGCACCTACGCCGAGGGCACCGGCGAGGTCGCCACGAACGCGCTGACGATCGCCAAGAGCCTCACGCTCAAGGGCGCCGGCGCCGACCTCGTCACGATCCGCCCCGCCGGCAGCGGCCAGATCGCCGAGGGCGGCACGCCCGACCTGCGCAACGGCATCGGCGACATCGTCGTGGTCCGCGGCACCCCGTCCGCGCCGGTCACCGTGAACATCTCGGGCGTCACGATCGACGGCGCCGGGGTCGCCGCCGAGGCCGGGCTCGTCTTCCTCGATGCGCAGGGCTCCGTCGTCCGCAGCCGCGTCACGAACGTCGTCACCTCCGAGGCCGCGAACGCGTCGACGCAGCCCGGCGGCTACCGCTCGGCGATGCCGGGCGTCGGCATCGCCCAGGTGACCGCGGCCGCCAGCGCGCCCGACGGCGCGGCGCCGCGGCCGCTGCTGATCGACCACACGCGCGTGGACCGCTACAACCGGATCGGCGTCCTCATCGACGGCGCCACCGAGACGACCGACAGCGCGCCGCTCACGGCGACCGGGATCGTCAACCGGCTCACGATGCGCGGCAGCCAGGTGGTCGGCCGCACGCTCTGCGTCAACTACCAGGCCGACGGCAACTGCTCCTCGGTCAACCTGCTCACCACCGGGCCGCTCTTCGGCCAGGACGGGGTGCGGGTCACCTCGGGGTCGACCGCCGCGGTCACCACCTCGCTGATCTCGCAGAACCTCGTCAACGGCACCGGCGCGCCGACGCGCAACGCGGCGACCAACAACGCGAACCTCACCCGCGGCGCGGGCCTGCGCTTCGTCGACGCCGGGTCGAGCTCGGTGACGCGCAGCAACGTCGTCGACAACGCCTACGGCGTCCTCAACGTCACCGCCGACCAGACCACGGCCAACACGGCCACGCCGGTCGACGCGACCGACACCTGGTGGGGGCTGCGCTACAACAGCGCGACCAACCCGGGCCCGGCGATCTCGCCGACCGTCAACCCGCCGGTGCCCGAGAACCCGGTCAACGGGGCGCCGACGGCCGACGGCGACGGGACGACCTCGACCGCCGTCGACGTCTTCCCGTTCCGGTCCGGCCCGCAGGGCGACCCCACGACGGGCGAGCACCCGCTGCTGATCGCGCCGCTGGCGGCGGCCGACCTGGCGCCGACCGTCGCGCTCGCGAGCACGCCGGCGGGCGACTACTCGCCGGGCGGGACCCTGACGCTGCGCGCGACCGCGACCGACGACTTCGGCGTCAGGCGCGTCGTCTTCTACGAGGGCGCCGAGGTCGTCGGCGAGGTCGCCCACCCGCCGTACGAGGCGACGATCGCGCTGCCCCCCGGGACGTGCGCGCCGCGCGGCTTCAGCGCGGTCGCCGAGGACTTCCTCGGGCAGACGGCGGCCGGCGCGCTCGAGGTGACCGGTCGCTGCGAGCCGGGCCCCGAGCCGGGCGGCGGCGGCGGCGCGACGCCGCCGGCGCCGAGCACGGACGGCGGCGGCGCCACGACGCAGGCGCCGAGCGCGGGCCGCCCCGCCCCGACGGTGGCGCTCGTGGGCCCGCCGGCCCGCATCGGGGCGCGCGGCCGCACGCTCACCTTCGACCCGAAGGCCGACGCCGGCGTCGCGCGCATCGACGTGTTCCTCGGCACCCGGCTGGTGTGCAGCGTGGCCAGCGAGCCGTGGACGTGCGACCTGAAGCCGACCGGCGCGGACGTCGGCCGGCAGACCCTGCGCGTCGTCGTGACCGACAACGCCGGCGCGACCGGCGAGACGTCGGCGCCGGTGACGGTCGACCGGTTCGCCCCCCGGGGCCTGCGCGTGGCGATGGCCTCCAAGCGGGCCCGCCGCGGCCTGGCCCGCCGGACCTTCTCGGGCGCCGTGCGGCTGCCCGAGGGCGTCACCCCCGCCCAGGGATGCGCGGGCGCGAGCGTCACGCTCGTCGTCCGCCGCGGCGGGCGCGCCGTCGACAACACGCAGGTGCGCCTCGACGACCGCTGCCGCTTCGCGCGGCGCCTCACCACCCGCCGGAAGGGCAAGCCCTTCTCGGTGACGGCCACGTTCGGCGGCACCGCCGTCCTGGCCCCGATCAGCAAGACCCGGAGGTTCTCCTGATGCCCTGCCGCCGACTCATGGCGGGCGCCGCGGCCCTGGCGGCCGCGGCGGCTCTCGCCGCGATCCCGTCCGGGGCGGCCGCCGCCCCGGACCCGGTGGGCTGCACCACGGACCTCGAGCTCGACCCGTCGATCCCGACGTTCCAGCAGGTCGTCGGCGTCCCGCTGGGCGCGGGCGGCACCGGGACGAGCTCGCGCCGCCCCACCGCGGACCTGTACCGCTACGGCGACGCGCTCGTCGAGGCCACGGCCGACAACCCGCGCGTGCGGGTGATCTCCAAGACGCTGGGGACCAGCACGCTCGGCACGCGGGAGCTGAAGTACTACGTGATCGGGTCGCCCGACAACATCGCCAACCTCGACGCGGGCCGCAACGACGCCGCGTTCTGGTCGGGCGTGCGGGCGGGCACGATCTCGGAGGCGGCCGGCCTCGACGCGGCCGACGAGCGGCCGGCGTTCGGCTGGATCACCGCGACCCCGCACGGCAACGAGCCGGCCGCGGGCGAGGCGATCAGCCGCGTCATGTACGAGCTGGCCGCGCGCCTGGACTGCGACAACGTCAAGCGCCTGCAGAACCTGACGCTGTTCCTCGACCAGGCGCGCAACCCCGACGGGCGCGACGCGCTGCAGCGCACGACCGCCTGGGGCTTCGACCCCAACCGCGACTTCGGGGTGCGCAACTACAAGGAGAACACCCTCTTCATCCCCGAGATGAACAAGTACCCGGGGCCGTTCTTCATCGACGCGCACCAGCAGTCGTCGGGCTACTTCTTCCCGCCCAACGAGGACCCGGTCCACCACGAGCTGTCGAACTTCTCGCTCGACTTCATCCAGAACAAGATCGGCCCGCGCCTGCAGGCCGCGTTCAACGACCAGTCCTCCCAGTACCGCAACTACAACACCTACGACCTCTTCACCCCCGAGTACGGCGACTCGGTGCCGTCGCTCGTCATGGGCGCCGCCGGGATGACGTTCGAGAAGGGGACGAGCGAGTCGTACGGCAAGCAGGTCTACGACCACTACCTGGCGATCGACGAGACGATCAACGTCACGTCCGAGCACAAGGTGGAGCTCATGCGCGAGTGGGTCAGGCAGTGGCAGGAGGCCGTCGACCAGGGCGCCGCCTGCGAGCTGCAGCCCAACAAGCTCGTCAGCCCGCTGCACTCGGAGATCATCCAGCAGCCGAGCCAGCCGGTCTGCGGCTACTTCTTCCGGCCCGGCCTGCACGCCGGCGACGCGGCGAAGCTGCTCAAGGACCTGCAGGAGCTGGGCGTGCACGTCTACCGGCTCGACCAGGCCGTGGAGGTCGGCGGCCTGCACGAGTTCGGCGAGCCCGACACCGCGGGCACGCTGCCCGCCGGGACGCTGTGGGTGCCGATGGCCCAGGCCCAGAAGCACTGGATCCAGGCCGTGCTCGGCGAGAACCCGTACATCACGTACCGGTTCTGGTACGACGTCGTCACCTGGTCGTACTCGCTGCAGCGGGGCATGGCCGGCAACGGCTTCCTGACGCAGCCGATGCCGTCCGGCGTGGCGATGACCGAGATCGGCGCGCCGCAGCTCGGGACCGTGGCGCCCGGCGACGGCGACGTGTACGCGTTCGACACGGACTCGATGCAGGGCCTCGCCCTCGTGGCCGAGCTGCTCGACCGGGGCGCCCGGGTCGACCGCGCGGCGACGGCGTTCGACGCGGCGGGCGTGCACTTCGAGACCGGCGCCGCGCTCGTGGACCGCAGCAGCCTCGCGGGGATCGACCTGCCGGCGCTGGCGGCCAAGCGCAACACGCCGGTGTATCCGCTCGAGGGGCACCCGGTCGCGCACTACGCGCTGCCGGCGCCGAAGATCGGCCTGTACGCGGGGGCGTCGGTGCCGGCGAACCCGCAGACGAGCAACGCGCACTGCACGAGCGCCGCGTTCTGCGAGATGTACTTCGTGCTGCTGGAGAAGATCGGCCTGCCCGCGTCGATGCTGGTGCCGGTCACCAACGCGGACCTGCCGAACCTGCAGGCGATGGGCATCACCGCGCTCGTCAACCCCGGCTCGTCGATCTCCGACTCGACGTCGCTGCAGGCCTTCGTCAACGCCGGCGGGCGCTACGTCGCCTACGCCGCCGGCGGCGTGACCGCGGCCCGCAACGCGGGGCTGACCACGCTGAACACGACCACGATCAGCGGCCTGGCGACGCCCGGCTCGATGTTCGACGGCGTGTTCGACACCACCAGCCCGGTCGCCTGGGGCTTCGACGAGGGCGGCTGGATCTGGCGCGAGGCGTCCGGCAACCCGGTGTTCAACCCCGCGACGATCGGTGACAATGGGAAGGTGGTCGTCTCGTACACCACCGACGCGTCCAACTACGTCAACCTCACGGGCAAGTACGGGCTGTCGGAGAACGCGGCCGGCCTGGCCGGGCGCCCCGCGGTGGTCGAGACGACGACCGGCGCGGGCCGCAGCGTCCTGTTCGGCTTCAACCCGTTCTACCGCTCCTGGCGGGAGCAGGACGAGCGGCTCGTGCTGAACGCGATCCTCTACCCGCTGGGCGCCGCGGTGCCCGCGGACACGATGTCGCGGCGGGGCGACGCCCGGCCCGACGGGGAGCCGCTCGACGACGACGAGCTCCCGCCGACCGGCGGCGCGGGCGAGACGCCCGTGTCCGGCGACGACGACGACGTCGTCATCACGGTCGAGCGTCGCGACGTCGCGGCGCTGCGGGCGACGGTCGCCCGGGCGGAGATCCCCAAGCGCTGGCGGGCGGCCGCCAGGTACCGTCGCGCTCCGGGCCGGAGGGTCCGGCTCGTCATCCCGAACGTCAGGACCGACGATCTCCACGATCGCCAGCCCTGGGTCACGGAGCTGATGAGCGGTCTGAAGGCGCGCAGCGTGCTCCCCTACAGTGCGCAGCTCTGAACCACCGAATCCAAGAAGGCAACCCAGAGTGATCAGGACCAAGAACCGGGGCCGCACGGCCGCCCTGCTCGCCTGTCTGGCGCTGACCGCCGTCGTCGCCGGCTGCGGCAGCGACGACGACAGCTCCACGACGGCGACCGGCGCGACCGAGGCGGCGACCGCCACGACCGGCGCCGCCATCCAGCTCCCGGCGGAGTTCGCCGACAAGGGCACGCTGGTGGTCGCGACCGACGCGGCCTACCCGCCCAACGAGTTCATCGACGAGGACGGCAGCACGATCGTCGGGATGGACCCCGACCTCGCCGCCGCCCTCGGTGAGAAGCTGGGCGTCGAGATGAAGATGGAGGCCGCCGGCTTCGACGCGATCCTGCCGGGCCTGGCCTCCGGCAAGTACGACCTCGGGATGTCGTCGTTCACCGACACCAAGGAGCGCGAGCAGACCGTCGACTTCGTGACGTACTTCGTCGCCGGCACCTCGTTCTTCACGAAGGCCGAGGGCGGCACCGAGGTCAACGGCCTGGAGGACCTGTGCGGCCTGAAGGTCGCCGTCCAGAAGGGCACGACCCAGCAGGAGGACGTCGAGGCCCAGTCCGAGAAGTGCGAGGAGGAGGGCAAGCCCGCCGTCGAGCTGTCCACGTTCCCCGACCAGAACGGCGCCAACCTGGCGCTGCAGTCCGGCCGCGCCGAGATCAGCCTCGCCGACTCGCCCGTCGCCGACTACCAGGTCAAGCAGTCCAACGGGCAGTTCAAGTCGACGGGCACGCCGTACGGCACCGCGCCCTACGGCATCGCCGTGCCGAAGGACAGCGGCCTGGCCGAGCCGATCCTCGAGGCGCTGAAGGCCCTGATGGCCGACGGCACCTATGAGGAGATCCTGACCAAGTGGGGCGTCGAGGCCGGCGCCATCGACGACCCGGTGATCAACGGAGCCGAGTCCTGAGCCAATCCGTCCCGGAGCCCGCGGGAAACGTCCCCGCGGGCTCCTCGGTCCCACCGGACGAGATCAAGGCGGTTCCGCTCCGCCACCCGGGTCGCTGGATCGCCGCCGCCATCGTGGTCGTGCTGGCGGCGACGATCATCCGCTCCGTCGTCACGAACGACCGCTTCGGCTGGTCGATCGTCGGCGACTACCTCTTCTCCAGCCGCATCCTCAACGGCCTGGTCCTGACGCTCGAGCTGACCGTGATCGCGATGGTCATCGGGATCGTCCTCGGGACCCTGCTGGCCGTCATGCGGCTGTCGGCCAACCCGCTCGTGTCGGGCGGCGCCTACGTGTACGTGTGGCTGTTCCGCGGCACCCCCGTGCTGGTCCAGCTGCTGTTCTGGAACTTCATCGCCGCCGTGTACCCGACGATCTCGATCGGGATCCCGTTCACGAGCGTCGTCTTCTTCGACTTCAGCGCCAACAGCGTCATCACCCCGTTCGTCGCGGCGATGCTCGGCCTCGGCCTCAACCAGGCCGCCTACCAGGCCGAGATCGTGCGCGCCGGCATCCTGTCGGTCGACGAGGGCCAGTCGGAGGCGGCGCAGGCCCTCGGCATGACGCGGCTGCAGACGATGCGCCGGATCGTGCTGCCGCAGGCGATGCGCGTGATCATCCCCCCGACCGGCAACGAGACGATCTCGATGCTGAAGACGACATCGCTGGTGAGCGTCATCGCCGTCAAGGACCTGCTCTACGCGGGCCAGCTCATCTACGCGGTCAACTACCAGCAGATCCCGCTGCTGATCACCGTGTCCATCTGGTACCTGGCGGTCACGACGCTGCTGTCGATCGGCCAGTACTTCCTCGAGCGCCGCTACGGCCGCGGGTTCCGCCGCAACGAGCCGGAGACGTGGTGGCAGCGCGCCTGGCGCTACGCGATCCCGCGCCACGCGAAGGTGGGCGGCACGTCGTGAGCGAGCCGATGGTCAAGGCCGAGGGCGTCCACAAGCGCTTCGGCCGCGTCGAGGTCCTGCGCGGCGTCGACCTGTCGGTGCCGGCGGGGACGGTGACGTGCCTGATCGGGCCGTCGGGGTCGGGCAAGTCGACGCTCCTGCGCTGCATCAACCACCTGGAGAAGATCCAGGCGGGGCGCATCTGGGTCGACGGCGACCTCGTCGGCTACCGCCAGCGGGGCGACCGCCTGTACGAGCTCAAGGAGTCCGAGATCGCGCGCAAGCGGGCCGAGATCGGGATGGTCTTCCAGCACTTCAACCTGTTCGGGCACATGACGGCGCTCGAGAACGTCATCGAGGCGCCGTGCCGCGTGCGGCGCGTGCGCCGCGCCGACGCGATCGCCCGGGCGCGCGAGCTGCTGGAGCGCGTCGGGCTGGGCGACCGCGCCGACGCCTACCCGTCGCAGCTCTCCGGCGGCCAGCAGCAGCGCGTCGCGATCGCGCGGGCGCTGGCGATGGACCCCAAGCTGATGCTGTTCGACGAGCCGACGTCGGCGCTCGACCCCGAGCTCGTCGGCGAGGTGCTCGACGTGATCCGCGGGCTGGCCGCGACCGGCATGACGATGCTCGTCGTCACCCACGAGATGGGCTTCGCCCGCGAGGTCGCCGACCAGGTCGTGTTCATGGACGCCGGCTGCGTCGTCGAGCGCGGCACGCCCGCCGAGGTGCTCGCCAACCCGCGCGAGGCGCGCACGCGCGACTTCCTGGCGAAGGTGCTGTAGGACGAGCTCAGGCCGCGGCCGGCGGGGCGGTCAGGCGGGCCGCCGCCTGGGCGACCGTCGTGCGGTCGAGCTCGGCCTCGATCGCCTGCGACACGCGGTCCTGCAGGCCGACGAACAGCGCCCCGACCTCGCGCCCGACCGGGCACGCCTCGGCCGGGCCGTGCAGCCCGAGCACGGGGTCGTCGCCCTGGACGGCGCGCCACGCGTCGCCGAGCGTGATCGCGTCGGTGGGGCGGGTGAGCTGCCAGCCGCCGCCGGCGCCGGGGCGCGAGACGACGAGCCCGGCGCGGCGCAGGTGCCCGAGCACGCGCCGCAGGTAGACCGGGCTGGCCTGCACGCTGGGCGCCATCTCCTCCGAGCTGCGCGGCCGGCGCGGGTCCTCGGCCAGCAGCAGGAGCACGTGGGCGGCGACCGCGAACTGCGTGTTCGTCGGGCGGCTCATGACGAGAGCGTACAACCGCAACCGGATCAGTTACAGTTCCCGGCCGCGCAATCGCAACCACGACGACGACGGATTCCAGACGGAGGACGCATGACCACGATCGGCATCACCGGCGCCTCGGGCCAGCTCGCCCGCCTCACGATCGACGCGCTGCTCGAGCGGGGCGTCGACCCGGCGAGCCTCGTGCTCGTGACCCGCAGCCCCGATGCGATCGCCGACGTCGCGGCCAAGGGCGCGACCGTCCGCCACGGCGACTTCGACCAGCCCGACGGCCTGCCCGAGGCGTTCGCCGGCATCGAGAAGCTGCTGCTGATCAGCGCCAGCGACATCGGCCGCCGCATCCCGCAGCACCAGGCGGCCATCGACGCCGCGAAGGCGGCCGGCGTGCGCCACGTCGCCTACACGTCGATCGCCAACCCCGTCGAGGACAACCCCGCCCCGGTCACGCCCGAGCACCGCGCGACCGAGCAGGCGCTGCGCGACAGCGGCCTGGCGTGGACGTTCCTGCGCAACGGCATCTACGCCGAGTTCCAGGCGACCGGCGCCGCGCAGGCGGTCGCCAGCGGCCAGCTCGTGACGAACAAGGGCGACGGGCGCACGTCGTACGTGTCGCGCGCCGACTGCGCTGCCGCCGCGGCGGTCGTGCTCGCCACCGACGGCCACGAGGGCCAGGCCTACGAGATCACCGGGCCCGAGGCCGTCACCGAGGAGAACCTCGCCGCGATCGCCAGCGAGATCAGCGGCAAGCCGATCGAGGTCGTGAAGGTCGACGACGCCGCGCTGATCGCCGGCCTCGTCGAGCACGCCGGGCTGCCGGAGGCGGTCGCGCAGATCGTCGCCGACTTCGGGCGCGCCACGCGCGAGGGCTACCTGGGCGAGGTCACCGACACCGTCGAGCGGCTCACCGGGCGCAAGCCGCGCACGCTGCGCGAGGTGCTCCAGGTCGAGCTGCCGCCGCTCCTGCAGGCGTAGCCGCTAGTCGAGCTCGAAGGAGTCGACGATCGTGTCGGTGTCGAGCACCGCGTCGGGCGCGTCGCGGCGCTCCGTCACGCTGAGCGTCACGAACCGCGAGCCGGCCTGCGCGATCACCTGCGTGGTGCGCAGCCCGCGCTCGCGGTAGTCGGCCACGAGGCGGCGCGCGTCGTCGGCGCCGGGCACGTCGGCCTCCTCGTCCTCGACGACCTCGCCGGCGGCGCGGCCGCCGCGGATGCCCTGGATCGTGAACGCCACGTAGCGCTCGAGCGTGCGCCCGCGGCGGGGCACGCTCGCGACGAGCACGCCGTCGCCGCGCTCGTCGCCGACCTCGATCAGGACGTCGGGGCCGGAGGTGGGCGCGGTGCGCAGGTCGCGGGGCAGGTCGACGCGAACGCCGTCCTGGTCGAAGCCCCAGTAGCCGTCGGGCGGCCCGGCCGTCGTCGACAGCGCGACGATCCCGGCCAGTCCGGCGGCGACGAGCACCACCGACAGCAGCGCGGTGCGCATCATCCGCGCCTCAGCCACCCCCTCACGCGCCGGGCGGGCGCGGTGAGCTTGAGGAAGATGGCGCGCAGCCTGACGCCGACCTTGTAGGCGTTCTGCTCGCGCAGGTCCTTGAGCACGCCGGAGGTGATCGTGTGGTCGATCGTCAGGCGCTGGCCGCGCGCCAGGTTGGCCTGGAAGTCGCGCACGAGGCGGCGGCCGGTGACCTGCGGCGACGGCGGCGGCTCGGCCGCGATCCGGCGCAGCGCCAGCGCCATGAACGCGCCCGCCTGCTCCCACGACGGCCACGCGCGCGCGGTCGCCAGCGCGCCGCAGCGCAGCCGGTGCAGCAGCGCGCGGTCGCGGGCCAGCAGGTCCAGCGCGCGGGCGGTGCCGCGCGGGTCGTCCCAGTCGACGACGAGCCCGTTGACGCCGTGGCGCACGTACTCCTCGTGCCCGGTCACCGGCGTGACGACGCACGTGGCGCCCATGTGGAAGCCCTCCAGCGGCGGGCCGAACATGCCCTCCACGCGCGACAGCTTCAGCACCACGTCGTGCTCGGCGTACAGGCGCGCCATCTGGGCGTGGGGGACGGCCCGCACGAGCCGGTCGACGCCCTCGACGTCCTCGCCCTCGCGGTCGGGGGTGACGAGCGTGACCGTGCGCTCCTCGCGCATCGCCGCGGTCGCCGCCAGCGCCTCGGGGATGCCCTTGAACGCGATCCGCGGCGACCCCTCGATCAGGATGCGCAGCGGCCCGTCGAGGGCGACCGGCGCCTGCGCGGGCGAGGCGAACACGTCCTTGGCGACGCCGTTGCGCACCAGGAACGCGCGGTCGCGCCCGCCGCGCAGCGCCTCCAGCTCGCGCGCGATCCAGCGGGCCTCGGTGACGAACCGCACCGGCAGGTCGAGCGTCAGCCCGGCGGCGATGCGCTCGGGCTCCTCGGGCACGTAGAAGCGCTCCTCCAGCGACTGCACGAACGACGCGTAGCGGGCCGCGTCGAGGTCGAACAGCCAGTCGGCGGTCTCCCACCACGTCGACAGCGCGACGTCGAAGCGCATCGCGCGCGCGTCCTCGAGCGGGACGACGTGCAGGTGCTCCAGGCCGCGGAACGACCAGTCCGGCTCCGCCTGGCGCGCCGTGAGCACGAGCGACACGTCGAACCCGTGATGGCGGGCGAGCTGGGAGGCGTGCTCGACGACGACGCCGACGCCGCCCGACAGCTGCAGGTCCTGGGTGAGGAACGCGACGCGCATCGGCGGGCCGTACTGTACGGCGCGCCCATGCGTCAGCCCCGTTTCGGCGAGCCCGTCCGCGTCGCGTTCGTCGGCCAGCAGACCTACTTCTCGCAGTGCGCGCTGTCGGCGCCGGCCGGCGACCTCCGTCCTCGCTTCTTCGACTTCCGCGCCGGCGTGGGCGACGATGCCGAGGCGCTGCGCGACGCGCTCGAGGCGTGGGGCGCGCACGTCGTCGTCGTGTTCCGCCCCGAGATCCTGCCGCCGGGGACGCTGCACGACCTGCGCGCCGCGACGCTCGGCTTCGTCACCGAGCCGCTCAGGCGCGCCGGCGGCGTCGAGCACCCCGACCTCGACTGGCGCGAGTCGGAGCTGGCGCTCACCGACCCCGGCAACTACGACCGCATCGTCGCGTTCGACCCGCTCGTGGCCGAGACCGCCGACCGCCACGCGCCGGTGTGGCGCTCGCTGCCGCTGCCCGTCGACGACCGCATCTACGCGCCGGTGCGCCCGAGCGCGTCGCCGCCGCGGGCGCTGTTCGTCGGCTACTCCACCGAGCACCGCGAGCGCTTCCTCATCAACGCCAAGCACGAGTACGACGTCCTGCACTACGCGCACGGGCTGCACGGCGACGAGCTGCTGGAGGTGTTCGGCCGCACCGACATCGGCCTGAACCTGCACGTCGAGCACTACCCGAGCTTCGAGAACCGCGTGCTGCTGCACCTCGCCGCCGGGCACCTCGTGATCTCCGAGCCGCTGGAGCCCGCGCACGGGCTCGAGGCCGGGATCGACTTCCTGGAGATCCGCCGCCCCGACGAGCTGATGACGCTGCTCTACCAGCTCACGCGCCGCCCGGACACCTTCGAGCGGGTGCGCCACCGTGGGCGCCACAAGGCCGACGACTACCGCGCCAGCCGCATGTGGCCGCGCGTGGTCGCCGACCTGCTCGCCGACCTGCGCGCGTTCGGCAGCGACCGGGGCGTCAGCCGCGGCTTGCCCGAGCGCCGCAGCCACTCGTCGAAGTAGGCGTCGAGCTCCATCCCGCTCTCGCGCTCAGCCAGCGCGACGAAGTCCTCGGTGGTGCCGGTGCCGTGGCGGCGCTCGGCCTGCCAGGCGCGCAGGATGCGCCAGAAGGCGTCGTCGCCGACGATCTGGCGCAGCCCCTCGACGGTCATCGCGCCGCGGTCGTAGACGGCCTCGCCGAACAGGTCCTCGCTGCGGCGCGGGATCACCGGCTTCCACAGCGGCCGCAGCCGCGTGCCGTCGCGGGTGCGCTCGCGCTCGGAGCGCTCCCACAGCCGGTCCCAGCGGTCGGCGGTCGTGAGCTTCGAGCCGCCCACCTCCTGCGCGTGCAGCCACTCCGACCACACCGCGAAGCCCTCGGCCAGCCAGATGTCGCGCCAGCGCGCGAACCCGACGCTGTTGCCCCACCACTGGTGCGCGAGCTCGTGCGTCAGCGCGCGCACGCCGCGTTCGACGTACACCGGCTTGGTCTGCACCTCGAGCGCGTAGCCGATGTAGCCCGCGTTGGCGACGATCGCGCCGGCCGAGCCGAAGGGGTAGGGCCCGTACTTCGACGCGAGGAAGTCGAGCGTCGCGCCCTGCCGGCGCAGCAGGCCGCGCACGCGGCGCAGCCCCGCGCGGGTGATGGCCGGCAGCGGCGCGCCGACCTGCTCGTGGCCCGGCCAGGCGCGCCGGTTGGTGTTGGCGGCGAGGTCGATCGCGTTGAACAGCGGGATGCCCGCGGGTGAGCGGTGGCGCTCCACGGCGTAGCGCCCGACGGTCGCGGTCGCCAGGTACGGCGCCATCGGCAGGTCCTCGCGCCACCGGTGCGTCGTCCAGCCTCCGCGCGTGCGCCGCGACAGCAGCCGGCCGTTGGAGATCCCCCACAGGCCGCGGGGGACCGTGATCGCGACGGCGAACGTGGCCTTGTCGGCCGGCGTGTCGTTGGCCGGGAACCAGCCCATCGCCCCGATCGGCTCGCCCAGCGTCACGATGCCGGTGTCGGTCGGGACCGTCCCCTCCCACGAGCCGTCCGGGTCGACCACCGGCCGCGCGCGCCCGCCGTAGCGGACGGTCACCCGGAACGACGCCCCGCTCGGGATGCCGGTGGCGGGCGTCACCACGAGCTTGCTGCGCTCGCGGCGGCCGCGCGGGCGGCGCTGCGCGAAGCGCGCCGGGGCGCCGTCGACGCGCACCGAGCGCACGCGCAGGCCCTGCAGGTCGAGCCCGAAGCTCGACAGGTCCTGGGTCGCCGTGGCGGTCATCGTCGCCGTCGCGCGCAGGCGCCGCGTCTGCGGCCGGTAGCGCAGGGCGATCGCGTAGTGCGCCGCGTCGTAGCCGCCGTTGCCGACCCACGGGAACAGCGGGTCGCCGCCGGAGAGCGCGCCCGGCGCGAACGACGGCGCCTGCGCGGAGGCGGCCGCGGGGAGGGCGGCCAGGAGCAGGGCGGCGGCGAGCGCGGCGAGCGGGCGCATGGCGGCGCGACGATACCGCCGCGCCGCCGTCCCGCCTCACACCGGGCAGCTCGCGTCGAAGTTCGCCGGCGTGATCTGCGGCTTGTTGCCGGCCGCCGGCGAGCCCGTGTACGACGTGTAGAGCCACTGCTGGAAGAACTCGTCCCAGCAGTCCGGGTCCTTGCCCGACAGCCGCTTCACGGTCGCGATGTAGTCCTCGGTCGTGGCCGCCGAGTAGGCGTGCTCCTGCAGCCAGGCCCGCTGGATGTCCAGGAACGTCGGCTCGCCGACGATCTGGCGGATCGCCTCCATCACCATCGCGCCGCGCGTGTACATCGCGTTGCTGTCGAAGATGTCGGCGGCGGTCGGCGGGTCCGCGGGCGGGACGCGCCAGAACGTCGTCGAGGTCGAGTTGTACTGGTTCGCGAACCGGGTCGCGGTGGCCGTCCCGCCGTTCTCGCGCTCCTGCCACACCCACGACGAGAACTCGGTCATGCCCTCGTTGAGCCAGATGTCGCGCCAGCGCGCCAGCGTCACGAGGTCGCCGAACCACTGGTGGGCCTGCTCGTGGGCGATCGTGGTGATGCTCGGCCCCGTCGTGGTCGCCGCCGTGGTGGTCGCGTAGATCGGCTTCGTTGCGGTCTCCAGCGAGTAGCCGACGCTCTGGCGCGGCACGATGCCGCCGGCCGTCGTCCACGGGTAGTCGACGCCGTACCAGTCGGCGTAGAACTGCAGGATCTGCGGGACGCGCTGCTGGTTGGCGCCGATCGTCGCCTTGTTGGTGAACGAGGCGTCCATCGCGACGTACAGCGGCCGCGGCCCGCCCGTGAGCTGGGAGTAGGACAGGTCGTAGTGGCCGATCGCGACCGAGGCCAGGTACGTGGGGATCGGCTTGCTCTCCGACCAGTGGTAGGTCGTGAAGCCGTCCGCGGTGTCGGTCGAGAGCAGGTCGCCGGTGGCGACGACGTCCCAGCCCTCGGGCACCCGCATCCGCACCTCGAACGTCGCGCGGTCGTAGGGGACGTTGTTGTTGGGGAACCAGCCCTGGGCGCCGATCGGCTCGGCCACGACGATCGCCCCGTACGTGGTGCTGGGGACCCAGCCCTCCGACGAGCCGTCCGGGTCGATCACCGGCTGCTCGACGCCCGCGTAGTCGATCGCGAGGGTGAACTCGGCGCCGTCGCGGATGCCCTGGGCAGGCGTGACGATGAGCTTCGTGCCGTTCCAGTCCTGCGTGAACGTCGCGGGGACGCCGTTCACGCGCACGGCCGTCGCCCCGAGGTACTGGAGGTCGAGGCTGAGCTCGGACAGGTCCTGCGTCGCGACGGCGCGGATCGTCGCGGTGCCCTGCAGGATCTTCGTCGTGATCGTGTAGCTCAGGTCGAGCGCGTAGTGCTGCACGTCGTAGCCGCCGTTGCCGATCGTCGGGAACAGCGAGTCGCCGCCCGTGCGGGCGCCGGGCGTGTAGTCGACGGGCGGCGTGTCGGGCGTCGGCGGGCCGGGCGCCGCCGTCGCGGGAGGCGTGACCGGCTCGGGCGCCGGGGCCGAGCCCGCCGGCTCCTCCACCGGGCTCGTCGACGCCTCGCTCTCCGCCGGCGCCGTGACCGTGAGGCGGCCGGGGGCGGTCCGGCAGGCGCCCGAGACGCAGACGATCACGCGGTAGCGGCCCGGACGCAGCTTCGCCGGCAGCGTTCCCGCGACGCGGAAGCGCGTGCGGCTGTGCGCCCTGACGCGCGGCACGCGGGCGGTCGCGATGCGCGTGCGGGTCGCCCCGGCGCGCACCCACAGCGCGATCCGCGCGGACCGCGCGCGGTCGCCGCGGTTGGCGATGTGGCCGCCGGCGGCGATCTGCCCGCCCGCGACCGCGGTGGCCGGGCTCGCGCCGACGGACGCGACGGAGAGCGCCCGCGCGGCGTGACCGGGAGCGGCGAGGACGAGCAGGACCACGGCGGCGGCGGCGCCGGCGAGGGCGTGACGGAGCATCTGGGTGACCTTCGTGTCGGGGAACGGCGGCGGGGCGCCAGGCTAGCCCCCGGACGTGGGGCTCGGATTGGACCGATCGCGGCAACCGGCCTGGCCATCGCGTCGAGCGCGTGCGTCGCGGCGGCGCAGCCCCCGCCGCGGCGTTGGCCGCGCCGGCGCACGGCGGCCCGCCGGCCGCCCGGCCCGCGGCTACGCTCTCGGCGTGCCGCCCGCTCCGCCCGCGGTCGCCGTCGACGGCGTCTCGAAGACCTTCCGCCTGCCCCACGAGCGCGTGCACACGCTCAAGGAGCGGGCCCTGCATCCGCTGCGGCGGATGGGCCACGAGGCGTTCCCGGCGCTGCGCGACGTCAGCTTCGCCGTCGACCACGGCGAGTTCTTCGGCATCGTCGGGCGCAACGGCAGCGGCAAGTCGACGCTGCTGAAGCTGCTGGCCGGGATCTACGCCGCCGACCGCGGCCGCATCTACGTCAACGGGCGCATGTCCACGTTCATCGAGCTGGGGGTCGGGTTCAACAACGACCTGCCCGCGCGCGACAACGTGATGATCAACGCGACGATGCTCGGCCTCAGCCCGCGCGAGGCGCGCCGCCGCTACGACGCGGTCATCGACTTCGCCGAGCTGCGCGAGTTCGAGGACCTCAAGCTGAAGAACTACTCGTCGGGCATGGAGGTCCGGCTCGCGTTCAGCGTGATGATGCAGGTCGACGCCGACGTGCTGCTCATCGACGAGGTGCTGGCCGTCGGCGACGCCTCGTTCCAGCAGAAGTGCTTCGACGAGTTCGCCCGCATCCGCCGGGCGGGCAAGACCGTGCTGCTCGTGACCCACGACATGGGCAACGTGCAGCGCTTCTGCGACCGGGCGATGCTGCTCGAGCGCGGGCAGGTGGTCGAGCTCGGCGACCCCGACCGGGTCGCGGCCCGCTACCTGGAGCTGAACTTCAACCAGGGCGACGTCGAGGCCACGCGCGAGGAGGCCGACGCGGGCCGCTACGGCGACCGGCGCGCCGAGATCGTCGAGGCGTGGTTCGAGGACGAGTCCGGCGAGCGCGTCCAGACGATCCCGGGCGGCGCGCGGCTGGCGTTCTGCTTCCGCGCCCGGTTCCGCGAGGCGGTCGCCGACCCGCTGTTCGGGGTCGTGCTCGCCGACGACCGCGGCACGCCGGTGTTCGAGGCGTCCAACGTGCTGCTCGAGCCGGCCGGCACGTTCGCCGCCGGCGACGAGGCGACCGTGCGGATCGCCTTCGACTGCGTGCTGTCGTCGGGCCGCTACGAGGCGACGCCGGCGATCGCCCGCGGCGGCAGCGGCGTCGCCTGGATCGACCGCCGCGAGCGGTTCGCCTCGATCGTCGTCGCGTCGGCGCGCTCCACCGACGCCGTCCTCGACGTCCCGTTCGCGCTGGAGGTGCGCTCGCGTGAGCGCCGTTGAGCCGTCGCTGGGGCGCCAGATCAAGGGGCCGTCGGCGGTCGGGACCGACCCGCGTCGCTTCTGGCACCTGACCCGCGCGCTCGCCGTCACCGAGTTCAAGCTGCGCTTCTTCGGCTCGGTGCTCGGCTACGCCTGGCAGGTCATGCGGCCGCTGCTGCTGTTCGGCGTCCTCTACGTGCTGTTCACGCAGATCGTGAAGATCGGCGGCGACGTCCCGATGTACGGCGTGGCGCTGCTGCTCGGCCTCGTGCTCTACACGTTCCTGTCGGAGGCCAGCGGCAGCGCGGTGACGTCGATCGTCGATCGCGAGAACCTCGTGCGCAAGATCGAGTTCCCGCGCCTGGCCGTCCCGCTCAGCGTCGTCCTCACCGCGCTGTTCAACCTGGGGCTGAACCTGTGCGTCGTGGCGATCTTCCTGCTCGCGTCGGGCGGGTCCGTGCGGTGGTCGTGGCTGGAGCTGATCCCGCTCGTCGCGCTGCTGGCCGTGCTGGCCAGCGGCCTGGCGATGCTGCTCAGCGCCCTGTACGTCCGCGCCCGCGACCTGAAGCCGATCTGGGACGTCGTCCTGCAGATCCTGTTCTACGGCTCGCCGATCTTCTACGCGGTCGAGACCGTGCAGGAGTCCGCGCCCGACTGGGTCGCCAAGGCGCTGATGCTCAACCCGTTCGCGGCGATCCTCCAGCAGGCCCGCCACGCGGTCGTCAGCCCCGAGTACGACACGGCGGCCGCGGCGATCGGCGGCACGTGGCGGCTGCTGGCGCCCCTCGCGGTGATCGCGGTGGTGTTCGTCGCCGGCTACCTGGTCTTCCGCCGCGCGGCTCCGCGGCTCGCCGAAGACCTATGAGTGCCGCCCGCCGCGCCCGCGCCGCCCTCGGCCGCGCGTACGCGCGGGCCTGGCGCCGCGCCGCGCCGCGGTCGGCGCGCACGCTGCCGAGCCTGCCGCCCGAGCCGCTGTCGCGCCGCTTCGGCCAGGACCGCGGGCGGCCCATCGACCGCGTCTACATCGAGCGCTTCCTCGAGCGCCACGCCGCCGACCTGCGCGGCCGCGGCGTCGAGATCTACGAGCCGACGTACCTGACGCGCTTCGGCCGCTGCGACCGCATCGACGTGCTCGACCTCGACCCCGCCTCGGCGCAGGCCACGATCCACGGCGACTTCGACGCGCTCCCGGCCGAGGCGTTCGACTGCTTCGTCTGCACCCAGACGCTGTCGGCGGTCGGGGATCCGCTCCAGAAGCTGCGCCAGGCGCACGCGGCGCTGAAGCCCGGGGGCGTGCTGCTGGTCACCGTCCCCAACATCACGCCCGACATCCCGGGCGAGGCGTTCCCCGACCACCTGCGCTACACCGCGCACGGGCTGCGCGCGCTGGCCGCGCAGGTGTTCCCCGACCCGGACGTGCGGGCGCACGGCAACCTGCGCACCGCCGCCGCGTTCCTGTACGGGATGGCCGCGCACGAGCTCGAGCCGGCCGACTTCGAGCGCGACGACCCCGCGTTCGAGCTGGTCGTGACGCTGCGCGCGGTCCGCCCGCCGGCCCCGCCGCGCTAGCCTCCGGCCGCCTATGCAACGCCTCGACACCCGCCTGCCGGGCCTGATCCTGCTGCAGCCCACGGTCCACGGCGACGACCGTGGGTTCTTCGTGGAGACGTTCCGCGAGAGCACGTTCGCGGAGGTCGGGATCGAGACCACGTTCGTCCAGCACAACCACTCGCGGTCGTCGAAGGGCGTCCTGCGCGGGATGCACTATCAGCTCGGGCTGGCGAAGCACGTGCGCTGCGCGCGCGGGCGGATCCTCGACGTGGTCGTCGACATCCGCCGCAGCTCCCCGTGGTTCGGGCAGTGGGAGGCGTTCACGCTCGACGACGAGAACCACCAGCAGCTGTTCGTCCCCGCCGGCTTCGCGCACGGCTTCGTCGTGCTGTCGGACGTCGCCGACGTCGTCTACCTGCAGGACGACTACTACGACCCCGAGAAGGACCGCGGGATCGCCTACGACGACCCGGACGTCGGGATCACGTGGCCGTCGGGCCTGGAGCTGACGACGTCGGAGCGGGATCGCCGGCAGCCGCGGCTGGCGGAGGTCGATCCGGACCTGCTCCCGCAGTAGCCGCCGCCTCTCGCGCGCGCAGCGTGCTCGACACGAGCTGCGCGAGGCCGACGACCGCCAGCATCGCCACGCCCACCGCCGTGCGGTTCGCTGCCGTGTCGAGGTGGAACCCGATCTCCAGGCGGCTCGTCCAGAAGACCCACAGCAGCGCGGCCAGGTACAGGACCGCCGCCGCCAGCCAGAACCCGGCCAGGGACCGCAGCCGCAGCCGCGGGCGGACGGCGAGGGCGACCACGAGGGCCAGGAAGCACGGCGGGATCCAGAAGTAGACGCCCTGGTTGCCGAAGATCGTGAGCATCCGCTGGAACGCCAGGTCGAGCCGGTCCCAGCGGTCGCTGAGGTAGCCCCAGTCCAGCGACTCGCCCAGGCCGGGGGTGTCGGAGTTGGAGATGTCGTGGGCGGCCAGCCAGACGCGCCACGGCAGGACCGCGAAGAGCACGACGCCGGCGCCCGCCAGCCACGGCCCCAGCCGCTGCCGCCACGGCCCGGGCTCGCGGCGGGCCAGCGCGACCGCGAGGGCGACGGCGAGGACGAGGAGCGCGCCCACGAACCCCTCGTTCTTCGTGGAGGCGGCGCCGGCGAGCAGCACGCCGCCGACGAGCATGTGCGCGCCGCGGCCGTCCTCCAGCCACAGCGCCGCGAACAGCGCGCCGGCGGCCAGGAAGCCGGCGACGAGCGTGTCCACGTTGCCCAGCGCGATGTTCTCGGGAACGGGCGACAGGATCGGCAGCACGACGACGACCGGCAGCCACGACAGCACGCGGCGCCCCGGCGCCAGCGCCCACGCGACCGTCCACGCGAACGCCGCCATGCAGATCCACAGCTCGAGGTGCACGAGCCGCAGGTCGGCGGTGCCCATGAACCGGAAGATCGTCGAGTTCAGGAGGGCGGTCAGCAGCGGGTAGTCGAGATGGCTGTCGACGTAGCGCTCCCCGGTGAAGACGTCCGTCTGGAGCGAGTCGTGGAAGAAGATCCCGAGCGTGCGGACCGACCAGATCCGGGCATCGTCGACCTGGGTGGGGAGCTGGTCGAACGAGCGGGCGCCGAGCACGAACCACGCGACGAGCAGCGCGCCGCCCAGCCACGCGAGCGCCCGCTCGGCCCGGGTGCGCCACGGCAGCGGGGGCGGCGGCGGGCCCGCCGCCCGGGCCGCGCCGAAGCGGCGGCCGGCCGCCCACGCGCCGGCGGTCAGCAGCGCGGTCACGACGATCGTCGCCGGCAGCGCCACGGCGATCCCCAGCACGAGCAGGAGCTGCAGCACGGCGGCGACCATCGCCACGCCGCACAGGTAGGCGGGGCCGAGCGCCGCCAGCAGGTCCCGGGCCCGGGCGCGGGCCAGGCCGGTCGCCCACAGCAGCGCCAGCCCGGGCGCGGCGAGGAGCAGGTGCGCGACCGCGAAGCCGACGACCGTCCGCATCAGCCGCCCACCTCGAGGACGCCCATCGCCGGCGCGTACTCCTGATAGGCCGGGTTCGCCGCCGTCGCCTGGTCGCGGTAGGCCTCCGGGATCTCCCCGAAGAACACCCGCCACTGCGCCCGCGACGGGTCGCTCACCTCGACGCGCGGGGCGAGCACGAGCGCGATGCACATCGACACGTTCATGCGGCGCTGCTCCTCGGGCAGGAACAGCTCGTACCGCGCCCGGTCGGGCACGCGCGACTGGATGAAGCGCAGGAAGTTCAGATCCGGCAGGCCGGGCTCGTTGACGCACCAGGTGCGCCCCGACGCCTGGTCGGTGACCGCGAACTTGTCGTCGATCGACCGCAGGTGGTCGATCGCCGGGCGGATCCCGATCGCGTACTGGCCGCCGAGCAGCGCGAGCGCCACGCCGCCCACCGCGACGGCGTACGCGCCGCGGCGCCCGAGGCCGAACACCGAGACGACGACCCACGCCGCGACGGCGATCCCGGCCACCTGGAGCAGGAACCCGAACCAGTACGAATCCCACACGGCGCGGGACCATAACGGCCCTATCCTTCGCCGCGATGCTCAACCGGCTGCCGCGCATCTCGCCGCGGACGTACGCGCAGATCACGACGTTCGCGCTCGCGACACTGGTCATCATCGTGCTGACCGGAGCGGCCGTGCGGGTGACCGGCTCCGGCCTGGGCTGCCCGAGCTGGCCCGACTGCAACGGCTCGTTCGTCCAGACCGAGCTCGACACCCACGGCGCGATCGAGTACGGCAACCGGCTCTTCACCGGCGTGGTGAGCGTCGCGACGATCCTCGCCGCCCTGTGCGCGTTCCTGCGCGTCCCGTTCCGCCGCGACCTGGCGCTGATCGGCCTGCTGCTGCCGCTCGGCGTCGTCGCCCAGGCGGTGCTCGGCGGCCTCACGGTGCTGTTCGAGCTGCAGCCCGGGTTCGTCATGGGCCACTTCCTGCTGTCGCAGCTGTGCATCGCCGCCGCCGCGGCGCTGGCGTGGCGCGCCCGCCACGAGCCGGGCGACCGGCCGCGCGTGGCCGACCGGTGGGCGGTGCTGCCCGTCCGCGCGCTCCTCGTCTACGGCGGGGTCGTCCTGTTCGCCGGCACGATGGCGACCGGCGCCGGCCCGCACGCGGGCGCGTCGGGCACCGGCGAGCTCGTCGACCGCATCGCCTTCTGGGGCGGGCACACGATGAAGCGCCTGATCGAGTGGCACGGACGGCTGGGCACCGGGCTGCTGATCGGCGCGGTGATCGTGTGGGTCATCCTGCGCCGCCGCGGCGCGAACCCCGAGGTCCGCCGCGCGATGACCGTCGTCATCGGGCTCATCTGCCTGCAGGGCGCGATCGGCCTGTGGCAGTACGAGGTCGGCGTCCCGGCCGAGCTCGTGTGGATCCACGTGGGCGTGGCGACGTTCATCTGGCTGGCGCTGCTGTGGGCGACCGCGGCGGCGGGGACGCTCGCGCCCGCCACGGCCGCGGCCGTCCGGCCGGCTCAGCGCGCGGCGCCGGTGGACGACCGCGTCCGGGCGTAGGTCGCCGCGCGCCGCGGGCGCCCGGGGAGGAGCCGGCGCCACGAGCTGCGCCGGCGGCTCCAGGTGCGCTCGCGCCGCTGCATCGACGACGCGTAGATGAAGGCGGGACGCTCCATCTGCACTCCGCAGCCGACCACGTTCGCGGCCGGCCCGTCAAGGGTCGCGCGGCCGAAGACCCCGCATCGTCCGCCTTCTTCTCATCGCGCGTTCGCGGGCAGCGCACGCAGGACCAGCAGCGCGATGTCGTCGCGCTGGGCCTCCTGGTCCTGGAAGCCGACGAGCGCCTCGACGATCGCGGTCGCGACCGCCCCCGCCGGCTGGCCGGCCGTGCCCGCCACGAGCGCGCGCAGGCGCCGCGCCCCGAAGCGGTCATGCGGGCCGCGGATGTCGGTGACGCCGTCGGTGTAGAGCAGGACGTCGTCGCCGGGGTCGAGCCGCAGCGTCACGTCGCTCCAGTGCCCGTGCGGGAACGCGCCCAGCAGCGTGCCGGGGCGGCCGAGCTCGTCGACGATGCCGCTCGGCCGGCTGCGCAGCGGCAGCGGGTGCCCGGCGCAGGCGAGCGTCATCGTCACCCCGTCGCCCGCGCTCGGCTCGATCCGCGCGCACAGCGCGGTGCACAGGCGCCGGCGGTCGTCGTCGTGGACGAGGACGTGGTTGAGGCGCTCGAGGATGCGGCTGGGCTCGCGCTCGTAGAACGACGCGGTGCGGATCGTGTGGCGGGCGAGCGCGGTGATCGCGGCGGCGGCCGGGCCCTTGCCGGTGACGTCGCCCATCACGACCATCCACGCGCGCGGCTCCCCGGGCAGCGCGAACACGTCGTAGAAGTCGCCGCCGACGGTCTCGCCGCCCGCCGCCGCGCGGAAGCGCGCGGCCATCTCGATGCCGGGCACCTCCGGCAGCGTCGGCGGCAGCAGCGCCGCCTGCAGCGTCGACGCGATTCCCGCGTGCTCGCGGTGCACGCGCGCGTGCTCGACCGCGATCCCGGCCCGGCGGCCGAGCTCCTCGGCCAGCAGCAGGTCGTCGGTCGTCAGCCGCCGCTGCGACTCGATCGTGCCCATCGTGATCGTGCCGATGGTCCGCCCGCCGGCCGTCATCGGCACGATCAGCACCGACCGCGCGCCGACCGCGCGCAGCGCCTCGAGCTGCTCCTCGTCGCCGGCCGCGACGCGCAGCAGCTCGTCGGTGATCTCCGGGTACAGCTCCGAGGTGCCGGTGCGCATGACCTGCGGCGGGCCGACCGGCACGCCCGGCTGCTCGGCGCGCTCGCGGATCACGAGCGTCGCGTCCTGCGTGCGCTCCGGAGCGCGGTCGGCGGTCGCCACGCGCCGCAGCACCCCGCGCTCGTCGGGCATGTCGACCGCGCACCAGTCGGCCAGGTCGGGGACGGCGGCCCGCGCCACCTCGCGCAGCGTCGTCTCCGGGTCCAGCGACGCCGTCAGCAGCTTGCTGGCCTGCGCGAGGAACGTCTGCGCGAGCTCGCGCCGGCGCTGCTCGGTGATGTCCTCGATGACGTTCACCGCCAGGCGCGGGCGCCCGTCGGGCCCGAGGACGGGCGTCGCCTTGTTCAGCCGCCACCAGCGCCTGCCGGTGGCGCGCTCGACGACCTGCACGACCAGCTGCGGGCTGCGCTCCCCGGCCAGCGCGCGCGGGCCCGGGAGCCGGTCGTAGCGCACCGGCTCGCCGTGCTCGTCGCAGATCTCCCACCGGCCCAGGATCTCCTCCGGGGGCGCCTGCAGCATCGCCTCGACGCTCTCGTAGCCGCTGAGCCGGGCCGCCGCCTCGTTGGCGTACAGCAGATGGCCGTCGGGGCCCTGGACGGTGATCGCGTCGGCGAGCGCTCCGATGACCGCCTGCAGGTCGGAGGAGATCGCGCCGAGCTCGCGCCCCAGGCGCGCGTGGTCGATCGCCAGGCCGGCGCGCCGGGCGACGGCCGAGGCGACCTCGAGGTCGTCGCGCACGTAGCGCCGGCCGCCGACGAGCCGCACGAGCGAGAGCGTGCCGATCGTCCGCCCGCGCGCCGAGAGCGGGACGACGATCAGCGACGCGTACCCGGCGTTGCGCATCAGCGCCAGGTGGTCGTCGTCGGTGGCCCAGCGCTGCAGCTGGGCGTCGCGCGTCACGTGCTCGAGCATCGGCTCGCCGGTGCGGATCACGGCGGCGACGGGATGGTCGCTGTCGGGCTGCACGGGGTGGCGCCGGCGCGACTCGCGCAGCCCCGCCGCGACCTGCGGGTCGCGCGCCGCGGCGCCTCCGAGGACGAACCGCCCGTCCGGCGTCATCAGGTCGACGACGCACAGGTCGGCGAGCGTCGGCACGGGCAGCGCCGCGATCGCCTCGAGGTTGTCCATCGGGTCGGCCCCGCTCTCGAAGAGGGCGCTCGCGCGGGCCAGCAGGTCGGCGCGGGCGAGCGTGCGCTCGGCCTCCTCGCGGGCGTGGCGGTGGCGCTCGCGCGAGCCGGCCACCGCGGCGGCCAGTCCGGCGCCCACCGCGACCGTGGTGATCGCGACGAGGTGGTTGGCGGTCGAGACCTCCTCGGCCACCAGCCCGAGCACGACCGCGCCGAGCACGGAGATCACCCCGATCGTGGTCGTGCCGCGCGCGCCCGCGGTCGCGGCCGCGACGAGCGGCCCGACGACGAGCAGCGGGACGAGCGCCGTCGTCCCGCCGATCGCGACGTCGAGCACGACGAGCGCCAGGGTGACCGCCAGCGCCGGCGCGAGGGTGCGCACGCTCCGGAGCATCCGCGCGCGACTCTACCCGGGCGCGCGCGGGTGCCCGGACGGGAGTACGAGTCCGCGACCGCGCGATCGCGGACCGCGCCGGGACCGGCGGATCGGTCAGGCCGGCTTCACGGCCTGGATCGAGACGCTCACGACCCCGTAGATCGCGACGGCCTCCAGCGCGCGCTGCGAGACGAAGCGGTAGTTGGGGTTGAGCCGGACGGCCTCGACGGTGAGGCCCGCCTCGCGGATGTGCTCGACGTAGCGCTCGAGCGGGACCGAGCCGGCGATGCAGGCGGCCCACAGCTGCGTGTTGGCGCGGGTGCGCGGGCGCAGCTCGCGCGCGCTGACGATGTCGGCGATCGCCAGGCGCCCGCCGGGCCGCAGCGCGTCGGCGGCGGCCGCGAACGCGCGCGCCTTGTCGGGCACGAGGTTGAGCACGCCGTTGGAGATCACCGCGTCGAAGCTCTCGGGCTCGACGGGCGGCTCCTCGACGTAGCCGTGCAGGAAGCAGACGTGCTGCAGGCCGGCGATGTCGCGCAGCGTGCGCGCCTTGGCGAGCTGCTCCTCGGTCATGTCGACGCCGACGACCGCGCCGGCCGGGCCAACGAGGTGGCCGGCCACGAACGCGTCGGTCCCGGCGCCGCTGCCGAGGTCCAGCACGCGGTCCCCGGGGCCGATCCGCGCGAGGTCGAGCATGTGGCCGACGCCCGCGTACGAGGCGAGCGCCTCGGCCGGCACGGCGTCCAGCCACTCCTGCGGATAGCCGAGGCGCTTGGCCAGCGCGCGGCCCATCTCGAAGTGGAAGTCGCCGCCCGGGTCGCGGGCGACGTCGCGGTACATGGCGCGGATCTGGCGCCGGACCTCGTCGAGGTCGACGTCCAACGTGGGGGTGGCGATCATGGTGGCTCCAGTGCGGTCGGGTGAGCTGATGCGGGCACCCTCCGCCACCGGCCTTCCCACGACCTTCCCGGCGCGGGAAGGCCGCGGGAAGGCGGCTGCGCGAGCCTGCGCCGCGATGTCCCCGACCGTCCCACCCGCCCGCCGCGTCCTCGCGACGCTGCTGTTCACCGACGTCGCCGGCTCCACCGAGCGCGCGGCCGCGCTGGGCGACGAGCGCTGGCACGCGCTCCTGGCCCGCCACGACGCCGCGCTGCGGCGCGCGGTGGCCGCGCACGGCGGCCGGCTCGTCAACCAGTTCGGCGACGGCGCCCTGGCGCTGATGCCCGGGCCGTCCGGCGCCGTGGACGCCGCCGAGGCCCTGCGCGCCGACGTCGCCGCCGCCGGCCTGGAGGTGCGGGCGGGCGTCCACGCCGGGGAGTGCCTGCTCGCGGGCGGCGACGTGCGCGGCCTGACCGTCCACGTCGCCGCCCGGGTCGCCGCGCTCGCGCGGCCCGGCGAGATCCTCGTCTCGCGCACGGTCGCCGACCTGCTGCTCGGCTCCGGGCGGCGTCTGGAGGACCGCGGCGAGCACGCGCTGCGCGGCGTCCCGGGCCGCTGGCGCCTGCACGCGCCGGTCGCCGCGCCGGTCGCGGAGGCGCCGCGGTTGTCGGTCGTCGCGTGACACGGCAGACTCGCGCCGTGCATCGCCTGGACATCCACGTGCTCGGCGGCTTCGCCGTGGAGGTGGACGGCGTTCCCGTCCCGCCCGCGAGCTGGCCGCAGCGGCGCGCCGCCGACCTCGTGAAGCTGCTGGCGCTGGAGCCCGGCCACCGGCTCCCGCGCGACCAGGTGCTCGACGCGCTGTGGCCGCACCTGGCGCCCGAGGCCGCCGCGGCCGCCCTGCACAAGGCCGCCCACTACGCGCGGCGGGCGCTGGGCGAGCGCGACGCGGTGGTCGTCGCCGGCGGCGTCGTCGCGCTCGCGCCGGACGCCGAGGTGCGCACCGACTGGGAGCGCTTCGAGGCCGATCCCGCCGCGCCCTACGACGGCGAGCTGCTGCCCGACGACCGCTACGAGGAGTGGACGACGGCGCCCCGCGAGCGGCTGCGGGCGCTGCACCGCGAGCGGCTGCGCGAGCAGGGTCGCTGGGAGGAGCTGGCGCGGCTGGACCCCGCCGACGAGGAGGCGGCCCGGGCGCTGATGCGCGCGGCCGCCGCGGTCGGCGACCGCACCGGCGCGGTCCGCCGCTTCCGCGCGCTGCAGGCCGAGCTGGCCGAGCTGGGCGTGCAGCCGTCGGCGGCGACGCGGCGCCTGTTCGCCGAGGTCTCCCGCGGGCCGGCCGTGCAGGCGCCGCTGGGGGCGCTGGAGCCGCTGGCGCGGCGCGCGCCCGAGCTGGCCCTGGCCGTCGACGCGCTCGAGGCGGCCGAGCGCGACCGCGGCGGCGTGCTCCTGGTCACCGGGGAGGCCGGCAGCGGCAAGACCGCGCTGGCCGAGGCGATCCTCGCGCAGGCCGCCCAGCGCCGCTGGCACACGCTGCGCGGCAGCACCGGCGACCTCGCCCCGGGCCGGCTCGGCGTGGTGCGCGAGGCGGCGGCCCCGCTGATCTCCGAGCGCCCCGACCTGATGGCCAACCTCACGCCGGGCCAGGCGGCCGAGCTCGGCGCCGGCGCCCCGGGCGCGCCCGCGCTCGCCGAGCTGCTGGCCTGCGCGGCGACCGAGCGCGGCTGCGCGGTGCTCCTCGACGAGCTGCACGTCGCCGACGAGGGGACGATCGACCTGCTCGCCGCGCTCGCGCGGGCGGCCGCGTCGCGCCGCCTGCTCGTCATCGCCTGCTGGCAGCCGTCGCAGGCCCGGGCGCAGCTGCAGCGCACGGCCGCCGCGCTCGTCGCGCGGCGGCTGGCGACGCCGATCGCGCTGGAGCCGCTGGAGACGGTCGCCGCCGGGCCGACGCGCTACGCCACCACGAGCGACGGCGCGCGCATCGCCTACCAGGTGCACGGCGACGGTCCGCTCGACATCGTGTTCGTGCCCGGCTGGGTCTCGAACGTCGAGCACTACTGGGAGATGCCGGCCGCCCGGCGCCTGTTCGGCCGCCTGGCCCAGCAGGCGCGGCTGATTCTGTGGGACAAGCGCGGCACCGGCCTGTCGGACCCTGTCGCCAGCCCGCCCACGCTGGAGGAGCGGATGCTCGACATGTCGGCGGTGATGGCCGCCGCCGGCAGCGAGCGCGCGGTCCTGTTCGGGGTGTCCGAGGGCGGGCCGATGAGCCTGCGCTTCGCCGCCGAGCGGCCCGAGGCGGTCACCGGCCTCGTGCTCCTGGCCACCGCGCCGCGCTTCTACGCGGCCGCCGACTACCCGGCCGGCTGGGTGCCGGCGATCGCCGATCGCTACGCGGCCGAGATGTACGAGCACTGGGGCACCGGCGCCCTGCTGGAGGTCTTCGCCCGCGACGTCGCCCACGACCCGCTCAGCCGCGAGCTGTTCGCGCGCTACCAGCGGGCCGGGGCCAGCCCCGCGATGGGCAGGGCGATGGTCGAGGCGATGCGCGACATCGACGTGCGCCCGCTGCTGGGCGCCATCCGCGCGCCGACGCTCGTCCTGCACCGCACGAAGGACCGCATGATCGCGGTCGAGGGCGCGCGCGTCATCGCGCGCGAGGTGCCCGACGCGCTGCTCGTCGAGCTGCCGGGCCGCAACCACTTCCCGTTCCTCGGCGACGTCGACCCGGTGCTGGACGAGATCGAGCCGTTCCTGGAGCGGCTCGAGGCCGGCGCCGGCCGCTGAGCGGCCGCCTCAGGCGGCGACCGCGGCGCGCCCGGCGCCGGCGATGAGCCCGGCGAGGTGGGCGGCGTCCGCCCCGACCCCGCCGATCATGTGCGACGTGCGCCGGTGCTGGAACGGCAGCCCCAGCGCCATCAGGCCCGGGACGGGCGTGACGCCGCGGCGGTGGCGCAGCTCGCCGTCGGGGCCGACGGCCTCGGCCGGCAGCCAGTCGTAGCGGCGCGCGAACCCGGTCGCCCACACGATCGTCGAGATGCCGGCCGCCGGCAGGTCCAGCGCGCACACGCCGGGCCCGAGGTCCAGCGGCGCCGGCCCCGGCGCGGCGTCGAAGGCGAGGCTCGCGGCCTGCGCATGGGCGTGCACGTGCGCGGCCTCGAACCGGTCCAGCAGGCGGCGCATGCGGGCGTCGGCGGCCGCCGCGACCGCGCCCAGGTCGCCCCCGAAGCGCGCCGTGGCGCCGTCCCAGCCGATGAGGCGCCCGGCCAGCAGCACGCCGTGGCGGCGCAGGACGCCGAGGTCGAGGTCCTCGCCGCCGTTGGCGCCGGTCAGCACGAGGCTGGCGGCGCGGCGCGCGGCGACGGGGTCGGCGACCTCGTCGATCGTGCGGTCCAGCTCGCCGATGCGCCGCAGCCAGCACCACGCGTCGGCGCCGCGGTGGCGGCGCACCATGCGCGCGTGGCGGCCGGCGGCCAGCACGACGGGCCGCCCGGCGCGCCGCAGCTCGAGCGCGAGCTGCTGGCCGCTGGGTCCCGCGCCCACCACGAGCACGCCGCCGGGCGGCAGCTCGCCGGCGGAGCGGAAGGCGGCCGCGTGCAGCTGCGCCACCTCCGGCGGGGCGCCCGCGGCGACGGCGGGCAGCTTCGGCACGTCGGCCGCGCCGGTGGCGACCACCACGTTGCGCGCGCGCCAGGTGCCGCCGTCGGTCGCGACGAGCAGACCGTCACGGCCCCGGCGCACGTCGAGCACGCGCGTGCGCTCCAGCACCGGCGCCTCGGTCGCGGCGGCGTAGGCCTCCAGGCGGGCGATGAGCGCGTCGCGCGTGAGGTACCCGTCGAGGTCGGCGATCGGCGCGTCGCCGGGCAGGCGGTTCATCCAGTTGGGGGTCAGCAGCGTCAGCGACGGCCAGCGCTCGCGCCAGCGCTGGGCGACGCGTCCGCGCTCCAGGAGCACGTGCTCCACGCCGGCGGCGCTCAGCTCGCGGCTGAGCGCCAGTCCGGCCTGGCCGGCGCCGACGATCAGGGTGTCGACGCGGGGCATGTCAGGGGGCCACCTCGATCCCCACCGGCACGCCGTTGGTGACCATGTCGAAGACGGCCGAGCGCTGCTGCGCGCGGGCGACCAGCGCGACCAGCGTCTCCTTCGGGGCGTCGCCCTCGACGCGGAAGCGCACGCGGATGCGCTCGAAGCCGTTGCGGTGCTCGTCCGACAGGCCGAGCGCGCCCTGCACGTCCATGTCGCCCTCGAGCGTGGACTCGACGCGCGTCAGGCGCACGCCGCGCGCGGAGGCGATGTAGACGAGCGTCGTCGTCAGGCAGGCGGCGAGCGCGTGCAGCAGGTACTCGGCCGGGTTGGGGCCGGTGTCGGTCCCCAGCAGGATGGCCGGCTCGCCCGCGTCGACGGCGAACGGATGCTCGCGCGACGTGTCCTCCCCGCCGGCGGCGTAGAAGTCCTTGATCGTCGAGCGGTTGTGCGCGCCGCCCAGCCACTCGTTGCGGGCGCGGAACGTGAACTTCGCCAGCTCGGGGCGCTCCTTCAGCAGGTCGAGCGTGCCGAACAGCTGCTCGGTGTCGACGCCGTTGCGGACGGTCTCCTGGACCTGGGTCATGTGGGCTCCTTCCGTCTGCGGGCGCCGGTGGCGCCCGCCTCGTGGGTCGTGACGGCGGGGACCCTCTCGGAGCCGCCTTCCCGGAACCTTCCGAACCGCGTTCGAGGCGGAGGACATCGTTCCCATCGGGGGTCCGCGGTCTGGGAGGATCGGCGCATGGACGTGGAGGTGCGGCTGCTGGGAGGCTTCGACGTGCGGGTCGACGGGCGCGCGCTGCCACCCGACGCGTTCGAGCAGCGGCGGGCCGCCGACCTGGTCAAGCTGCTGGCGCTCGCGCACGGCCACCGGCTCGCTCGCGACGAGGTGGTCGAGCAGCTGTGGCCGCACCTGGCGCCCGAAGCCGGCGTCGCCAACCTGCACAAGGCCGCCCACTACGCGCGCCGCGCGCTGGGCGCCCGCGACGCCGTCGTGCTGCGCGCGGGGATGGTCGAGCTGGCGCCCGGCGGGGCCGTCCGCACCGACGTCGAGCGCTTCGAGGCCGGCGACGACGACGCCTACCGCGGCGAGCTGCTGCCCGACGACCGCTACGAGGCGTGGACGGCGGCCGCGCGTGAGCGGGTGCGCGAGCGGCGGCTGCAGACGCTGCGGGCCGGCGGGCGCTGGCACGACGTGCTCGCCGAGGACCCGGCCGACGAGGAGGCCCACCGCGAGCTCATGCGCGCCGAGCTGGAGGCCGGCAACCGCCAGGGCGCCGCCCGCCGCTTCCAGATCCTCCGCGACGAGCTGGCGCGGCTGGGCCTGCAGCCCGATCCCGAGACCGTCGCGCTGTACGAGGAGGCCGCTCGCGGCGACGTCGTGCAGGCGCCGCGATCGCTGACCGGCCCGGTCGTCGGGCGCCGCGAGGAGCTGGCCGAGGCGGTGCGGGCGCTGCGCCTGGCCGCCGAGGGCCGCGGCTGCACGCTGGTGATCGCGGGCGAGGCCGGCATGGGCAAGACGCGGCTCGTCGAGGCGCTGATGCAGGGCGCCGAGCGGCGCGGCCTGCACACGCTGCGCGGCGCCGGGCGCGACGCCGAGGGCGCGCCGCCCTACGGCGCCGTGGTCGAGGCGCTCGACCCGCTGCTGCGCCGCCGGCCCGACCTGCTCGAGCGCCTGGGCGACGGCTCGCGCCGCGCGCTGGCGCTGCTCACGCCGGCCGCCGGGCACGCCGAGGGCGTCGCCGACCCGGAGCGCCACCGGCTGCTGGCGGCGATCGGCCACCTGCTCGACGAGGCGGCGCGCGAGCGCGGCCTCGTGCTCGCGCTCGAGGACCTGCACGCCGCCGACGAGGCGACGCTGCGCCTCGTCGACTACCTCAGCGGCGCCGCGCGCGCCACGCCGCTGATCCTCGTCGCCACGCTGCGACCGACGCCGGCCGACGCCCCGGCCGACCGGCTCGTGCGCGGGCTGGCCGACCGGCGCGCCGCGGTCGTCGTGCGCCTGGGCCCGCTCGACCCCGCCGCCGTGCGCGAGATCGGCGAGCGCGCGGCCCGCGCGCCGCTCGACCCCGCCGCCGCCGACGCGCTCGTCGTCGCCGCGGCCGGCAACCCGTTCTACGCCCAGGAGCTGGGCGCGACCGCCACGCCCGGCGGCGGCGACGTGCGCGTGCCGCCGCGCCTGGCCGACCTGCTCGACGCGCGCCTGGACCGCCTGGGCCCGGAGCCCGACGGCGTGCTCGCCGCGCTCGTCGTGCTCGACGACGGCGCCGAGCCGGCCGTGCTCGTCGCCGCCGCGCGGACCGACGCGGCCACGGTCGAGGCCGCGCTGGCGCGGGCGGCCGCCGCCGGCGTGCTCGGGGCCGAGGACGGCGGCTGGCGCTTCCGCCATCCGCTGCTGCGCGAGGCCGCCGCCGCGCGCGTCCCCGAGGCGCTGCAGGTCGCCGCGCACGGCCGGGTCGCCGACTGGCTGGCCGCCCACGACGGCGCGCCCGAGCGCGTCGCCCACCACCTCGTCGCCGCCGGCCGCGGGGAGGAGGCCGTCGCCCCGCTCGAAGCGGCGGCGCGCCGCGCCGCCCGCGTCGGCGCCTACGGCGACGGGCGCCGCTGGGTCGAGCTCGCGCTGCGCCATGCGCCCGAGGAGCGGCGGCCCGCGCTCTACGCGCTGCTCGGCGACCTGCGGTTCGCCACCGGCGACCGCGCCGCGGTCGCCGCCTACATGACGGCGGTGCGCAGCGCGACGCCCGAGGAGGCGATCGACCTGCGCATCAAGCTCTCGCGCGCCCTCGTGGCCGCGGGCGACGTCGAGGGGGCGCACGCGCCGCTGCTCGACCTGCCCGCCCAGCACGCACGGGTCGCGGTCGCCCGCGGGGTGCTGGCCTGGTACCGCGGCGACATCGACGAGGCCGTGCGGCAGGTCGAGATCGCGGAGGGCCGGGCCGGCGACGAGGCGCTCGACGAGATCGTGGAGCTGCGCGCGATGGTGGCCCACGCCCAGGGTCGCTGGGAGCCGCACGCGCTGATGGAGCTCACCGGCGGCTGGCAGGTCCCGGACCTGGCGGGCCGCATGTCGGACGCCTACCTGTGCGTCACGCAGTACGCGCTGCAGGCCACCGAGCCGTTCGAGCGGCTGCTGGCGTTCGCGCGCGACCTGCGCGAGAAGGCCCGGCGCGCCGGCGCCCGGCGCGGCGAGGCCTTCGGCGCCACGCTGCTGGGTGAGGCGCTGCTGCTGACCGGCGACGCGCAGGCGGCCCGCCGGCAGCTCACCGACGCGGTGCGGCTCAACCACGAGGTCGGCGCGATCGGCGGCGAGGCGCTCGCGCGCACCCGGTTGGCGGAGGCGCTGGCGATGGCCGGTGACGAGGTGGGCAGCATGGCCCATCTCGACGAGGCGATCGAGCTCGCCCACACGTCGACGGTCGTCCGCCACATGCTGTTCATCGTGTACGCGGTCTCGATCCGCCTGCGGTCGGACCCGGCGGCGGCGCTCGCCGCGGTCGACGTCGCCGAGGTGGTCCTCGAGGACCAGCGCGGATGCGGGTTCTGCCCGATCGGCTACGAGCTCACCGCCGCGTCGGCCTGCGCCCGGGCGGGCGAGCCGGTCCGCGGTCGCGAGCTGCTGGAGACCGCGGTCAGACGGTCGCGGATGTGGCCGCCGGGCACGTGGTCGGCGCCGATCGCCGAGTCGCGCGGCGAGCTGGCCGCCGCCGAGGGCGACGCGATGCAGGCGGAGGTGCAGATGCGCCGCGCCGCCGAGGTGTACGCCGCCGCCGGTCAGCGCCTGCACGCGACGCGGGTCGCCGCGCGGCTGGCCGAGATCGGCGGGGCGGCCGCGGCGCCGGCCTGACATGCGAGCGGCCGGGACCCGAGGGCCCCGGCCGCTGCCTCCCGCGACAGGAGATCGGAGGAGAGGAGGTCGCGGGTCGCTCAGCCGCGGTGCGCGACCGGCGCGGGCTCGAGCGCGATCTCGAGCACCTCGTCGATCGACATCACCGGGTGGAACGTCATCTGCGCGCGCACGTCCGCGGGCACGTCGTCGAGGTCCTGGCGGTTGCGCTCCGGCAGGATCACGTCGGTGAGCCCGGCCGCGTGCGCGGCCAGCACCTTCTGCTTGAGGCCGCCGATCGGCAGCACGCGGCCCTGCAGCGTGACCTCGCCGGTCATGCCGACCGTGTGCTTGACCGGGCGCCCGCTCAGCAGCGACGCCAGCGCGGTGACCATCGTGATGCCCGCCGACGGGCCGTCCTTGGGGATCGCCCCGGCCGGCACGTGGACGTGGAACTCGCGGTCCTCGAACGCGTGCGGGTCGATGCCCAGCTCCACCGCGTGGCCGCGGACGTAGCTGAGGGCGATCTTCGCCGACTCCTTCATCACGTCGCCGAGCTGGCCGGTCAGCGTCAGGCCACCGTTCTTGCCGTCCATCGAGGTGGCCTCCACGAACAGGACGTCGCCGCCGACGCCGGTGACCGCCAGGCCGGTGGCCACGCCGGGCACGGCGGTGCGGATCGCCGCCTCCTGGAACACCTTCTGGCGGCCGAGCGCCTCGCGCACCGCGTCGACGTCGACCGTGACCGGCGCCTGCACCTCGCCCGCGGCGATCTTCGTCGCGGTCTTGCGCAGGACGGTGCCCAGCTCGCGCTCGAGCTGGCGGACGCCGGCCTCGCGGGTGTACTCGCGCACGATCAGCTCGAGGACCTCGTCGGAGACCTCGACCTCGTCCTCGCGCAGGCCGTTGCGCTCCCGCTGGCGCGGCCACAGGTAGCCGCGGGCGATCGCCGTCTTCTCGGCCACGGTGTAGCCGTCGAAGCGGATGACCTCCATGCGGTCCAGCAGCGGGCCGGGGATCGTCTCGGCGCTGTTGGCGGTGGCGATGAACACGACCTGCGACAGGTCGAGCTCCACGTCCAGGTAGTGGTCGCGGAACGTCGAGTTCTGCGCCGGGTCCAGGACCTCCAGCAGGGCCGCGCTCGGGTCGCCGCGCCAGTCGGCGCCGACCTTGTCGACCTCGTCCAGGAGGATCACCGGGTTCATCGTGCCGGCGTCGCGCAGCGCGCGGACCAGGCGGCCGGGCAGCGCGCCGATGTACGTGCGCCGGTGGCCGCGGATCTCGGCCTCGTCGCGCACGCCGCCCAGCGACATGCGCACGAACTCGCGGCCCATCGCGCGGGCGATCGACTCGCCGATGCTCGTCTTGCCGGTGCCGGGCGGGCCGATCAGCGTCAGGATGGCCCCGGGATTGACGTTTCGCCGTGCGCTCGTCGCAAGCTCCTCGCTCCCGGCGACATCACGTTCGATGCCACGCTCCCGGCGCAGCTTGCGCACGGCGACGTACTCGACGATGCGGTCCTTGACGTCCTCGAGGCCGGCGTGGTCGGCGTCGAGCACCTCGCGGGTGTGCACGGGGTCGAGCTTCTCCTCGGAGCGCTTGCTCCACGGCACCGCGATCAGCCAGTCGAGGTAGTTGCGGATCATCTGCGCCTCGCCCGACTGCTCGCCGGAGCGCTCGAAGCGCGACAGCTCGCGCTCGGCCTGCTCGCGGACGGCGTCGGGCATGCCGGCGTCCTCGATCTTCTGGCGGTACTCGTCGACGATCGAGCCGTCGTCCTCGCCGAGCTCCTTGCGGATCGACTCCATCTGGCGGCGCAGGAAGTACTCGCGCTGCTGCTTCTGGGCGCCGGACTCGACGTCCTCGCGGATGCGGCGGCGCACCTGCAGCTCCGCCAGCCGCTCGCGCTGCAGGCGCACGGCCATCTCCAGGCGCTCGGTGACGTCGAGCGTCTCCAGCAGCTTCACCTTGTCGTCGAACGACAGGTCGGGCGAGTAGCCGGAGGCGTCGGCGAGGGCGCCGGGCTCGGTGATCGCGCGCAGGAACGAGGCGACGCGGCCGTCGTCGCCGCGCAGCTCGAGGATCTCGTCGTAGACCGCGCGCAGCTCGCGCTCGAGCTCGCGCGTGCGTCCGTCGACCGGCACGGCGTCGGGCGATTCGGTCACCTCGACGCGCAGGCGGCCGCGGGGATCGGTGTGGGCGGCTCCGGCGATGCCCCGGGAGACCCCCTCCAGCGACGCGCCGCGCAGCCCGCCGGGCAGGCGGACGCGCTCGGCGACGCGGGCGATCGTGCCGACCGACGCGAAGCTGCCCTCGTGGCGCGGCACGAGGAGCACACGCTCCTCGTCGCCGACGTCGACCGGCAGGGTCACGTCCATGGTCGGGAAGACGACGGTGTCCTCCAGGGGAACGAGCAGGAGCGTGGTGGTGACTTCGGGCACTGGTCAGTCCAAACTGTTGAGGTTGTGAACCTTTGCTTGTGCATGGTAGCGCAGGATCTGCGCTGGGTCCACTGAGATATGCGCAGAGGCGTAGGCTGAACGCATGTCGCCGCGCCAGGCGCGCCTCACCGTCGTCGCGGCGGTGCTCGGATCGATCACCGTGTTCGTCGACGCGACGGTGGTCAACGTCGCGCTCCCGGCGATCTCCGACGACCTCGGCGCGGGCCTGGCCGGGCAGCAGTGGCTGAGCGGCGCCTACCTGCTCACGCTGGGGTCGCTGCTGCTCGTCGGCGGGTCGCTGGGCGACCGCTACGGCCGGCGGGAGATGTTCATCGCCGGCCTCGTCGCGTTCGCGGTCACGTCGCTGCTGTGCGCGGCGGCGCCGACGGTCGGGACGCTCGTCGCCGCCCGCGCGCTGCAGGGCGCGGCGGGCGCGCTGCTCGTCCCCAACACGCTCGGGCTCATCGTCGCCCGCTTCCCCGTCGACGCGCGGGGCGCGGCGATCGGGTCGTGGACGGCGTGGTCGGGCATCGCGATGATCGCCGGGCCGCTGGTCGGCGGGGTGCTCGTCGACGAGGTCTCGTGGCGGTGGGTGTTCGCGATCAACGTGGTGCCGGTCGCCGCGGCGCTGACGGTCGTCGCGGGGGTGGACCGCGAGCACGACGGCGGCGGGACCGGCCGTGTCGACCTGATCGGCGCGCTGCTCGGCACGCTCGGGCTGGCCGGTCCGGTGTTCGCGCTGATCGAGCAGCCGGCGCGGGGCTGGGACGACCCGCTGATCCTGGGCACGCTGATCGGCGGCCTGGCCCTGCTGGCCGCGTTCGTCGTCGTGGAGCGGCGCCTGCTCCACCCGATGCTGCCGCTCGGCCTGTTCACGCAGCGCAACTTCGCCGTCGGCAACGCCTCGACGCTCGCGGTGTACGGCGGCCTGGGCGCGGTGCCGTTCTTCCTCGTCCTCTACCTGCAGCAGGTCGCCGGCTACTCCGCGCTGCAGGCCGGGCTGGCCTCGATGCCGGTGACGCTGCTGATGTTCGCGCTGTCGCGGCGCTTCGGGGCGCTGGCCGACCGCATCGGGCCGCGGGTGTTCATGGGCACCGGGCCGGTCGTCGCCGGCGCCGGGATCGCGCTGTTCGCGCGCATCGACCCCGAGGGCCGCTACCTCGCCGACGTGCTGCCCGCGGTGCTGCTGTTCGGCTTCGGCCTGTCGCTCACGGTGGCGCCGCTGACCGCGACCGTGCTCGGCGGCGTCGACGAGCGCAACGCCGGGATGGCGTCGGCGATCAACAACGCGGTGGCGCGGATCGGGTCGCTGCTGGCGGTCGCGGCGATCGGGGCGCTGGTCGCCGAGCGCCTGGGCGGGGGCGACCCCTCGTTCGCCACCGTGGGCGCGGACGCCGCCACCGACGCGTTCCGCTTCGCGATGCTCGTCACCGGCGCGCTGGTCGCCGTCGGCGGGCTGCTGAGCGCCGCGGGCATCGAGAACCCGCGGCGCGAGGTGCCGTGCGCCGAGCACGCCCCGGGGGCGACGGTCGGACCGACCGTCGCGCGCGAGGGCGCGTAGACGCCAGGCTGCGCCCGCCGCTCACGTCGACCCCCGTCGATCCCGATACTGGACGGGGATGTTCCGCATCGCCCTCGTCGCCTGCCTGCTCGCGCTCCTCGCGGCCGCCGCGCCCGCGCACGCGCGCCTGCCCTGGCCCGCGACCACGCTCCAGCTCGGCCTCGACGACGAGGAGGGCGGCGCCGCCGCGCTGCGCGAGAGCGCCCCGTTCGGCCTGCGCTACCACTACCTCGCCGGGGGCGTGAACACCGGCGGCGGCTGGGCGACGTGGGCCACGGGCGACGGCAGCTTCGTGACGGGGTTCATCGAGGACTCGGTCGCCAACGGGATGGTGCCGGTGTTCAGCTACTACCAGCTGCGCCAGAGCCGGCCGGGCGCGTCGCGCGGCGACGAGCGCCAGGCGATCGTGACCAATCTCGCCGACCGCGCCACGATGCGCGCCTGGTTCGAGGACGTCCGGCTGTTCTTCCAGCGGGCCGGGGAGACCGGGCGGACCGCCGTGCTGCAGGTCGAGCCCGACCTGTGGGGCTACGTCCAGCAGACCGGCGGCGACGACGCGGGCGAGGTGCGCGCGCAGGTGGCCGCGACCGGGCTGCCGGAGCTGGCCGGGCTGCCCGACAGCGCCGTCGGCGTCGCCCAGGGCGTGCGGCGCCTGCGCGACCGGCTCGCGCCGAAGGTGCTGATCGGCTACCCGATGTCGATCTGGGGGACCGGCAAGGACATCGCGATCTCCAACGAGGACGACGCGTCGGTCGACCACCTCTCGCACCGGTCGGTGCGGTTCCTGCGGTCGCTGCGCACCTCGTTCGACGTGCTGTTCTCCGAGGTCGCCGACCGCGACAGCGGCTACGCGGTCAAGCGCGACGGGCGCGACCCGTCCGAGGCGTGGTGGGACGCGCACGACTTCCGGCGCTTCGGCCGCTACATCGGCAACGTCCACCGCGAGACGCGGCTGCCGGTCGTCGTGTGGCAGATCCCGCTCGGCAACACGCTGTACCGGGCGATCGACGACACGCCGCACCACTACGCCGACAACCGCGTGCAGTGGCTGCTCGGCGGCGGCACCCGCCGGCATCTGCGCGACTGGGTGCGGGCGGGCGTGGTCGCGCTGCTGTTCGGGTCCGGCCAGGCGGACGGCACGTGCGCGTGCGACGCCGCCCGCGACGGGGTCACCAACCCGCCCCCCAACGGCACCCAAACGCGGCCGTCGCTGAGCGCCGACGACGACGGCGGCTACTTCCGCGCCCGGGCCCGGGCCTACTACCGCGCGGGCGCGCTGCCGCTGCCGGCCGCCACGCGCGGCCGCGCGCCACGCTACGCGCGCTGACGCGTTCGTCCAAGACGCGGGCGCCGCGCCCGCCTACGGTTGCGCCATGACCACCACATGGGCACGCATCAACTTCGACGAGGTCGACGACATGGCCGCCCGGTTCGGGATGGAGTCCTTCGGCGAGTCGCGGTTCCTGCGCGACCAGGTCGGCTGCGAGTCGATCGGCGCCGCCCTGTACCGCATCCGGCCCGGCGCCCGGCCGGGGTTCGGCCACCGCCACGCCGAGGCCGAGGAGCTCTACGTCGTCCTCGAGGGGACCGGCCGGATGCGGCTCGACGACGACAGCGTCGACCTGCGGCCGATGGACCGCCGTGCGCGTCGCGCCGCCCGTGATCCGCGAGCTCGAGGCGGGCCCGGACGGCATGGTCGTGCTGGCCTTCGGGACGCACGTCGAGGGCGACGCGGAGATGCTGCCCGGGTGGCGGAGCTAGGCGGCTACGCCGCGCGACCCAGCGGCGCCTCGCGGGCGGCCGCGCAGGCGCGCGCGTAGGCGCCCGGGGAGCGGCCGATCTGGGCGGTGAACGCGCGCGTGAAGTGCGCCTGGTCGAAGTAGCCGAGCTCGAGGGCGAGGGTCGCGTGGTCGGTCACCTCGCCGGCGGCGATGCGCTCGGCGGCGACGTGCAGCCGGTAGCGCTGCAGCACCCACTTCGGCGAGACGCCCACCAGCTCGGCGAAGCGCCGCTGCAGCGTCCGCGGCGACACGCCGTGGCGCGCGGCCAGCTCCGCCACCGTCGTGCGCTCGGGCGCCACGAGCATGTCGGCCACGACCTCCCGCACGAGCGCGAACGCCGGATCGGGCGCCGGACGCCGCTCGCGCAGGAACGCCTCGACCGCGGCGATGTGCGCGTCGGGGTCGCCCAGGCACGCGGCGAGCGTGCGCTCCAGCGCGTCGCCGTCGGGCCCGAACAGCTCCCCCAGCGGCACCGCCCGGCCGGTCAGCGCGCCCGCCGGCACGTCGACGAACCCGGCGAACCCGCCCGGCCGGAACTTCGTGCCGACCGCCATCCCCGCGCCCGAGAGCCGGTGCGCCGAGCGCGCCGCCGGGATCCCGTGCACGGCGACCCGGCCCGGCTCGGCCACGAGGTTCACGCACGGGTGCGGCAGGATCTCCTGCTCGAACGGCGGGCTCCCGCGCAGGTCCCAGCGCACGATCCAGTGGCGCTCGACGTGCCCGGCCAGGTCCGGCGCGGGCCGCCGGCGCTCGAGCGAGAAGTGCCGGAAGCCGGCCTCCGGCTCGAGGATCCCGTGACGGCTGGTCGTCGGCCTCTCCACGCCCGAGGATTCTCGCAGCGCCGCGCGGGCTCTAGCCTGCGGCGCATGGAGCTCGAGCAGGTCGGCGCCACGCTGCGCGCCTACGTCGCCGCCAGCGGCGCGCTGCAGGCGGTCGCGGCCGTCGCCGACGGCATCGTCACGTGCGACGCGCTCGGCACCGTCGCGGTGCAGCTCGATCCCGACGACGAGCCGGCGCTGCTCGACGTCGGCGACGCGCAGCCCGTCCCGATCGGGATGGAGCTCAAGCAGCTGCCGCCGTTCGCGGTCGACGCCGCGGCCGGCGAGGTGAGCGGGCCGCTCGGCGGCCTCGAGCACGTCGCCGAGGGCCTGCTGGCGCTGTCGCGCGCGCTCGGCCCGCCGAGCGTCGCGTTCACGTGGCCGCCCACGACCGACGAGACGCCGCTGGTGCTGTCCGCCCGCGAGGGGGACGGCGTCGTGATCGTGATCGGCGAGGAGCAGTACGAGATGGACGAGAGCTGGCCGCCGCGGCCGCAGCCGCCGCGGCCAGCCTCCTAGGACGGGCGCGTCCGCTGCGCGCCCGCCCTGCCCACCGGGGCTAGCGCTTGAAGCCGCGCATGCCCCGCTTGAACGCGGTGTAGCCCGGGCGCGTCGAGCCGTCGGCGTTCACGAGGCCCGCGTCGAACCCCTTGCAGTCGTCGCCCCAGTACGCGTAGGCGTACAGGCGATCGATGTAGCGGTCGTACTTCTTGGCGAACTTGAACATGTAGGTGATGCGGTTCGCCGCACGCTTCTCGTTGCACGGCCACGCGCGGCCGAAGTTCACCAGGCCGCCGGTCTCCGTCAGCCAGAACTTCGCGCGGCTGTTGTAGCGGCGGGTGGTGCGGAACGCGTCGAGCGTGCCCTTGGCGCGCTTGCGGTTCACGTCGGAGTAGTTGTGGACCCCGACGAGGTTCGCGCGCTTGCGCCAGGTCTTGTTCAGCGACTTGTAGAACTGCGTGATGTAGCTGCCGACCGCGGGCGACGTCTGGTCGAGCACGTCGAGCGCGACGACCTTGTCGCAGCCCTTGCACAGCTGGTACATCGCCTTGAAGAACTGCGCGGCCCGCTTCGGCGAGCGGTACGTCGGCTGCGTCGTGTGGTTCGCCTCGTTCCAGACGCCCCACTCCTCGACGCCCATCTCGCGATAGCGGCGGACCAGCTTGCCGACCTGGCGCTTGTAGGCGCTCACCGACGGCAGCTTGGCCTTCTTGGAGCGCAGGTCGTTCGTCGACGGGGTCATGAAGACCTTGACGCCGTTGCGGCGGGCCGTGTCGACGAAGATGTCGGCCTGCTGGAGCTGGTACGGATCGTTGGCGGCGTCCCACTGGATGAAGTAGCGGACCCGCTTGATCTTGAGATCCTGGAACGGCTCCTGGTCGAACATCGAGGCGTTCTGGTCGCCGAGTCCGACGGTCACGTTCACAGCGGAAGCGCTGGCGGGCAGCGACAGCGCCGCGAGCGCCACCCCGGCGCTCAGCAGCATCGATCTGATGGTGGGCATGCTGACCCGAACCGATCCCGCCGCCGGGAGTTGCGGTCTGTGTGCGCTGGGTCACAGAATCGGCCCATGGAAATCCGCACCATGCGGCCGGCCGAGCTCGACCTCGCGCTCGACTGGGCGGCCGCCGAGGGATGGAACCCGGGCCTGCACGACGCCGCCGCGTTCGCGGCCGTCGACCCCGACGGGCTGCTCGTCGGGCTCGTCGGCGGCGAGCCGGCCGCGACGATCGCGGCCGTGCGCTACGACGACGCGTTCGCCTTCGTCGGGCTCTACATCGTGCGCCCCGACCTGCGCGGGCACGGCTACGGCCGGGCGCTGTGGGACGCCGCGCACGAGCGGCTCGCGGGCGTCACCAGCGGACTGGACGGCGTCGACGCGCAGGTGCCGTTCTACGCCCGCTCCGGCTACGAGCTCGAGACGTGGACGTACCGCTACGAGGGCCGCGGCGGCGCCCGCGCCACCGACCGCGAGGACGTGCGGCCGGTGACCGCCGCCGACGTGACGGCGCTCGACGCGCGCGCGTTCCCGGCCCCGCGCGAGGGCTTCCTGCGCGCGTGGACCTCCGCGCCCGACGGCCGCGCGCTCGGCCTCTACCGCGACGGGGCGCTCGCCGGCTACGGCGTCCTGCGCGTCTGCCGCACGGGCTGGAAGGTCGGGCCGCTGTTCGCCCCCGACGCCGCGGGGGCCGAGGCGCTCCTCGACGCGCTGGTCGGCGGCATCGACGGCCCGTACTGGGTCGACGTCCCCGAGGCCAACGCGCCGGGGACCGCGCTCGTCCGAGACCGCGGCATGACCCCCACGTTCCGCACCGCGCGCATGTACCGCGACCGCCCTCCGGCCTACGATCGCGACCTGGTGTTCGGCGTCACGACCCTGGAGCTCGGATGAGGGCGATGCTGTTCGAGGCCCCCGGCCGGCCGCTGCGCCCGGCCGACCTGCCCGAGCCCGAGCCGCAGCCCGGGCAGGTGCTCCTCGACGTGCACGCCTGCGGCGTCTGCCGCACCGACCTGCACCTGCTCGACGGCGAGGTCGACGTCCCGCATCCGCCGGTCGTCCTCGGCCACCAGATCGTCGGGCGGGTGCTCGGCGGCGACGGGTTCGAGCCCGGGACGCGCGTCGGCGTGCCCTGGCTGGGCTGGACGGACGGCACCTGCCGCTTCTGCGCCAGCGGGCGCGAGAACCTGTGCCCGCAGGCGCGGTTCACCGGCCGCGACATGGACGGCGGCTTCGCGGAGCGGGCCGTCGCCGACGCCCGCTTCTGCTTCGCGCTGCCCGACGGCCTCGACGACCTGCACGTCGCCCCGCTGCTGTGCGCCGGGCTGATCGGCTACCGCGCGCTGCGGCTGGCCGGCGACGCCGAGCGCGTCGGCCTCTACGGCTTCGGCGCCTCCGCGCACCTGCTGTGCCAGGTCGCGGCGTGGCAGGGCCGGCGCGTGTTCGCGTTCACGCGACCGGGCGACGCGGAGGGGCAGTCGTTCGCGCGCTCGCTCGGCGCCGAGTGGGCGGGCGGCAGCGACGAGGCGCCGCCCGAGCCCCTCGACGCGGCGCTGATCTTCGCGCCCGCCGGCCCGCTCGTCACGACCGCGCTGCGCGCGCTCGAGCGCGGCGGCGTGGTCGTCTGCGCCGGCATCCACATGAGCGACATCCCGTCGTTCCCCTACGACGACCTGTGGCTGGAGCGCCAGATCCGCTCGGTCGCCAACCTCACGCGCAAGGACGGCGAGGAGCTGCTCGCCCTCGCCCCGCAGGTGCCGCTGCGCACGACCGTCACGCCGTACCCGCTCGAGCGCGCCAACGAGGCGCTCGACGACCTGCGCCACGGGCGCTTCGAGGGCGCGGCCGTGCTGCGGATCCGCGACTAGCCGGGGTAGGAGACCCGCAGCGTCACCGGGCCGTCGGCGCCGCCGCGGCGCACCGCGGTGAACGTCAGCACCTCGGTCGGCTCCTCGCGGCAGCCGGCGCCGATGCGCCACACGTCCCGGGCGCCCTTGCGCGCCTTGGACTCGGACTTCACGGTCTGGTCGCCCGAGCGCACGCGGATGCCGACCTCCGAGCCGCGCGGGCCGGTGATCGTCGCCTTCAGCGAGCCGTCGAGCGTCAGCGGCAGCTGGAAGGACTGCACGCTGCGCCCCGGCGCCATCGTGAACGTGGCGGTCTTGTTGCGCGTCCACGGCTCCACCACGTCCAGGCGCGCGGCCTCGAGCGCGCCCGCGTCGGGCACCAGCAGCGGGGAGAACACCCACGGCTGCTCGGGGAACGTCAGGCGCGCGTAGGCCTCGGCCCAGCCCTCGCCCGGGTTGGAGCGGTAGCGGTCGGCCTCGTCGCCGGGGAACAGCCGCCGCTGCAGCGCCTCGTTGCAGACCATCTCGTAGGACGCCCAGCGCTTGGGGCCGTAGTCGAGCGCGCCGCCGTCGAACTCGTCGTTGCGGCGGTTGGCGGCGATGTGGTGGCCGTACTCGTGCGTGAGCACGTAGCGGACCGTGTAGCCGCCGTCCTGCGTCTGGGCGTCCAGGCCCGACGACGGGACGATCATCTCCTGGCGGCCGGCGCCGTAGCAGGCGAGGATGCCGTCGTCCTCCCGGCCGCCGCACAGGCGCGCCATCTCGCGCGGGTCGGCGACCTTCACGCGCAGGTTGCCCAGCTCGCTGCCGTGGGGGAGCGAGTCGAGGAACGCCACGTAGCTCTGCGCCAGGGCCGGCTGGTGGCCGACCAGCGCGGTGAACTCGACCGCGATCGCGCCGCCGCCGGCGATCGGGACGGACGTCGACGAGCCCGCCTGCGCCGCCCGGGCGGTCGGGGTGGACGACGACGCCGGGCGCGTCACCCGGTCGGTGAACGGCGCGGCCTGGGCGGCGGCGGGAGCGACCGCGCCGAGCACGACGGTGAGGGTGACGATCCGGCGGAGCATGGCGGCCAGGGTAGGTATCGAAACCTAAGAGGACCCTGAAAGGTGCGGTGCGCGTGGACGGACGGCGCAGGACCGCACCTTCGCGAGGCGAACCGTGTTGAGATCGCCGTGCGCATCACTTCGCTGCTCGCCATGCTCGTCAGCGCCGCCGTCCTCGTGGCGGCGCCGGCCGCCGCCACCGCCCAGGCCCTCGACGACGTCGAGGACGTCCACGAGGCGTTCCGCGGGCACGGCATGTGGATCTGGCAGATCGGCAAGGCGGCGGGCGGCGACCCGGCCGGCATCGCCGAGCAGGCGCGCGCCGCCGGCGTCGACACGCTCGTCATCAAGGCCGCCCATGGCGTGAAGCCGTGGAGCCAGTTCTCGCCCGAGCTGGTGTCCGCGCTGCAGGCCGAGGGCTTCAACGTGTGCGGCTACCAGCGCCTCGAGAGCACCCGGGCCGCCGCGCAGGCCCGCGCGGGCGCGACCGCGAAGGCGGCGGGCGCCGACTGCTTCATCATCGACGCCGAGGCCGAGCTCGAGGGGCGCTACAGCCAGGCGCGCACGTACGTGCGCACGCTGCGCCGGCTCATCGGCCCGGACTTCCCGCTCGGGTTCACCTCGTTCCCGTACGTCGACCTGCACCCGCTGATGCCGTACTCGGTGTTCCTGGGCGAGGGCGCGGCGACCGTGAACATGCCGCAGATCTACTGGAAGGACATCGGCAACTCGCCGTCGGCGGCGATCGCGCGGACCGTCGCCACGAACCTCGTGTACCGGCGGCCGCTGGCGCCGATCGGCCAGCTCTACCAGCGGCCGTCCAGCCGCGAGATCACCGACTTCCGCCGCCTCGCGCTCGCCTACGGCGTCGCCGGGCTGAGCTGGTGGAGCTGGGACTCGGCGGTCAGCACCGGCTGGCGGGCGATCTCGCGCTCGGTCACGCCGGTCGCGCTGCGCGCCGCCCCGCCGACCTACCCGACGGTCCGTCCCGGCGCGCGCAGCGACTACGTCGTGTGGGCCAAGGACCACCTGCGCGCGCAGGGCTACCGCGTCAGCCGCGACACCCGCTTCGACGCGACCACCGCGCGCGCCGTGCGCGCCTTCCAGAGCGCCAACGGGCTGCCGGTGACCGGGGCGCTGGACCCGGCGACGTGGGCCGCCCTGCTCGAGGGCTGAGGCGACGCACGCGCGCCGCCCCGAGTGGCAGACTGACACCCCATGTCCCATCGCCTCGTGCGCGCCGCGCTCGCCGCCTGCGCGCTCGCGCTGCTCGCCGCTTCCGCCGCCGGCGCCGCCGACAACCCGTGGCTGGCCCAGCGCTTCCTGAACTTCGCCCACCAGGGCGGCGAGGACGAGCTGCCGTCGAACACGATGTACGCGCTCAAGCGCGCCGTCGCCGCGGGCGCCGACGCGCTCGAGCTCGACGTCGGCTACACGCGCGACGACGTGCTCGTCGTCATGCACGACAACCGGGTCGACCGCACGACGAACGGGACCGGCAGCGTCAACGAGCTCACGCTCGCCGAGGTGCAGCGCCTCGACGGCGCCTACTGGTTCGTGCCCGGGCGCAACGCCGTCCACGGGCTCGACCCGTCCAGCTATCCGCTGCGCGGCGTGCGGACCGGCGAGAAGCCGCCGCCACCGGGCTACACCGCCGAGGACTTCCGGGTGCCGACGCTCGAGGAGGTCCTGCGCGAGTTCCCCGGCGTCCCGATCAACATCGAGATCAAGGGCCGCGACGGCAGCGACGACGCGGTCTTCTTCCACGGCGCCGACCTGCTCGCCCAGCTGCTGAACCGCGTCGGGCGGCGCGACGTCATCGTCGCCTCGTTCAACCAGCGCGCGATCGACCGCTTTCACGCGGCAGCGCCGCAGATCGGGGTCGCGCCCGGCATCGACGGGATGGCGAGCTTCCTGCTGGCCAACGGCTCGCCGGGCGACGGCGTCGTCGCCTTCCAGGTGCCGATCACGTTCCGCTTCGGCGGCCAGCTCCTGACGATCACGAGCCCCGACACGGTCACCCGCGCCCACGACGCCGGCTACGCCGTGCACGTGTGGCTCAGCAACGACACCGAGGACCAGGCGACCTACGAGCGGCTCCTGGACATGTGCGTCGACGGGATCATGGCCGCGGCGCCGATGGCGCTGCAGCGGCTGCTCGAGGAGCGCGACGTCGTGCGCCGCGAGCGCGGGCGGATCGTCGGGCTGGACCCGTGCGGCACCCGCGTGGCGACCGGCTCCGCGCGGGCGCGCCGCGGCGTGGTGACGCTGCCGATGCGCCGTCAGGGCCAGTCGCAGGAGCGCCGCGCCGGCACGGTCACGCTGCGCGCCGGCCGGCGCGCGCTCGGTCGCGGGCGCTTCGAGCTGGCGACCGGCGCGGCGCGCACGACCGCGCGCGTGCGGCTGACCCGGGCCGGGCGCCGCGCCCTGGCCGCCCGGCCGCGGCTGCGCGTCGTCGCCGACGTGCAGGAGCGGGTCCCGGCCAGCCGCCGGACCCTGACGCTGCGGCGCTGACCGGGACGCGTGACGACCGGCACTAGGCTGACCCAGATGACCTCGGACCCGCGACAGGCGCTGGTGGCGACCGTGAAGACCGCCTACGACGCGTTCGCCCGCGGCGACGTCGAGGCGGCGCTCGCGCACATCTCGCCGCAGGTCGAGCTGCGCCCCGAGGGCACGTCGAGCGCCACCGGCCGCTCCGTCTACCGCGGCCACCAGGGCATCCGCGACTACTTCGCGGACGTCGCCCGCGTGTGGGACGGGACGCTCGAGCTCGAGCCCGTCGACTACCGCGCGGTCGCCGGGTCGGTCGTCGTGTTCGGCCGCGTGCGGGGGCGGTTCCGCGGCGAGCCGTTCGAGACCGAGGTCGTCTGGGTCTGGAAGCTCCGCGACGGGCTGCTGCTCTCCTGCCAGGTGTTCTCCACGCGCAAGGCCGCGCTGGCCGCCGCGCGCGCGAGCTGACCGCCGGCCACGCCGGCGCCGTCCACGGCCCGCAGGCGCAGCGCCCCGCGACCGCGCAGCGCATGACGGCTGAGGCCCGCCGGGGCCAGCCAGCGGTCGACCACCCGCCCGCGGGCGGTCGTCGCCGAGACGAGCGCCGGGCGAGCGAGGACCAGCGCGACGACCCCGGGCTCGCGGTGCGCGGCGGCGATGAGCGCCGGTCCGGGCGCGGCCGGCGACGGCGGGCCGAGCGCGACGAGGCACTCGGGCGCGTCGCAGGCGGGGACCGCGGCGGTGGCCGCCAGCCCGCCGCCCGCGGCCAGCCCGGCGAGAGCGAGCCCGCCCGCGAGCAGGACCGGGCGCGGGGCACGACGCAGCGGGCTCACAGCATCACCGCCGTCGGGGCGACGCGGGCCATCCAGCGCGCGGCGGCCAGGCGCCCGGCCTCGACCGCGGCGGCGGCGGACGAGCCGTCCATCGGGTCGGCGCCCATCGCGGCGCGGTCCTCCTCGCCGGCGCGGATCGCGGCGACCGCGACCCCGCGCGCCTCCAGCGCGGCGACCTCCTCCTCGAGGGCGGCGCCCCACAGCCGGCTGAGCGGATCCCCGGCGGGCCCGTTGGCATCGAGCACGAGCACGCGGTCCACGCCGGCCGTCGCGGCCAGGTCGGCGTTGGTGGCCGACCTGAGCGCGCCGTCGACGTGCGGCCGCCCGCCGATCGAGACCGCGGGCCGCAGCCCGGGGACCGCGCGGGAGGCCGCCACCGCGAGCGCGGGCGCGATGCCGGCCGCGGGGCCGAACGCCACGCGGCCGCCGGTGAGGGCGTCCACGGCGACCACGCGCAGGCGCCCGGGCCAGTCCAGGCCGGGCAGGGCGCCCGGCAGCGCGTCGGCCTCCGCGTCGGACGCTGGCGGCGGCGGGGCGGTGGGCCGGTCGGCCAGCCGCGCGGCGCGCTCGACGGGGTCGTCTCCGCGGGCGAGGCGGGCCGCGACCAGCGCGCCGGCCGAGGTGCCGACGATGCGGCGCGCGCGGCGCGGGTCGACGCCGTGCTCGTAGAGCCCGGCCAGCACGCCCACGTGCCAGGCGACGGCCCGCTCGCCGCCGGCGGACAGGACCAGCGCGGTGCGGTCGAAGGAGAGGATCGGTGACATGGGTGGGGTTCTACGGACGGCGCGGCCCGCCGCCTTCCCCGCTTCCGGCCATCGTGCGCGAATGGCCGGATCGGGCGATGCCGGCCAGCGCGGAGGGGAGGAGCCTTGTCGGCCATGTCCTCTCCCACCGTCATGGAGCGCCTCGGCGCCCGCCTCTACGACGGCGTGCTCGCCCTCGGCGAACGCCGCGGGATGGCGGTGCGCCGGGCGCGCCTGCTGGCCGCCGCGCAGGGGCGCGTGCTGGAGATCGGCGCCGGCACCGGGCTCAACCTGCCCTGCTACGGGCCGCGGGTCACCGAGCTCGTGCTGGCCGAGCCGGTGGCGCCGATGCGCGACCGGCTGGCGCGGCGCGCCCGCGGCGCCGGCGTCGCGGTCGAGATCGTCGACGCGGCCGGCGAGGCGCTCCCGTTCCCCGACGGCGCGTTCGACGTCGTCGTCTCCACGCTCGTCCTGTGCACGGTCGCCGACCAGGAGGCGGCCCTGCGCGAGATCCGCCGCGTGCTGCGGCCGGGCGGGCGGCTGCTGTTCATCGAGCACGTGCGCGCCGGTGGCGGCGCGCGGGCGTGGGCGCAGGACCGGCTGGCGCGGCCGTGGCGATGGATCGGCGCCGGGTGTCGCTGCAACCGCGAGACGCTGCCGGCGATCCGCCGCCACTTCGCGCGCGCCGACGCGCGGGCCGACGCCTGGCGGGGGATGCCGGGGATCGTGCGCCCGCTCGTGGTGGGGGTCGCGCACGCCTGAGCCGCGCGCGCCGCGCCCACCGCGCGGCGTGGGGTCTGCGCGTGGACCGCCGAGCGGCCCGCCTCGGCGTGGTGTGAGCCTCCGGGCCGCCGCGGGCGTGCGATACGTTCGGGCCATGGCGAACCTCGGCACGACCGACCTCGACGTCCATCCCCTCTGCCTCGGCGGCAACGTGTTCGGCTGGACCGCCGACCGCGACGACACGTTCGCGGTGCTCGACGCGTACACCGCCGCGGGCGGCAACTTCGTCGACACCGCCGACAGCTACTCGCACTGGGTCCCCGGCCACACCGGCGGCGAGTCGGAGACGCTCATCGGCGAGTGGATGGCCGCGCGCGGCACCCGCGACGACATGGTCATCGCCACGAAGGTCCGCGGGCGCCTCACCGCGGAGAACGTGCGCGAGCACGCCGAGGCGTCGCTGCGCCGGCTGCAGACCGACCGCATCGACCTCTACTACGCCCACTACGACGACCCCGAGACCCCGCTGGAGGAGACGCTCGGCGCGTTCGACGCCCTCGTGCGCGACGGCAAGGTCCGCTACGTCGCCGCCTCGAACTTCACCGCCGAGCGGCTGGCCGAGGCGCTGGCGGTCGCCGACCGCGAGGGCTTCGCCCGCTTCGTCGCGCTGCAGCCGCACTACAACCTGCTCGAGCGCGAGTACGAGGCCGAGCTGCAGCCGCTGTGCCAGCGCGAGGCGATCGCCTGCCTGCCGTACTTCGCGCTCGCGCGCGGCTTCCTCACCGGCAAGTACCGGCCGGGCACGACCGTCGACAGCCCGCGCGCCGAGGGCGCGGCCGCCTACCTCGACGCGCGCGGCGAGGCGGTGCTGGCCGCGCTCGACGAGCTGTCCGCCGCGCACGGCGTCAGCCACGCCGCGATCGCGCTCGCCTGGCTGGCCCAGCAGCCGACGGTCGCCGCGCCGATCGCCAGCGCCCGCAACGTCGAGCAGCTGCGCGACCTGCTGCAGATGACGCAGGTGCGCCTGTCGCGCGACGACCTCGCCCGGCTCGACGCGGCCAGCCTCACGCCGGTCGCGTGACCGCGCCGTACACGTCCGAGCTGGCCGAGGCGCTCGCGCCCGGGCTGCTGGAGCGCTTCCAGCGCTACGTGCGCGTGGCGACCCAGTCGCGCCGCGATCGCGACCGCTCCCCGAGCACGCCGGGCCAGCTCGAGCTCGGCGAGCTGCTCGTCGGCGAGCTGAAGGCGCTCGGGCTCGACGACGCCTCGCTCGACGAGAACGGCTACGTCATGGCGACGCTCCCCGGCGACGGGCCGGGGGTCGGCTGGATCGCGCACCTGGACACGTCGCCCGACGCGCCGGGCGACGGGGTGGAGCCGCTCGTGCACCGCGACTACGACGGCGGCGTCCTGGCGCTGCCGCGCGGCGGCACGGTGCTCGACCCCGAGCGGATGCCCGAGCTGCGCGGCGCGGTCGGCCACGACCTCGTCACCGCGTCGGGCGACACGCTGCTCGGCGCCGACGACAAGGCGGGCGTGGCGGCGATCATGACCGCGGTCGCGCACCTGGCCGCGCACCCGCAGCTGCCGCGGCCGACGCTGAAGATCGGGTTCACGCCCGACGAGGAGATCGGCGAGGGCGCGACGCTGTTCGACATCGAGCGCTTCGGCGCCCAGTGCGCGTACACGGTCGACGGGTCGGCCCTGGGCGAGCTGCAGGACGAGACGTTCAGCGCGGCCGAGGCGATCGTCACGATCGAGGGCCACGACGTGCACCCGGGGTTCGCGACCGGCAAGCTCGTCAACGCGACGCGGCTGGCCGCCGAGGTCGTCGCCGCGCTGCCGGCCGACCTGACGCCCGAGGCGACGTCGGGCCGCGACGGCTTCATCCACGTGTACGAGGTGGAGGCGACGGCCGCGCGGGCGACGATCTGCGCGATCGTGCGCGACTTCGACGACGACCGGCTGGACGCGCACTGCGACCTGCTGCGGCGCACGGCCGAGCAGGTCGCCGGCCGCGAGCCGCGGGCGCGGGTGACCGTCGACGTGCGGCCGCAGTACCCGAACATGCGCCGCTACCTCGAAGGGCATCCGGAGATCGTCGGCCGCGCCGAGGCGGCGATGCGCGCCGAGGGCATCGAGCCCGTGCGCACGCCGATCCGCGGCGGGACCGACGGCTCGGTCCTGAGCCAGCGCGGGCTGCCGACGCCGAACCTGTTCACCGGCGGCCACGAGTTCCACTCGGTGCGCGAGTGGGCGTCGCTGCAGGAGATGGCCGCGGCGGCGGCCACGCTGGTGCGGCTCGCCTCGGAGTGGGCGCCGTCGTAGGCTTGCACCTCTCAACGTCCGCCAAGAGGAAGGAACCTTTCGTGCAGACCCGCTCGCGCGCGGCAGCGCTCGCCGTCGCCGTCGCCCTGTCCGTCTCGGCCGTCGGCGCCGCCGCCGCGTCGGCGGCCGATGACACGAACGCCGCCTCGGTGCGCCAGGACCTCGCCCAGGTCACCGATCCCGCCGGGGCGCCCGGCTACACCATGACCCTCTCGCGGGTGACCATCAAGCCGGGCGTGGAGCTGGAGCTGCACACGCATCCCGGCAACGAGGTCGCCTACATCGTGCGCGGGCGGCTCACCTACACGGTCGCCAGCGGCAAGGTGCCCGTCTACCGCGGGCCGTCGGGGTCGCCGCGGCTCGTGCGCGAGCTGACGGCCGGGCAGACCGGGGTCGTGCGCGCGGGCGAGTGGATCGTCGAGAGCCCGGGCGAGGCGCACCGCGCCGTCAACCGCGGCAAGCGGCCCGTCGTGATCCTGCTGGCCTCGCTGTTCCCGACGGGCGCGCCGCCGGCGACGCCGGTCACCGGGTAGCGCTCCGGACCGCTCCGGGTTTCGGTGCGCTGAGGGCTGGGAAGCGGCCCGGGGATCATGGGTCCCCGGGCCGTCATCCGCTGTGCCCTCGCCGCCGCCGCGCTCGGCGGCGGGCTGGCCGCGGCCGCGCCGGCGGGCGCCGACGTGTCGGTCGTGGTCGGCGACGTGCAGGTCGAGCTGCCGGTGGCCGCGGCGGACGTCGAGGTCGCGGCCGGCCCCGAGGGCGTCGCGATCGAGGCCGCCGCGGGCGACGTCGAGGCGCAGGTCGCGGCGGCGCCGGAGGCGGGCGTGACGGCCGCGGCCGAGGTGCCGCCGGTCGCCGCCGCGGCCGCGTCGGTCGACGCGGCGGCGGTCGAGACGCCGCCCGCCCCGCGCGTCGCCGGAGCCGGGTCCCGAGGGCGCGAGGCGCCCCCGCCGGCCCCGGCCCAGCCGGCGCCGGAACCCGCGTCCGTGCCCGCTCCGCGCGAGGTCGCACCGGCGGCTCGGCCGCCTGCCGCGGAGCCCTCGCCGTCCGCGTCTCGCGGCGACACGCGCCGCGCCCGGCCGGCCGCCGCGCCCGAGCGGCCGGCGTCCGCGCCGGCCGCGCCCGTCGCGCTCGCCGCCGCGGTGGCGGTCCCGGCGACGGCCGCCGCCGATCCGGCGCCGCCGGTCGTCGCGCCCCGCCCCGCCGATCGCTCGCCCGCGCCGCCGGGCGACGCCGGCCCGTTCGACGGCTTCCTGACCGCGGTCGGCTCCGGTGTCGCCAGCGCCGCCTCCGCGGCGGCCGCGGCCGGCAGCGGCGGCCCCGCGCTCTTCGTGCTCCTCCTCGCGGCGCTGGCCGTGGGCGCGCTCGGCGCCCGGCTGGCGCTCGTCCCGGCGCGGCTCCCGGCCGCGCCGTTCCTGGGCCGGCTCGCGCCGCCCGGCTGACCCCCTTCGAGGTCACCAGCAGTCCGATCCCAACCTCGAAGGAAAGGGGGACGACGTCATGCGACGTTGCCTCACGGCCGCCGCCATCGCGGCCGGCCTGACCATCCCTGCCGCCGCCCAGGCGCAGGCGGCCATCCAGCAGGTCACCGACACGACCGGGGCCGCCCAGGTCGGCGCCGTCGACGTCGACGCGCCCGTGCGCGTCCTCAGCGACGGCGACGACACGTCCGCGCCCGCGACCCCGACCGCGTCGCAGTCGACGACGGACTCGACCGGCGCCGCCCAGGTCGGAACGGCCGACGCCGACGTCCCCGTCCGCGTCCTCAGCGACGGCGACACCACCGACGCGTCCGGCGCTGGCGGCGAGGGCGGTCAGTCGACGGCCGGCTCGACCGGCGCCGCGCAGGCCGACGGCGTCGATGTGGACGCGCCCGTGCGCGTGCTGAGCGACGGCAACGACACCGCCGCGTCCCGGTCCGGCGGCGGCACGCCGACCGTGAGCGACTCGACCGGCGCCGTGCAGATCGCGCCGGTCGACGTGGGCGCGCCGGTGCGCGTGCTCAGCCCCGGCGACGACGTCGAGGGTCCCGGTGGCGGGACGCCCGGCGGCGAGGACCCGGGTGACGGCGGGCCCGGCGACGGCGGCCCCGGAGACGGCGGCCCCGGCGACCCGACCCCGCCCGGTCCGGGCGACGACGGGACCGGCGCGCCGCCCGCCACCGCGGCCGGCGCGCCGTCCGGCGAGGCCGGCGACGACACCTCCGGTGACGGCCCGGCCGACGACGGCACGTCCGGCTCCGGCGGCGACGCCTCCGGCGGCTCGGGCGGCGACCGGTCGCGCGGCGGCCCCGACGGCGCCACGACGACCGTCACCGCCGCCGGCGGCGACGCGGTCACGGTGCCGGCCGCGGCCGTGACGTCCGGTCCGGCCGAGCTGCCGGCGACCGGGCTCGGCGTGCTGCCGCTGCTGCTGCACGGCGGCCTGCTGGTCGCGGCCGGAGCGGCGCTGCGGCGCGCGGCGGCCGCGCGATGACGACGCGCCAGGGTGGGGCCGCCGGGCGGGCGGCCCCACCCGACGCGCGGGGTCAGGCCGCGGCGTCGTCGCTGCGGGAGGCGGTGACGAGCTTCGAGCCGGACGTGCTCGACGTGAACCACCGCACCGCCTGCGGGAGGGCGATCCGCAGCGCGGCGGCGAGCCAGTAGTAGCGCGGCGTGTAGCGCTCGACGCGGCCGTTCAGTACGCAGTCGGCGATCGCGTCGGCGACCACGCCGGGCTCGGACACGATCACGTTCGGCAGGCCGCGCTGGGGGAAGCCCTCGGTGTGGATGAAGCCCGGCAGCACGAGCGCGACGTTCACGCCGTTGGCGCGCTCCTCGGCGCCCAGCGCGTCGCTCCACCCGCACAGCGCGAACTTCGACGCGCAGTACGCGCCCGCGCCGGCCCGCGCGATCCGCCCCGACGTCGACGACATGTTCACGATCGTGGACGGCGCGCTCGCCCGCACCAGCGGCAGCAGCGCCTCGGTCAGCCGCACGTGCGCGTCGAAGTTGATCGCCATCGTCCGGCGCACGTTCTCGTAGCCGCCGTCGGCGAACCGCGCCCGCCACGACGCGCCCGCGTTGTTGACGAGCACGTCCAGCCGCCCGCCGTGCTCGGCCTCGATGTGCGCGCGCACGCGCGCCGGCGCGTCGTCGTCGGTCAGGTCCACGGCCACGGACGTCGCCGGGCACGGCAGCCGCTGCGCCAGCTGCGCGAGGCGCTCGCCGCGGCGCGCGACGAGCACCATCCGCGCGCCCGGCTCGCGCGCCAGGCGCAGCGCCGTCGCCTCGCCGATGCCGCTCGACGCGCCCGTGATGCAGATCACCATGACGCGGCAGTCTGCCGGGCGCGCGAGCCGGGCGTCGGTCAGCCGCGGGCCACCGTCGCCGCGTCGCCCAGCGACGTGGCCGGCACGCCGAACGCGTCGACGAGCGCGCCCGCGTGCGGCCGCACCGCCGCGCACAGCCCGTTGACGGCCTTCACGACCGCCTTCGACCGCGTCGAGGACAGCCGCCCGTGCTCCTGGAACCACCCGCGCTCGCGCTCGATCGTCGACAGCGCGTACAGGCTGCACAGCGCGTCCAGCAGCTCGGCCTCCGGCCCCGGCCCCGCGGCGTCCACCGCGCGCGCGAACGCCTCGCCGACGACGCAGTCGACCCACGCCCGCGCGCACGCCACCACGTGGTCCTGGGTGTCGACGAGCACGGCGAACGGGTCGCGTCCGGCGTCGATGCCGCCCTTCAGCCGCCGCGCCGCCCCCGCGAGGATGTGGTCGGCCCGCCAGCGCAGCAGCTCGAGCTGGGCGGCGCGGTCGAGCAGGTCGCGGCCGTCGTCGCGGCCCGGGCGCAGGTCGTCGGCGATCCGCCCCAGCAGCTCGCGCACCGCCGTGCGCTCGGCCAGCGTCCCGAGCACCTGCCCGGCGAAGAACGTCGCGGTCCCGAGCGGGTCGAGCTCGCCGAGCTGGTCGCGGAAGTCCGTCAGCAGGTTCTTGGCCGCGAGCTGCAGCAGCACCGTGTTGTCGCCCTCGAACGTCGTGAAGACGTCGGTGTCGGCCTTCAGCGCGGCGAAGCGGTTGCCGCGCAGGTACCCGGCCCCGCCGCACGCCTCGCGGCACTCCTGGATCGTCGCCGTCGCGTGCCAGGTCGCGATCGCCTTCAGCCCCGCCGCCAGCGTCTCGAGCTCGCGGCGGTCGCGCGCCTCGTCGTCGCCGTCGCCGCCGAACGCGTCGTGCAGGCGCTCGCGCAGCTCGTCCTGGGCGAAGTGCAGCGCGTAGGTGTGCGCGAGCGGGATCAGCAGCCGCCGCTGGTGCGTGCGGTAGTCGAGCAGCAGCGCCTCCTCGCCGCCCGGCGGCCCGAACTGGCGGCGGGTCAGCCCGTGGCGCACCGCGATCGTCAGCGCCACCTTCGACGCGTTCACCGCCGCGCCGCAGATGCTCACGCGCCCCTGGATCAGCGTCCCGAGCATCGTGAAGAAGCGGCGCGTCGGGTTCTCGATCGCGCTCGTGTACGTCCCGTCCGGCGTGACCTGCGCGTAGCGGTCCAGCAGCGCCTCGCGCGGCACGCGCACCTCGTCGAACCAGATCCGCCCGTTGTCGACCCCGTCCAGCCCGAGCTTGGCGCCGCAGTCCTCCAGGCGCACGCCCGGCAGGGGCTCGCCGTCCTCGTCGCGCAGCGGCACGAGCAGCGCGTGCACGCCGCGCCCCTCGCCGCCGACCACGAGCTGCGCGAACACCACCGCCATCCGCCCGTCGCGCGCGGCGTTGCCGATGTAGTCCTTGCGCGCGGACTCCGTCGGCGTGTGCACGACGAGCTCGTCGCGCGCCGGGTCGTAGGTCGCGGTGGTCTCCAGCGCCTGCACGTCGGAGCCGTGGCCGGTCTCGGTCATCGCGAAGCAGCCCGGCAGGCGCAGCGTCGCGATGTCGGCCAGGTAGCGCTCGTGGTGGCGCTCGGTGCCGAGGTGCAGCACCGCCCCGCCGAACAGCCCGAACTGGACGCCGAGCTTGACCAGCAGCGACAGGTCGCCGAACGCGAGCGTCTCGAAGGCGGCCACCGACGCGCCCACGTCGCCGGCCCCGCCGTAGGCGACCGGGTAGCCGAGCGCGGTGCGCCCGTCGGCGGCGAGCTCGCGCGCCCACGCCAGCACCTGCGCGCGGTGCTCCTCGATCGAGTGGCCGACGTAGGGCGCGCTGGACGGACGTCCGAGGAACTCGCGCACCTCGGCGCGAATCGCGGCGTGCCGGCCGTCCAGCAGGCGTTGGAGCGCGGCCGGGTCGACGGCGGCGGGCGGGATCGTGGGGGTCACCATGGCGATCGGGGTCTACCCGGATCGCGCGACGCTAGGCTGTGTGACGGATCACTCGCCGTGCCTTCGGCGAGCGCGATCCGCTCAATGAAGGGAGGACCCATTGCGGTTCATCTGCCGTACCTGCCTTCGCCTGTGGTCCGCGGACCGCGTGGAGGATCGCAGCGCCTGCCCCTATTGCGGCGGCGCGCTTCTCCCCCGGTAGCGACCGGCGAAGCCAACGATCGACGCCCGGCTCATCAGCCGGGCGTTTCTCGTTCCCGGCCTCCGGCGAGCTCCCGCGCGGCCTCGGCGACGTCGTCCTGCAGCCGCTGCGCCTGGTCGAGGTGCAGCCCGGTCCAGGCGAACACCATCGCGGTGATCGTCGCGTCGCGGTCGCCGGTGGCGGCGGCGTCGCGGATCGCGTCGGCGAACACCGTGTGCGCCTCGGCGTCGCGGGCGGTCGGCTGAGGCGCCGGCCGGGCCGCGGCGACCGCCCGCGCCGCGTGCTCGTACCAGTCGCAGACCGGCACCGCGTCGCCGATCAGGCGCCCGGCGCCGGCCGGACGCGGCCGCCCCTCGATCATCCGCGACAGCACGCCCAGCCCGTCGGCGGTCGTGTTCAGCCGCGAGGCCGCCGCCAGCAGGCGCGTGTGGGGCACGAGCCGCTGCTGCTGCCCCGGACGTTCCGCCAGCCGCTGGCGGAAGGCGGCGTCGAGGCGCTGGCTCGCGGCCGCCGCCTCGGCGCGCAGCTCGGCCTGCCGGTCGGGGGGCTCGTCGAGCGCGAACCGGCGGAACGCCGCGTCGAGGTGGCGGCCGGCGGTCGCCATGGCGTCGGCGAGCGTGTCGCGCAGCAGGGCCGCGGCGCCGCGCGGCCAGAACAGCACGCCCACGAGCAGGCTGATCGCGAAGCCGACCGACACGTCCTCGATCCGGACGACCCCGATGTCCCAGCCCGTCCGCTCGATGAGCGCGAACACGATGAAGATCGTGACCGTGAACCCCGTCTGCCCGGCGGCGAAGGAGATCGCCCGCGGCGCGTACGCCGACAGCATCGCGGCGAACGGGAGCACGCACCACAGCGCGACGTCGTCGGTGCCGAGCAGGATCAGGATCGGCGCGCCGATGACCAGCCCGGCGGAGGTGCCCAGCAGCGCCTGCACGATCGAGGCGCCGGTGCTCAGCGCGCTGGAGCGCAGCACCGACAGGGCGCCGAGCACGACCCAGAAGGCGTGCTGCACGTCGAGGAGGTGGCCGGTGAGCACGGCGAGCGCGAGGCCGATCGCGCCGCGGACGCTGTTGCGAAACCAGACCGAGCGCACGCCGGCGTGGGCGGCCGCCATCCGGCCGGAGGCGGCCAGCGCCACGCTCTGGCGCCGGATGAACGCGGCCGCCGACATGTCGCGCCCGGTCGCCCCGCCGGCCACCATCGCCATGTCGGCGACGTCGAGCGTCGCGAACGAGATCACGCGCGCCTCCCACGCGCGCACGATCGCCGCCCACAGCCGCGGCCCGTCCTCGCGCAGCTCGGAGTCGGCGACGCGGTCCACGAGCTCGTCGACGACCTGCCGGCGGCGGCGCTCGAGCCCCTCGACGTCGGGGAGGTCGCGCGGCTGGCCCTCGACGAGCGCCGCGCTGTCGGCGAGCGCGGCGGCCGACTGGAGGCGCAGCTCGCGCTCGGCCGCGGTCGGCTCGAGCGGGACCGGCGGCTGCGGGATCCGCAGCATCAGCGCGTGCAGCCACGTGACCTCGCCGATGAGGTGCGCCAGCGCCCCGGTGGCGCCCGCGGGGCCGGTCGGCCGGAATGGGGTGGCGGCGAAGCGCTCGTGCATCGCGTCCACGAGCGCGGACACCTCGCGCTCGTCGCGCGGCGTGGGCGCCGGCGCGGACAGCAGCCGGGCGATCGCCCGCAGGGCGTCGGCGATCGCGCTGCGCAGCCGGTCGCGCGGCCGCGCGGCGAACAGCAGGAAGGAGGCCGGGACGCAGGTCGCGCCGCCGATGGCCCAGCCGAGCAGCCGCGGCGGGATGTCCGCCGCGTCGGCGGGGACCATCACCGGCAGGATGAACGCCAGCAGCGCGGCCGTGCTCGCGGCGGCGAGGTAGCCGTTCAGGACGCCGGCGAACAGGATCGCGAAGCCGACGACCGCCATGCCGGCGGTCGCCGCCACGGTGTCCTGCGAGCAGACGGTGCCGAGCGCGATCAGCCCGGCGCCCGCGACGAGGAGCGACAGGTAGGCGCCGATCCGCACCCCGGTGGGTCCGCCGAAGTCGACGAACAGCAGGAGCGCGATGGCGCCGAACGCGGAGAACAGCGCGGTCTCCTCGTTGCCGGTCGCGATCCCGATCGCGAACGTGACCGGCAGCATGATCCCGGTGCGCAGGGCCAGGCGCAGCGCGAAGTGACCCGGGTCGGCGGGGCGCCAGGGGAGGAGCCTCATGCGAGCTCGCGCACCACCGCGTCGGCGACCTGGCGGCCGCGGAGGGTGAGGACGGCGCGCCCGTCGTCCACGCGCAGCAGCCCGCCGGCCCGCAGGCGCTCCAGCGCCGCCGGGTCGCACAGGTCGCGGTCGAGCCCCTCGGCCAGGCGCGCCTCGAGCATCACGCGCTCCAGGCGGCGCTGCTCGGGACCCAGCGTCTCGCGCGCCTGCGCGGGCGCGCGCCCCGCGGCCAGCGCGGCGGCGTAGCGGGCCGGGTGCTTGACGTTCCACCAGCGCGTGCCGGCGACGTGGCTGTGGGCGCCCGGGCCGATCCCCCACCAGTCGTGCGAGCGCCAGTAGCCGAGGTTGTGGCGGCAGCGGCCCTCCGGCTCGCGCGCCCAGTTGGACAGCTCGTACCAGTGGAACCCGGCCTCGGACAGCAGCGCGTCGGCGGCCTCGTAGCGGTCGGCGAGCGTGTCGGGGTCGGGCGCGGGCCGCTCGCCGCGGCGCACCTGCGCGTGCAGGCGGGTGCCCGGCTCGACCGTCAGGGCGTACGCGCTCACGTGGTCGGCGCCGGCCTCGAGGACCGCCTCCAGCGAGGCGCGCCAGTCGCCGGCGCTCTCGCCCGGCGTGCCGTAGATGAGGTCGGCGCTGACGCCGTCGAACCCGGCCGCGCGCGCCTCCCGGATCGCGGTCAGGGCGCGGCGCGGGCCGTGCGTGCGCTCCAGCGCCGCCAGCACGTGCTCGCGCACCGACTGCACGCCGAACGACATGCGCGTGACGCCCGCCGCGCGCAGGGCGTCGAGCGCGGCGGCGTCGACGCTGTCGGGGTTGGCCTCGACGGTGACCTCGGCGCCGGGCGCGAGCCCGAGCCGGGCGTCGATGCGCGCCAGCAGCGCCCCGATCTGGGCGGGCGTGAGCAGCGTCGGCGTGCCGCCGCCCAGGAACACGGTGGCGACCGGTCGCGCGCCCGCGGCGTGCAGGACGGCCGCCGCCAGGTCGATCTCGGCCAGCGCGGCGTCGACGTAGGCGCCGCGGTCGCCGGTCGTGTACGTGTTGAAGTCGCAGTAGCCGCAGCGCGACAGGCAGAACGGCACGTGCACGTAGACGCCCAGCGGTGGCACGGCGCGACGTTACCCGCGCCGCGGGCGGAAGACCACGCGCACGACCTCGATCTGCCGCTGCCCGAAGCTGCCGCGGTAGACGGGCCCGGCGCCGGCGGCCCAGTCGCCGATCCGCGGGTCGCGCCTGGGCCGCAGCCGGCGCGACACGTCGAGCACCGTGATCCCGGGGAGCGTCACCGAGCCGCCCGCGATCACCACGTGCAGGTCGCCGTCCCCGTCGGGGTCGACGCGCTCCAGCGCGATGATGCGGCCCTGCGCGGCCCGGCAGTTGGCGGCGTCGGGCGGGCAGCGGGGCGCGGTCGCCGCGGCGTTCGCGGTCGGCGCGGCGAGCGCGAGGGTCGCGAGCAGCGCTTCGAGGGCCATCGCCGCCAGGGTAGGCGGCGACGGCTCCGGCTACCAGCCGCTCCAGGCCAGGCGCCGGCCGGGCACGCGCAGGCCCAGCAGGCGCAGCGCGTCGTCGATGTGGAGGCCCGCGAGGTGCAGCTCCTCGCACACCTGCGCGTCCTGGGTCTCGTGGGCGAGGCGCCCGGCGGTCGTGGCCAGCACCTGCAGCCGGTCGGCCAGCCGCTGCGGCGACTGCGCCGCGTCGACGGCGCCCGCCTCCCGGCGCAGCGCCTCGCGCTGCGCCGCGTCGAGGTGCTCGCAGGCGACGAACCCGGCCAGGCCGAGCCGCGCCTCGGCGGCCGCGAACGCGTCGGGTCCGGGCGGCGGGCCGTCGGGGATCTCGCGCAGGCGCGCGCACAGCCGGCGCGCCCGCTCGAGCGCGACGAAGACCTTCGCGTCGTCCCGCGCCCGCCAGTGGGTGCGCTCTTCACGCGATGACGGCGTCATGCCGTCTGTACTACCCGCTCGTCCGCGTGTCTCCCGTGTCCGGGCCACCGGCGGCATCCCCGAGCTCGGCGCGGGCCAGGGCCTTGGCCGCCTCCAGGTCCAGCGCCCGCCCGCGGTCCAGCGCCGCGGCCAGCCCGTCCGCCCCGAGCGCCTCGGCCAGCCGCTCCCGCGCGCGCTCGGCGAGCGCGCGCAGCAGCGGCGCCGCGGGCCAGCCCTCGGTCGCCCCGAGCAGCTCGGCCGCCGCGTCCGCGCGCCCGCGCTCGGCGAGGACGGTGGCGATCGCGCGCAGCGTCGTGCGCTGCGAGGCGCCGTCCGCGGTCGCGTCGTCGTGGGCCAGCGCGGCCAGCATCCGCTCGGCGGCGTCGCGGTCGTCGCCCGCGGCCGCGGCGGCCAGCCCGAGCGCGCGCAGGCTGAAGCGGACCATGTGGTGGTGGTCGGTCTCGCGCGAGAGCGCGAGCGCGCGCTCCAGCCAGCGGCGAGCCTGCTCGGGGTCGCGCTCGAGCGCCACGACGCCGCTGACGTAGCGCGACCAGCTCACCATGAACGGCGACTCGAGGCGGTCGGCGTCGGCGCGCATGGCCGCCGCGCCGGCGATCGCGGCGTCCAGGTCGCCGGCGGCGGCCAGGAGCTGGACGGCGAAGCCGTCGGCCTCGACGCCGAGCGCCTCGACGCCGTCGGCGCGGGCGCGGGCGGCGAGGTCGCGCCAGGCCGCCAGCGCTTCGGCCGGCGGGGCGGCGAAGAACGCGATCTGGGCCAGCGTCCGGCGGCCCAGCAGCGACGCGTCGCCCACGCGCTCGCCGACCGCGATCGCCTCCACCGCCCGCTCGTGGGCGGTCGCGGCGCGGCCCGCCACGAGCCACGCGACCGACCCGGCGCCCAGCGCGCGGCCCCGGTAGGGGTGGTCGCCGGACCACTGCCCGACCACCTCGTCGACGAGCTTCGCGATCTCCTCCGCGCGGCGCGCCGGCGCCGGCCACCACAGCGCCTCGGCGAGCAGGAACGCGCGGTCGGGCGTGGCGTCCGCGACGAGGCACCAGCGGATCGCCGCGCGCAGCTCGTCGAACTCGTCGACGAGCGGCAGGCGCCGCTCGCGGAAGCCGGACTCCAGCGCGGCCCGCGCGCGGTCGGCGTAGCGGTCGGCGTGGCGGTCGCGCCAGCGGCCCCGCTCGCCGCGCGCCACCAGCCGCTGCGCCCCGTACTCGCGCAGGGTCTCCAGCAGCCCGTAGCGCGTGCGCCCGCCCACGGTCGTCGTCGTCACGAGCGAGTGCGCGACGAGCTCGTCGAGCAGCGTCGCGACCCGGTCGGGCGCCACCCCGTAGCCCGCGCACGTCGCGCGCACGTCGTCGAGCGTGCCGCCGCGCGCGAACACCGACAGCCGCTCGAACAGCCGGCGCGGCGCCGGGTCGAGCAGCTCGTAGGACCAGTCGATCGCGGCGCCCAGCGTCGCGTGGCGCGGGTTCGCGCGCCGGCCGGTGGCCGCGAGCAGGCTGAGCCGCTCGTGCAGGCGCGCCGCGATCTCGGCCGGCGTCATCGAGCGGGCGCGCGCGGCGGCCAGCTCGAGCGCCAGCGGCAGCCCGTCGAGCCGCCGGCACAGCTCGGCGACGGCGCCCGCGTCGGCGTCGTCCCAGGTGCCGCCGGCCCGCCGCAGCCGGTCGGCGAACAGCGCGACGGCGGGGCTGTCGGCCGCGTCGGCGGCGTCGGCGGGCAGCTCCAGGCCGCCGAGGCGCACGACGTGCTCGGCGTCGACCCCGAGCGGGACGCGGCTGGTCGCGACGATCCGCAGCGCGGGGCAGCAGGCGAGCAGGCGCTCGACCGCGGCCGCCGCCCCGTCGACCACGTGCTCGCAGTTGTCGAGCAGCAGCAGGCCGCCGCCGGCGGTCATCGCCGCCAGGCGCGGCTCGTCGTCGAGCGCGTCCAGTCCGAGCGCGTCGGCGACCGCGCCCGCCACGTCGTCGTCGGCGCGCACCGGCGCCAGCTCGCACCACCACGGCCCGGCGGCGAAGCGGTCGCCGGCGCGGGCGGCCAGCTCGAGCGACAGGCGCGTCTTGCCGGCGCCGCCGACGCCGGCGATCGTCACGAGCCCGTGCTCGCCGAGGAGCTCGGCTGCGCGCGCGAGCAGCGGCTCGCGCCCGAAGAAGCGGCCGGCCGGGCGGGGCAGCCGGGACGGCGCCGCGGTCTCCGGCGGCGCGGTGCGCATCTCGGCCGCCGTCTCGCCGGCGGCGGCCGCGGCCAGCGCCGGGTCGTGGACGAGGATCGCGTGCTCGAGCGCGCGGGTCTCGTGCGCCGGCTCCAGGCCCAGCTCGGCCAGCCGCGCGGCGAGGGCGCGCAGCGCGTCGAGCGCCTCGACCTGGCGGCCGGCGCGGTAGAGCGCGAGCGCCCAGGTGCGCACGAGCTCCTCGCGCAGCGGCTGCTCGGCCGCCTCGCGGGCGAGGTGCGGCAGCGCCTGCTCGTGCAGGCCGAGGTCGACGAGCGCGCGCAGGCGCCGCGCGCGGGCCACCGCGCCGAGCTCGTCCAGGCGGCGGATCTCCGCCTGCGCGAAGTCGGCGAACGCGACGTCGGCGTACGGGGCGCCGCGCCACAGCGCCAGCGCCTCGTCGAGGGTTCCCAGCGCCGCGCGCGGGGGCGCGGCCGCGGCATCGCCGACGAGGCGCTCGAAGCGGACCGCGTCGACCTGGCCGGGGTCGATCGCCAGCCGGTAGCCGCCGCCCTCGCGCACGAGCAGCGACGACGGCGCCCCCGCCGGCCGGCCGGGCTCCAGGAACGCGCGCAGCCGCGCGACGCGGACCTGCAGCGAGCGGCCGGCGGCGCCCGGCGGCTCGTCGGGCCAGCCCGCGTCCAGCAGCGCGTCGGTGGTCACCGTGCGCCCGGCCTCGACGAGCAGGCGCGCGAGGATCGTCCGCTCCTTGGCGCCGGCCGGAGCTCCCCTGCGGCCGTCCACGGCGACCTCGAGTGCGCCGAGCACGCAGAACTCCATCCCGGGCGACCGTATCCGCCGGCGGCGGCCACCGGCAAGCGGACGGTAACCCGGCGGTAACGCCCCGCGGGAGGCTCGCCGGCCATGAGCACCGTCACGACCGATCGCAGCGAGGCGCTGGCCGAGCGCCTCTTCGGCGCCACGCTGGGCGCCCTGGAGCTGTACTCCGTCTACCTCGGCAACGAGCTGGGCCTCTACCGGGCGCTGCGCGAGGGCGGGCCGGCGACCGTCGGCGAGCTGGCCGCCCGCGCCGGCATCCACGAGCGCTACGCCCGCGAGTGGCTGGAGCAGCAGGCGGTCGCCGGCCTCCTGGAGGTCGACGACGCGTCCGCGCCCGCCGACGCGCGCCGCTACGCGCTGGCCGACGACCACGCGCGCGTGCTGATCGAGGCCGGCGACGCCGCGCACGTCGCCCCGTTCGCGCACATGATCGCCGGCATCGGCGGCGTGATCGGCGACGTGGCCGCCGCCTATCGCACCGGCGGCGGCGTCCCGTACGCGCGCTACGGCGCCGCGTTCCGCCACGGCCAGGGCCACATCAACCGCCCCGCGTTCGAGCAGGAGCTGCCGGGCGCGTGGCTGGACGCGATGCCCGACGTCCGCGGCCGCCTCGACCGCCCGGGCGCGCGGGTCGCCGACATCGGCTGCGGCCAGGGGTTCTCGACGATCGCGCTCGCGAGCGCGTTCCCGCAGGCGCGCATCGACGGGATCGACGCCGACGCCGCCTCGATCGCCGACGCGACCGCGTTCGCCCGCGACGCCGGCGTGGCCAACGTCGAGTTCGTCGCCGACGACGCGACCGCCGTGCGCGACCGCGGCCCCTACGACCTCGAAGTGATCCTCGAGGCGCTGCACGACCTCCCGCACCCGGTCGAGACGCTGGCGGCCGCGCGCGACGCGCTCGCCCCCGGCGGCGCCGCGCTCGTGGTCGACGAGCGGGTGGCCGAACGGTTCACCGCGCCCGGGGACGAGGTCGAGCGGATCATGTACGGCTGGAGCGTCACCCACTGCCTGCCGACGCAGCTCGCCGACGACCCGTCCGCGGCGCTCGGCACGGTGATGCGCGCCTCCGCGGTCCGCGAGCTCGCCGGCCGCGCCGGCTTCGGCCACGTCGCGGTGCTGCCGGTCGACAACGAGTTCTTCCGGCTGTACCGGCTCGACGCCTAGGGCTGGGTGACGGTCGCCGGCGGCGGCGCGGTCGCGGGCTCCGGCCGCGCGTCCGCGCCGCCGATGTCGACGCGCCACGCGCCGTCCTCGCGCACGAGCGCGCCCGACTCCTCGGCGCCGTCGCGGCGGATGCTGACCGTCGCGCGGTCGCCGTCGATCTCGACGTCGGCGATCTCCAGGTCGTTCAGCGCCTCGCGCGCCGCCTCGGGGTCGACCTCGGCCTGCGCGACCGCGTTCTCGAACGCCTCGACGCAGCCCTCGGCGTCGACCTGCTCGGCGAGCTGCTCGACCGTCGCGCGCGACGCCGCCGACAGCAGGTCGCACGCGGCGTCGCCGTCGCCCTCCGCGACCGCGGTCAGGTAGCCCTGCACCGCGCCGCGGACCTGCTCCTCCTGGCCGCCGCCGCCGGTGGACCCGCCGCCCTCGTCGTCGTCTCCGCCGCAGCCGCCGACGGCGAGGGCGGTCGCGGCGAGCAGGGCGATGGGAATCATGCGCAGGAAGAGGGGCATGAGCGCCCGACTACCCGCAAACGGCTCTCCACGCGCCCCGCGAGTTTCGCCCCCTGGGCGAACACTCGCCAAGGGAGGCAAGCCCTCCGGGCGCAGCCTCCCCTCGCCCCCTGGGCGAACACTCGCTCAGGGAGGCAGGCCCTCCGGGCGCAGCCTCCCCTCGCGCAGATCGGCAAGAACTCCCGCACGCGTGGACCTGCCCGCCCTCCTGACGGGGGGTTCACTACCGGCCATGAGGAGAGGGTCGGTGGTGTGCTCGCAGCGGTGACGCAGGGCAAGGAGCGCGTCGCGCTCGTCGATGTCCCGGAGCCGCCCCAGCCCGGCCCCGGCGAGGTGCTCCTGCGCCCGGAGGCCGTCGGGATCTGCGGCTCGGACCTCCACATGGTCGCCGGCGAGCTGGCGGTCATCGGCAACGCGACGTTCCCGCGCGTGCAGGGCCACGAGATGTCGGCCACGATCGAGGCCGTCGGCGTCGGCTGCCGCCCCGAGCTGGTGCCCGGCCAGCGCGTCGCGGTGTGGCCGCTGCGCCCGTGCGGCGACTGCTACCCGTGCGGCATCGGGCGCCCGAACGTGTGCGACAACTTCTCGCTGATCGGCGTGCACGTCGACGGCGGGCTGCAGGAGCGCCTGCTGGTGCCGCAGCGCCACGTCTTCCCGGTCGACGTCGACCGCCCGTCGGTCGCGACGCTCGTCGAGCCGACGTCGATCGCGATGCGCGCCGTCAACCGCGCGCGGATCGCCGAGGGCGAGGCCGTGGTCGTGTTCGGCGCCGGGCCGATCGGCCAGGTGTGCACGCTCGCCGCGCTGGACCGCGGCGCGCGCGTGCTGACCGTCGACCTCGTGACCGAGCGCCTCGAGCGCAGCCGCGCGTTCGGCGCCGACGTGCTGACCTGGACCGACCGCGAGAGCGTGGTCGACGCGGCGACGGAGTGGGCCGGCGGGGGCGTCCCCGTCAGCCTGGACTGCAGCGGGGCGGCGGACGCCGTCCTGGCGGGGATCGAGATGGCGCGCCGCGCGGGACGCGTCGTGCTCGTGGGCATGTCGGGGGCCACGCTGGCCGCCCCGGTCGTGACGTTCGTGGCCAAGGAGCTCGACGTCCTCGGCGTCAGCGTCTGCAACGCCGAGGAGTTCCAGCAGGCCGTGTCCCTGGTGGAGCGCTACCAGGATGCGATGGCCTCGCTCATCAGCCACGAGTTCCCCTTCGAACGGACGGCCGATGCGCTGGCGTTCGCGATGGAGCACCCCACGGAGGTGATGAAGGTTGTCATCAACCTATGACTACGTGATCGTCGGCGCCGGATCGGCGGGCTGCGTGCTCGCCGCGCGCCTGACGGAGGACCCGGACGTCCGCGTCGCGCTGATCGAGGCGGGCGGATCGCAGGACTTCCCCGAGGTCGCCATGCCGATGGCGTTCCCGCTGCTGTTCAAGAGCGCCGCCGACTGGGACCTGTTCAGCGAGCCCGAGCCGGGGCTCGGCGGCCGCCGCCTGTACCTGCCGCGCGGCAAGCTGCTCGGCGGCTGCGGCTCGATCAACGCGATGATCTACCTGCGCGGCAACCGCGTCGACTACGACGAGTGGGCCGAGCAGGGCGCCACCGGCTGGTCCTTCGACGAGGTGCTGCCCTACTTCAAGCGCTCCGAGGACAACGAGCGCGGCGAGAGCCAGTTCCACGGCGTCGGCGGCCCGCTGAAGGTGAGCGAGAGCCGCTCGAACAACGAGCTCGTCGACGCGATGATCCAGGCGACGGTCAACGCCGGCCACGAGCACAACCCCGACCTCAACGGCGCCCGCCAGGAGGGCGTGGGCCGCTTCCAGGTCACCCAGCGCGACGGCCGCCGCGAGTCGACCTACACGGCGTTCCTGAAGCCGGCGCTCAGCCGCCCGAACCTCGATGTCATCACGCACGGCTTCGTCACGCGCGTCCTCTTCGAGGGCGACCGCGCCGTCGGCGTCGAGGTCGTCGAGGACCGCGTCCCGCGCGAGCTGCGCGTCGAGCGCGAGGTGATCCTGTCGGCGGGCGCCTACCAGTCGCCGGTGCTGCTCATGCATTCGGGCATCGGCCCGGCCGACGACCTGCGCCCGCTGGGCATCGAGGTGCGCGAGGACCTGCCGGTCGGCGAGAACCTGCAGGACCACCTGATGTGCAACCTCAACCTCCTCACCGACGGCGGGTCGCTGTTCGACGCGTTCACGCCCGAGAACCTGAAGCTGTTCGAGGAGGGCCGCGGGCCGCTCACGTCCAACCTGCCCGAGGCGGGCGCCTTCTTCCGCACCCGCCCGGGCCTGAACGCGCCCGACATCGAGTTCCACTACTCGCCGAGCCTGCTGTACGACCAGGGCCTGACCCCGCCGCACGACCACGGCGTCTGCTACGGGCCGGTGCTGATCAAGCCGGAGGCGCGCGGCAAGGTCTTCCTGCGCTCGCCGCTGGCCGACGCCAAGCCGCGGATCATCCACAACTACCTGACCACCGAGAACGACCGGACGTCGTTCGTGAACGGGCTGCGCCTGGCGATGGAGATCGCCCAGCAGGAGCCGCTGAAGTCGCGGGTGCGCGAGCCGTACCTGGCGCCGAAGTCGGACTCCGACGAGGACATCCTCGCCTACGCCCGCGAGCACGCGCACACCGTCTACCACCCGACGTCGACCTGCGCGATCGGCCAGGTCGTCGACCCCGAGCTGCGCGTGTACGGGACGGAGGGGCTGCGGGTCGTCGATGCGTCCGTGATGCCGTCGATCACGCGCGCCAACACGCACGCGCCCACCATCATGATCGCCGAGAAGGCGGCCGACCTGATCGCAGGGCGGCAGCCCGCCGGAACCGCCACGGCCGTGGCCTGAGACGGAGGAGGGAACCGATGAGCACCACCGAGCAGCCGCCCGTCGCGGAGTCCGCCGGTCTCCTGGACGGCTTCGACTGGACGGGGAAGATCTACACGGACGGCTGGGTCGACGCGCCCGCCACGATCGACACCTACGAGCCGGCCACCGGCGAGCTGCTCGGCTCGGCCGGCATGGCCGACGCCGAGACGATCGCGCGCGCCTCGGAGCTCGCCGCGAAGGTGCAGCCCGAGTGGGCGTCGACGCTGATGACCGAGCGGATCGCGATCCTCGAGCGGGTCGCGGACGGCCTCCTGCGCCACCACGACGAGTACCTGCAGTGGATGATCCGCGAGTCGGGCTGCATCCCGCCGAAGGGCAGCCACGAGATCAACGCGTCGGTCGGCCAGATCCAGCTCGCCAACAGCCTGATCAACGCGACCCTCGGCCACGTGCTGCCGTCGATCACGCCCGGGCGCACGTCGACGGCGATGCGCGTGCCGATCGGCGTCGTCGGCGTCATCTGCCCGTGGAACTTCCCGCTCGTGCTGGCGATGCGCTCGCTGGCGCCGGCGCTGGTGCTCGGCAACACGGTGATCCTCAAGTCCGACCCGAACACGCCGGTCTGCGGCGGCGTGCTGATCGCGCGCCTGTTCGAGGAGGCGGGCCTGCCGAAGGGCGTGCTGCAGGTCGTCTGCGGCGACGCGGACACCGGCCAGGCGATGTGCGAGGACCCGCGCATCCGCATGATCTCGTTCACCGGCTCGACCGCCGCCGGGCGCAAGGTCGGCGAGACGTGCGGGCGCACGCTCAAGCGCGTCGTGCTCGAGTTGGGCGGCAACAGCCCGCTGATCGTGCTCGACGACGCCGACATCGACATCGCCGCGTCGGCGGGCGCGTGGGGCTCGTTCGGCCATCAGGGCCAGATCTGCCTGGCCACGAGCCGTCACATCGTGCACGAGAACGTCATCGAGGCCTATCTCGAGGCGCTCGTGGAGCGGGCCAAGCGCCTGCCGGCCGGCAACCCGGCCACCGACGAGGTGGCGCTCGGGCCGCTGATCAACAGCCGCCAGGTCCAGCGCGTGCAGCGGATCGTCGACGAGTCGATCGCGCAGGGCGCGGCGGCGCTGACCGGCGGCAAGCCGGACGGCCCGTTCTTCCCGGCGACGGTGCTCGCCGACGTGTCGCCGACGATGCCGGCGTTCGCCGAGGAGATCTTCGGCCCGGTCGCGCCGGTCGTCCCGTTCCGCACCGACGAGGAGGCGATCGCGCTCGCCAACGACACCGAGTACGGCCTGACGGCCGCGGTGCAGGGGTCGGTCGCGCGCGCCCAGGCGATCGCCGACCAGATCCACGCGGGCATGGTCCACGTCAACGACACGACCGTGAACGAGGAGCCCCCGGCGCCGTTCGGCGGCTTCGGCGCGTCGGGCAACGGCGGGCACTTCGGCGGCGTCACGCAGCTCGAGCAGTGGACCGAGTGGCAGTGGCGGACCTCGCGGGTCAAGGGCGAACCGTTCCCCTTCTAGGCGAGATGCAAGTAGGATCTGCCACGAAGTCTGGGCCTGGAAGCGGAGGAGAGAGGTGGGCTCTGACGTCTGAGACGACGACCGAGGGGCGCCCGCAGGCGCCCGAGCACTGGCACGTTCGCGGCGTTCCGACCAAGGACGGGCTCGAGCAGTGGGCCGACATCCTGTCGATCACCCACCTCGGGTTCGACGTGGAGGCCACGCCGCGCACGCCGGAGACGTTCCGGGGGTCGGTGACCCGCCGGCGGCTCGGCGACCTCATGCTCGTCGACTGCACGTCGTCGCCGTGGCTGGGACGCCGCAGCCCCGAGGTCATCGAGCAGGCCCCGGCGCCGGTCATCGGGTTCCAGTTCCTGCGCCGCGGCGTGGAGCAGGTGCGCGATCGCGGCGACGAGGTGCAGCTCACCGCCGGCGACGTGATCGTCTGGAACGGGTGGCAGCCCGTCGACGTCGAGGTCGTGGAGTCGTTCTCCAAGCGCACGCTGATCTTCCCCAGCGACCGGGTGATGTCGGTGTGCCCGCGCCTGGAGGAGGCGAAGGTGATGCCGCCGGTCGAGCAGGGCCCGGCCGCGCGGCTGCTGGTGCGCTACCTCGACGCGCTCGCGCTCGAGCTGCCGTGGATGGACGAGACGGCCGCCACGGCGGCCGCCGACGCGGCGCTGGAGCTGCTGCGGGCCGCGGTCGAGCCGAGCGTGCCGACGACGCGCACCGCGCGCCGCTCGGCGATCCGCGCCGAGGTGCGCCGCTACATCCGGTCGCACCTGCAGGACGCCAAGCTCGGGCCGGAGACGATCGCCAAGGCGCACAACATCTCCGTGCGCACGCTGCACGGCCTGTTCGAGGACAGCGACGAGTCGGTCGCCGGCCTCGTGCGCCGCGAGCGGCTGGCGCGCTGCCTGGAGGACCTGCGCCGCCCGACCGGTGGCTCGGTCACCGAGATCGCGTTCCGGTGGGGCTTCCGCGACGCCGCGCACTTCGCGCGGGTGTTCAAGCGCGAGTTCGACCTGACGCCGAGCGAGGTGCGCGCGCAGGCCCAGGCCGAGGAGGCCGAGTGCCTGGCCTGATGGCCGGGCGCGCCGGGCTCGTCACCGGCGCCGGACACGGCATCGGACGGGCCTGCGCGATCCGGTTCGGGCAGGAGGGCGCGAAGGTCGTCGTCTCCGACCTGGAGTCGGCGCGCGAGGCCGCCGAGGGCACCGTGCAGGCGATCCGCGACGCCGGCGGCGAGGCGACGTTCTTCCCCTGCGACGTGTCGCAGGCCGCCGACCAGGAGGCGCTCGTCGCCCACGTCGTCGAGCGCTACGGGCGCATCGACTTCGCCCACAACAACGCGGGCATCGGCGTGCACGCGCCGCTGGCCGAGACGTCCGACGAGGACTTCGACCGCGTGATCGCGATCAACCTGCGCGGGACGTTCCTGGGCATGAAGCACCAGATCCGGGCGATGCTGCGCAACGAGGGCCCCAACCGCGGCGCGATCGTCAACACGTCGTCCAACGCGGGCCTGCGCGGGGTGCACATGATCGGCGCCTACGCGGCCAGCAAGCACGGCATCAACGGCCTGACGAAGAACGCGGCGATCGAGTACGCCGAGCAGGGGATCCGCGTGAACGCGGTGTGCCCGGCGGCGATCATGACGCGCCTGATGTCGGACCTGCCCGAGGACCGCCAGGCCGAGATCATGGCGCCGCAGGCCCTGAAGCGCCCGGGCGATCCGATGGAGGTCGCGGCCGCGGTCGTGTGGCTCTGCTCCGACCAGGCCTCGTTCGTGACGGGCGTGCCGATGCCGGTGGACGCGGGGTCAGTGGCGGGCTGGTGACGCACCCGCGCGAGTTTCGCCCCCAGGGCGAACACTCGCTGAGGGAGCCAAGCCCTCCGGGCGCAGGCTCCCCTCGCCCCCGGGGCGAGCGTCCCCGCGCACGAATCGGCAAGAACTCCCGCACTCGTGGACCTGCCCCCCGCAGACGCCCCGCGTACCGTCGCCAGGCAGAGAGGAGAGTTGTGATGGGAGAGGACGTGGAGCTCGTCGGCCTGTACTGGACCGTGTCCGGACCGGTCGAGGTGCACTTCGGTCGTGAGTGGAGCTACTTCAGCTGGGAGGACCGCTGCGCGGAGGCCGAGAAGGTCGGCTTCGCGGGGCTGGGCATCTGGCATGCCGACCTCGAGCACGTGCTGGAGTCGCAGACGCTGCAGGACATGCGCAGGTCGATGGACGACCACGGGCTGCGCTACCTGGAGCTCGAGTTCCTCATGCACTGGTGGCTGGACCCGTCCGACGACCGGCGCAAGGAGTCCGATCGCATCCGCCGGCTCCTGTTCGAGGCGGCCGAGGTCCTGCCGGCCCACCACATCAAGGTCGGCAACATCCCCGGCGACCCGGTCGAGTTCGGCCGCCTGACCGAGAGCTTCGCCGAGCTCTGCGCGGACGCGGCCAAGCACACGGACGCGACCGTCGCCTACGAGTTCATGCCGTTCGACGTGAACGTCCGCGACCTCGAGACGGCCGTGAAGCTGGTCGAGGACGCCGGCGCCCCCAACGGCGGCCTGGCGATCGACACCTGGCACCTGGAGAAGCTGCGCATCCCGCCGGAGGGCCTGAAGGTCGTCCCGCGCGAGCGCCTCGCCTGGATCGAGCTGAGCGACGGCAAGAAGGAGTGGATGGCCGACGACGACCACGTCGACGAGGTCATCAACCACCGCAACCTGCCGGGCGAGGGCGAGTTCGACATCCCCGGCTACGTGCGCGCCGCCCAGGAGATCGGCTACCCGGGGCCGTGGGGCGTGGAGGTGCTCTCCGAGGAGCTGCGCAACAACCCCATCGACGTGATCTTCCGCCGTGCCTACGACACGACGGCGGCCCAATTCCTGGAGAGGAGCCCGCGATGACACCGAGCCCCCTGGACAACGACCGCCTCATCTGGATGTACACCCAGATGGTGCGCATCCGCGAGTTCGAGGAGCGCGTGAAGCGCACGTTCGAGGAGTACCCCGGCGTGATCCGCGGCCACACGCATCTGGCCGACGGCGTCGAGGCCTCGATCGTCGGCTCGGTCGCGAACATGCAGCCCAACGACTACGTCCTCACGACGTATCGCTGCCACGGCTACCCGATCGCGCTGGGCACCGACACGAAGGCGATCATGGCCGAGATCTACGGCCGCGCGACCGGCCTGTGCAAGGGCCTGGGCGGCTCGATGCACCTGTGCGACCCCAGCCGCGGGTTCCTGGGCACGTCGGGCATCGTCGGCCAGGGCATCCCGCACGCGACGGGCGCCGCGTACGCCGCCCAGATCCGCAAGGAGGGCCAGGTCGTCCTGTGCTTCTTCGGCGACGGCGCGTCCAAGCAGGGCGCGTTCCACGAGTCGCTGAACATCGCGTCGCTGTGGAAGCTGCCCATCGTCTACGTGATGGAGAACAACGGCTACAACGTCGAGACCCAGACCCACCAGGAGGACGCCAACGCGGCCGCCGGCGAGGACCTGTCGGTCAAGGCGAAGGCCTACTCCATGCCGGGCATCACGATCGACGGCGGCGACCCGGTCGCGGTCTACGAGACGGTCGGCGCCGCGATGGAGCGCGCGCGCAAGGGCGAGGGCCCGACGCTGGTGGAGTCGAAGGTCTACCGCCTGTCCGCGCACGGCAACCTGATCGCGCCCCCGGGCGTGCCGCTGCACTACCCCGAGCACGAGGCGATCGCCGTGTTCGGCGACCGCGAGCAGTACGAGGCCGCGCTCAAGGGCGACCCCGTGCCGCAGTTCCGCGGCCGCCTGGTCAACGACGGCGTGATGACCAACGAGCAGGCCGAGGAGATCCTGTCGGCCGCCCGCGACGAGATGCAGGAGGCCGTGACCTTCGGCGTCGAGAGCCCGTTCCCCGAGAACGACGAGGCCCTGGCCTACGTCTACGCCTAGGAGCACGAGCACATGAGCCACGAGCTTCCGTACATCGCCGCGATCGACGAGGCCATCCGCCTCGAGATGGAGCGCGACGAGAGCGTCATCTACTTCGGCCAGAACATGGCCACGACCGAGAACGCCCCCTACCGGCAGGCGTTCGGCGACGACCGCGTGCGGGTCACGCCGATCTCGGAGACCGCCGAGATCGGCATGGCCGTCGGCGCGGCGCTGGCCGGCTTCCGCCCGGTCGTCGAGCTGTACATGGCCGAGTTCATGCTCGTCGCGATGGACCAGGTCACCAACGAGGCGCCGCGCTTCCGCGCGATGAGCGGCGGCCAGGTGAAGGTGCCGCTGGTCCTGAAGGCGGGCTGGGGCTTCACCGCCGGCTGGGCCGGCCAGCACACCGGCACGCTCACGAACATGTTCATGGGCGTCCCGGGCCTGAAGGTCGTGTCGCCGTCGACGGCGGCCGACGCGAAGGGCCTGATGGCCACCGCGATCCGCGACGACAACCCGGTCGTCTACTTCCACAACTACCTGCTGACGCTCGACCACGGCGAGGTGCCCGACGGCGAGCACCTGGTGCCGTTCGGCGTCGCCGACGTGCGCCGCGAGGGCTCCGACGTGACGATCGTCGCCAACGCCCACATGCTCAACCAGTCGCTGAAGGCGGCCGAGACGCTCGCGGGCGAGGGCATCCAGGCGGAGGTCATCGACCCGCGCACGTACGCGCCGCTGGACGTCGACACGATCCTCACGTCGGTCGGCAAGACCGGCCGGCTCGTGCTGGTCGACTCGGCGCCGCGCCACAGCGCCGCGTCGAACGTCATCGCCGGCGAGGTCGTCGAGCGCGGGTTCGACCTGCTGAAGGCGCCGATCGTGCAGGTGACGGCGCTCGACGCGACCGTGCCCTACAGCGAGCCGCTCGAGGCCTACGTGATCCCCGACGCCGATCGCGTCGCCGCCGCCGTGCGCGGCGTGCTCGGCACCGCCCCGGTCGGAGTCTGAGGGGAGACGTGACCGCAGACGACGCCCGCCGGCTGCTGCGCGCCATGTGGCGGATCCGCCACTTCGAGGAGCGCGTCGGTCGCCTGAAGCGCACGGACGAGGTCTTCGGGCTGATCCACCTGAGCGTGGGTCAGGAGGGCGTCGCCGCGGGCACGTGCCTGCAGCTGCGCGACGACGACGCGGTCTACAGCGGCCACCGCGCCCACGGCCACGCGCTGGCCAAGGGCGCGCCGCTGGACCGCGTGATGGCGGAGCTGATGGGGCGCGAGACCGGCCTGTGCCGCGGCATGGGCGGCTCGATGCACCTCGTCGACGTCGAGCACGGCTTCATGGGCGCGACCGGCGTCGTCGGCGGCAACATCCCGATGGCGCTGGGCAGCGCGCTGGCCGCCCGCCAGCTTGGCGGCGACGCCGTCGCGGTCGTGTTCTTCGGCGACGGCGCGGTCCAGGCCGGCCACTTCAACGAGACCGTGAACCTCGCCGCGCTGTGGGGGCTGCCGCTGATCATGGTGTGCGAGAACAACGGCTTCGCCGAGTTCACGCCGCGCTCGGCGCACACGGTCGTCGAGCGCGTCAGCGACGTCGTCGCCCCGTACGAGATCACGCGCGAGACCGTCGACGGCAACGACGTGCTGGCGGTGTGGGAGCGCTTCGGCGAGTTCCTCGCGCGCGCCCGCAAGGGCGAGGGGCCGTTCCTGCTCGAGTGCCTGACGGTGCGCCTGCGCGGCCACTACGAGGGCGACCCGGCGGCCTACCGCGAGGCGATCGCCGACGAGGAGTGGCAGAAGATGGACCCGATCCTGCGCCTGCAGCGCCACGCGCTGAAGCAGAAGTGGGTCGACGAGGGCGAGCTGGCGGCGATCGAGGCCGAGGCCGTCGACGAGGTCGAGGCCGCGGTCGCGTTCGGGCGCGAGAGCGCGTTCCCGGAGCCGGAGCTCGTCGCCGAGCTGGTCTATGCGGGGTCCGATGCCTGAGACGACGTACGTGAAGGCCGTCCTGCAGGCGCTGGACGAGGCGATGACCGCCGACGAGCGCGTGATCGTGCTCGGCGAGGACGTCGCCGAGGGCGGCCCGTACACGACGACGGCCGGCCTGGCCGACCGTCACGGGCGCGACCGCGTCATCAACACGCCGATCAGCGAGTCGGCGATCACCGGCGTCGCGATCGGCGCCGCCCAGTCCGGCCTGAAGCCGGTGCTGGAGATCATGTTCATCGACTTCATCACGCTGGCGCTGGACCAGCTCGCCAACCAGGCCGCCAAGGCGCACCTGATGTCGGGCGGCCAGCTCACGGTGCCGATGGTCCTGCGCACCCAGGGCGGCGCGGGCCAGCGCGGCGCCGCCCAGCACTCGCAGTCCCTGGAGGCGTGGCTCACCCACGTCCCCGGGCTGAAGGTCGTCATGCCGGCCGATCCCGCCGACGCCGCCGGCCTCATGGCCAGCGCGATCGCGGACCCCGGGCCGGTCGTCTTCGTGGAGCACAAGGGGCTCTACTTCCAGCGAGGGGAGATCCCCGACGCGATCGAGCCGGTGCCGATCGGCGAGGCGCGGATCGTGCGCGAGGGGCGCGACGTGACGATCGTCGCGCTCTCGCGGATGGTCGGCGAGGCGCTGAAGGCGGCCGACCGGCTCGCCGCCGAGGGGATCCAAGCGGAAGTGATCGATCCCCGGACGCTCGTTCCGCTGGACCTGGAGGCGATCGTCGGATCGGTCCAGCGCACGAACAGGCTCGTGATCGCTCACGAGGCCGTCGCCCACGGAGGCGTGGGCGGGGAGATCGCCGCGGAGGTGCAGGCCGCGGCGTTCGACCACCTGGATGCGCCGATCGAGCGAGTCGGCGCGCCGTTCGCTCCCGTGCCGTTGAGCCCTCATCTCGAGGACCTCTACGTCCCGGGCAGCGACGAGATCCACGAGGCCGCTCTGGCCACGCTCGGCAGGGCCGAACCGCGTCGATCGGCGACGCACGATGGAGGAGGAGGAGCAATGAGGATGGACCCAGGCTGGCGGAGGTTCCGGTCGGTGCTGGCGGTCATGCTGGCCGCCGTGCTGGCGTTCACGTTCGCCGCATGCGGCGACAGCGACGAGGACTCGGACACGGGTGCCTCGACGTCCGCCGCCGCGCCCGCGGACACGGGCGAGTCGACCGCAGCCGCTGAGGAGCCGGCCGCCGAGGCGTCGAAGTGCGGCCTCGGCAACGGTGAGAAGGCCACCGGTGAGCCGATCAAGCTCGGCTCGATCAACACGAAGCAGCCCGGCACGGACTTCAGCGAGGTCGCGCTGGCGGCCGAGGCGTACTTCAAGTGCGTGAACGACAACGGCGGCATCAACGGCCGTCCGATCGAGTACATCATCGAGACCGAGCAGACCGATCCCGGTCAGGTCGCGTCGCTGGCCAAGAAGCTGGTCGAGACCGAGAAGGTCGTCGGCATCGTCGGCAGCACGTCGCTGATCGACTGCGCGGTCAACCACCAGTACTACGAGAAGCAGGGCTACTACGTCATCGGCTCGGGCATCGCTCCCGAGTGCTACACGACGGCCAACCACGCGCCCGTGAACATGGGTCCGCGGCACAGCTCCGCCGGCGCCGCCCAGGAGCTGATGAAGCAGGGCGTCAAGAAGATCGTCTTCGATCAGAGCAACGTCCCCGGCACCGAGTACATCGACGAGGGCGTGCGCCTCACGGTCGAGGCCGAGGGGATCCCGTACGAGTCCGTGAAGGACAACGTGCCGATCCAGGACGCCAACTCGGTCGCGCTGAAGCTGGTCCAGGCGGCCGGCGACGGCGGTGGCATCGTGCTGAACTTCACGCCCCCCGAGGCGCTGAAGATCCTGCAGGCCGCCGAGCAGCAGGGCCTGGCCGAGCGCGTGAAGTGGGCGTGCTCGACCCCGTGCAACACGGACTTCCTGGCCGAGGCGCTGGGATCGTCGTGGGATGAGCAGCTCTTCGTCAACGCGGAGCTGAACCTCATCGACGCCGACGGGCCCGACATGCAGCTGTACCGCCAGGTGCTCGAGCAGTACGCGCCGGACATCCCGCTGGGCTCGTTCAGCCAGATGGGCTTCCTCGAGGCGCGCATCGCCACCGAGGCCCTGATGGGCATCGAGGGCGAGATCTCGCCGCGGACCGCGAACGCGGCGTTCGTGGATGTCACGGGCTTCGAGACGGACATCCTGTGCAAGCCGTGGTACTACGGCGACGCACCGCTGCACATCCCCAACAACGTGGACCGCACGGTCACGCCGAAGGAGGGCAAGATGGTGCAGTACACCGACTGCTTCGACATCTCCGAGGCGGACCCGTACATCAAGGACGTCCGGGAGATCGAAGCGGACATGGGAATCGAGTGATCCCATGACCCCGAGGACGAACATCGTGCGTATCCGCTCGATGCTCGTCGCCATCGTCATGCTGCTGGCCGCGAGCGTCACGCTCGCGGCCTGCGGCGACGACGACGATTCGAGCACCGGGGCGGCCACGGCCGCCGGAACGCAGGCGGCGAGCACCGGCTCGTCGGAGGAGACCGCGAGTGCCGAGGCCTCGAAGTGCGGCCTGGGCAACGGCGAGAAGGCGACGGGCGAGCCGATCAAGATCGGCGCGATCGTCACCAAGCAGCCGGGCACCGACTTCACGGACGGGCCCAAGATGTCGCAGGCGTTCTTCGAGTGCGTCAACGACAACGGCGGCATCAACGGCCGCCCGATCGAGTACATCATCGAGGAGGAGCAGACCGATCCGGGCCAGGTCGCCTCGCTGGCCAAGAAGCTCGTCGAGACCGACAAGGTGATGGGTCTCTTCGGCGGGTTCTCGCTGATCGACTGCGCCGTCAACCACGAGTACTACGAGCAGCACGGGTACTACGTGACCAACGCCGGCATCGCGCCGGAGTGCTGGAGCACGCCCAACAGCGCGCCCATCAACATGGGGCCGCGCTACAGCTCGGACGGCGCCACGCAGGCGCTGATCAAGCAGGGCGTCAAGAAGCTGGTGTTCGTGCAGTCCAACGTGCCCGGCACCGAGTACATCGAGGCGGGGCCGACGTCGATCGCCAAGGCGGCCGGCATCCCGATCACGACCCTGGCCGAGAACGTGCCGATCCAGGACGCCAACTCGGTCGCGCTGAAGCTGGTCCAGGCGGCCGGCGACGGCGGTGGCGTGGTGCTGAACTTCACGCCTCCCGAGGCGCTGAAGATCCTGCAGGCCGCCGAGCAGCAGGGCCTGGCCGAGCGCGTGAAGTGGGGCTGCTCGACGCCGTGCAACACGGACTTCCTGGCCGAGGCGCTGGGATCGTCGTGGGACGGCCAGCTGTTCGTCAACGCCGAGCTCAACGTGGTCGACGCGGAGGGCCCGGACACGGCGCTCTACAACCAGGTTCGTGAGGAGTACGGGCCCGACATCCCGCTGGGCTCGTTCAGCCAGATGGGCTTCCTGCTGGCGAAGATCGCCGTCGACCAGATGCTCAAGATCGACGGCGAGGTCACCAAGGAAAGCGTCAACCAGGCGATCCTCGACACGAAGGGGTACGAGACCGACATCCTCTGCAAGCCGTGGTACTACGGCGAGGCGCCGATGCACATCCCCAACAACACGGACTGGACCACGACGCCGCAGGAGGGCAGGATGGTCATCCAGGAGGAGTGCTTCGAGATCTCGGCCGACGACCCCGACATCGCGAGGGTGCGCGAGATCGAGCAGGAACAGGGGATCGGATAGATGCCGAGTTGGCAGGACTTCCAGCCATTCATCGTCACCGGCCTGGCGCTCGGCGGGGTGTTCTCCCTGTCGGGCGTCGGGATGGTGGTCCTGTACCGGGCCACCGGCGTCCTGAACCTCGCCTACGGCGCGGTCGGGGCGATGGGGGCGTTCATCGCATGGGCGCTGATCAACGACCACGGGTGGCCTGAAGGGGTCGCCTACCTCGTGTGCATCCTGTTCGGCGGCGTCGTGACGCTCGCCTACGGGATGGCGTTCGGGCCACCGCTGGCCGGACGCGAACCGCTCGTGAAGGCGGTCGCGACGCTGGGCCTGGCGCTGATCCTGCTGGGCGCGATGTCCTGGATCTGGAGCGACAAGGCCCGCTCCATGGTCCTGCCGACGACGAAGGAGGGCTTCTACGTCGGTGACGTGCTGGTCAACTACACCCAGGTCATCGGCCTGGCCCTCGGCATCGGCGTGACCGCGTTCACCGCCGCGTTCCTGCGCTACACCAAGCTCGGGACCGGCATGCGCGCGCTCGCCGACGACCGGGAGATCACCGCGACCCTCGGCGTGCCGGTCCGGCGCGTCGAGGCCGCGGCCTGGTTCGGCTCCGGCATCCTGTCCGGCGCCGCGGGCCTGCTGTTCAGCAACCTCGTCGGGCTGGACGCCGCGACGCTGACGTTCCTCGTCATCTCGTCGGTGGCGGCCGCGCTCATCGCGCGGCTCCAGTCGCTGTGGGTCACGCTGGCGGCCGGCATGTTCATCGGCCTCGTCACCGCGATGGCGACCCCGATCCTGTCGATCTCGCAGTACCGCGACATGGCGCCGTTCGTCATCGCGACGATCGCGCTGCTGTTCCTGTCGCGGCACGGGTCGCTGGCGACGGCGAAGGGAGCGAGGTAGCCATGGGAGCCGTCGACACCTCCACGCCGCCGCCGGCCGCGCCGACGTCCAAGGTGCGCGCGGGCGGACGGCGCCTGCAGCCCAACGAGATCCGCGGCCTGATCGCCATGGCGATCGTGGTCGTGATCGCCCTCGCGGTGCTGCCGGCGATCCTCAGCGTCTACTGGGTCACGGTGCTGACCGCGGTGGCCTACATCTCGGTCACCGCGCTCGGCCTGAACCTGCTCATGGGGCGGGTCGGGCTCGTGTCGCTGGGCCAGATCGCCGTGCTCGCGATGGGCGCGTGGATCTTCTCGAAGCTGTCGTTCTCGACGGGCCTGCCGTACCCGATCGTGCTGATCCTCACCGGGCTCATCACGATGGTGCTCGGCACGCTCGTCGGCCTGCCCGCGCTGCGCCTCAGCGGCCTGTACCTGGCGCTGATCACGCTGATGCTGGCGGGCGCGATCACGATCGCGCTGCGCACCATGCAGTTCCCCAACGGCGGTCCCGGGTTCCTGGGCAACGACCCGAACTCGAGCGCCGCGGTGCGCCGTCCGTCGATCGCGATGAGCGACCCGGCGTTCTTCCGCTACACGGTCATCGTCTGCCTGATCATGTTCCTGATCGCGCTGTGGCACGTGCGCGGCAAGGCGGGCCATGCGTGGGCGGCGATCCGCCAGAGCGAGCCGGCCGCGCTGGCGGCCGGCGTGAACATCACGCTGTACAAGCTGTGGGCGTTCGCGCTCGCGTCGTTCATGACCGGCGTCGCCGGCGGCCTGATGGCCTCCGACGTGGGCCGGCTGTACGCGATCTCGTTCCCGACCGACAAGTCGATCGTGCTGCTGGCGGTCGTGCTGATGGGCGGCATCTACAGCCTGTGGGGGGCGCTCATCGCGGGCGCGTTCTACTCGCTGCTTCCGGCCCTGCTCAACGACTGGGGCCTGCCGGCGGACCTGCTGACGATCCTGTTCGGCGTCGGCATCATCCAGGTGCTGCTGACCGCGCCGGGCGGCCTCGCCCAGCAGTTCCCGCGCGACATGAAGAACCTCGGGAAGCTGATCATGCGACTGTTCCGACGAAGCAGCGCCCCGCCGGATGACGGGAGGGCGCCGGCATGATCGACATCCAGGGTCTGACCGTCCGCTTCGGCGGCGTGGTGCCGCTCGACGGCGTCACCGTGCGGTTCGAGGCGGGCACGTGCGGGCTGATCGGCCCCAACGGCGCCGGCAAGACGACGTTCTTCAACGTCCTGTCCGGCTTCGTGGCCCCGGCCGCGGGCTCGGTGAAGGCGTTCGGCGAGGACCTTCTCGCGCTCGCGCACTTCCGCCGTGCCCGCTGGGGCCTGCGCCGCACGTTCCAGACCGAGCAGGCGATCGAGGAGCTGTCGGTCGTCAACAACGTCGCGATGATGCTCGAGCACGTGCCCGGCGGGGGCGGCCCGGCCGCCCGTCGCGAGGCCGCGCTCGAGGCGATCGAGTTCGTCGGGATCGACGTCGACCCCGACGTGCAGGTCGGCACGCTCGGCGCCCGCGACCGCCGCCTCGTCGAGGTGGCGCGCGCGGTGGTGGGCAAGCCGCGGCTCGTGCTGCTCGACGAGCCGGCCGCCGGCCTGCCCGACGAGGAGACCGAGCACCTCGGACGCGTGATCACGCGCATCCCGCAGGAGACCGGCGCGAAGGTGATCCTCGTCGAGCACGACATGACGCTCGTGGGCGCCTGCTGCGAGACGACCGCCGTGCTCGACTTCGGGAAGCTGATCGCGTCCGGGCCCACCGACGAGGTGCTGCGCGACGAGCACGTGATCAAGGCCTACCTGGGGACGGAGGAACCGGCATGAGCGGCACGCTGCGGCTCGAGGGGATGACGGTGTCGCGCGGCGCGGGTCCCGTGGTCCGCGACGTGACGATCGACATCCCGCCGGGCAAGGTCACCGCCCTGCTGGGGCCCAACGGCGCCGGCAAGTCGAGCCTCGTGCTCGCGGTCGGCGGCGTCCTGCCGTCGAAGGGCAAGGTGCTGGCCGACGGGGTCGACCTCCACGGCAAGCGGCCGGAGAAGATCCGCGCCGCCGGCGTGGCGATCGTCCCCGAGGGGCGGCGCATGCTGCGCGGCCTGACCGTCGGCGACAACCTCGAGGTGGCCTGCTTCGCGCTGTCGCGCGAGGACGCGCGCGCGGGCCGCGCCCACGCGCTCGAGCTCTTCCCCGAGCTCGAGAAGCGCCTGGACGCGCTCGCCGGGTCGCTGTCGGGCGGCGAGCAGCAGATGCTCGTGCTCGCCCAGGCGCTGGTGTCGCGGCCGAAGTGGCTGCTCGTCGACGAGCTGTCGCTCGGCCTGGCGCCGGTCGTCGTCAAGCGGCTGGTGCCGACGCTGCGCACGGTCGCCGAGAGCGGCGTGGGCGTGCTCCTGATCGAGCAGTTCGCGCACGTGGCGCTCGGCGTGTCCGAGGACGCGTACGTGATGGACCGCGGGCGCATCCACTTCTCGGGCCCCGCCAGCCAGCTGCGCGAGCAGCCCGAGCTGCTGCACTCGTCCTACCTGCAGTCCGGCAAGGCGGCCTAGCGCCGCCGCCCGTCCGCCGTCCCGCCTGCCCGGGACGGCGGACGCCGGCACGGGTCCGGGGCCGGACCCGTCACACTGTGGGGACCGATGACGAGCCTGCCTCGCCCGATCCCCGCCGAGCTCGCCGAGCTGATCGCCGCGCGCCTGCGCGTGATCGGCGACCCGACGCGCATCCGGCTGCTCGACGCGCTGCGCGACGGCGAGAAGTCCGTCCAGCAGCTCACCGAGCTCCTCGGCACGAGCCAGCAGAACGCCTCCAAGCACCTCGGCGTGCTGCTGAACGCGGGGCTGGTGTCGCGCCGCAAGGTGGGCACCAGCTCCTACTACGCGGTCGCCGACCCGACCGTGTACGCGCTGTGCGAGCAGGTCTGCGGCAGCCTGCAGACCCAGCTCGACGAGCTCAGCGCGCTGGTAGCAGGACGAACGGGCTGACCGGCGGCTCCGGCGCGTCGGACTCTCCCACCGGCTCCGGGGGCTGCGACTGGCGCGGCGGCGCCGGGCGCGCGGAGGCGGCCGGCGCCGCGGTGGGGTCGACGCCGGCGGGCGGCGTCTGCGACGTGCGATCCGACCGCGGGCCGCGGCGGCGCGACGACCCGCCGCGCAGGACGTCGACGGCCAGCAGCCCCAGCGGGACGGCGCACAGGAGGACGATCACGACGGTTTCGATGCTCATGGTGCGTCCATGGCACCACCGCCCGGGACCCCCGGCAATGACGATGTGTCGCCCGGCGTTTCAGTCCTGGATCGCCGGCTCGGCGCGAGGCTCGAGCACCGCGACGGCGTGGGCGGCGAACGCGCGGGCGGCCGGGCTGAGCTGCCGGTCGCGCGGCCACATCACCGCCAGCTCGAACGTGGGGCCGGGCAGGTCCAGGTCGATCGTGACCAGCTCGTCGCCGATGAGGTACGGCACGTCGCGGCGCTGGGCCCCGTAGACGACGGTCGCCACGTCGCCGCTCGAGACGACGTGGGCGAGCGTCAGCGCCTGGTCGCAGCGCTGCACGATCCGCGGGTCGATGCCGGCGATCTCGCAGGCGGCCTCGAAGCTGCGCAGCGCCTCCGACCCGTCGAGGAAGGCGAACGCCTCGCCGGCGATGTCGTCGAGCGTCACGCGCCGGCGGCGGGCGAGGCGGTGGCGGGGCGCGACGACGAACCGCGGGTGCAGCGGCGCGAACGGGCGCACCTCCAGGCCGGGCGGGGCGGCGCCGACCTCGACGCCGTTGACGGCCACGTCCACCTCTCCGGTGGCGAGGGCCCGTTGCGTCGTGGCGAAGTCGTGGCTCTCGACCGTGGTGAGGCGCACCTCGGGGCGATCGGCGCGGAAGTCGCGCACCAGCGCGTCGAACCAGTCCGCCAGCGTCGCCAGCGTGCCCACGCCGATCGCGACGTGCGGCGCGTCGCCGCGCGCGAGGTCGCGGATCGCGGTCCAGCGGCGCTCGACGTCGGCGAGCAGGTCGCGGCCGGGCCCGAGGACGCGGCGGCCGGCGTCGGTCAGCTCCAGCGCCCGTCCATCGCGGCGCACGAACAGCTCCACGCCCAGGTCGCGCTCCAGGCGCTGGACGTGGCGCGAGACGCTCGCCTGCGACAGGTGCAGGTCCTGGGCGGCGGCGTGGACGCTGCCGCGCGAGGCGACGGCGGCGAAGCAGCGAAGCGGCGTGAGGTCCATGCGGACCCGGAGCCTATGCGAGCGTGAGGTGCGCCTCCGGGCGGTCGCCGCCCTGCGCGGCGAAGAACGCCTCGATGCGCTCCATCGCCTCGTGGCGGCGCGCCGGGTCGTCGAGCGTGATCGGGTCGCCGAACGTGACGCGCACCGGGTGGCGCGGTTGCCACACGCGCCGGCGGGGCCAGACCTGGCCGGGCGGCATCGCCGTGCGCGTGCCGGCCAGGTGGATCGGCACGATCGGCACGCCGTGGCGGGCGGCGAGGACGGCGGCGCCGCTGCGCAGGCGCACGGGACCGCCGTCGCGGCGGCGCGTGCCCTCCGGGTACATCAGCACGCTCCAGCCGGCGTCCAGGAGCTCGTCGACGTGCGTGAGGTCGCCGCTGCCGCCGCCCTCGCGCCGCATCGGCACCGTGCAGAACAGCAGCGACACGAGCGCCGCGCGGCTGCGCCTCCCGTAGAAGTAGTCGGCGGCCGCCGCGACGACGGTGCGCCCGCGCCACGGCGCCGGCAGCGCGCGCAGCAGGATCGGCGTGTCGATGTGGCTCGAGTGGTTGGCGGCGAACACGACCGGTCCGCGCAGGCCGCGCAGGCGCTCGTGCCCGCCGTGGTCGCGACGCGTGTAGTAGGCCAGGATCGGCCCGAAGACGCCGGCGAGGATCGCGGCGCGCGCGAGGCGCGCCGGAGGCGTGCGCGCCCACCGCTCGTCGAGCTCGGCGCAGCTCCCCTCGTGGACCGCTCGTCCCTCCACCTCGGACGGGTGAACACCGCGCGGCCTCCGCGGTTTCACCGATCGTGGCAGTCTGCGCCCTGCACGCGACACGAGAGGGGACACGAGTTGGGCGCGATGAAGTGGTGGGGCTGGGGCGAGCACGACGTGTCGTTCACCCACGAGGACAAGCCGGAGCTGCGCGGCTTCATCGAGCGGGTGCTCGGGGTCGACGTCGCCCGGCCGACCACGCGCCCGCCGCGCTTCGAGGAGCTCGACGTCCCGCAGCCGCGGCTGCCGGACGCGCTGCGCGCCGCCCTGGAGGCCGCCGTCGGCGCCGAGCACGTCTCGACCGACGACCTCGACCGCGTCGTGCACGCGCGCGGCAAGTCGCTGCGCGACCTCGTGCTGACCCGCCGCGGCGAGCTCGGCCGCGTGCCCGACGTGGTCGTGCGGCCCGGCTCCGAGGAGGCCGTCGCCGGGGTGCTGCGCGCCGCGCTCGACGCCGACGCGGTCGTCATCCCCTTCGGCGGCGGCACGAACATCTCCGGCTCGCTGGAGGCGCCGGCCGACGAGGAGCGTCCGGTGCTGTCGGTCGACATGGGGCGCCTGGACCGGGTCCTGGAGATCGACGAGCGGTCGCGGATCGCGCGCGTGCAGGCGGGCGTGCTCGGCCCCGACCTGGAGCGCCAGCTCGAGGCGCGCGGCTGGACGGCCGGGCACTTCCCCGACAGCTTCACGCACTCGACGCTCGGCGGCTGGATCGCGACGCGCTCGTCGGGGATGCAGTCCGACAAGTACGGCGACATCGCCGACCTGACGCGGGCCGTGCGCGTCGTCACGCCCGCGGGCGTGCTGGCCACGCGGCCGGTGCCGTCGACGTCCACCGGCCCGAGCGTGCGCGAGATGGTGCTCGGCAGCGAGGGCCGCCTCGGCCTGATCACCGAGGCCTGGATCCACGTGCACCCGGTGCCCGAGCGGCGCACGATCCTCGGCTACCTGCTGCCCGACTGGCCGCGCGCCCTGGAGGCGATGCGCGCGATCGCCGAGAGCGAGGCGACGCCGTCGGTCACGCGCGTGTCCGACGCGCGCGAGACGCAGTTCTCGTTCGCCACGCGCAAGTCGCCGACGCTCGCCGACCGCGCGAAGTCGAAGGCGCTGCAGGCCTACCTGAAGCGCCGCGGGATCGACCCGTCGGCGATGTGCCTGGCGTTCGTCGGCTACGAGGGCACGCCCGCGCACGTCGACCGCCAGCGGCGCGCGGTCGGCCGGATCGTGTCGCGCTACGGCGGGCTGTGCGTCGGCGCCAGCCCGGGGAAGCTGTACGACCAGAAGAAGTTCGACACCCCCTACATCCGCGACTTCCTGCTCGACCGCGGCGTGCCGGCCGACGTGTCGGAGACGGCGGCGCCGTGGAGCGCGCTGCAGCCGCTGTACGACGCGGTCGTGGCGGCCGGGGAGGGCGCGTTCGCGCAGCTCGGCGTGCGCGGCTACATCATGTGCCACCTGTCGCACAGCTACCACGCCGGCGCGTGCCTGTACTTCACGTTCGCGCTGCGCCCGTCGGGAGAGCGCGACGCGCTGGAGGAGTACGACACGGTCAAGCGCGCCATCCAGCAGGCATTCGTGGACAACGGCGCCACGCTGTCGCATCATCACGCGGTCGGCACGGAGCACGCGGCGTGGCTGGAGCAGGACGTGTCGCCCGCCGGGGCGGCCCTCCTGCGGGGCCTGTTCCAAGGCGTCGATCCGGGCCGCAACCTCAACCCTGGGAAGATCGTCTGATCGGATCGGCGATCCTGATCGCCCGGGTGGGGTAGCGTCCCGCCCGCGGGACCACGGGGTCGCGGCCCCAGTGGGCCCGTCAGGGCGGGCGGAGCCAGACCCTCATACGGAGACACGAATGGCGCAGCACCGCTCGAAGCTCGACGTCCAGGCGATCGCCGCCGATGTGGAGACGCGCACGCGCAAGGTCCGGGTGGCGCTCGTGGCCGGCGGGTCCGTGCGCGAGGCCGCCCTGCGGACCGCGCTCGTCGCCGACGGCCGCCAGCTGATGCACGAGGACCTGCCGCCGGAGGACGTCCTCGACGCGCTGGCCGACCTCGAGCCCGACGTCGTCGTCATCGACGTGCCGACCGGCCTCGACGACGACATCGCGGTGGTCGCCAGCATCGCCGCCACCAGCGACCCCACGGGCATCGTCGTCGTGCTGCCCGAGGACCAGCCCGACGTCGCCGTGCAGGCGCTGCTCGCGGGCGCCACCGGGATCGTGTGGCGCGACGCGTGCGCCTCGATCCTGCGCGACGCGGTGGCCGCGGCCGCCCGCGGCGAGGCGGCGGTCCCCGGCGGCGTCACGATGGCGCTCGTGCGGCGGCTCCGCGACGCGTCGCCGGGGTAGGGCGCCGCGGGCGGCGCCGGCGGATCGGGGAGGAACCTCACCAACCGCCCGGGGACCAGGGCCGTAGCGTCACGTCGTGTCCGCGCGTGCCCGTCGTCTCGTCGCCCTGGCGGCGCAGGCCGGGAGCATCCCGTGGGCGGTCCCGGCCGCCGTCGGCGCGGGCATCGTCGCGCTCGCGTTCTCGGCCGGCGGCTTCTTCCCCGCGGACACGGCGCTGGCCGCCGTCGCCGCCGCGATCGCGTTCGCGGCGTGGTCGCTGCTGGCGCGGCGCCCGTGGGACGGGCTCGCGCGCGCCCCCGCGATCGCGGTCGGCGCGCTGGTGGCGCTGGCGGCGTGGGCGCTCGTCTCGCAGGCCTGGTCGCACGCGCCGCTGCGGGCGCTGCTGGAGTTCGACCGCACGCTCCTCTACGCGCTGGCGGTGGCGCTGTGCGCGGCGGCGTCCGCGTCGGCCGCCGCGCGGGCCTGGATGCCGCGCGCGATCGCGGCCGCCCTGGCGGGCGTGGCGATCTGCGGGCTCGTCATGCGCCTGCTGCCGCGGGTGTGGCCGACGCCCGCGGGCGGCGAGTTCGAGCGCCTGAGCCAGCCGCTCACCTACTGGAACGCGATGGGCCTCCTGACGGCGCTGGCGATCGTCGCGTGCCTGCACCTGGCGTCGTCGCGGCGCGAGCACGTGGCGGTGCGGGCGCTCTCCGCCGCGGCGATCGTGCCCGTGGCGGTCGCGCTGCTGCTCACGTTCTCGCGCGCGGGGCTCGCGCTCGCGCCGCTGGCCGTGCTCGCCTACGTGCTGCTGGCGCGCCCGCCCGGCGCGGCGCCGGCGCTGCTGGCGGTCGTGCCGCCGACCGGCATCGCGCTCGCGGTCGCCTACGGGGCCGACGCGGTCGTCAAGGCGCCCGCGCCGACGGACGCGGCCGTGGCGCAGGGACGGACGGTCTTCGTCGTGGTCGGCGTGGCGGCGGTCGTGGCGGGCGCGCTCCTCGTGGCGCTGCGCCCGCTCGAGGCGCGGGCGGCGCGGTGGCGCCCGCCGCAGCGGACGCTGCGCGTCGCCGGCGCGGCCCTGGCGGGGGTGGTGCTCGCGGGCGCGGTCGTGAGCGGGCTGCCGCAGCGCGCGGTCGAGCGCGTGGCCCATGCCGAGGTGAGTCGCGTGCCCGAGACCGGCGACAACCGCGACCGCCTCACCGACCTGGGCGACAACGGCCGGGCGGCCAACTGGCGCGTCGCGATCGACGCCACGCGGGCCGAGCCGCTGCTGGGGACGGGCGCCGGCACGTACGCGCTGCGGTGGGTGCGCGACCGCGACATCGACCAGGACGTCACCGACGCGCACTCGGTGTGGCTGGAGACCGCGGCCGAGCTCGGGATCCCGGGGCTGCTCCTGCTCGTGGTCGCGATCGGGGCGCTGGCGGCGGGCTGCGCCGCGCGGATCCGCGGCCCCGACCGGGCGCTGGCCGCCGCCGCGCTGACGATGCTCGCCGTGTGGGCGGTCCACGCGGGCGTCGACTGGGACTGGGAGATGCCGGCGGTGACGCTGCCCGCGCTGGCGATGGCGGCGTGCGCGTCGGCGGGCCGCGCGCGGGAGCTCGCCGACGGGGAGCCGCCGGGCCGGTCGCCGTGGTGGCCGCGGCTGGCGGTCGTGGCGCTGGTGGGCGCGATCGCGCTGACGCCGCTGTCGGTCGCCCGCTCGCAGCCGCCGCTGGACGGCGCGCTGGCCGCGGTGCGCGGGGGCGACTGCCGGACGGCGGCGGCGAAGGCCCGCGAGAGCCTCGATCGCCTGTCGATCCGCCCCCAGGCCCATCAGGTCCTGGCGGTGTGCGAGCTGCGCGCCGGACGCGGCGAGACGGCGCTCGCGCATCTCCGTGCCGCCCTCGACCTCGACCCGCAGGACTGGCGCCTGCGCTACGACCTGGCGGTCGTGCGGGCCGTCCAGGGGCTCGATCCGCGCCCGGCGCTCGCCGAGGCCCGCGCCCGCAACCCGCGTTCCTGGCTGCTGCGGATCGCCCAGCGCGAGACGCGCTGGGCCGACGGTCCCGCGGGCTGGCGCGAGTGGGGGCTGGGCGCCACCCTGCTGCTCTGAAGGACCTGCCGCCCACCCTGGAGAGGCCTCCCCAATCGGCGTCGCAACGTTCCCCGCCGATCGCCCCCACCGCGGCCGTACCGTCGCGTCATAGCCATCGAGCAGCAGAAGGGGACGACCGCATGAAGCCGCGCATCACGCTTGCCACGATCGTGGCGATGGGGCTGGCCTTGAGCCTCAGCGGCGTGGCCACGGCCGCGACCGCCGACTCGCCCACCGTCACGGAGCCGTCGGCCACCACGCCGGACGCCACCGCGCTGTCGACCGACGCCGCGGCCGCTCAATACCAGCCCGAGGAGGCCAGCTCCGTGCCGGTCACCCCGCCGCCCGAGGAGCCGCCCGCCCCGCCGTCCGAGGAGCCGACGGTGGTCACCGAGGCGAGCACCGAGCCCACGCCGGTCACCGAGCCTTCCGAGGAGCCCGCCGCCGCGCCGTCGCAGAGCGCGGACTCCTCCGAGCCGACGTTCCAGCCGGTCTCCGAGCCCGCCCCGGAGCCGATCGCCCAGGCGAGCAGGTCAGGCAGCCTCCCACACACCGGGTATGGGCTCGTGCCCGTAGCGCTCGGTGGCCTCGGCCTGCTCGCCCTGGGCCTTCTGCTGCGGTCCCGCACTCGCCCCAGCCGGCAGTCCTAGACAGACAGGGGAGGACATGAGGATGCGTGCACGGGTCGCCGCCCTCGCCGTCGTGCTGGCGGGGGCGGTGCCGGCCACGGCCGCGGCTGCGCCGACGGTCGTGACGTTCGGCTTCGACGACGGTTCGAAGAATCAGATGGACGCCGCGGCGCTGCTCGCGGAGAACGGCATGAAGGGGACGTTCTACGTCAATAGCGGGCTGATCGGCACCGACGACACCAGGTACATGACGTGGGACGATCTCAGGACGCTCCAGAGCGCCGGCCACGAGATCGGCGGGCACACGAAGACCCACAAGAACCTGACCGAGCTGGACGCCGACACCGCCGAGGCCGAGGTCTGCGACGACCTCACCGCGCTCAACGCGGAGCTCGAACCCGACGTGGTCAGCTTCGCCTATCCGTACGGCGCCCACGACGAGGCCGTCCGGGAGATCGTCAAGAACTGCGGCTACACCAGCGCACGCACCACCGGCGGCATCAACCCGCCGCCCCCGGTGTGCGATGTCTGCGCGGAGTGGTTGCCGCTGCTCGAGCAGCGCCGCTACGCCACGCGGGCGATCCAGCTGCGCACCGCGAACACCGCCGAGCAGATCATCGACTGGATGGAGTCCGCGAACACGGAAGGCGGCGGCTGGTTCCAGATCGTCCTCCACGACGTGTGCAGCGGGTGCGGAGACGACTACGAGATCACGCTCGCCGAGCTCGAGCAGGTCGTGAACTGGCTGAAGGAGCACTCGTGCGAGGGCTATGTCGTCGCGACGGCCCGTGAGGCGGTCGAGAACAACATCCCGGCCGTGCCGGCCTGCCCGCCCCCGCCGGTGGACGATCCGCCGCCCGCCTCGGGCGGAGGCGGTGGCGGCGGCGGTGGCGGCGGCGGTGGCGCCGCAGCCACGACGGCCGCGTCGACCGAGCCGGTCTCGACGCCGACGAGCGACGCGCCGCCGGTGATCGCCGACCCGGTCGTGCCCGAGGCGACGCCGACGACGCCGCTGACGGTGACGCTGACCAAGCCGAAGCTGTCCCGCCGCGGGTGGATCACGGTGAACGCGTCCGTGACCGCGCCGGGGCCGGTGCGCTGGGTGCGCTTCCTGGTCAACGGGCGCTCGGTCACCGTCGACCGCACGGCGCCGTACCGGCTGCGGTGGAAGCCGAAGCCCGGGCGCAGCGCCCGCCGGCTGACGATCACCGCCGAGGTCGTGACCGTCGACGGCGCCAAGGCGAGCTCGACGACCCGGACGATGCGAGTCCGGGCGCGCCGGTAGCGCCGCATGGCCGCGAGCGAGCAGACCGCCATGCCGCGCCTCCCGGGCCTCGCGCACGTCGTGCGCGAGGCCTGGGCCGGCCGCCTCCCGGCTCGCTACGACGAGCCGCGCACGCGGGTGCCGTTCGAGCACGCGGTCCGGGCGCGCCTGCGCCCGGGCCAGCGCGTCCTCGACGTCGGCTCGGGCGCCCGGCCGTTCCTGTCGCCCGGCGAGCGCCCCGAGGGGGTCCGCTACGAGGGCCTCGACATCTCCGCCGACGAGCTGCGCAAGGCGCCCGCCGGCTCGTACGACGACGGCCACGTCTCCGACATCGTGCGGCGCGACCCCGCGCTCGAGGGCCGCTACGACCTCATCGTCAGCAACCAGGTCTTCGAGCACGTCCGCCCGCTCCCGGTCGCGCTGGAGAACCTCCGCGGCTACCTCGTCCCGGGCGGGACGATGGTCGCCAAGCTGTCGGGCGGCTGGTCGATCTTCGCGCTCGCCAACCGCGTCGTCCCGCACCGCGTCGCGGTCTGGGCGCTGCACCGCTTCCTCGGCGACGACCCCGACCGCGTCTTCCGCGCCTACTACGACCACTGCACCGACCGCGCGCTGCGTCGCGCGATGCGGTCCTGGTCGGAGGTCCGCATCGACCCGCTCTACATGGGCGCGGAGTACCTCAGCTTCATCCGCCCCCTCCAGGCGCTCTACCTCGGCGCCGAGGAGTGGATCGCGCGCCGCGACCTGCGCAACCTCGCCGCCTACTACATCATCACGGCGACCCGCTGACGCGCACCGCGCCGCGCCGTCGCTCGCGCGGGTCGCGCGCCGGGGCACGCCGCGTCGCTGCTCGCATCGCGAGTGGCGAGTTGGCCCCGCTGAGCGGGGCTGAATCACCATTCACGCGCGCGGGGGTGTCGGCCCCGTGGACCGTTGTCGGTTCGAGCCCGCTATGCGACCGCGAGACGACAACGGTGGGCATCGAGGGGAGTGGGCGGTCGCCCCGGCGAACGAGGCCCGGCCGCGCCGCGCGCTACCGCCTGGGCGGCGGGACGACGCGCAGGTACCGCGCCCAGTCGACGCCGGGGGCGATGTCGAACACGTACCGGTCGCCGCTCTGGCGCACGCCGTTGGCCCGCGCGAACGAGACGAGCGGGTCGGGGACGCCGAACGACGTGTACATCGTGCTCGACTCGAACATGAAGTTGATGCCGTCGCCGCCCGTGTCGCCGACGTAGCCGCCGTAGCGGGCCAGCGCGCGCAGGATCGTCTTCTTCCACGCGGGCACGGGCAGCGCGGCGATCTCGGCGCGGCTCATCGCCAGCTGCAGCCGCGCGCCCATCGGCGGGGCGATCGTCCCCGCCGGGCACCGGGCGCCGCCGCTGATCGCCGGGTACACGAACGCGCTCTGCCCGCGCGCCTGGACGCCGTGGCCGAACCAGTCGCCGACGCCGGCGCAGCGGATCACGACGAACAGCGCGTGGCGGATGCGGCCCGCGGCGAGCTCCTGCGCGCGGATCATCCCGGCGATGTTGCCGAACCGCGACGCGGTGCCGCCGCCGCGCAGGCCGTCGCCGTCGATGCGCAGGCGCCCGCCCCACGAGAAGCGCAGCGTCCCGCCGCCGGCGGGCTTGTCCTGCACCTGCCAGAAGTCGTACTCCCACCCGTCGGGCGTCACGACCGTCATGTGGCCGTCGCCGCCGCCGGCGGGCCGGGCGGCGACGGGGATCGGGATCCGGTGGCCGTCGATCGGATTGCGGCCCCAGCCGGCGGTCGACTGCAGGCGGAAGACCGGATCGGTGGACTTCGCGTAGTAGGTCGGGTGGCCCCAGTCGTCGCGCGTCTGGGCCACGCCCACCTGCATCGGCGACGGGCCGCCGCGCGAGAGCACGGTCGCGATCATCTCGGCCGAGCGCGGATGCGTCGGCGTCCCGCGCGGGATCGGCCGGTTGAACGGGGAGCTCGGCGCGTACGGGCGCCACGTCGGCCCCGGCCACCGGCCCGCGCCGAACCCGCGCCAGCTCGTCGGCGCCGCGGCGCGCGCCGACGGCCCGGCCGCCCCGGCCTCGGCGCGGCTCTCGGCGGTGACCGCCGTGCGCGCGGCCTCCTCGCCGGAGCCCGACGAGCAGGCGGCGGTCGCCCCGACGGCGACGGGGGCGAGCGCCAGCAGCGCCCGTCGCAGACGGCGGCGCGCCACGGCTACGCCCTCCGGCCGCGCACGAGCCGCGCGAGCGCGGCCGGCGACACGCCGAAGCGGGCCACCCCGGCCAGGAACCCCATGCCCCATGCGCCGTGCATGATCGCCAGCGCCGCGGGCACGCGCGCCACGTCGCGCGGCGCGCCGTGGCGGGCGGCGCCCGCCGTCGTCGCCGCCAGCGCGGCGCCGTAGACGCCGAGTCCCGCCAGCGCGGCCCGGCGCACCGGCTTCGACGGCGCCAGCGTCAGCGCCGCCGTGACGACCACCGCCGGCGGCAGCAGGTGCGTGCGCCGCAGGCTGCCCGGGTGGCGCCGGTTCGTCTTGGCCCGGTAGAAGCCGTGGCGCCAGTACTGGCGCCAGAGCGCGCCCGGCGTCGACCGCGGCAGGTACTCGGCGGCCATCTCGGCGCGGCACACGATCCGCCGGCCGCGGTCGATCACCCGCGCGGCCATCTCGGAGTCTTGGTTGACGGGCCAGTCCGGATCCCAGCCGCCGATCTCCTCGACGGTCTCGCGCTTCCACACGCCCGCGAACACGCCGGTGTCGAGCTCGCGCTCCTCTGGCACGGCGTCGTCGCCCTCGCCGTTGAGCCGCCACTTGCCCGAGCCGCCGACGCCCAGCCGCGTGCCGAGCGCCAGCGCGACGGCGCCCGACCAGCCGCCGTGCGCGCGCGGGACCACCGGCCCCGCCACCCACGCGACGCCGTCGTCGTCGCGCTCGAGCCGCTCGATCCCGGCGGCCAGGTACCGCGAGGGAAAGAACGAGTGCGCGTCCATCCGCGCCACGTAGCGGCCGCGCGCGGCGGCCAGCGCCGCGTTCAGCCCGGCGGCGGTCGTGCGCGCCGGGTTGTCGACGACCTTCACCCGCGGGTCGCGCTCGGCGATCCGCTCGAGGATCTCGCGCGTGCGGTCATCGGAGCGGCCGTCGGCGAACACCAGCTCGAACGTGCGGCCGTCGAGCTCCTGGGCGCACATCGTCGCGACCGTCTGCTCGATGCACGACTCCTCGTTGAGGACCGGCACCAGCACGCTGACGTCGGGGCGTCCGTTGCGTCCGCTCTCGCTCACGTCCGCGCTCCTCTCCGGGCGATCGCCAGCAGCGCCGGCCCGAGCGCCAGCAGCACCCACAGCCGGCGGTCGTCGGCGTTGGACAGGAAGACCGAGGCGGCGAGCGCGCCGACCGTCGCCAGCACCGCCGCCCGCGACAGCGCGACCATCTCGCGGTCGCGGGCGCGGGCGAACCGCCGGATCGCGCGCAGGCCGGCGACGAGCGAGGCCGCCACCACCGCGAGGAACAGCGCCAGCGCCACGATCCCGCCCTCGGTCCACAGCTGCAGGTACGCGTTGTGCACGACGATCCGCTGGTCGATCAGCAGGTCGGCGCGGGCGATCGCGCCCGGCTCGCGGATGTACCCGGCCGACACGACGGGGAACTGGCCGAGACCGGCGCCGAACAGCGGCCGGTCCTCGATGACGCGGGTGGCGACGAGCCAGATGTCGTCGCGGCCGCTGCCGCCGTCCGACACCGATGTCACGCGCTCCAGCGCGCCCGGCGACGCCGAGAACCACAGCGCCGCGCCGGCCACCACCACCAGCGCGAAGCCGAGGATCGCCCCGCGCCGCTCGCGGACGAGCACGAGCGCGCCGGCGGCGACGAGCAGCGCCGCCAGCCAGCCGCCGCGCGACTCGGTGGCCGCCAGGCCAACGGCGAGCAGCACGACGGCGCCGCCCAGCGCCAGGCGCAGCGCCGGCCGCCGGCGCAGGCCGGCCCACAGGCCGCCGGCCAGCGCGATCGCCGGGACGATCGCCGCCGCCAGGTAGTTGGGGTCGTGCGTGGCGCCGGCCAGGCGCCCGTCGTCGAGCGCGGCGCCCGACGTCGCGCCGGGGTCCAGCCCGCCGGTCGCCGCGCCCGCGAGCACCGACAGCGTGGCGCCGGCGACGAACGCGGCCGCCAGCCAGCGCGCGTGCTCGCGCCGCGTGACCAGCGAGACGACCATCAGGAACGCGACGACGGCGATCGCGAGATGCAGCAGTTTCTCCGACGCCGCGCCGCCGGCCGGGTCGGGCGCCCACGCGATCGTCGCCGCCGACCACGCCACGAACCCGATCGCGGCGACGAGCTGCAGCCGCTGGTCGCGCGCGTACGCGGCCAGGCCCGAGCGCCCGCCCGCCACGACGCCGACCCAGGCGACGAACACGACGAGCAGCGCGTAGTTCGTGCCCGCGCCGCGCGTCCCGGCGATGCCGCTCACGAACGCGGTGACCAGCCACGCGGCCAGCGCCGCCGGCGGGTTGGCGAACGCCAGCGGCACGAACACCGCGGCGGCCAGGAACCCGACCGCCAGCAGCGGCTGCTCGGCCGCCAGGAGGCCGGCAAGGGCCGCCGCGGCGAGCGCCGCGGCGGCCACCGCCGCCCGGGGCAGCAGCGGTCGTGCCAGCGTGGTCGTCACCGCCTCAGGAAGCCGCCTTGCTGGGGACGCGCTCCGGCGGCGGCACGGGCCGGTCGCCGTTGCGGCGCGTCTCCACCGCGGTCAGCTCCGTCATCAGCGCCCGGGGCGGCCGGGACGGGTCGTACCCGTAGTAGCCGCCCGCGCGCAGGTGGCGCGGCGTCCCCACGAGGATCATCCCGCTCGGCGTGACGGCCAGGTGGTCGAGCGTCTCGTGCGCGATCGCCAGCTCGTGGCGGTTCGTGCGGCCCGGCCGCGCGACGAGCAGCAGGTCGTCGACGTGGGCCATGAGGCGCAGCGCATCGGCGACCCGCCCCAGCGGCGGGGTGTCGATCACCACGTAGTCGGCGTCGGCGCGGGCCTGCGAGATGAGCTCCGGCAGGCGGCGCGTGAGCGAGTGCAGCAGCACGTCGGCGTCGCCGGCGGGCGGCGCGCTCAGCACCTTCAGGTTGCGCGTGCGCGGGGCGCGCACGAGCACCGACGACAGCGGCGCCTCGCCGCGCAGCAGGCCGAGCAGGTCGGCGTACGCGTCGAGCCGGTCGCCGACGTCGCCCTTGCGCAGGTCGAAGTCGAGCAGCACGACCTTGTGGCCCGACGACGCCAGCGCCTGGGACAGCGCGATCGCGCAGGTCGTCTTGCCGTCGCCCTCCGACGCGCTGGTGACGAGCACGACGCGGGGCCCGCGCCCTCCGCGCGCCTCCAGCTGGATCTGGAGGGCGCGGAAGGACTCGAGCATCGACGCGGACGGCGCCGCCGGGTCGACGCCGCGCTGCCGCTCGACCGGCACGCGCGCCAGCACCGGCAGCGGCCACACGCCGGTGAGCTCCTCCTCGTCGCGCACGCGCCGGTCGATGTGCTCGAGGGCGAGCGCGGCGCCGGTCCCGAGCGCGAGCCCGGCGATGAGCGCCAGCGCGATGACCATCCACGCCGGCGTCGCCGTGGTCGCGCCGGGCACGTCGGCGGCCTGGAGCACGGAGAAGTTGGGGTCCTGCCCGCGGGCGATCGCCTGCAGGCGCCCGGACCGCTGGGCCAGGTCGGCGGCCAGCGCCGGATCGGGGTCGGCCCCCAGCGCGCGGCGCTGCTCGGCCAGCGCCGCCACCTGCGCCTGCGCCTGCTCGGTCAGCGACTGCCGCCGCGCCTCGAGGGCGCTGCGCGCGTACGCGTTCGCCAGCCGCGCGGCGAGCGCGGCCCGGTCGGCCGTCGCGGTGACGGCGACGATGTCGCTGTCGCCCTGGGGCTCGACCGTGACGCTCTTCATCACGTCGGCGACGTCGACGGCGCCGTCGAGGCGCTCGGCGGTGAGCGCCGCGGCCTGCGGCGAGATGAGCATCGTCGACGCGGTCTGGAGCGTGCGGGTCGGGTCGACCGACTCGGTGAGGATCGGCAGGCCGTTGGGCGCCAGCTCGGAGGCGACGGGCGTGACGAGCACCTGCGCGGTCGCCTCGTACTCGGCGGGGCGCACCTGCAGCCAGGCGATGCCCGCGCCGAGCGCGGTCAGCGTCACGAGGACGACGATCCACGGGTGCCGGCGCAGCGCGCGGCGATACGGAGACAGGGGGCGCTCGTCGCCCCCGGGCAGATGGTGCGTCATGGCCGTTCCTCCCTCGACGTCGACGGCGGGCGCTCCACCAGCTCCCGCAGCGCGGTCTCCACCTGGGCGGCCACGCTCGGCCAGCCCGATCCGTTCATCACGACGCGGCGGCCCTCGCGCCCCAGGCGCTCGGCCAGGGTCGCGTCCGTCACCACGTCCTCGAGTGCGGCGGCGAGCGCCGCCGGGTCGCGCGGAGCGACCACAAGCCCGGTGCGCCCGTGGCGGACGGCCGACGGCAGGTCGCCGACCTCCGTCGCCACGACGGCGCGCTCCATCGTCATCGCCAGGTGGGCGACGCCGCTCTGGTAGGCGGCCAGGTACGGGAGCGCGACGACGCGCGCCTGGGCGAACAGCGGCGCGACGTCGCCGACGGGCACGTACCCGGGGCGCACCTCGACGCGGTCGCGGCGCTCGGCCGCCCACGCCAGCACGTGGCGGTCCTCGCCCTCCTCGGGCACGGTCGGCCCGGCGATCGTGAGGCGCACCTGCGGGCGGCGGTCGGCGAGCGCGTCGAACGCCTCCATCAGCACCGGCAGCCCCTTCATCTTGCGCCAGGCGCCGAAGAACAGGATGCGCGGCTCGCCGGCCGGCGCGGGCGGCTCGCCGGCGAAGATCCGCTCGTCGCCGTGCGGGATCACCTTCACCCGGGCCGGGCGCCAGGTCTCCAGCAGCTCGCGGCGGCTGGTCTCGCCGTGCACGAACAGCAGGTCGAAGCTCGGGTAGGCGCGGCGCAGCAGCGCCAGCGTGGCGCGCGAGCCGGCGTACAGGCCGCCGCCGCCCCAGCGGTCGAACGGGCGCACGTTGTGGCAGACGTGGGCGACCGGGGTGGAGCCCTTCGCGGCGTTGACGGCCAGCGCGCCGGCGGCGGTGAGCGCGAGGTCGAGGCTCCCGTTGAGGAGGACGGCGTCGTAGCGGCCGCGGCGGACCTCGCGGGCGATGCGCGTCCACGAGGCGGTGAGGCGCCCGGCGGTGCGGGCGCGGCGCACGAGCGCGCCGCCGGCCGTGCCGCGCGGCGCGGCGGCCAGCACCTCGCGCCGGCGCGCGGGGCCAGCGAGGCCGGCGAGCTCCTGGTCGCGGGCGACGATGAGGTCGACGTCGTTGCCGCGGTCGGCCAGCGCGTCGGCCAGCTGCGTGGCGTAGTGCAGGAGGCCCCCGAGCGGGGTGGGCTCGACGACGGCGAGGCGTAGGCTCACGCGGTCGATCATGGGGGCTGGCGGCCCGCCGGCGGCGGGCATCCTCTGACCCCCAGGTGGGGAGATTCGTCCCCGCGCCCGGGCGCGAAGCTCACCGCGCCCGGCCCGCCTTGTCCCCCGCGCGGGCGAGGCGTCCGGGACTTCAATGCGAGACGTGACCGAGACCGGCCGCCCTCTGCGCGTGCACGTCCTGATCGACTCGCTGAACTGGGGTGGCGCGGAGACCCTCCTGGCGGACTTCGCCGCGGGGGCGCCCGCCGCCGGCCTCGACGTGAGCGTCGGCTACCTGCAGGACGTCAACGGCAGCCCGTCGGCCGAGCGGCTGCGCGGCGCGGGCGTCGAGCCGACCCTCGTCGGCGTCCGCCGGCTGCTCGACGCCGAGTCGGTTCTGCGCGTCCGCCGCCACCTGGCCGCGGTGCGGCCCGACGTCGTGCACACCCATCTCGGGGCGGCCGACGTGCACGGGACGATCGCGGCGCGGTCGCTGCGCCTGCCGGTCGTCTCGACGATCCACCTGGTGGGGGAGGGCGGCGGCGACGCCCGCACCCAGGCCCGCGAGCGGGTGATGGCGCTGGCGCGCCGGCGCAGCCGCCGGGTGATCGCCGTGTCCGACGCGGCGCGGCGCGCGTACCTGGACGGCGGCTGGGACCGCCCGCAGCACGTCGTGACCGTCCACAACGGGATCGCGGTGCGCCCGCTGCGCGCTTCGCGCGAGGAGACGCGGGCGGCGCTCGGCATCGCCCCCGGCGCGCCGGTCGTCGCGCTCGTCTCGGTGCTGCGCGCCGGCAAGGGCCACGACGTCGCCGCCGAGGCCGTCGGCCGCCTGCTGCCGCGCTTCCCGGACCTGCGGCTGCTGGTCGCCGGCGACGGCCCGGCCCGCGACGACGTGGCGCAGGCGCTCGCCCCGCTCGGCGACGCCGCGCTCTCGCTCGGCTTCCGCAGCGACGCGCTGGAGCTGATCGCCGCCGCCGACGTCCTCCTGCTGCCGACGCGCATGGACGCGTTCCCCACGTCGCTGCTGGAGGCGGCCGCCGTCGGCGTGCCGGTCGTGGCGACGCGCGTCGGCGGGATCCCGGAGATCGTCGACGACGGCGTGACCGGCGTGCTCGTCGACCCGCCCCCGCGGGCGACCGCCGTCGAGGCCGCGCTCGCCGGGCTGCTGGCCGACCCGCGGCGGCGGGCGGCGATGGGCGCCGCGGCCCGCGAGCGGTTCGCCACCCGCTTCACGGCCGAGAGCTGGGCGCGCCGCTGTCGCGCCGTCTACGACGCGGTCCTGTCGTGAGCGGCTCGTCCCGGCTGGCCGCGCGGACGCTGCGCTCGATGGGGTGGGCGTACGGCTCCTACGTCGGCGGCCGCCTGCTGGTCCTGATCAGCACGGTCGTGCTCGCCCGCCTGCTGACGCCGGCCGAGTTCGGCGTCGTGGCGCTGGCGCTGACGTTCATGGTGTTCCTCGACACCGTCAAGGACCTCGGGCTCGGCCAGGCGCTGATCGTCGCGCCCGACAACCAGATCGAGGAGCGCGCGCAGACCGCGTTCGGCTGGTCGCTGATGGTCGGGGCCGGGCTCAGCCTGATCACGATCACGATCTCCCCGCTGGCGAGCGCCTTCTTCAGCGCGCCCGGCCTCGGCGCGCTCCTGGCCGTCCTGGGGCTCAACTTCTTCCTGCGCTCGATCGGCGTCACCCACTACGCGCTCGCCCGCCGGGCGCTGGACTTCCGCTCGCGCACGCTGGCCGAGCTCGCCGACGCGAGCGTGCGCGGCATCGGTTCGATGGCGCTCGCGCTCGCCGGCCTGGGGGCCTGGAGCCTCGTGCTCGGCTACCTGATGGGCACGAGCGCCATGGTCGCGACGATCTGGTGGCGGGTGTCGTTCCGGCCCCGGCTGCGGCTGCAGCGCGCGCACCTGCGCGAGCTGCTCACGTTCGGCGGCATGCTCACCGTGGTCGACATCGGCCACGCGCTGGCCCACGAGATCGACTACCTGTTCATCGCCCGGGTCCTCGGCGTCGCCCCGCTGGGCCTCTACTCGGTCGGCTTCCGCCTGCCGGAGCTGCTGATCGTCAACCTCGCCGTCGTCGCCGGCACCGTGCTGTTCCCGGCCTACGCGCTGCTGGAGCCGGCGCGGCTGCGCGAGGCGTTCCTCGTGTCGCTGCGCTACACCGCGCTGCTCGTGTTCCCGGTCGCCGTCGGGCTCGTGCTCCTGGCGCGCCCCGTCGTGCTCACGCTGTTCGGCGAGCGCTGGGAGGAGGCGATCCCGGTGATGCAGGTGCTGGCGATCTACGCGGTCGTCGTGACGCTGAACGTGCCGGCCGGCACCGTCTACAAGGTCACCAACCGCCCCTGGATCCTCGTCGCCTTCACGATCCCCTACGTGATCGTGCTGGCGATCGCGCTGACCCTCCTCACCCACCTCGGCATCGTGGCGGTCGCGATCGTCATGGCCGGCCTGCAGGGCCTGTTCGCGATCGCCGGCTGGCTGGTGAGCGCCCGGATCCTCGAGGTCGCGCCGGGCCGCATCGCCGGCGTGCTCGCCGGGCCCGCCGCGGCGGCGACGACGATGGCGGTCGCGATCGCGCTCGTCGCGCAGGTCGTGACGTCGCCGGGCGCCCTGCTCGTGGCCGGCGGCGCGGCCGGCGCGGCCGGCTACGCGCTCGGCGTCTGGACCTTCGCCGGCGACGCGGTCGGGCGCCTGCGCGAGATGGCCTTCGGGCGGCGCACGACCCGCCCGGCCGCCCCGACCTTGAGCCGGTAGCGCAGCGGGCCGTCGGCGCGGTAGACGCCGATGCGCGGAAGCGCCAGGCGCTGCAGGCCCTGCGGCGCGGCCGGCCAGCGCGGCGCGCCGCCCGGCAGCGTCACGCCGGTGCGGTAGCCGGCGCGCTCGGCGGCGCGCACGACGCGGTTGTCGTGGGCGCCGAACGGATAGGCCACCGACGTGCACGGGCGCTCCATGAGCCGCTCGAGCGCGACGCGCGACTCGACCAGCTCGGCGCGCAGCTCGTCGTCGCCCAGGCGGGGCAGCCACGGGTGGGTGCAGGTGTGCGCGCCGACCTCCCAGCCGCGCTCGGCGACCTCGAGCAGCTCCGCCGGCGTCATCGGGTCGAGCTCGTGGGCGTGCGACGTGAGAAGGTGATGGCGCACCTCGGGCCAGCGCATCGGCTGGCCGGAGAAGACGTAGGCGGTCGGCACGTAGACGGTGGCGACGGCGCCGAGGCGCTCGAGCACGGGCAGCCCGAGCCGGTACACCGAGGCGAGCGCGTCGTCGAACGTGACGACGAGCAGCCGCTCGCCGGGGGCGGCGCCCATGGCCGCGTCGACGGTGACCGCGCGGTAGCCGCGGCGCAGGAAGTGGCCGACCTGGTCCTCGAGCTGGGCCGGCGTCACCGCCATCGGCGACTGCCAGGTCGGGCTCACGCCGTGGTAGCAGAGCGCGACGACGCTCATGCGGCACCGCCGATGAACGCGGCGACCCGGCCGGTCTCCGCCTCGATCGTGTGCTCGCGGGCGAGCGCGAGGCCGGCCTCGATCATCGCGTGGCGATGCGCGTCGTGGTCGAGGACGCGGCCCAGCGCGGCGGCGGCCGCGTCGGCGTCGCCCGGCGGGACCAGCTCGACGGCCTCGCCGGCGGCGGCGCGGATGCCGCCGACGTCGGTGGCGACGACCGGCAGCCCGGCGGCGAACGCCTCGAACAGCACCTGCGGCAGGCCCTCGGTCCAGGACACGTGCAGCAGCACGTCGCTGTCGCGGTAGCGCTCGCGCAGCCCGCCGTCGAACGGCACGTAGCCGAGCACGTCGGCGCGGTCGGCGACGCCCAGCTCCTCGAGCCGGTGCTCCAGCGCCTCGCGCAGCGGGCCCTCGCCGCACACGACGAGCCGCACGCGCCGGCCCTCGGCGACGAGGCGCGCGAGGACGTCGGCCAGCAGCAGCGGGTTCTTCTCGGTCTCCAGGCGCCCGACGCTGAGGATGCGCACCTCGGGCTCGTCGGGGAGGCCGACCCGGGCGCTGCCGATGCGCAGCGCCGGCGTCCTCTGCGGCGCCGCCTCGGCCACCTCGTCGGCGCGGATGAGCGAGATCGCGACGGCCAGCAGGCGCCGGGAGCGGCGGTACTGGCGCGCGAGGTCGGGGCCCACGACGACGACGGCCAGCCCCCGGCCCAGCCCGCGCCAGGCGGCCTCCATCACCGCCCCGGCCGCCCACAGCCAGCGCCGGTGCGGGTGGCGGCTGCGCATGTAGTCGCGCATCGACTGGCGCACGCCCAGGACGACGTTGCGGCCGCGGAGCCGGGCGGCGATCGCGAACCCCACCGCGAGCGGGTGCGGGCCCAGCAGCCAGACGGTGTCGAGGTCGTCGAGCGCCCGCCAGAAGCCGCGCAGCGACGCGACCGCCTGCGCGCCCGACTGGCGCGGGTCGGTCAGCGCCTCGTAGAACGGCAGCTCCACGAAGCGCACCCGCTCGTCGAGCCGGTAGGGCCCGCGGCCGGGCCGCGGGTCGACGCGCCCGAGGACCGTGAGGCCGCCCGTGCGCGCGGCCAGCTCGTTGAGGAACAGCGCGAAGGCGCGCTCGGCGTAGACGCCGTCGCCGTCGCGGCGATAGGCGTAGTCCGTGTAGACGCCCAGCCTCACCGGCGACCGACCTGGGAGGCCAGCAGCTCGGCGACGTGCTCACCGCCCGGCAGCGGCTCGACGCGCGCCCTGCGGAACGGGCCGATGCGGCGCAGGAAGGTCGTCGCGACCTCGCGCGCGCCCATCTTGCGGGCCCACGCCCGGGCGGGCGCGTTGCGGGCGTCGATGCGGCTGATCGGGGGCTCGGAGCCGGCCGCCTTCTCGATCTGGGCGACCTGCAGGACCGCGGCGATCGCGATCCCGCCGCGCCGGTGCGCGGGCGCGGCGATCGAGTCCTCGAACGACACGAGCTCGGGCGGCAGGTACAGCCACCCGCCGGGGGCGCTGGCCAGCGGCACGCGGTCGACGTGGATCCAGGTCGCGAACGCGAGGTCGTCGCCGTGGGTCACGACGTACAGGCGCGCGCCGGCCTCGAGGTAGGCGCGGCCGGTCGCCGGCGCGATGCCGCCGATCGCGGCGAGCGCGTCGAGGTCGTCCTCGCCGCCGCGCCGCAGCACGTAGCCGTCGGGGAGCGGCGGCGGGGGGTCGACGTCGATGATCACCCAGATGTGCTCCTCGCGCTGGTACACGAGCCGCACCAGGGGCGAGATCGCCCGCCGGTGCACGCGCTCCAGCGTGCCGCGCACGCCGTGGCGCGAGAGCGACGTGAGGGCGCGACGTCCGACGCTGTGATGGGTGACGGTCTGATCGGTCATGACGGCCGAGCGAAGATCTGGGGCAGGGCGAGCATGGCGCGGAGCATCCTTTCGTCGCATCGGGGCCCGACGTGCGCGCGCGGCACGTCCGCCGGATCCCACGGGCCGCAGGGCTGGTATCCGCCGTAGAAGCTGAAGGCCGCGGCCACCCCACGACCGGTGAGAAGCCTCCCCGTGGCCTGGGTGAATGCCTCACGGTGGCCGACCGGATAGGCGAACCAGCGCATCGGCTCGCCCAGCTCGGCCTCGAGGCGCGCCGCGCACCCGTCGATCTGCTCCGCCTGCGCGTCGAGCGGCAGCGTCGACAGGATCGGGTGGTCGACCGTGTGCCCGCCGATCCACATGCCGGCGTCGCGCAGCTCGCGCGCCATGTCCCAGGTCATCCACTCGTCCGCGGCGGCGGCCGGCGGGCAGCGCCCGGCGCCGGTGCGCTCGGCGACCTCGTCGAGGAACGCCTCCGCCTCGGCGGGGCCCAGCGTGCGGTAGCGGTCCGTCAGCGCGGCGATCGCGCGCTCGGCGTCCTGCGGCGGGCGCGCGGCGTGGCGGACCATCCAGGCGATCTCATCCCACCAGGCGGCGCGCGGGCGGTCGAGGAAGCCGGTCGTCAGGAAGAACGTCGCGCGCAGCCCGTGGGCGCGCAGCAGCGGCAGCGCGATGTGGTGGTTGTCGCGGTAGCCGTCGTCGAACGTGATCATCACGTGACGGCCGCGGCCCGCGAGCGCGTCGGCGAGGTCGGGCGGCCCGATGACGTCGGCCTCGCGCGCCAGGACGCGCAGGTGGGCGTCGAGCGCGTCGGCGCTCGCGCTCCACAGGCGGTGGTCGAACGGGCTCCCGTGCGGGTCGCCGACGCGGTGGTAGTTGAGGATCAGCACGCCCCGCCAGGCCGGGAGCGTGCGCAGCCCGCGCAGCGGGCGGCGCTCCAGGAGCGCGGCGGCGTGCTCGCGCTTGCCGGTGATCACGACGACCTCCTGCGCACGACCTGCGCGGCCTCCGCCGCCCGGGTGCGCCACGTGCGCCGCTCCAGCGTCGCCCACACGAGCCGCTCACTGGTGTTCGCGAGCTCCTGCTTGTAGCGGGTGGCCGGCGCCAGGAAGTCGTAGTGGGTGATCCCGCGCTCGCGGCAGGCGCGCATCGCCAGCACGTGCGCCGCGTGGCCGGCGCGCAGCTTGTTGTCGTCGTAGCGGCGCAGGCCGCCCTGGTAGAAGAGCAGCCGCCCGCCCTCGATCAGCCCGTACAGGCAGGCGACGGTCTCGTCGCCGCGGCTGACGCGGACGAGCGAGACCTGTCGGCGCGGGAGCAGCCGCGCGACGAGCGTGCGATGGAACGCGGCGAAGCGGCGGCTCGCGAACGCGCCCGGCTCGCCGCGCTCGCGCCAGTGGCGCTGGTGCAGGTCGACGAGCTCGTCGAGGATGCTGCGCGCCTGCTCCCCGGTGGTGGCCCACTCGACGTCCAGCGGGCCGAACGCGCGCAGGGTCCGCTGCACCCGCCGGCGCTGCGAGCCGTCGAGCCCGTCGAGCACGTCGTCGCCGACGGTGAGGTCGGTGATCGGGCACTCCTCGGTGCGCACCTGCGCGGCGGGCAGGGCGGTCACGAGGTCGGCGGCGTCGGCGGGCACGAACCCGTCGAGCAGCAGCCGGTCCCAGTTGCGGTCGCGGCGCAGGGACCCGGCGAGCGCCTCGGCGAACGCGCGCCGGTCCTCGGGCGCGGCCAGCAGGCGGTTGCGCTCGACGAAGACCGACGCGCCGGCCGGCTCGCCGGCGGTCCCGACGTGGACGGTGCGCGGGCGCCAGCGGCGGCCGGCGCCGTACGTGACGAGCGCGATCGCGCGCGGCAGCCCGTCGCGCTCCCCGATGACGAAGCGGTGGTCGACGGCGTCGCCGTAGTGCTCGAGCCAGGTGCTCGTCCACGCCCACGAGCACATGAGGCCGGGGGCGCCGATGTCGGCCTCCAGGCTCTGCCAGACGGCGGCGGCCACCCGGCGGCGGGTGGACGGGATGACACGCAGGCGGATCGTGCTCGGGGCCGTTGCGGTCGGCGAGCTCGTGGCGGGCACCCCGTCACTGTCGGACATCGCCGGCGTCGTTGATGGGGGCAATGTCCCGGGTGAGTGCGGAGGTTTCTCCAGGGCGGTCGCGCCCGGGGGTGCGCAGCATGGCGTCATGCCCACGACCGCCACCCGTCTGGACCGCGAGCGCGCGTTCCACGACCGGGCCTTCAGCGAGCAGACGCGCGCCGAGGTGCGCCGCTTCTACTCGGTCACCGGCGCGCTGCGCGCCTGGTACGAGGCGGAGCTCGCGCGCCGCGCGCCGGGCGCGGACGTGCTCGAGTACGGCTGCGGCCCCGGCAGCGCCGCCTACCTCCTGGCCGATCGCGGCGCGGTCGTGACGGGGATCGACCTGTCGCCGGTCGCCATCGACCTCGCTCGCCAGGAGGGCGAGCGGCGCTGGCTCGAGAACCGGCTCGACTTCCGCGTCATGGACGCCGAGCACCTGGAGTTCGGCGACGACAGCTTCGACCTCGTCTGCGGCAGCGGGATCATCCACCACCTCGACCCGGACCGGGCGTACGCGGAGATCTCCCGCGTCCTGCACCCGCGCGGGGCGGCGGTCTTCATCGAGCCGATGGGCCACAACCCGCTCATCAACGCCTACCGCAACCGCACGCCCCAGCTGCGCACGGTCGACGGGCACCCGCTGCGGATGGCCGACCTGAAGCGGGCGGCGCGCTGGTTCGGGAGCGTCGAGACGCGCTTCTTCACGCTGACCTCGCTGGCGGCGGTGCCGCTGCGCGACTGGTCGGGTTTCGGCGGGGTCGTGCGCGCGCTCGACCGCGTCGACGCCGCCCTGTTCAAGGTGCTGCCGCCGCTGCGCCGGCAGGCGTGGATGGTGGGGATGGTGCTGTCGGACCCGCTGGGAGGTGCCGCATGAGCATCGGGATCGTGGGCCTGGGCTACGTGGGTCTGCCGTTGGCGGTGGCGTTTGGTGAGGCTGGTGAGCGTGTGGTCGGGGTGGATGTCGATCAGCGCAAGGTCGCGGCGTTGCGGGCTGGC
>Ga0180221_1000131_pt1 | contig 108658 bp, 97 predicted proteins | sample eDN5th37CKraftMG_FD_151339 | JGI IMG/M metagenome (GOLD analysis project Ga0180221, IMG submission 151339) | Enriched Miracle-Growth compost microbial communities from Emeryville, California, USA - eDNA 5th pass 37_C Kraft MG (version 2) (version 2) ... | reverse complement strand
ATGATTTTCTCGCCCGCTCCCTTCGCTTTAGGGCGGAGAAGGTGCAGGTCTTTTTCGACACGCGGGTGCGATCAACGCCCTACAAGATTTGGAGACCAGACGTGACGATCAAGCCGGAGGATGCGGTCCGTTATGAAGTGCGCGACGGTGTCGCGGTTCTCACCATCGACTTTCCGCCGGTGAACGCGCTGGGCGCGCCGATGCGGGAGGGCATGATGGCGCGTCTGGATCAGGCGCTGGCCGATCCGGCTGCCGAAGCCATCGTCGTGGTGGGCGCGAACGACAAGTTCATCGCGGGCGCGGATATCCGCGAATTCGGCAAGCCCAAGGTCGGCCCTGAACTATTCGCCATTCAGGAAAAGATGGAGCAGTCCCCAAAGCCCATCGTCGCGGCGATTGACGGCCATGCGCTGGGCGGCGGCCTGGAATTCGCGCTCGCGGCCCCGTTCCGCGTGGCCGCGAGCCGGGCCAAGGTCGGTCTCGTGGAAGTCAATCTGGGCCTGCTGCCGGGCGGCGGCGGCACGCAGCGCCTCACGCGTCTTGTCGGACCGGAAGTGGCGCTCGACATGATCCTCAACGCCAGGCATGTGCCCGCGCCCAAGGCGAAGGAACTGGGCATTGTCGATGCCGTGACGGACGGCGACGTGACCGAGGCGGCGATCGCCTTCGCCAGGCAGAAGGCGAAGGAAGGCGGGCCGTGGCCGGTGGCGATCGAACGCACCGACAAGGTGCAGAATGTCGATCCCAAGATCTTCGAGGATATCCGCACCAAGAATGCGGGCAAGTGGAAGGGCACGGTCGCGCCGTTCCAGATCGTCAACTGCGTCGAGGCGGCGACGAAACTGGCGCCGCGTGAGGGGCTGGCCTTCGAGCGCGAAGCCTTCAAGATCTGCAACGATGCGCCCAGCCGTCCCGCGCAGATCCACCTCTTCTTCGCGGAGCGTCAGGCCGCTAAGGTCGATGGCACCGAAGGCATCAAGCCCAAGGCGATCAGGAGCGTGGGCATTATCGGCGCCGGAACGATGGGCGGCGGCATTGCGATGAGCATCGTCAATGCCGGCCTATCCGTGAAGCTTCTCGACACCACGCAGGAAGCGCTCGACGCGGGCATGGCGCGCGTGACCAAGAATTATCAGACGTCCGTTTCGCGCGGGTCGACCACGCAGGAAAAGGTGGACGCGGCACTTGGCCGGATCGAGACGGTGCTCGATTATTCGGCCTTCTCGGACGTCGATATGGTGATCGAGGCGGTGTTCGAGAATCTGGAGGTCAAGCATCAGGTCTTCCGCAAGCTCGACAAGGTGTGCAAGCCCGGCGCGATCCTCGCCTCCAACACATCGGCGCTCAACATCGATCGCATCGCAGAGGCCGTATCGCGTCCGGGCGACGTCATCGGCCTGCACTTCTTCTCGCCCGCCAACGTCATGAAGCTTGTCGAGGTGGTGCGCGGCGACCTGGCTTCCAAGGAAACCATCGTCACGGCGATGAACTTCGCCAAGACCATCGGCAAGGTGCCGGTGCTGGCCGGAAGCTGCGTGGGCTTCATCGGCAACCGCATCCTGCATCGCTATGGCGCGGAGGGTGATCTGATGCAGCTCGAAGGGGCGACGCCCTGGCAGATCGACAACGCGCTCAAGGACTTCGGCTTTCCCATGGGCATCTATCTGATGCGCGACATGGCGGGTCTGGACGTGGGTTGGCTGGTCCGCAAAAACCGGATGAAGGATGGAACGATCGATCCCAATGCAGCGGACTATAACCCGCTGATGGACCGCTTGTGCGAGAAGGGGCGATACGGCCAGAAGACAGGTGCGGGCCTTTACAAATATGACGGCCGCAACGCTGCTCCCGATGCCGAAGTGGAGGCAATGCTCATACAAATTTCCGCGGAAAAGGGTATTACGCGCCGCGCAATCAGTGATGAGGAAATTGTCTGGCGCGTCCTCGCCGCGATGGTGAATGAAGGCGCGAAGATCGTGGAAGAAGGCTATGCCCAGCGCGCGTCCGACATCGATGTCACCTATGCCTTCGGCTACGGCTTTCCCAAATATCGCGGCGGCCCCATGTTCTGGGCCGAGCAGCAGGGCCTCGACAAGGTCTATGCCAAGATCAGGGAATATGAAGTCCAATATCCCCAGCGCTGGAAGCCCGCAAACCTGCTCAAGGATCGGGCCGAAGCCGGCAAAGGGTGGAAGGACTGATTATTGCCGGTGATGGACGGCAGTAAGGGCGCCCGCGCACAGACGTTGCCCCAAAGCAATTTGCGCGGCGCCCTGTGGGTATTGCTGTCCGCGCTCGCCTTTTCAGTGTCGATGGCGCTGGTGAAGTTCATGGGCGAAGGCTATCCACCGCCGATGCAGGTCTTCATCCGCCAGTTGATCGGCCTGCTGGTGCTCGTGCCCTTCATCCTGCGCGATCCGGTGCAGGCCTTCGCCACCAACAGACTGGGACTGTTCGTGGTGCGCGCCATTGCGACCAGCCTGTCGATGATGCTGGCCTTCGCGTCTTATCAGCAGCTTCCTCTGGCGGAGGCGAATGCCCTGTCCTTTACCCGCACGCTCTGGATGGTGCCGTTGGCGATCCTCATGCTGGGCGAACGGGTCGGAATGCTCCGCTTCCTCGCGACGCTGGCGGGGTTCGGCGGCGTCCTGCTCGTCATACAACCGAAGGGGAGCGAGGGCGTGGCGCTGCTTCCTGCGTTGTACGGGCTGGCCGCGGCGATGCTGCTCGCCTTCTCCGTCACCGGCATCAAGGCGCTGAGCCGGTCGCACGGGCAGTTGCAGCTGCTGTCGTGGGCCGGCGTGTTCGGCGTGTTGTTCGCCCTGCCCGCCGCGATACCCGTCTGGCGGCTGCCATCGGTCCATGACGGCCTGCTGCTGCTCGCCATGGGCGTAACGGGCGCGATCGCGCAATTCTGCTATATCAGGGGGCTGTCGATGGGCGATGCCACGGTGCTGGCGCCGGTGGACTACAGCCGCATCATCATGACCTCGCTGCTTGGCCTCGTCATCTTCCATGAACTGCCGCCATCCACGACATGGCTTGGCGTGGCGATCATCGTCGGCGGGGCGGTGTTGATCACCTGGCATTCGCAGCGCTATAGGGAGCGCGTGGCTGACGCGGCGCTCGATCGGGAAATCTGATGACGGCTGGTTTCCGGCCGCATATGGCCATCATAGGCATCCCGCTATATCCGGCCCTCGTGCCGCGGCCTCTCCGACATCATCGCGCTCATGATATATGGCGTGCGGCGGACGCTTTGATGCTAGCATTGGAGCGCCAGTCATGATGAGGACAACTGACAACATGACATTGATGATGATGGCTTTTCCATGGCAACACGCCCGCGTCCCCGTTTGACTCCTTTGAACCGCTTCTACTGGGAAGCGGGCAGAGAGGGTGTGCTCAAGATCATGCAGTGCCGGGAGTGCGGCACCTGGATTCATCCGGCGGCGCCGATCTGCCCATCGTGCCTGAGCGAGAATGTCGCTCCACAGCCGGTCGAGGGGACAGGCGGCATATACAGTATCACGGTCAATTATCAGGCCTGGGCGCCCGGTCTGGACGTGCCCTACGCCATCGCGCGGGTAGCGTTGGACGGCGTGGACGGCGTATTGCTGACAACCAATATCGTGGGCGACGGAGCCGTGGAGGCGGCGATCGGCGACCGGGTGCAAGTATGTTTCGAGGAGCAGGACGGGATATGGTTCCCGCTGTTCACCCGCGCGCAAGAGGATAAGCGGTGATGGAAAATGAAATTCTCACGATGCTCCTCGATCAGGCGGTGCGCCTGCTCGATGCCGAAGCGTCCCAGACTGGCCTCAAAGCGTTGCTGGAGGAACCCGGCTCCTTCGATGCCGCCCTGTGGGGGAAGGCCGTCGAGCTGGGCTGGCCCGCCATCGCCATTGCCGAAGAAAGCGGCGGCCTTGGGCTGGGTATCGGCTCGCTGGCGCCGTTGTTGCAGGAACTGGGACAGCGCACTGTCTCGCTTCCGCTGGCATCCGGCTATGTGACCGCAGCGGCCCTGCTGGAGGGTGGGGTCGCCGCCGACGTGGCCGCGCAGCTCGCATCCGGCCAGGCCATCGCGACGCTCGCGCTGGGCGAAGCAGGCGAGTGCGGCCTGTCGCCCGCTGTCGTTTTTTCCGGTGGAACGCTGAAGGGCGCCAAGGCTCCGGCGAGTTTTGCCGCGGTCGCGACCCATGCGTTGGTCAGTGCCCGGGACGGCGATACGCCGGGACTGTATCTCGTCGATCTGACCGCCGCCGGCGTTACGCGGGACGTCGTGCCCGCCATCGACAATGCGCGCGCCGCGGCCGCCCTGCGGTTCGACGATACGCCAGCCACGCTGGTCGTTGCCGGCTGGAACGCGCTCCTTCGTCATACAGGCGTTGCCGCCACGCTGGTGGCGTTCGAACAGATCGGCGGGACCGAGCGCTGTCTGCGCATTTCAGTCGACTATGCCAAGGAGCGCAAGGTCTTCGGTCAAGCCATCGGCGCGTTCCAGGCGATCAAGCACAAGCTGGCCGACATGTATCAGGAACTGGAGATCGGCCGGGGCTGTGCCATCGACGCGCTGGAGTCGCTGGAGGAAGGACGCGGCGATTTCCTCATGCTGGCCTGCACCGCGCGGCTGGGCGCCGGCATGGCCTATGACTTCGCCGCGCGCGAATGCATCCAGACGCATGGCGGCATCGGCGTGACCTGGGAGGCCGAGCCGCATCACCACTATCGGCGCGCGCGGTCCCTGGCGCTTGAAATCGGCGGAGCGCCCTTCTGGCGCGACCTGCTTGTCGACGGCCAGCAGATACTGGAGACGGTGTGATGAACGACATGTCCACGCAAGCTAATGAGAGCCTTGGCGACTATGTCGCGCGTGCCCGTGCTTGGCTCGACGCCATGGAGCCGCGCTTCGGCCATGAAGCGCGCAAGGGCCTGACCGTTGATCAGGATCTGGCGTTGGCCCGCGAATATCAACGCCTGAAGTCGGAGGCCGGCTATGCCTGCATCACGCTGCCGCGCGCGCTGGGCGGCGGCGGAGGCTCCGAGATTCAGAAGATCCTGTTCGGCCAGGAAGAGTTCAAGCACGATTTTCCGACCACCTATTTCACCGTCAGCCAGGGCATGCCGATACCCATGCTCCTGCGTTATGCCGACAAGGAAACCAGCCAGCGCCTGGCGCCGCCCGCCATCCGGGGCGAAACAATCTGGTGCCAGCTCTTTTCCGAGCCTTCCGCCGGCTCCGATCTTGCCGCGGTGCGGACGCGCGCCACGCGCGATGGCGATGGCTGGCGGATAGACGGACAGAAGCTTTGGACCACCTGGGCGCAATATGCGGACTATGCCATCGCGGTCGTGCGCACCGATCCGACCGTGCCCAAGCATGCCGGCCTCACCTTCTTCTGGCTCGACATGAAATCGCCAGGGATCACCGTGAAGCCCGTGCGCAAGCTGGCGGGCGAGAGCGAGATCAACGAAGTCTTCTTCGACAATGTCTATGTGCCGGACAGCCAGCGCATGGGCGATGTCGGGGCAGGCTTCCGCGTCGCTATCGAAACGCTGATGATCGAACGCTATTCGGTCGCGGACGACGCCTGCGGCGGACCGACGCTGAACGAATTCGCCAAGTTGGCCGCGAATAGCCGGATCAACGGTCGTGCTGCCATCGATGACGGCCAGGTGCGCCGGGCGCTGGCGGAAGCTATCGTCGAGCGGCAGGGCCTGCGTTCGATCCACCGCCGCGCGCTGTCGGCCATTGCCGAGGGCAAGGAACCCGGCCCGGAAGGGTCGATCCGCAAGCTGCGACTGGCCCGCCGTCGTCAGGCGATGGGCGAACTGGCGATGGACCTTATGGGTGCGGAGGGCATGCTCCTGGAGCCCGAGGGCACCTCCACGCTCGATCATGTCTGGTCGTGGATGGACGTGCCCGGCGCCCGCATCGCGGGCGGTACGGACGAAATATTGCGGAACACCATCGCCGAAAAGGTGCTGGGCCTGCCGCAGGACTATCGCCCGGACAAGAAGGTGCCGTTCAACCAGATCGGTTGAACCGCGAGGATTGCAGGACAAGCGCGGCGGGTTTCTGCGGCGGACGAGGATAGGGAATGTCGAATAAATCGGATCCGGTCATATCCGGTGTGGGCCAGTCGGCCGTCGGCAAGTTCGTCGACCGGTCGCCGCTGCTGCTGACCATCGATGCGATCAAGGAAGCGTTGGACGATGCGGGCCTGACGCTGGCGGACATCGACGGCGTGTCCACTTGGCCCGGCCGGGTCGAAACCATGCTGGAGATGGCGCCGGTTGGCTGCGACGACGTGATCGAGGCCCTTCGGCTCAATGTCACCTGGTATAACGGCGCCTACGAAACCGCGGCGCAATATAGCGCGATCGGCGATGCGGTGGCGGCGGTGCGGGCAGGCTGGGCGCGCCACGTCATCGCCTTCCGTACCATTTCCCAAGGGTCGGCGCGCAAGAAGCCCGAAGAATTTCCGTCGGTCCACCCGAAGGGTATTGCCGGCGTCATGGCAAATACGCTGCCTTATCATGCCTATTCCGCCGCGAACTGGGTCGCGCAATATGCGTCGCGCCACTTTCACGATTACGGCACGACCCGTGAGCAGCTCGGCCAGATCGCGATCAACGCCCGGCGCAACGGGGCGCTCAATCCAAAGGCGATCTTTCGCGAACCGATCACCATGGACGATTATCTGGCGGCCCGGATGATCTCGTCGCCGCTCTGCCTGTATGATTGCGACACGCTGTCGGACGCATCCACCGTCGTCATCGTCTCGGCGGCCGACACTGCCAGGGACCTCAGGAACATTCCGATCCGGATCGATGCCGTAGCGCAGGCCCTGCCGGGCCGCTACACGTGGGACCAGCCGATCGAACCGGCCTGCTATCCCACGGCGCGGCGACTCTGGGAACTGAGCGACTACAGCATAAAGGACGTCGATATCGGCCAGCTTTATGACGGCTTCAGTTTTCTGACGTTGCAGTGGATCGAGGCGCTCGGCCTTTGTCCCATCGGCGAAGGGGGACGTTATCTGGAGGGCGGGCATCGCATTGCGCGGGACGGCGAATTTCCGATCAACACCAATGGCGGGCAGATCGCGGCGGGTCGCACCCATGCCTTCGGTTATGTGCGCGAAGCGGTGCGTCAGCTGCGCGGGCAGGCGGGCGAAACCCAGGTGGACCGGGACATGAAGGTTTGCGTTACCGGCGCCGGCGGCGGTCCTCTCTCCATGGCCATGCTGCTGGCCCGCGACTAGAAGCCGGTTCGGGATCGACCGACCGTCCAGTCAGTAGTGGGCGCAAGCGCCTACATGCTCGCGAGGAGCTTTGCCGTTTCCAGATCCTCGAAGGCGGTCATTACGCGCAGATGCGCCATCACGCCGATTTCCCAGCCATAATTGACTACCGGCGTGGTCAGCCAGCCGATATAGACATTCCATACCGCCGCGCGCCGATATTCCGTCCAGATATCCTCGCGCGAAAGTGCATCGGCCACACCGTGCGCCTTCAGCCGGTCGAGATAATGATCGAGCAGTTCGCGTTCGTGACGCCGGCGATCATCGATCGACAGGCCCGTGGCGATCAGATAGCCGACGTCATGCATGCAATATCCACGCACGAACAGTTGCCAGTCGAGCAGCCCGCCGCGCCCGTCCGGCAGCAAATAGGTGTTGCCGATATGGGTGTCGCCGTGAAGGATCGTCTGCGGCAGGCGCGCCTGATGAGCCTGCACGGCGCGGAAACCATCGTAGAGCTGTTCTACGGTCAGCCCAAGCCTTTGCACCATTTCGCGCTTGAACTGTTCGGTGCGGACCTGTTCGGCGATCATGGCGGGAACCATGTCGGGCTTGTGGAACATGTCGTGCAGCGGCCCCGCCATATGGCTCTGCACCCAGCTCAGATCGCCCGACAGGCGGGCGCTTTGCCAATAGCGCGCATGAAGGCGCGCCAGCGTATCGATAAGGTCGCCTATGCTGTCCAGCGCAACCGGCACGGTGACGTTGGGGAAACGGATGCCGCGAACCCGCAAATCTTCCATGATGAGCGCCAGAGTGCCGCTGTCCGAATCGAACGCGCTCGCGAATATCTGGGGCGCTTCTATATCCAGCTCGGGCCGCAGGCGCTCATAAAAAGCCACCTCATTGTCATAGAGGGGCTGGGCGGCGAGCACCGTCTGCGCAATCTTGACAACGACGCGCCGTGGAAGATCGGAAGGAGCGGCATAGCCGAGATCGAAGGTGATCCGTCCGGCTGTCGAAACCATGCCCTCGCCATAATAATTGCCTTCGACGACCGTGACCGTTTCCACTTGCGCGCCCGGCCGCTGCTTCTGAAGCAGCTCGGTCAGCAAGCGCGGTGTCCACCCTTCCGCGGTCAGCGGATATTTGACTGCATCCGTCGTCATTCGGCTCCCTCCCGGTAATTATGTCAATGTGCGCCTGTCTGACGTCTTGTACGCCGTTTCTTCACAGAAGCCATGGTGCTTGCGAAACGCTTTGGCAGAGCTTCCAGGGGACAGGGCCTCAAACGGAAAACGGGGCGGTGTTCCACCCGCCCCGCCTTGCCGGTCGCGCTGTCGCCGCGATCAGACTTCGATGAGAACCGCGCCGCCCTGGCCGCCGCCCGCGCACATCGCGGCGACGCCAAGGCCGCCGCCCCGACGCTTGAGGTCGTTGATGAGCGTGGCCAGCATACGCCCGCCGGAAGCGGAAATCGGGTGACCGATCGAGCAGCCGCTGCCCGAGATGTTGACGGCATCCTCGCTGATACCCAGCATACGGCAGGCCGCGAGCGGGACCGAGGCGAAGGCTTCGTTGATTTCCCACAGCGCAATGTCGTCGGCGGAGCGGCCGGTACGCTCCAGCAGCTTGCGGATCGTGTCGATAGCGGCGATGCCCGTATTCTTCGGATTCGCGCCCTTGGCGGTGAAGCCAAGAATCTTCGCGACCGGCGTGATGCCCTCGCCCCTGGCGAAGTCGCCGCTGGCGACCATCAGGGCGGAGGCGGCGTCGTTCACGCCGCTCGAATTGCCCGCCGTGATCGAGAAGCCTTCAATCTCCGGATGCAGAACCTTGAGGCTGGCGAGCTTCTCGGCCGAACTGTCGCGGCGCGGATGCTCGTCGACATCGAAGGTAATGGTGGAGCCGTCCATCTGCAATGCTTCGACGGGCACGATTTCGTCCTTGAAATTGCCCGCATCGATGGCGGCGATGGCGCGCTGGTGCGAACGGAGCGCCCAGGCGTCCATCTCCTCGCGAGTCAGGTTCGCCGCCTGCGCGGTGTTCCAGCCAACCGTGATCGACATGTCCATATTGGGCGCTTCCGGGGTGTCCGGATGCGTCGGCGGCATCCAGAAGTCCTGGATCTCTTCCGTGCCCGGAATGCGCCGGCGCATCATCGGGCCGGTCGAAACGGACATGACGCCGCCCGCGACGATGGCGCGCTCCATGCCAGAGAGGATCGCGCCGGCCGCAACGCCGACCGCGCTCAAGCTGCCCGCGCAATGGCGGTTCACGGCCATGCCGCCCGCCTGGAAGATGCTAAGCTCCACCGCGGCATGGCGCGCCAGAACCCCGCCGCCGTAACCGGACTCCGCGAAGATCACATCGTCGATCAGTTCGGGCGCGACGCCGGAGCGCGCGATGGCCGCCTGGAGGATGGTGGCGGCAAGTTTCTCACCGCTGGTATTGGCCAGGGTTCCCTTGCGCGCGGTAGCGACCGCGGTACGGACGGCGCTGACGATGACAGCTGATGACATAAAACCTCTCTATGTGATGAGATTACAACATGAATGTTCGTCAATTTTCGATATGGCGCTTGCACGCGCCGAAGCAAGCTGTCCAGCGCAATATCGCATATGCTTTGGCACGCGATGTCAACCTCGTTTCCGCGCGCCTGCATCCACCGACCGCGCGGCCTTGTCGGCGGCGTCGGTGCGCCTGATCCGTTCCCGCGCGGCTTGCCAGTCCTCATCCGTCCAGCGGGTGAGGCTGGCGAAGTTCGCGCCATTTTCCTGCCATCCCGCGGCGTCCACCGCGATGGTTTGACCGTTCACGAAACTGGAACCTGGCGAGAGGAGGAAGGCGGCGACATTGGCCAGTTCGTCCGGCCGGCCGTTGCGGCGCATGGGATTGGCGACGTCGTTGGAATAGCCCTGTTCCCTGGTGAGAAGGCGAGCGGCCATGCCCTCCGTCGGAAAGGCGCCGGGGCACAGCGCGTTGAGGCGGATGCCGCGTCCGCCCCATTCGACCGCCAATGACTGGGTCATGGCATTCACGCCGGCCTTCGCCATGGCCGCGGGAACCGCGAAGGGGCCGCCGCTCCAGACCCATGTCGTCAGGATGGAGACGATCGCGCCCTCATCGCCAGCGGCCAGCCAGCGCCGGCCGACCTCCTGCGTCATCAGCCAGCTTCCCCGGAATACCGTATCCGCGATGGCGTCGAACCCGCGCGGGGAAATGTCCTCCGAACGCGAGACGAAATTGGCGGCGGCATTGTTGATGAGGCCGGTCAGCGCTCCGCCGTCGGCCCATATGGTGTCGGCTAACGCGGTGAGGGATTCGGCCGAGCGGATATCGCATATGATGCCGCGCACGCTTTCCCGTCCGACAAGCGCGTTGATCGCGTCCGCCGTTTCCTCCAGCAGCGTGCCGCGTCGGCCGCAGATATAGACGCGCGCACCCAGATGGGCGCAGCCCTCCGCCATGATGCGGCCCAGCCCGCTGCCGCCCCCGGTGATGAGGATGCGCGCTTCTTTCAGCGCATCGGGGCGCAGCACCAACTTGCTCGCGTCTATCATAGGGCCGTTCCTCCGCCTTACCGGACCGCGACGACCGCGGGATCCTTTGCGAACCGCGAGAGGAAGGATTGGGGATAGGGCAGTTCGACCGACGCTGCGGCATCGAGCCGGGCGCGCTCATCTTCGGTCAGTATGAGGTCGGATGCCTCAAGATTCTGCCGCATCTGGGTTTCGTCGGCGAAACCGATGATGACAGTCGACACCGAAGGGCGATCGGCGAGCCAGGACAGGGCGATCGCCGCGACCGACGTTCCGCGTCCCCCGGCTATTTCGCGCAGGACATCGACGATGTCGAACCCGCGTTCCCGATCGAAGGGCACGATGTCGAGTGTGGCGATGCGCCCGCCGCCGCCGGTGGGATTGTCGCGCGTATATTTGCCCGACAGGAAACCGCCCGCCAGCGGACTCCACACCATCGTGCCCACGCCCGCGTCGAGAGCGAAAGGCACATAGTCATGTTCGATGTCGCGGCCGACGAGCGAATAATACATCTGCCCGGTCACGAAAGGCGCCCAGCCATTGGCCTTTTGCAGCGCGACGGCCTTTGCCGCCTCCCATGCGGGCCAGTTGGAAAAGCCGAGATAGCGCACCTTGCCTTCCTGGACCACGCGATCCAGCGCGGCCAGCGTTTCCTCCAGCGGCGTGGTGGGATCGTTGCGGTGGCACAGCAGCACGTCGACATGATCCGTGCCCAGCCGTTCCAGGCTGGCGTTGAGCGACTGGTTGATGTTCCGCGCGGACAGGCCGCTGTCGTCCAGCCGATTGCTCATGCGCATGCCGACCTTGGTTGCGATCACGGCATCGTTGCGGCGCGCGCCCAGCGCCGCGCCCAATATCCGCTCCGACTCGCCGCCATGATAGACATTGGCCGTGTCGAAGAAGTTCACGCCTGCGTCCAACGCCTGACCGATCAGGCGATCGGACTCGCTCGATCCCAGCCGGGCCAGCGCCGGACTCATGCCCGAACCCATGGTCATGGTCCCGAAGGCCATGCGCGATACTACAAGGCCGCTATTTCCCAGACGTGCGTAGCGCATAGAACCCTCCTCGACATCATCAAATATCTTTCCTTCTTCCTGCCACGAGCGGAAAGGCCGCGTCCATCAAGGACGGCGATCCATCCTTAGTGCGATGAATGGCCGGACGGCCGGAATCAAGTCGCCGGCCTGGCGGAGGCCGATGGCGCCGACCGGCCGGCGCTCATCCGCTCCTTGAAGACGGGGTTGACCACTTCCTGCAATATGTCGAGCTTATCGGGATGCGGCGCCCAGCCCAGTTCCCGCCGGGCGCGCGGGGAACGCGAGCGGCTGCATACGCTGAATGTAATCAGGGCGGTGAACTTGTCCCAGATTTCGGCGGCTTCGGCGAAAGAGACGCTACGCGCCGGCACGCCCAAATGCCGGGCGATCGTCTCGGCCATGGTGCGGTAATTCTGCTCGCCGGAAACGCAATGATAGAGCGCGCCGCTCACGCCCTTTTCGAGCGCCAGCATGAAGGCGTGCGCCATGTCCTCGACATGGACGTTGGAATAGAGGTTAAGCCCCGCGCCGAGATAGCAGACCGCGCCCGTCTTTGCGGCGGAGGCATAGAAATCCTCGATCACCTTGTTCTGGCCGTTGCCCCACATCAGCGGCGGGCGCATGACCATGGCGCGCAGGCCGCGGTCCTTGAAAGCGCGCACCATATTCTCCGTGTCGAGCCGCGCGCCGATATATTTGGAGGGCACGAAGGGATCGTCCTCGGCAAAGCTGTCCTCGCTCCAGTTGCCGTCGGTCTTCTGGGAAATGAGGCCGGTGCCCGACGTGAAGATGAAGGTCTTGCCGCTGCCTTCCAGATGCTCGAGCATCGCCTTGGCGGCTGCATATTCCTCGTCCAGCATCAACTGCGCGATGGAGATCACGGCCTCTACCCGGTCGAGATGCGGCAGGAAGGACGCGATGTCCTTGAGATCGCCCCTCACCGGTTCGATACCCGCGTCCCGCAGCTTGCCCGCGCTCGCCTCGCTCCGCGCGAGCCCCAGCACCTGATGCCCGCAGGCCAGCGCCTCCTTCGCGATATGCGTGCCGAGATAGCCTGTCGCGCCGCAAATAAGCAGTTTCATGGGCCTGGTCCTCTCCATTGCCGTTCGTCGTTCAACTGTCGTAGCGGGCCTTGAGTTCGCGCTTGAGCAGCTTGCCATTTTCATGCCGGGGCAGCCTGTCCACGAAATCGACGCTGCGCGGGCATTTGAAACCGGCCAGCCTGTCGCGGCAGAAAGCGATCAAATCCTGCGCCATCGCATCATCCGGCGATCCGGCGGCTTCCGGACGAAGCTCCACAACCGCCTTCACTTCCTCGCCATATTCGGGATTGGGAACGCCGATCACGGCCACGTCGGCGACGGCAGGATGGTTGATCAACTGGTTTTCCACCTCCTGCGGATAAATATTGACTCCGCCGGAAATGATCATGTTGCTCTTGCGGTCGGCCAGGAACAGATAGCCGTCCTCATCCACCCAGCCGATATCGCCGTTGCAGCCCCAGCCGTCCGCGTCGAAGAAGCCTTCGGTCTTTTCCGCGTCATTATGGTAGACGAAACGGGGAGTCGCCTCGAAATAGAGAAGGCCCGGCTCACCCGGAGGAAGCAGGCGGCCATCCTCGCCTGCCACGCGGACGCGGCCGCTGAGGGGGCGGCCGACGGTGCCCGGTTTGCGCAGCCATTCTTCCGACGTGACGGTGCAGAAGCCGGCGGCCTCGCTCGCGGAATAGAATTCTTCGACGACCGGTCCCAGCCATTCGATCATGGCGCGCTTGACGTCGGGCGGGCAGGGGGCGGCCGCATGGACCACATGCCTCAGGCTCGACAGGTCGTAGCGGTTGCGCACCTCCTCGGGCAGTCGAAGCAGGCGGATAAGGTGGATAGGCACGCAATTGATATGCGTGACGCGGTATTTTTCCACCGCCGCGAGCAGAGCTTCGGGATCGAATCGCTCCATGACGACGACCGTGCCGTCCAGTCCCTGCGCCGCCTGCGACCAGCCCATGGGCGCCGCGTGGTAAAGCGGGGCGGGAATGAGCAGCACGGTATCCGCATCGATGGAGAAGATAGTGCCGAGCAGCTCTTCCCCCGCCGTGGACGAGGCGAAGGGGGCATTGCCCAGCGCGCGCAATATCCCCTTCGGCCGGCCGGTCGTTCCCGACGAATAGAACATGGGATTGCCGTCCGGGCCATCGGGCAGGGGTGTGGTAGGGGCCGATGCGATCGCCTCCTCCACGGCCACGAACCCGTCGATCGCGCCCCCGATGGACAGCCGGAGAACGAGCGCGTCATCGTCCGCGGCAATCGCCTTCGCCACATCGCCCAACGATGCCGATGCAACAAGCGCCCGTGCGTCGCTGTTGCGGACGATATAGCCTGCTTCGTCCAGGGTAAGATGCCAGTTGACCGGCACGAAGTGAAGGCCGGCCCGGCGTGCCGCCCATGCGGCGACCAGATAGCCGGGTTCGTTCGCGCAGATCATGGCGATACGATCGCCGGCGCGCAATTCGGTCAGCAGGACGCGCGCCAGTTGTTCGGCCTGCGCGAGCAACTGTGCATAGGTGGTGACGTCGCCCGAACCGGCCATGATCGTTGCCGGTTTGTCGGGATAGTCCCGGGCTGTGGTGATGATCGACATTTTCAGACGGCTCCTCGGGCTTTTCGGATCAGCGCTTCTTGCATCACGGTCGCGACCAGAACGCCCGACCTGTCGTACAGCGAACCCCTCGAAAGACCCCTCCCGCTGGACGCCGAAGGGCTTTCCGTATCGTAAAGAAGCCATTCGTCTGCCCTGGCGGGGCGGTGAAACCACAAGGCGTGGTCCAGGCTCGATATATAGAAGCGCCCGGGCACCGCGACCGCATGGATATTCATCGCCACCCCGCTCAGCCAGAAATCGGAAAGATAGGTCAGTATCTGCTGATGAACGGCGGGATCGTCGCTGCCCGCGGCGGCGGGCGCACGAAGCCATATGCGCCGCACGGGCTCGTCGAGCCGTTCGACTAGCTGGCGCCAGTCAACCAGCTTGAAATCGATGGGGCCGGACTTTTCGGAACAGTAACGCGCATAGGCTCCCAGCCGTTCGGGTTCGGCCGCGATCAGTTCGTTCATGGTCGGAAGATCTTCGGGCTGCGGAACCGCGGGGGCCGTGAGTTGGTGCTCGAACCCCTCTTCGCCCGTATGGAAGGAACATTCCATGTGCAGTATCGGCACGCCGTTCTGCAACGCCGTCACGCGGCGGGTCGAAAAGCTTCTCCCGTCGCGCGTCTTATCCACCTGATAGATGACCGGGCGGTCGCAGTCGCCGCCCCGCAGGAAATAGCCATGCAGCGAATGGCAGCGCAGCTCCGACCTGACGGTCGCGCCGGCCGCTGCCTGCGCCTGTGCAATGACCTGTCCCCCATAGAGGACGCCGTTGGTGTTTCTCTGATTGACGAGATTGCGGAACAGCAGCGTATCCAACTGCTCCAGAGTTACAAGAGCCAGTACGTCGATGTCGTTCCACGGGTCGACATCGGGCAAATGTTGCGCTGACATGTCTGGATCATTATCCTTGAAGGCGGCAATCATATGGGGCCGAGCGGCGCGGCGTGGCATACTGGCGGCGCTGGAATCCCGGCTCTATAATAGTGGCAGGAGAGGTGGGTCATGCTCGTCCTTCTTCGGATGTCTCGCCCATCATGTCACAGCGGCCCCCCCGCCTGCCACCCCATTGCCATGCGTATCACATAGATGATTAGCCATGGCGATAGCGCGGCGCTGTAACCTCTTTTGCGGCACGGCGCAGGCCGTGAGTCTCTTGCCACGCTGGCATCAGGCGATATGAGAGGATGACGAATCAGCCAGGCGGCAAGGCCGCAAGGGAAAGTGAGCAAGATGCAATTGAAGGCGGGCACCAAGCTGCACAGCAGCGTGTGTGATACCGATGTGATGGTCATCAAGGGCAGCGGCGATGTGGCGCTGACCTGCGGCGGTGCGGAAATGGTCACCGCCCGTACCGGCGCGCCCGGTCAGATCGACCCTGGCTTCGCGAGCGGCACCGCGATGGGCAAGCGTTACCAGACGGATGACGGATCGGTCGAGCTGTTGTGCATAAAGCCCGGAAAGGGCACGCTCGCGGTTCACGGGGTCGCGCTGGAAATCAAGGCCGCCAAGGCCCTTCCATCTTCGGACTGATCAGGACTTTTCCTCCGACCTTAGGAGCGCGCGACGCAGCATGAATATCTCTCTCGTCCTGCAAATGGCGGCCGACACCTTCCCGGATCGGATCGCGCTGACGCATAACGGCGTGCATTACAGCTATGGCCGCCTCTATGCGTCGGCGCAGGCGGCGGCCGCCCATATTGTCGAGAGCGGCGCGGCCTATGTATCCTATCTGGGCGAGAGCAGCCCCGCGACCGTCGTCGCGCTGTTCGGCGCGGCCATGGCGGGCAAGCCGTTCGCGCCGCTCAACTACCGTCTGACGGTGCCGGAAACGAACCGGCTGATCGAGCGGCTGTTTCCCGTTTTCCTCATCACCGATCTCGACAAGGCCGCAAGCGTTCCCGATGGCGCGGCGCGGGTGCTGATGACGGGGCCGGAATTCCTGGCGGCGACCGCATCGGAGGAGCCGGGCGAATGGGATGCGCCGCAAGACGAGGAGGGCGTTGCCGTTCAGCTCTTTACGAGCGGCACCACCGGCGAGCCGAAAGCGGCATTGCTGCGGCATCAGAATCTGCTCGGCTATGTGCTGGGCACGATCGATTTCGCTTCCGCCGAAGAGGATGAGGCGACGCTGGTTTCCGTGCCGCCCTATCACATCGCGGGCATTTCGGCGATTCTCAGCTCCATCTACGCGATGCGCCGGATCGTCCAGCTGCCGCAGTTCACGCCCGCCGAGTGGCTGAAGCAATGCTGCGAACAATCCGTGACGAACGCCTTCGTCGTGCCCACCATGTTGACGCGCATCATTGCGCACATCGACGAGACGAATGAGCAACCCAATCTCCAGGCGTTGCGCGCCCTGGCATTTGGTGGGGGCAAAATGCCGCTTCCGGTGGTAGAGCGGGCGTTGACGCTGTTTCCTGAGGTCGCCTTCGCCAATGCCTATGGCCTTACCGAAACAAGCTCGACCATCGCGCTGCTGGGACCGGAGGATCATCGTGAAGCGCATAATCATCCCGATCCGCTCGTTGCCCGCCGTCTGGATTCGGTCGGCAAGCCGCTCCCGACCGTCGAGGTCGAGATTCGCGGCGAGGATGGCAGCGTCCTTGGCCCCAATGAACTGGGCGAGGTATTCGTTCGCGGACCGCAGGTGTCGGGCGAATATCAGGGCCGCAAGCTCACCGACGATGATGGCTGGTTTCCAACCCGCGATTCCGGCTTTATCGACGATCACGGGTTCCTGTTCCTGGCCGGCCGCATTGACGATGTCATCGTGCGGGGCGGCGAAAATATCTCGCCCGGTGAAGTCGAGAAGGTGCTGCGAAGCCATGATGGCGTCGAGGACGTCGCCGTAGTGGGCGTGCCGTCGGTCGAATGGGGTGAAACGCTGGCGGCGGCTGTCGTTCTGAAGCCGGCTGTTACCGTCACGGCGCAAGAGTTGCAGGATCTGGTACGCAAGCAGCTCCGCTCCTCGCGCGTGCCGGAGCATATCCGTTTCGTCGATGCGTTGCCCTATAACGAGATGGGCAAGCTGCTGCGTCGCAACGTCAAGGCTATCTTCGCCGATTGATCCGGCCGATGCCGGGACCGTCCGCCGCCCTTTCGGGCGGCGGACAAGATATCGATGGAAGAGGCACGGCCCGTTATTTTTTCGGATCGTGATCCCGGCGGTTCAGGCCGGGTCCCACGCCAGAGGCAGGCGCGCGACACCCCAAACGCCTTCTGTATGCCATTCGGCGGTCTCACCCTCGGGAATGTGGATGTTGCTGAAGCGTGACAGCCACTCCTCCATAACGATCTTCAACTCGCGCTTGGCGAGGTGGATGCCCAGGCAATTGTGAACGCCCGTGGCAAGCGTGACGTGGCGCGCCTTGCGGCTGGCATCGATGCGGTGCGGATCGGCATATTCCCGCGGATCGCGGCTGGCGAGATAGGTGGGCAGGACGACGATCTCGCCCGTCTTGAACCCGACTCCGTGAAATTCGAAATCCTCCGTCACATGGCGGATCGTGTATGTCACGCCGAACGCCCGAAGAAATTCATCCACTGCGCCGGGAATATCCTCAGGATGGTCGCGGAGGCGGGTTTGCAGGGCCTGGTCCTGGGCAAGATGGCGGAAATGCCAGCCAAGGCTGCTCGCCACCGTATCCAGCCCGCCGAGGTAGAGCACCATCAGCATGCCCATCGCCTCGCCATGGTCAAGCTGACGGCCCTGGATTTCGGCATTCGCGATCAAACTGCCCAGATCGCCTGCCGGCATATGCCGGCGTTTTTCGAGGAAATCCTCCATATATGCCCGGATCGAGCGGATGCCCGCAACCCGCGTGGGGATGTCGCCGCCACGGAAAAAGGCGTGCTCCCATTCCAGGAATTGGTCGAGATTCTCGTGGGGCAAACCCATCAGCGACAGGAAAACCAGGGACGGGAACTGGGTGGCGAATTCCTCGACGAATTCGCAGGACTGCCTGCCTTCAAATCGGTCCAGAATCGACCGGCAGGTGCCCCGTACCATCGCGTCCATCCTGTTGACGGCGCTGGGCTGGAACCAGGGCTGCAGAACCTGCCGATATTTGGTGTGCGCGGGCGGGTCGATCTCCAGCGGGTTGAGGCACCAATCCACGCCCAGCAGATCGGCGGCGCCGCTGTTGCTGGCGCTGGAAAGATGGCCGTGATCCATGAACGCGTCCCGGACAAGCGCATAACGGGTCAGGATCCAACCCGGACTGCCGCGATACGCATGGGGCGACCAGATGATATCGGGTCCGTCATGAAGCCGTGCGGCCGCAAGATAAGGATCGTTCATGTCCCGCACGAAGCGATCCATGTCACCGTTCCACACCAGATCCGGCGGCACATGGTCGGGAATTCGCACCGTATCGATGGAAATATCTGTCATAATCCTCCCCAGTTCTGCTTTTGCGGCCAATATATCAGCGGCCGGCGACCGGCGTAACGGGATAAATCGGCCTTTGAGAAGTCGTCATATATGTGCGCCTGTCAAGCGCCTGGCGCGCGCGCATCGTCGGCATGGCGCGCGCCGCTAATTCTCGATCGCGTCGATCAGCCCCCATTTTAGCGCCGTCCGCGCGCTGATGCGCTGGCCGGTCATCATCAGCCACGCGGCGCCCTGCCGCCCGATCCTCTTGGTCACGCTCACACATCCGCCCGCGCCGGGAATGAGGCCCATGGAGACTTCGGGCAGGCGCAGGAAAGCGGTCGGCGTGGCCGTCACATGGCCGCCGAAAGCCGCGATTTCCACGCCCGCGCCGACGCAGGCGCCATGCAGGTGGAAATGATATTTGTGGCCGTGATCGGCGAGCATACGCGCGGGCAGGCGCTCGGAACGGATGAAATGGCCGGCCGCTCCGCTACCGACCCGTCCGAAATCGCTCAACGCCCCGCCGATGCTGAAACTGTCGCCGGCGCCCCTTACATGGATGCGTTTCACATCGTCGTCCATCGCGGCCAGCGAAAATGCCTCGAACAGGGCGTCGCGCATCTCGACGTTGATCTCGTTGCGTCCTTCCGGGCGATTGAGGAGGATATCGAGCATGTCATCCCGCCGCTCCAGGATCAGCGGCGGACTGTCGTTGGGCTTCGATAGAGGCGTTTGCGCCTGTTCCGGCAGCGCGGCCAGCCAGCAGCGAAATTCCTCACCCTGCTGAAGCGTGGCGAAGGCGAGGGACTCGACCACAAGCCCGGCCTGCATCGGCAGTTGTTCGATCAGGCGCAATGTTTGAACCAGCACCGTCGAAGCGACGGGGTTGGCCGCAACCACGGCCTCGAGCCGCTCCACCTCGCCAGGGGTCGGAAGGGAAAGATCGAACCCCTTGAGCCGGACCCGTTCCGTCGTCAGCGCGATCGATGGGCAAGGCAGGCGGTTGAGCCAGGCTTCGGCATGGGCCGCAACCCCTGCGGGATCGCCGTCGAACGCCGTGAAATCCACGATGACGCAGCCGCCCGGCGCGATACCGAGCGACAGCGGATCATAATGTGTGAGACCGGTTGCCAATCCTTCCGCTTCGACTCGCACGCATCCTCCCGCACCGCTGTTGCAAGGGCCGTCATAGCATTTCCGGCGCAAACCATCGTCATCTTGATGCCGGATGCCTCTTTGCGGCGTCTGCTTGGCGCTTTGGTGAAGCGCTGCTATTTCGCGCATTGGACATGCAGGCGAAGGAATGGCAATGGCGAATGTGATCGTGGCGGGTGGTCTGGGTATCCTGGGCCGAGGCGTTGTCGCGGAGCTTGCCGCGCGCGGGCACAAAGTGGCCGTGGTCGACTTCGCCAACGGCGCGATTGAAGGGGCCGAGGTGATCGGCGGCTGCGACCTGGCCGACGAAGCCGCGGTGTCGGCCGCCTATGCGAAGGCGGACAAAGCGCTCGGCGGCATCGATGGCCTGGTCAATGTAGCGGGCGGTTTCGTCTGGGAACTGGTCGACGGCGGCTCGCTGGACAGCTGGGACCGGATGTATCGGATGAACGTGCGCACCGCGATAGCCTCCTCGCGCGCCGTGCTTCCCTATCTTAAGGCCGGCAGCGCCATCGTGAATGTCGGCGCGGCTGCGGTTGCCGCCCCGGGCGCGGGCATGGCGCCCTATACCGCATCCAAGGCAGGCGTGGCCGCCCTGACCGAGAGCCTTGCCGAGGAGCTGAGGGAAAAGGGCATCCGCGTCAATGCGGTGCTGCCCACGATCATCGACACGCCCGTCAACCGGGCCGACATGCCGGACGCCGACACGTCCAGTTGGGTGAAGCCGTCGTCCGCGGCGAAGGTTATCGCCTTCCTGCTCTCCCAAGAGGCGGCCAGCATCACGGGCGTCGGTATCAAGCTGTCGCTGGCCGGCTGACCCGCGCGGATAGCCATGGCAAACGCACTCGATACGATATGGCGGGAGTTTCAGCCCGGCAGGACCATTTATCTCCCGGGCGCGACCGGGGAATCGCTTGCCCTTGCATCGGCGCTGGGGGGCGATCCCGAACGCGCGGCCGGCGTGCACCTGCTCAGCTGCCTCGTTCCGGGCATGAACGAGGCGCTGGATTATGGCGGTCTCGCGGCTGACGGCACCGCCACGACCTTCCTCCTGCCCGGCTGCATGCGGGAAAGTTTCAAGCGCGGGCAGGTGTCGCTGATCCCGCGTACCTATTGGGGCATCGCGCAGCAGTTCCAGGCGACGCGCTGCGATGTTGCCATCGCCCATGTGGCCCCCCCCGACGCCAACGGCCTCTGTTCGCTTGGTATTGCCAGCGACTTCGCGCCCTTGATCTGGCCGCAGGCAGCGGTGAAGATATTGCTCGTCAATCCTTCCATGCCGCGCCTGCCCCGCGCCCTGTCGCTCCCGCTGGCGGACGCGGACGTCGTCGTCACGCTGGACGGCCCGTTGGTGGAGGCGGCGCCGGCGGCATCCAATGAGGAAGTGGAGGCAATCGCCGCCAAGGTCGCGGCGCTTGTCCCCGATGGTGCGCATATCCAGACGGGTATCGGTGGCGCGCCCGGTGCGATCTGGAAATATTTGCGCGGTCATCGCGGTCTGGTGCTGCGATCGGGAATGGTGAATGATTGGCTGCTCGATCTGCGTGACGCCGGCGCACTTGCGGAGGATGCCCGCCATCTCGCCGGAATCGCCTATGGCACGCGGGCCTTGTACGACGATCTGGCCGGGTCGGATCTTGTCGGCTTTGCCACCACCTTCGAGACGCACGGGCTTCCCGCGCTGGTCGCGTTGCCGCGCCTCACCAGCGTCAATGGAGCGCTGGAAGTCGACCTGTTCGGACAGATCAATGTCGAGTGGCAGGGCGCCGCCTTGTCGAGCGGTGTAGGCGGCGGGCCGGATTTTATGCGCGCGGCCACCTTCTCGCCCGGGGGCCGTTCCATCATCGCGCTGCCCGCCACCGCGAAACGCGGGACATTGTCGCGTATCGTCGTGCGGCTGGACAAACCCAGCGTGGGCATCGCCCGGTCGGACATCGATACCGTCGTGACGGAGCATGGGGTAGCGGAATTGCGCGACAAGGGCATGGATCAGCGTGCCGAGGCCCTGATCGCCATCGCCGCTCCCGAATTTCAGGCGGAATTGGCGGAGGGATGGCGTAACTTGCGAGCGACCTTTCGATAATCATCTCATCTTTGCTGGATGAGCGGCGGTTTCGGCTGTAGCTGCTCCCTATATCGGCTTTCGTGACGCAGCCCGACCCAACAGGAGACAAGACCCGTGAGACGTGCAGCAATCGTATCCCCCCTCAGGACCGCCGTGGGCGCCTTCGGTGGCGCGCTGAGGCCGCTGAAGATGGAAGACCTGGGCACCATCGTCATCAAGGCGCTGGTGGAGCGGACGGGCATCGATCCGGAGCGGATCGAGGATGTCGTCTTCGGCCATGCCTATGGCAGCGGGGAAGCGCCCGCGCTGGGCCGCTGGTGCGCGCTGAACGCAGGCCTGCCGATCAGCGTGGCGGGCATGGAGATGGAGCGCCGCTGCGGCAGCGGCCTGATGGCGATCTCCACCGCCGCGATGATGGTGCAGACGGGCGCGGCCGATGTGGTGATAGCGGGCGGCGCCGAATCGATGAGCAATTGCGAATTCTATTCGACCACCCAGCGCTGGGGCTCGCGGGCCGGCAGCGTGACGCTCTATGATCGGCTGGAACGCGGCCGCGTCCGCTCGCAGCCCGAATGGCGCTTCGGGGTTATCCGGAGCATGATGGAAACCGCCGACAATCTGGCGAAGGATTATGGCATCACCCGCGAGGAGGCGGACGAATATGCCGTGCGCAGCCAGCAGCGGGCCGCCGCTGCCTGGGCCGAGGGCAAGTTCGCCAACGAACTGGTCCCGGTTCCCGTGCCGCAGCGCAAGGGCGATCCCATCATCTTCGACCGGGACGAGGGCATTCGCGGCGACAGCAACATGGAGGCGCTTGCCAAGCTGCGTGTGGTCCATGAAGGCGGCGTCACCACCGCGGGCAACAGCAGCCAGCAGAATGACGCAGCTTCGGCCTGCCTCGTCGTGGCGGAGGATCTGCTGGACGAGCTGAAACTCGAACCCATGGCTTTTTTCGTGAACTGGGCGCTCGCCGGCTGTGAGCCGTCGCGCATGGGCATCGGTCCCGTGCCCGCGACGGAAAAGCTGCTCAGGAAAACCGGGCTGTCGCTTGACCAGATGGACCTGGTCGAACTGAACGAAGCGTTCGCGGCGCAGGTGCTGGCGGTGCTCAAGGGATGGAACTGGCACGATCCCGACAAGTTCAACGTCAACGGCTCCGGTATTTCGCTGGGGCACCCCATCGGCGCCACCGGCGGCCGTATCCTTGCGACGATGCTCAACGAACTGGAGCGGCGCAAGGGACGCTACGCGCTGGAAACGATGTGCATCGGCGGCGGGCAAGGCATTGCGGCGATCTTCGAGCGCGCCTGACGAAATCGGGAAAGGACGAAGGGCGCGGCCTATATAATCGGCCCGAACGCCGCCGATCCGGATGCGACCAGCCGTCCGTCGCGCCCTTCGTCGATCAGCGACAATTCCGCCGCGCCGACCCGGCCCGAGGAGGAAAACGGAGTCACGTCGATGCGGAATGGACCTGTTGTCCCCGCGGACACGAACATCACCTCCCAATCGACGACCCGCTGGCCTGATTCGCGGGCAAGGTCGTCAGCCGCCGCGTCGAACAGGACATGGATGGGGCCAAGGTGCAGCGACCCGCTGGTCGAACGGCTGCCGGCGGTCAGGGCGGGCAGGCGCCACGAGCCTCTATCGTCCTGCCAGCCGCCGAACACCTTTACCAGCGGCGGAAGATCGCGATCCTCCATGTCATCGGGCAGAGGGAAGGGCTTGCCGCCCTCCGCCGGCGCTTCGCCCAGCTTGATGCCGATGCCGCGCGTCAGCGCAATGATCCGGTGGGGATTGTCCTGGTCGGCGACAACGGTGCGGCTGAAGCCCAGGGTCCGGCCAAGGCGCAGCGTCCGCTGCTGCATTGTCACCGTCTTCACGTCGATGCCTGGATCGACGATGCTGAGGCCCGCCGAAACCGGAGCGGGGACCGCGTTGAAGTCGCTGAACCCCGTCTCCGCCGTGGCAATGGCGAGCGCGGCGGGACGGATGCCGCCGTGCCAATCGCGCATGTCGGACCGTATCTTCATGGTGCCGATGGGCAGGTCGTGCATGTCCTGCGACTTGCGGCCCAGATAGCGGTAGGTGAGGAGCCCGTCCTTCCCCATCGCCTCATTGAGGCGGTCCCAGAAATCGTCATTGGTCGCCTCGCGAAGATCACCGCTGCCGCCGTTCATCCGGCCTCTCCTTTGTCACCATTTGGATATCGCGGCGAATAGGCCCTCTCACCCGTGCCGAAGTCAAGGGTGCGCCGGAACCATGATATATTATTCCGCCAGATTCGCTTGCGGATCGTGCCGGAAGACCGATCGGGTTTGTCCGGGCATTTCATCCTTGATCGACGACATGTTTGGCCGATAGGCGGAAAGGCATGTCCATCGGGTTCAAACAGCGGCGGAGCGGGCGCGGTGAAGCGACGCGTATCGCGATTATCGAGGCGGCGGAAATATTGTTCGCCGAACATGGCGTCAACGGTGCTTCGCTCCGCCAGATCGGCACCGCCTCCGGATCGGCCAACACCAACGCGGTCGGCTATCATTTCGGCAATAAAGAGGCGCTGGTCGCGGCGGTCATAAGCCACCGCCTGCCCGACATAGAAGCCGTCCGGACGCGCATGTTGCGGGGATGGGAAGAGAGCGGCGAACCCGCTTCCCTGCGCGACCTGCTGTTCATCATGTTCCATCCCGTTGTCCAGCAGCGCAACTCTGACGGACAGCGCAGCTATGCGGCGTTCATAGGTGGTATTTTCCGGTCCGGTTCGGCCTGGCAGAGATACAGTCTGGGCGACGAATATCCGACAACCAGACGGATCATTCGCATGATCCGCGATTGCCTGGCCATCGACCCGCAGCTGTTTAAGGCGCGCATGAAAATCTGCACGAACATGATCGTTTCGTCACTGGACCTGCTGGAAAAGGAAGGCATTGTCAGTGAGAAGAGCGAGGGGCAGCAGTTTCTGGATGCGATCGTCATGGCGGAGGCGGCGCTTCGTGCGCCGAACATTCCGGAAACCGGTTTCGCGCATATGGCGGATTGGTGATGTCGGCAGTCGCGCTCCGCCGCTCGCCATGCTGCTCTGCCCCGTATATGCCGCGCGCATCGGCGGAGCGGCGGGCGGGTCGGGCTACGCCTTTTCCGGCGGCCACACCTTGCCGCTGGGATCGTCGATCGTGCGGATGATTCGTTCCGGGCAGGCCTTGGCGCCGTTGCGCGCCGGACCTTCCATGCCCACGGGCACATCGAACCCGTCCGTGTCGATATAGCCCACCTCGTCAAGGGAATAGAGTTCCGGCGCTACAGCCTGGCAGCGGGCATGGCCAACGCAGCCCTGGCGGTCGATCACTATCTTCATGGCCCTGTTCTCCTCTCCGCCATTACTGAACGATTGAGTTTAGTTATGCCACAAGAGGCATGCCGTCAATTTCAGCCTGGGTTGCGCACGGCGATTGGGTGAGCGGGAGCGCCGACCGGCGCGGCCGGACGTCCTGCGTGATCGCTCACATGATGGATTACATATTTGGATAGACATATGTCCAGCGTAATGCTCCTTGTCTTCCCGAGGAGACAAGCATGAGCGCACCATTTCAACCCGAAGAGCGTGAGCGCCTGGATGCCTGGTTGCAGGCCAATATTCCTGCGCTGGGCGAAGGCGTGCTGAAAACCGAATCGGTAAGCGGCGGCACGAGCAATATCGTGGTCCGGCTGGCCCGCGAAAACGGCCTGCGCCCGCTCATCCTGCGCAAGGCGCCCGACCGCGCGCCGCCGGCGAGCGAGAAGGCGATCCAGCGCGAGGCGACGGTGCTGAAGGCATTGACGGGATCACGCGTGCCGCATCCCGGTTTCCATGGGTTCTGCGATGACAACGCCATACTTGGCGGTCCCTTCTACGTCATGGATCAGGTGGACGGCTGGGCTGCGGACCTCAGTCCGGTCACGGATCAGATGAGCTACAAGCCGGACTTCACCGGGCCGGACCTTCATTATCTCGGCTATGCGATGATCGACGGCATCGTTGAGATGGCGAACCTGGACTATCTGGCCGCGGGACTGGAATCCTTCGGCAAGCCGGACCGATTCCTTGAGCGCCAGGTCGAACGATGGCGCGGCCAGCTCGACAGCTATCCCCAGCGTTATCCGGGTTACGAGAAGCGCGACCTGCCGGGGCTGGCATATGTGTCCGATTGGCTGAACGCCAACATACCCGGCACGGGCCGCCCCGGCCTGATGCATGGCGACTATGCGATGAACAACGTCATGTTCGCCAATCGCCCGCCGGCGCGCCTTGCCGCTATCATTGACTGGGAGACGGCAACGATCGGCGACCCGATGCTCGATCTTGCCTCCTATGCCGGCCAGTTGCGCCGCCGCGATGGCGTGCAGCCCGCGCGACCGTATCTGGACACCGCATTATTCCCTTATTTCGAGGATGCGGTGGATTATTTCGGGGAAAAGACCGGGCGCGACGTGTCGGCGATCGACTATTATCTCGTGCTTCAGAAATTCCGCATGGCCTGCATCATAGAATATAAGGTTGCCGAGGCGGCGGTGGGCATCGCCCCACCCGAAAAGGGCAAGCGGTTCGATAACTTCGTTCGCGTCCTGCTCGGCGAGGCGGAAGCGCTCGCTCGCGCAGCCGCTTGAAATCTACATTGGGAGAAGCAGGATGGATTTCACCGTAGAACCGGAATTTCAGAAGAAGCTCGACTGGATGAAGGACTTTGTCGAGAACAAGGTTCGTCCCCTCGAATTCATCTACGATTATGACAAGGACGCGGCCTATGATATCAAGAACAAGCCGCTGCGCAAGATCATCAAGCGCCTCCAGCAGGAGGTGAAGGAGCAGGGCCTGTGGGCCGCGCATCTGCCCCCGCATCTGGGCGGCAAAGGTTTCGGCGCGGTCAAGCTCACCTATATCAACGAGATGTTCGGCACATCGGCTTTCGGGCCGGTGGTATTCGGCTGCCAGGGACCGGACACCGGCAATATGGAAATCCTCGCCATGTTCGGGACCGAGGAGCAGAAGGCCAGATATCTCCAGCCCGTGCTCGATGGCGATATGTTCTCCACCTTCGCAATGACCGAGCCGCAGGGCGGATCGGACCCGACCAACTTGCGCTGCGTCGCGCGCCGCGATGGTGACGACTGGGTGATCACCGGCGACAAATGGTTCGCGTCCAACGCCAACCACGCCGAATTCATGATCGTGATGACCGCGACCGATCCCGACGCGCCGCCGCACAGCCGCGCCACGATGTTCATCGTCCCGACCGACGCGCCGGGCTTCGAGATCGTGCGCAATATCGGCTTCTGGACGGACAGCCCCAATTCGGGCGGACATCCCTGGATCCGCTTCAATGATGTCCGCGTGCCCGACAGCGCGCGGCTCGGCCCGGTGGGAGAGGGATTCAAGGTCGCGCAGTCGCGTCTGGGCGGCGGGCGGCTGCATCATGCCCAGCGCACCATCGGCCTCGTCAAGCATCTTATCGACATGATGGCGGAGCGTGCGGTCAGCCGCTTCTCGGGCGGGAAACCCATCGCGGAGAAGCAGGCGGTCCAGACGATGATCGCGGAAAGCTATATCGAATATATGCAGTTCCGGCTGCTCGTCCTCTACACCGCCTGGATGTTCGACCAGCAGGAGGAGCATGGCGCGCAGGGCCGCAAGATGATCAGCGCGATCAAGGCGGCGATGGCGAAGATCGCGCAGGACGTGACGGTGCGCGCGGTGCATCTGCACGGGTCGCACGGCCTGTCGAACATCATGCATTTCGGCGAGCTTATGGCCGTGGCGCTGCATGAGGGCGCGGCCGATGGCGTGACCGAATTGCATCTCGCCAATGTGTCCAAGCTGCTGCTGCGGGAATATACGCCGCGTCTCGACAGCAATCTTCCGAGCGAAACCACTTTCATCAAGAAGGTCTGGGCTGAAAAACAGCTCAAACCCATTCTCGACGAGCTTGGCCTTACGTTCGAGGAAGGCCATGCCGATACCGAGAAGAACCCGCCCGTCGAGAAATATAATCTGAAGCCCGTGTCGCTCTGATGTCGGTGGGCCTGCCGCTGGACAGGCAGGGTTATCGCCAGTCCAGCCAGGCCCGTATGCCGCCGCCCATCACAAGATCCCTGTCCCGTCCCCTGAGCCAGGAGAATCCGCTGCGAAAGGTTTCGACCAGGAGCGGGTAGGGGCAGGGCAGGCGGCTGAGGTCCGATCCCCAGAACAGCCGCTCCGCTCCGAAGCGCTGGAACAGGCGCTCGACATAGGGCGCAACATCGCCCCATGGGTGTTGCAGGGCACTGTAATCCGGCAGGCAGGTCGCCTTCACCGCGACATTGGCAAGGTTGCCGAGCGCCAGAACATCTTCGATCTGCGCGAAGGCTTCCCCGCCCTTCCTGTGCACCCGTGCGCCCATATGGTCGACGATGATCGGCAGGGCCGGGTGGTTCCGCGCGATTGCCGTCAGCAGCGGCATCTTGCCTGACGGCGCCAGCATGAGGGGGAGGCGGACCGCCGCCGCCGCATGCCAGAAAGGGTGATCCGGTCCTTCGGCCACGCGGGGATCGCCATCGCTCAGGATCAGCCGCGCGCCCAGCATTCCGGGTTGCTGCCGCCATGTCGGCAACTTGTCGAGCAACGCCGGTCCGGGTGCGATCCGGCCCATCACCGCGAAGCGTTCAGGGTAATCCGCCGCTGCCTGGAGCGCGACATCGTTGCGGTCGCCTTCCCACGAGGGCGGAACGATGATCGCCCGCTCCACGCCCGCCGCGTCCATCTCGCCCAGCGCTTCGGCGGCGGACAGGGGGATTGCGCGCTGGGGAACGGCGGTACGGCCCTCGGCGCCCGATGCCGGCCAGCGCCGGTCCGGGCGATCGGCCTCCCAGATGTGGATTTGCGCATCGACAATCATCGTTCCAGCCCGCCCGGCGCCATCTTTGCCGCCCTGTCGACCAGGGCGAGGAATTTGTCGCGTGGAGCGGAGCGTTTCGCGGCATCCCAGGCAAGGACGAACTGCTTGGCCATCGCCAGACCCTCGATCGGGCGCAGCGCCAGCCCCTCCCAGCCGCCGCGCCGCTGCGCTCCCATGACGATAGCTAGGCCAAGGCCCGCCGAAACCAGGCTCAGCATGGCCGCGTCGCTGGACGCCTCCACCAATATCCGCGGGCGTATGCGGTGCGCCGCGAACGCCTGCACGATGCCGTCATGCGTGTCGGCATTGATCTCGCGCCGCAGCCTGACCATGGGCTGATTCGCCAGATCCTCCAGGGATATGGCCGCCTTACGCGCAAGAGCGTGCCCTTCGGGCATGACCAGCATGAAGGCAGCCTCGTCGACTATGCGATATGCAAGCCCCGTCGCTGGACCGGGTACGCGATAATGGAAGCCGATGTCGACCGCTCCGCTCAGCAGAGCGTCCTCCTGAGCGGCCATACCCATTTCCGACAGTTGGACGGCGACATTGGGAAAGGCAGCGCGGAACAGGCCAAGGCACTGGCCGACGAGCGGCTGCTGGCCCGCTATCTCGTTAAAGGCGATGGTCAAATCGCCGCTCTCCCCACGGTCGGCAAGCCTGGCACTGGACAGCGCCAGTTCGACTTCGCGCAATATCTTGCGCGCGCCGCGCTGGAACACCTCGCCCGCTGGGGTCAGCGCGACACCCCGGCTCGACCGCTCGAACAAGGGCGCGCCGATATCGTCCTCCAGCGCCTTTATCCGCTGTGACAGAGCCGGTTGGGAGACGGCGATGCGTTCGGCGGCGCGTCGGAAGCTCAACGTGTCCGCCACCGCCAGGAAGTAACGTATCTGCCGCAGGTCCATCATGATCTTAACTGACGCGATAAGGTAGCGTTATCACAAGATCAAAACACGCTATTGGTCAAGACGGATTCCGTCTGTCATCTTGCAGACAGTTCAAAGCCCATGGCTGCGGGCGATAGTCAGCCCCGGGAGAGATGCCTGTGCCACACGACCAGAGCGACGGCGGCTTTTTGATGAGTCCCCTTGGTGTCCGCTTGGCGGAGCGCGCGCCGATCGCGCTCCGCCTGAAGACATTGCGGGGCGCGCGGATCGGCCTGCTCGACAACACGAAGAAGAATGCCGATCGCCTGCTTGCCGCCGTGGGCGCGATATTGATCCGCGATCATGGAGTGGCGGAACTGATCTCCCGCCGGAAGATCAGCTCCTCTCCTGCGGCGCCTGACGAGATGATCGACGACCTTGCCAGGTGCGATGCCGTCATTAACGCTTATGGCGATTGCGGCTCGTGCACATCCTGGTGCGTCCATGACGGCGTGACGCTGGAAAAGCGCGGCGTGCCGACCGCAACGGTCAATAGCGACGCCTTCGTCGTGCTGGGGCAGCAGGAAGCGGTCGCGCTGGGCGTGCCGGGGCTTCCCATCGTCACGGTTCCCCATCCCATGGGCGACGTTTCGGCGGAAGAGGTTGAAAGGCGCGCGGCAGCGATGGCGGCTCAGGTGGTCCATGTGCTTACCGGCGATGCCGACACCCTCGAAACGGAGTATACCGACCGCTTCATCGATGAAAGCGACAAGTTCACCCGTTCGGAAATGATGTGCGCCATATGACGACGATGACTCCCGACAGCGCGGAGCGCTTTCTCACCATTCCCGCAACGCTCGATTTCGAGGAAGCGAACGAAGAACTCTATCGGCTGGGCGTGACGGACGGGCTTCCCGTCGTCCCGCCGACTCCGGATCGCGTGGCTCGAATGCTGGACGGCCTGCGCCGCGACCCGGCCGAATCCCTGGGCGCGCTCGGCCCGGCCTATGGGCAGGCGACAATCGAGAAGATCGCCGTCAACGCGGTGATGGCGGGTTGCCGGCCCGAATATCTGCCCGTTCTGGTCGCCGCCGTGGAAGCGATGGCGGAATATGAGTTCAATCTCTACGGCATCAATGCCACGACCCATCCGGTCACGCCCATGCTGGTGATAAACGGCCCGGCGGCGGAGCGGCTGCGCGTCAATTCAGGCTATAACTGCATGGGGCAGGGCTGGCGCGCCAACGCCACCATCGGCCGCGCCATCCGGCTGATTCTCGTCAACATCGCCGGAGGCACGCCGGGCAAGGGCGACCGCGCCACACATGGCACGCCCGCCAAATTCAGCTTCTGCCTTGCCGAGAATGAACTGGCCTCGCCCTGGCTGCCGCTGCATGTCCGCCGCGGCTTCGCACCCGATGTGTCGACCGTGACGGTTCATGGCAGCGAATCCCCGCATGAGATCAACAATCACACCAGCGAAGATGGCGAGGGCATCCTGCGCACCTTCGCCGACACCATTTCGACGATTGGGCATAACAACAGCTATCTGGGACGTGGCGAGGTTGCGATCTGCATTGGTCCCGAGCATGCCCAGACCATCGCCCGCGACGGTCCGGGCATCCAGGACATCCAGGACTATCTGTTCCGCAACGCAGGCAACCGCCGTTCGGAACTGCTGGCCATCGCGCGCGATAATTTCGACGCCATGGCGCCATTCGACAGATCGGAAGAAGATCCTTTCGTGCCCCTGGTCGAGAAGCCCGAGGATTATCTGCTGTTCGTGGCCGGCGGCGTCGGCAAGCACAGCATGGCCATGCCGAGCTTCGGGCTTACCCGTTCGGTGACCAAGGCGATCGATCTGGGATAGTCCTCAGCCAAAGCGCCCTTCCATTATACCGTTTGGTATGTAAGAAAGGCGGACAGGCACAAGCAGTAGCCGCTGAAATCAGGAATCTGTCATGACCGCAGCGCTCATCGTCTCGGCCGCCCGGACGCCCATCGGGCGGGCTTTTCGGGGTGCGTTCAATGCCACCACGCCGCAAGCGCTGTCGGGCCATGCGATCGCCCACGCCGTTGCTCGCGCGGGCCTTGCGCCCGGAGAGGTGGAGGACTGCATCTGGGGTGCCGCGCTCCAGCAGGGAATGCAGGCGCGCAATATTGCGCGGCAGGCGGCGCTGCGAGCGGGGCTGCCGGTCGGCGTTGCGGGCATGTCGATCGACCGGCAATGCGCGTCCGGTCTGATGGCAATAGGCGTGGCGGCCAATCAGGTGGCAAATGACGGCATGGGCATCTGCGTTGCGGGCGGGGTCGAGTCGGTATCGCTGGTCCAGACCGGTGAAATGCGCGTCGGTTCCGACGATGATCTGGTGGCGATGCAGCCTGACATCTACATGCCCATGCTGCAAACCGCCGAGGTGGTGGCTGCGCGCTATGGCATCGGCCGGGACGCACAGGACGCCTATGCGCTGCGTTCCCAGCAGCGCACGGCCGCCGCGCAGGCGGCAGGGCGCTTCGATGCGGAAATCGTACCCTTCACGGCGGGCATGGCCGTCACGGATAAGGCGACGGGCGAGATCAGCCGGCGCGAGATCACGCTTGCCGCCGATGAGGGCAACCGGCCCGACACAACGGCGGAGGGCCTCGCAAGCCTGAAGCCGGTCGTATCGGCGGACGGTTGCATCACCGCGGGCAATGCCAGCCAGATGTCGGACGGCGCGGCGGCGGTGGTGGTGATGGACGAGGCGCTGGTGGCGAAGAAGGGGCTGACGCCGCTCGGCCGCTATGTCGGTATCGCCGTGGCAGGCACGCGGCCCGACGAGATGGGGATCGGCCCGGTCTTCGCGGTGCCCAAACTGCTGGAACGCAACGGCCTGACCATGGCGGACATCGGCTTGTGGGAACTGAACGAGGCGTTCGCGGTGCAAGTGCTCTACTGCCGCGACAGGCTGGGCATTCCGGACGAGCTGCTCAATGTGGACGGCGGCGCCATTTCCATCGGCCATCCCTATGGGATGAGCGGCGCGCGCATGACGATGCACGCGCTGATCGAAGGCAAGCGCCGGGGCGCCCGCTATGTCGTAGTGACGATGTGCGTCGGCGGCGGCATGGGCGCGGCGGGGTTGTTCGAGGTGATGTAGGGCCGTCTCCGAACCGGCCGGAACATTGTCCCAACGGTCCGTCCTAGACGAACATGGCTTTCCGCGGCCCCCGATAGCCGAACATGAATGCCGCGATCTTGCGCATCTGGATTTCCTCCGACCCTTCGGTGATGCGATAGCGGCGGTGGTGGCGGAAGATATGCTCGAACGGCTTGTGCCGCGAATAGCCGATCGCGCCATGGACCTGCATCGCCCGGTCGGCGGCCTCCGTGCACAGGCGGTTGCCCCAGTAATTGCACATCGACACCTTGTCGGAGATGGTCCGTTCCACCTCGTCCAGGCTCATCATGTCCATCTCCGCCCCGGTCTTGTAGATGAGGAGGCGCAGCATCTCCGCCTGCGTCGCCAGTTCGACCAGCGGAAACTGGATCGCCTGGTTGTCGGACAGCGGTTTGCCGAAGGGCTTGCGCCGCCGCGCGTGCTTGACGCTTTCCTCGATGCAATAGGACGCCGCGCCCAGGGAGGCGGCCGCCTGCCGCAGCCGGTTCTGATTAACGAAGGATTGCGCGACCATCAGGCCGTTGTCGACCTCTCCCAGCACGGCGCTCTCGGGCACCCAGCAGTCCTTGAAATAGACATAGGGATGGTCGGTCGGCATGTTGAAGGTCCAGAGATATTCGCCGATCTCCAGGCCGGGATTGGGGAGGGGCACCAGGAAGCAGGTGATGCCCCTCGCCGTGCCGTCCGTGCCGCCGGTGCGCGCGAAGGTCGCGCAGTGGCTGCCGACATGGATGCCGGTCGTCCACATCTTCGTGCCGTTGATGACCCACCCGGGCACGCCGTCGCGGGTCTCGCGCGTTGCCGTGCTCTCCATGAAGGTAGCGTCGGAACCGTGATCCGGTTCGCTCAGGCCGAAGCAGATGCGGCTGCTGCCGTCGATCATGCCGGGGATCAGATCCTCCTGCTGTTCGGGCGTACCATATTGCATCAGCATCGCGACGTAGGGAAAGTTGCCGACGATCGAATGTTCGTTCTGGATATCGTTGTGAAGGCCAAGTCCCATGGCGGCGAAGCGGTCGCGGATCACCGCCATCCAGAGCTGCGACCCTTCCTTGCCGCCATATTGCCTGGGCAAGGTGAAGCGCAGGTGCCCGGCGGCATCGGCGCGCCGCTTCGCCTCGCGCAGCAATTCCTCCCACTCATGGCGCGGCAGGCCGCCCCGGTCGAAATCGGTGCGCGCCCATTCGCGGCGATGGTCGAAGAAGCGGATATTGTCGTCGGCCTCCTCCAGCGGCTTGATCTCCGCCGCGATGAAGCGGTCCAGATCGTCGAGATAGGCCAGAAGGTCCGGCGGCAGATTGAAATCCATGACTTACTCCTGAAGTCCCGCAGCGCCGATTTCGGCGCGGTAAGAGGCATAATTGGGCTGGTCGACGGCCAGCTTCGCCAGCGTTGTCGTCCAAAGATGATCGATGAGGGCCGGGTCAGTGAGCGCGATGGCACCTTCTTCGATCCGGTGCGCCAGATCGGCGGCGAGTTCCTCCTCGCTGCCCTCCCGGCCGAGCAGACCGGCCAGCCGGGCATGGGTGCCGTCCGCCGCCGCGCCGTCCGCAGCCGTCTGCCGCGCCACCAGATCGAGCGCATTGGCGAGAATGCGGGTCTTGAAGGACAGTTCGGGCGGCAGGGCAGGGATCAGCTCGCGGCGCAGGAAAGCGGCTGCGGCCGTGAGGATTTCGCATGGATCGGGCCTGTCGTGCATGGGCGTCATCTCCTCGGCGCGATGAGGCGCAGCAGGTCGAGTTCGGTTTCCGACGCGCGGCGGGCGATCATCGCGCGCTCGACCGACGGATCGGCGCCGCCGCGAAACTCATTGACGCTGCGCGCGCACACGACGCCCCAGTAAAGCGAGCCATAGGCTTCCCAGAAACGCAGGCGATCGGGGGAGGGGATGCAGCCGCCTGCCGCGCCATAGCCTGCGAGCAGGTCCTCCCGCGTTCCGAAGCCGCCTGCGGGCTTGTCGAGATTGCCGAAGCGCCAGGAGGGCACGCAGAACCAGCCGAGATCCTCCGCCGGGTCGCCCAGATGCGCATTCTCCCAATCGAGCACGGCGCTGATCCCGTCCGGCGCGATCATCAGATTGCCGTTGCGGAAATCGCCATGAACCAGCGCGGGCTTTTCCGGCGCATCCGGCGCATGGGCGCGCAGCCAGGCGAAGGCATAGGCGAAGACCGGGCTGACCTGCTCCGTCGCACGATAATGAGCGTGCAACCATTCGACCCGGCTCAGCGGGGTAAAGCGTTCAAGGCGGTCGAGGCCGTCCGTCGGCACCGCATGGATCGCCGCGAGCGCTTTTCCGCAGTCGCCCGCCAGGCGCGGCCGGATCGCGCTGAAAGCATCCCCTTGCAGGATCTTGCGCGGGATCGTCTCGCCCGCCATCCGGCGCATGACGAAGCCCTTGCCCAGCCCATCGCCGGCGGAAAGAACGTGAAGGACTTCCGGGGCCGGCACGCCATTGCCATATGCGGTCCGAAGCACCAGCGCCTCCGCATCGAGGCCGATGCCGGTCGAGCGTTGCAGCGTTCCGCCGCGCGCGCGCCGCAATATCAACGGCACGGCGCCCGCCTCCGTCTCCGCGTCCAGCGCCCATGTCTCCTGATTGGCGCCGCCCGTCAGCCGCCGCGCGTTATGCACGGCGGTGCAGCCGGGGACCGCCGCACGCGCGAGTGGCAGCAGCAGGAGCCGCGGATCGCCTTTCGCCAGCAGGTCGGTTGGTTCGTCGTTCACCGAAGCGCCGTCCTCTCTTCACTTGTGCCGTCTGGCGTTCGAACGGCCATTGCCAGATAGAGCAGTAGTTCGCTATGGCAAGAAAAATACCAATCGGTATGTTGAAGTCCAGTGATCGCGAAGCCGCAAGGAGCGTCGATGCAATCAATGCCGGAGAAGAGAGAGGATGGCGCACTGCCCCCGGCGGTCGCCGGCAGCTTGGGCGAAACGCTGCGGCTGAACGCGCGGCATTTCGGCCGATCGCTCGGCGTATCGGCCCCCGAACGGACGTTGAGCCATGCTGATCTCTATCGGCGCGGGCACCGTATCGCTGCTGGACTCGCCGCGCTGGGGGTGGACCGGGGGCAGCGGATCGCCATGCTGGCCATGAACTGCGTCGAGATGCTGGAGATCTACGCGGCGGCGGAGATTTCGGGCATCGCCATCGTTCCGCTCAATTTCCGTCTGTCGCCCGCTGAACATGCGGTTATCCTGCGCGATTGCCGCCCGGTCCTCTTGTTCTTCGAGGATCAATATGCCGAAATGATCGCCGGTTTGCGCGGCGGCATCGACACGCTCGCCCATTGCATCGCCATCGGGTCGGCACCCCATTGGGCAATCCCGTTCGAGGATTTCGTGGCGGGCGCGGCGGAAGCGGTGGACTGGCCGCCCTTCAGCGATGATGCGCTGGCCTGCATCCTCTATACCAGCGGGACGACGGGGACGCCCAAGGGCTGCATGCATAGCCATCGCGGCTTTCGCGCGCTGGGGGCGCTGATGACCGCGAAGATGGGCCTGACCGCCAGCGACCGGGGTCTGGTGACGATGCCGCTGTTTCATATGGGCGGCAAGGCGGTACAGCTCGGCCTGCACTGGTCGGGCGGGGAGATGTTCATCCAGCGCGGCTTCGATCCGCTGGCCGTGCTGGAAACGATCGCGCGCGAGCGGATCACCGTCGCGCACATGGCCCCGACGATGATCCAGACTTTGCTGGAGCATCCCGATTTCGATGCCTTCGATCTTTCCAGCCTGCGCGTCATCTTCTATTCGGCCGCGCCCATGCCCGAGCCTGTGTTGCGCCGGGGGCTGGAAAAGCTGGGGCCGGTGTTCATCCAGAGCTATGGCCAGACCGAGATCACAGGCACGGTGCTGCCCGCGCGCTGCCACCGGCTGGACGGCGCGGAAGCGGACCGGCGGCACCTGACATCGGTTGGCGTCCCCCCGCGCGGCGTCGAGGTCAGGATCGATGGCGCGGAGCGCGCGGGCGAGCCGGGCGAGGTGCTGATGCGCAGCCCGGCGGCGATGACCGGCTACTGGAACAATCCGGCCGCTACGCGCGACACGATGCGGGACGGCTGGGTCCGCACCGGCGATATCGGCCTGCTGGACGAGGAGGGCTTTCTCTTCCTGGTGGACCGCAAGAAGGACGTCATCATCTCGGGCGGCGAAAATATCTATTCGCGCGAGGTGGAGAACGCCCTTTACGCGCACCCGGAGGTCAGCGAGGCCGCGGTCATCGGCGTGGCCGACGCGCAGTGGGGCGAAGCGGTATGCGCGATCATCGTGCGTGAGCCGGGAAGCAGCCTGGACGCCGCCGCCGTCATCGACCACTGCCGCACGCTGATCGCCGGCTACAAACGCCCCCGCCGCGTCGAGTTCGCGGACGCGCTTCCCAAGCTTCCCAGCGGCAAGATCGACAAGAAGGCGCTGCGCCGGATGCGCGCCGCCGCCGGACCAGCACACTAAAATTCCACGCCGAAAGGATCGCTCGTGCTCAACTCCACCTATGACTATTTCTCTTTCCGCAGGGATGCCAACATCCTCTATGTCACCATCGACAATGCGGATCGGCACAACCGCGTAGACGCGGCCATGCACAAGGAATTGTCGCGCCTCTTCTACGAAATCGGCGAAGACCCCGAAAGCGACGTCGTGGTGCTGTCGGCGGCCGGCCGCTTCTTCGGCGTCGGCGGCGACCTCGACTATATGCGCGATCAGATCGAGGACCCGAACCTGTTCCACCGTTCCGTGCGGGAAGCCAAGCGGATCATCTATGGCATACTCGAATGCGACAAGCCCATCGTCGCGCGCGTTCATGGCGACGCCATCGGCCTGGCGGCGACCATGGCGCTGGCCTGCGACATCGTAATCGCGGACGAGGAGGCGACGATCGTCGACCCGCATGTGCGCGTCGGACTGGTGGCGGGCGATGGCGGGGCGCTGCTATGGCCGCAGATGATCGGCTATGCCCGCGCCAAATATCATCTCCTCACCGGCCGTCCGCTGAAAGGACGCGAGGCGGCCGGGATCGGGCTGATCGCCAGGGCCGTGCCGACCGCCGAGCTGGACGGCGCGGTCGAGGAGATCGCCCGCGAGCTGGCGAGCGGCGCGACCAAGGCGATCCGCTGGACCAAATCCACCGTCAATTCCGAACTCCAGCGCATGGCCCACAGCATCATGGATATCGGCATGGCCTATGAGGCGGTGTCGGGCCGCACGCATGATCATGACGAGGCGATCAAGGCATTTCGCGAGAAGCGCTCGCCCGAGTTCAAGCAGGTCTGATCGATACGGTCATGGGCATCAGCGTCGAAGAATTCGCCATGATCCAGGACAGCGTGGATCGGCTGCTGGACGACATCGCGCCAGTCGGCGAAGTGGAGCGATGGGACCGGGAGGACAGCCTGCCGCGCGCGCTCGTCGAACGCATGGCGGGCGTCGGATTGTGCGGCATCGCGATCCCCGCCGAATTTGGCGGCCTGGGACTTGGCGATCGCGAAACGCTGGCGGTGATCCGCCGGATTGCGCGCCGCTCCACCGCGCTCGCCAGCCTCTACATCGCAAGCGTCAGCTATGCGGGCGCCAATATTCTGCATCTGGGCAGCGCGGCGCAGAAGGCCGCCTTGCTGCCGCTGGTGGCGGAGGGCAAGTTGCTGTTCGCGCTGGGCTTGTCGGAACCCAATGTCGGCGCCGATCTCGCCAGCGTGGAGACGCGCGCGGAGCTGGACGGCGAGGAGATCGTCATCAACGGCGCCAAGCGCTGGTGCACGGGCGCCGACTATTCCGACTATATCTATGCGCTCGTGCGCTCCGGCGGCGTCGAAAACCGCCGCCGCAACCTGTCCTTCGTGCTGGTGCCGACCGACAGTCCCGGCATTTCCATGACGAAGGTGGAGACGATGGGGATGCGCGGTCCCTCCACCAACGACGTGCGGTTCGACGATGTGCGTGTGCCGCGCGACAATGTGATGGGCGGCTTCGCAATGTGGAACCGCGCCTGGGAGCAGCTGGCGGGGCCGACACTGGAGATCGAGAAGCTCCAGCCCGTTGCTATGGCGATCGGGATAGGCGAGGCCGCGGTCGAGGAAGCATGGGCTTATAGCCAGGAGCGCGTCCAGTTCGGCACCCGCATTTGCGGCCATCAGTCGGTGCGGCACATGCTGGCTGAAGTGCAGACCAGTCTGCAGGCATGCAAGCTGATGCTCGACCACTCGCTCGATCTGATAGACCGGGGCGAAGCGAGCAGCGTACAGACCTCCATGACCAAGCTGTTCGTGGCCGACGGCGTGGTGGAGATCGTGCTGAAATGCCAGCGCATCCTGGGGGCCTATGGCTATGCCCAGGGCTTTGCCATGGAACGGCTGGTGCGCGACGCGCTGGTGCTGCCAATCTTCGGCGGATCGTCGGCGATTCAGAAAGGCAATATCGCCAATCTGCTCAAATTGCACAAAGGATGATGGTGGACCAGAGGAAGGAGAGCGCACCGTGAAGGCCGGGACGCAGGACACACCCTCCATGCGCCGCGACGATGTGCTGCGCGCGGCCGCCGAAGTCTTCATGGACAAGGGCTATGGCGCGACATCGATCAACCAGATCGCCGAGCATATGGGCTCGACCAAGGGGAAGCTCTATTATTACTATTCAAGCAAATACGAGCTTTATCTCGACATTCATGTGACGGCGTTGCGCCTCGCGACGGACCGCTGCCTTGCGGCACGGGCGCGGGAAACGGCACCGGACAGGCAACTCTGGTCGATCGTGCACGAACAGGCGCTGATAAATCTGGAAGGTTCACCGATAAACCGTGTCGCGATCCAGGGGCTGGAGCGCTATATGCTGCGGCTTGACGAAAATCCGATGGGTAAGCTCACGCGCCGTCTTCTGGGATTACGGACCGATTTCGAGCGTATCTATATCGATGTCATCGAACGCGGCGTGCGCGAGGGAGTGTTCCCCGCCGATACCGACGCCGGCCTCAGCGCCAAATGGGTGCTGGGCGTCGTCAACTGGATAGTCATCTGGGCGTCGCCCAGGAAGAAGCCGAAGCGCGCGCGCGCGGAGGTCGCCCGTGACGCCGCTGACTTCGCCCTCGCGGGCGTGGCGCGCTCGCGCGTCCAGCTCTGAACGGGGCCAGGCCAACAAGGATGCTTGCTTACAGTATAGATAGGCTGGCATCCTGTATCCAGAAGCATCGCGGATCAATGCAGTCCGACTCGCTGGCAATTTGCGTTTTCAGCCAGGCGTGCGGCAGCATTCCTGTTCACCGGCATCTCAAAACCGCTTCGCAAAACAAGCAGCTCCGACCGAGCGGATCAGGGAGAGATAAAATTGGCGTCCAACCTACCACTTGCAGGCTATCATGTTCTCGACCTTGGCAGAACGCGCGCGGTGGCGCAGGGCACGCACTTTCTGGCGTTGCTGGGCGCGCGCGTAACCCGGATCGATATTGAAGGATCGTGCCTGTCCGATGTGCACGATGTCTTGTGGAACCGCGACAAGGAGCGCTTGGCGGCGGCGCACGACCCCGCGGACCGCGACCGGCAGCTTGCGAGCCATCTTTCGGCCGTCGACATCGTCATGCACGATTTCCTGCCTTCGGAAGCCCGGGCGCTGGGCCTTGATCCGGACAGCCTGTCCGCCGCCTATCCGGCGCTTGTGCATGTGGCGGTCGGCGCCTGGCCGGCTGGACATCCCCATCAGGACATGCCTGTCGATGATGCGCTTGCGCTCGGCAGCGCCGGCCTGTTCGACGAACAGCAGCCGGTCGCGCGCGATGGGCCATTGTGGCTTCGCTTCCCCTTCAGCAGCGCGCTGGCCGCTTATGTGGCCGCAAGCGGCGCGCTCGCCCGCCTCTATGCGCGCAACCGGTCAGGCAAGGGTGGGCCGGCGTCCACCAGCCTGGTGCAAGCCGGGCTGCTGCCCATGATGATGCACTGGAGCCGCGCGGAAAACCCCACGCCATCCGTCCAGCTCGGTATGCCCAAGGATTCAGGCGCAACGCTGTTCGAATGCGCTGACGGGCAATGGATCCACATCATGGGCGCGGCGGAAAAATCACCCGCGATCGCCAAGGCCCTGGCGGAGATGCCCCGTGAAGTGCGGGATCGCCATAATGAAAAATATGCGGGGGCCGTCATCCCCTATCTGGACGGCGAGCGGGGCGCGGTCGAGGCCATCCTCATGACGCGCCCGTCCCGCGAATGGCTCACCGAATTCTGGGCGTCCGACGTACCCGCGCAGCCGGTGCAGCCGATGGGCGCGCTGTTCAAGGACGAGCAGGCGCTGGCGGCAGGCTATGTCGTCGAGCGGGAATTGCCCGGTGTCGGCAAGATACGCGTGGTGGGCGCGCCGTTTCACCTGCTGACGGATACGATCGGCCCGGACGGCGCTGTGCCGCCTGTGGCCGATGTCGCTCAGGGCGCGCCGAAACTGCCGTTGGAAGGCGTCAAGGTTCTGGATCTCGGCGCCTTTCTCGCCGGCCCGTTGGTGCCGATGCTGCTGGGCGATCTTGGCGCCGACGTCATCAAGCTGGAACCGCTGGCGGGCGATCCGATGCGGCCGGGGGAGTGGGCGTTCAACGGATGCCAGCGCAGCAAGCGCTCGATCAGCGTCCAGCTCAAGGACCCGCGCGGGCGCGAAGTGATGGAAAGGCTGGTCGGCTGGGCAGACATCGTCCATCACAATCAGCGGATGCCTGCCGCCGACAAGCTCGGTTTCGGGTGGGACCGGGTGTGCGCGATCAACCCTTCCGCCATTTATTCCCATGTCAGCTCCTACGGCCCCGCAGGCCCGCGCAAGGACTGGCCGGGCTATGACCAGTTGTTCCAGGCATCGGCCGGATGGGAACAGGAGGGCGGAGGCGAAGGTAATCCGCCGATGTGGCACCGCTTTGGCGTGGTCGACCATCTGGCTGCGTTGGCGTCCCTGCTGGTCACGCTCGCGGCCCTGGTGCGCCGCGACCTTACGAGCAAGGGGGAATGGGTCGCGGCGTCGCTGCTGGGCGCCAGCATGGCCGCATGGGACAGCTATATGGACGAGCAGGATCGCCTTGCGCCCGCGCCCCGGCTCGATTCGATGCAGATGGGCGAGGGTCCGGCCAAGCGGATCGCAAGGACGTCGGACGGATGGATCGTGATGAGTTCCGACGATCCCGAAGCCCCGCACAGGCTCGCGCGTCTGGCGGGGGATCGGCCGGTCGATGACTGGATGGCCGGACAACCCGCCGATGCCCTGCTGGCGATGCTGAAGGCCGGCGGCATTCCCGCGACCCGGCTCACGCTAGACAATCGCGACGCCTTTCTTTCGGACCCCGCCAACCGCGCGCTTTCGCTCTCGATCAGCGCGCAGCATCCCGTCTACGGTGCGTTCGAGACCATCGGCGGCGCATGGAATTTCGGACCCGATCTGCGCCTGTCGCTCGACCTGCCCCCTCCGCTGCTGGGCCAGCACACGCGGATGATCCTGTCCGAACTGGGCCTAGCGGAGCACGCCCAGCAATTGCTGTTCGACGAACAGATCATCCGGGAGACTCGCGCATAGGAGACGATTCCCGGCCGCGCATCGGTCACGACGCCGTTCTCCACCGTCAGCCGGCCGTTCACGATCACATGATCGGTGATTCCCATCGTCTCGGCGGGAACCCGCGTCAGTTGGCGCACGACCTGCTCGATGGGCATGAAGCCATATTCGCGCGCCTTTTTTCACGCGGAAACGCGGAGTGTCCGCAAGCCGCCGATGCGGACATGGATTGATTCACGCCAAGCGCCGGGGTCGGCGGTCGTCATGGCATGGTCAGACGCGTTCCGGGGGAGTTGCGTGAACGGCCGGTTCCCGCTCCGCCAGTCCAATCAGGCCGTCGCCTCGCAATAGGCGTGCAATATTGTCCGCCGCGCGCTGATAGACCGTATCGAGAAAGCTCTGCCCGGCGGCGGCGACGTGCGGGCTGAGGAAAACCCGTGGATGGCTATATAGCGGATGTCCTGCCGGCAGCGGCTCGGGTTCGGTCACGTCCAGCGTGACGCGGGAGAGCGTGCCGGCGTCCAAAGCGGGGATCAGCGCCGCATGGTCGACCAGGCTGCCACGCGCGACATTGACAAGGTGAAGCCCCGGCTTGGCGGCGGCCAAAGCAGTCGCATCGATGACATGCCGGGTCGCGTCCGTGCCCGGAGCAGCCAGCACCAGATGATCGCAGTTTCCAATCAGGGCCGGCATGTCGGCCGCCTGCTCCACCCCATCCATGCCGAGGGGCGCGTCCGAACCCCGGACGGCGGTCACGCGCATGCCGAGCGCCAGTGCCTGCTCCGCCAGCGTGCGGCCGATGCTGCCGAAGCCATATATGCCAAGTCGACTGCCTCTGATCGAGGGCGCCATGCGGCGATGCCATTGATCGGGTCCTTTCATCCACATGGCCGGCATGTCCCGCGTCGCCGCAAATATCGCCGCCAGGCAATATTCGCTGATCGGCGGCCCTGAGAGACCGATGGCGGAGGTGACGGGCGGGCCGGCAAACAGCCAGTCCGGATAAAAGTCCGTCCCCGTGGAAATGAGCTGGATCAGCCGCAGGCGGCCCGGCCAGCCGGGCGGCGGCCGATCCTGCCATCGCGCGCCCGAGCGCGTGTCGGGATAGTGAAGAAAGACATCCGCCTCCATTATGGCGCTATGGTCATAGCCGGGCGGCACTTTGCGGACGTCCGCTCCACCCAGCATCGCCGCAACCATATTGTCGGCCCTGTCGCCGAATTGACTGGCGATCATGAATGTGCGGTCCGCCGTCATTCGCGAAGCTTCCCCGTGTCGCAGGCTCAGGTGTCGAAACCGGGGCTGAGCCGCTGCGCCCTGCGCAAGGCGGCGGGCCAGGCGATTGCGGCATAGCGCGCGGCATCGCGTCCCATTTCGCCCGTGCGCGCGATCACCTCCGGATCGGCATCGTGCAGCGGCCGGTTCATGCCCAGCGTCCGCACCTGCACGGTGCAGGCGCGCTCCAGCGTATATATCCGGATAAAGGCTTCGGCGACGCTCGCCCCCAGCGCGAGCGTGCCGTGATTGCGCAGCACCATCATGTTATGGCTGCCGAGATCGCGCTGTAGCCGCCCGCGCTCGTCGAGGTCGAGCGCTACGCCTTCATAATCGTGGAAGCTTATGTCGGCTCCCGCCAGCATCGCGGTCTGGTTGAGCGGCAGCAGCCCTTCTTCCAGCGCGGAAACCGCCATCCCGTCCAGCGTGTGCAGGTGAATGACGCAGCCGGCATCCTCCCGCGCCTGATGCACGGCGCTGTGGATGGTGAAGCCGGCCGGATTCACCGGTGCATCCGATCCATCGGTCACGCGCCCGTCGGCATCGATGCGCACGAGATTGGACGCCGTGATCTCCTCGAAGGTCAGGCCGAGCCGGTTGATGAGGAACGTGTCATGCGTGCCGGGCACGCGCGCGGAGATGTGGGTCGCGATAAAATCGTCCCAGCCGTTGAGCGCGACCAGCCGGTAGCAGGCGGCCAGGTCGACACGGACCTGCCATTCGGCGTCGGTCATCTCGCGGCCCCGGGCCAGCGATGCGGTTGCCATCATTGTTCTCCTTCCTCGAGCAGGGCGACCTGGACATTGCGCTCGCCCTCAAAGGGATTGCGGCCATGGAAGGTCACGATGTTGTCGATGAGCAGCAGGTCGCCCGCCGCCCAGCGAAAGCCGCCCGCCATCTTGTCGAGCAGGCCGAAGATATGGCGCACATCGTCGAGCGGTATTTCGCCGCCATCGCCAAATCGCACTTCATATCCCTTGGGCCGCCCATCGGCATACCATGCGTCATAGGCTTCCCAGCGTGCAGGCTCGCTTTCGGGCATCATGGTCTGGCTGTGGATATGGTTGAACCATAGCGTCTCCCCCGTCAGCGGATGGGTGACGAGGCCGGGCGCCGAATATTCGGCGCTGAGACTGCCGTCGTCGAGCCATCTCCAGGAAAGGCCCATGCGCGTGCAGGCGGCCTCCGCCTCGGCTGGATCGTCCGTGTAGAAGGCTTCCTGCCAACTGCGGTGGGCGGAGGCGAGGACGGCGGGAATTTCGCCCGGCCCCCGGAAGTTACGGATATAGCGGACACCCCGATCGCGCACCGCGTCGCGCAGGCGGGCGGGCACCAGCCGGTCGAAGCTGCGGACGTCCGCCGTGATCGTCTCGCCGCCGGTGCGGGAAGGCTGGGCGCAATAGAACAGGATCTTGCGAGGCCAGCGCGGCAGATAGGCCATCTCCTGATGGACGATCAGCCGGTGCTCGGGCGGCGAGCGGGTCGCCTCGAACACGCGCTCGGCCAACTGGCTGCGGGGGGTAGCGCCGCCGACATAGCCTTCGCGCGGCGCATCATAGAGGCAGGCGAGGGCGCTGAAATCCTGGGTGCAGGTCACGGCAAACCCATGCATGCGGACGGGGCCTTCGCGGGCGATCAATTGTTCGAGCGCAGGCCGATGGGTGTCGAACCAGCCGAGAAAGGCGGCGGGATCCCGCGCGAGTTCGGGCGCGCGGGGTTCCAGCGTGACCACAGCGCCGGAAGCGGCGGACTTACGGATGCTGACGTCATCCAAAGGGAGCGCGCCGCGGTCGAGGGTCAGGCCGTCCATCATGTCTTTCCTCTGCTTTCCTCCGCGTCTCTTGGGCCGCTGATCGTAAGCAGACCGGCTTAGTCCGGCCGCTTGAAATGCATCTCGCGCTCAAATGCCGATGCCGGCTGCTGGCGATGCAGCGTCCAAAAGGCATCCGCAATCCGATCCGGCGCGTAGAAGGGATCGGTCTGGATGCCGCCGTGAATCGCCACGCTGGCGACATGGATGCCGTCGCCGCGCAATTCCTGGTCAAGCACCAGCGCCATGTTTCGCAGCGCGGCCTTGCCGATGGCGGTGACGCCCCAGCCGAGGATGGGTTCAAACGCCAGCACGCCTCCCGCAAAAAGGATCGACCCGCGCCGATTGCGGCGCATCGCCGGGATCACCTGCTGCGCGCACAACAGTGCGCCACCCGCATTCGCGCCGAAACAGCGCATGACATAGTCGAAATCGGCGTCGCTCAGGGTCGCGGGTTCAACGATCGCCGCATTATAAAGAAGGATTTCAGGATCGCCCAAGCGGTCGCGAATGGCGGCGAAGCAGGCGGCCACGCTTTGAGGATCGGCGGCGTCGGCCGGAAAGGCGGTTGCCTCCAGGCCGGCGGTCCGCAGCTCGGCCTCCAGCGCGGCGAGCGCATCGCGGTCGCGCGAGACCAGCGCCATGCGGCAACCCTCCCGCGCGAATTTCCAGGCAAGGCCGGCGCCCAGGGACGGTCCTGCTCCCACCAGCACGCAGACTTCCGCCAAGGCTTGTCCTTTCCTCTTCCCGGTCGGCCGCGTTGGCCCTCGGGATTTTGTCGGCGCGGGGATGTTCCCTCGCGCGCTTATTTATCCACTAAAGCATCAATAACGCAACATCATGCGCTCGCCGCCATGCGGCCGGCCCGAAGCGCTCAACCTTCGGAGAGAGCGGGGGCCTGTTGCGGCTTCATCCAGTTCGCCTCGATATCGTTGCGCGTCGCATCCCAACCCTTGGGCTCCGGGATGGCGCGCGGCGTATAGCGGGGGTGCAATATCTTCGCCATGCCGCTGATTATCGGCGTGAAGAAGCCGATCACCGACCGGCGCGCACCCGTCTTCGAGCGCTTGATCTCTTCCGATGTCATCGTCTGCCGATCGACGCTGAGCAGATAGCGATACACCCGGCCCACCATTCGCTCCAGGGAGACGAACTGGTAGAAGAAGCCGTAAAACCGCAGCCAATAGCCCCCGTGGATCGCCTCGAACGCATCGTGGCAGACCGTGCGGTGCTCAAATTCCTCCATGATATGCCAGCGCCACATATTGGCCGGATTGGGGTCCGCATTTTTCATGATCGGGTCCATCGATCCGTCGAACCAGCCGGACGCGACCGGCGGCGTCAGCGACTCGAATCCTTCGCAATAGGCGATCAGGAAAGGCAGCGATTTGGTGGCCAGCAGTCGGTCGTAATGGGCCGCGATGTCCTTTTCCAACTCGGGCAGCCGGTCGTATCCGTTGCGCAGCATCATCTCGTTGAAGGCGCCGTGCACCGTATAATGGCAGGATTCCTGCTTGATGAAGGTCGAAATGTCGGCACGGATGCGCGCCTTTTCCGGATCGTCGCCCTTCAACTCCGCCCGTGCGCGCGCCATCACGCGGTTAAGGAAGCGTTCCAGATGCGGTATCACGATGGAATTGGCATTCAGCAACTGCGCCATTTCCGGCGCGCGAGGCATCCAGCGACCGATGGAGTCGGAAAAATCGAAGCTGGGCATGCGTACACGCATAGCGAATTCCTCTCATTCGTCTCCACGGAATATCAGGCTTGAGAAGACGGAAATGGATATCGGCAGCATATCATCGCGTTCGTCGCGCATCCATGCCATTCTACAAAAACGCCGCCAGCGGCGGGGAATTTCGGTCGAGCCGCGTTCCCGCCGCAACCGGCGCGAATCGCTTATCGCACGGCAGCGAGCCATGCCCGGGTCGATCCCGGTGAGCGGCGAATGGACGCGGCTGCCCCGACTGTTCGCCGGCGCCTGCCCATTCGCCAGATCGCCTTACTTCAAGCCGAAACGCTGCGCCCCGTCGATGCGGATCGTCTCGCCGTTCAGGAAGTCGTTGTCCACGATATGCGCGGCAAGCCGGGCATATTCGTCGGGGTCGCCCATGCGCTTCGGATTGGGAACATTCGGGCCCCAGATTTTCTGCGCCTCTTCCGCCGGCATGCCATAGGCGGGCGTCAGGAATGTGCCGGGCGCGATGCAAATGACGCGGATACCGAGCGGCGCGAGGTCGCGCGCGGCAGTGAGTGTCAGGCCGATCACGCCGCCCTTCGCCGCGGAATAATCGGTCTGGCCGACCTGGCCCTCAAAGCCCGCGATCGAGGCGGTTGTGATGATGACGCCGCGCTGGTTGTCGGCCAGCGGCTCATTGGCGGCCATGGCTTCTGCCGCCTGTGACATCACATGGAAGGTGCCGTTCAGGAAGATGTCGACGGTGCGCTGGAACGTCGCAAGCGGATAACGCTTGCCCTCGCGGTTGATGAGGCGCGCCCCGGCGGCCGGACCGCCATGCACCACGACCGCCGCGCGCAGCGGCCCCTTGGCCGTCGCCGCCGCGATTGCCGCGGCAACCGAATCCTCGTTCAATACGTCGGTCTTGAGGAACTGTGCCGAACCGCCCAGTTCCTGCGCCAGCGCTGCACCCTTTTCCTCGGCCATGTCGGCGATCACGACATGTGCGCCGGCCTCTGCCAGTCGGCGGGTCGTCGCCGCTCCGAAACCACCGGCGCCGCCAACGATCAGCGCCGAGCCACCTTTGATGTCCATAAATGATCCTTTACCTTGCGTTCCAACCTGACCGGCTGTTGCCGCACCAAGCAGGAAAGGTCCAGCCTTTGAGCGTCTGCCATGGAGAATATCCGCAGCATGTTGCTTGAGATGCCGATCACCGCCGCGTTGCGGCGCCAATGACCAGGACGGCTGCGCCCTAACGAGATCAGCCGTCCTCTTCGCTCTCGATCCCCATATGGCGGTCATAAATGCTGTGGAAGTGACGGATCTTGCCTTCCTGATATGCCGAATTCCAGACATAGGGCGGCTGCTTCGCCTTCAGCCCCTGCTGCACGAACGGCAGGTTCATGCAGTCCTGATCGATGATCTTGGCAAGGGAGCCGAGCTCCGGCGCGTTGGTCCAGGCTTCGTCGGCGGCCAGGAGCTTCATCTTTGCCGCCGGTGGCTTGGGCTGGCCTTCCGCCCAAGGTGCGAGGAGCATGACGTCCATCAGGCATTCGTCCGGATTGCTGCCGTTAGGGAGAAAGCGGAAAACGATGCGGGCCCAGCCGCCCCAGGGATGGCAGTTGGGAAACAGGTTGTTGAACGTGCCGTCATTCAGTTCGGCATCGGAATATTGGTCCACCTCGTCCCCGATGATGCCGCGCAGAAATTCTGCGTTCATGTCCGCGATCATGCGGTGTTCGGCAAGCTGCTCCTCCTTGGTTCTCCAGATGTCGCGCTGCGGGCTGATCGATGAGCTCGAAAGGTGTCCGGCGCGGCCCCAATTGCCGAACACGTCATAGCGCGTATTGGCGCTGTCGCCGCCCGCAAGCATGAGCTGGGGATGGGTGGCGATCACATGATAGGCCTCCATGAAGGCCTCCATCGTGACCTTCCAGTTGGCCTTGATCACGCGCCGGACATGCGCCTGCTTGTAGCGGTTCTGCAGCTTGAACTTGCGATAGTGCTCCATCATCACCGGGCCGAGAAAGTCCTCGAGCGGCTCGGCTTCCGGATCGGGGTTGATGAAGATGAAGCCGGCCCAGGTGCCGACCTTGGCGCCGGGAAGCTGGGACGTGTCCTTGCGCACGCCCGGAAAATCCCATTCGCACGTGATTTCCTTCAGCGAACCGTCAAGTTTCCAGCTCCACCCATGATAGGGGCAGCGGAATTCGATTGCGGCCTTGCCATCATTGTCCCGCAACGGCCGTCCGCGATGCAGGCAGACATTCTGGTGCGCCTGGAAGCTGTCCTCCGCGGTGCGGACGACGATGTAGGACAAATGAGCGATGCGATAGACGATATAGTCGCCGACATTGGGGATATCGTCTTCACGGCAGGCCATTTGCCAGGTGCGCTTCCAGATCCGCTCGACCTCCCGATCGTGGTAGCTCTGTTCGAAATACCGGGCGGTTCCGACCTTCTGCGGGCCGCCGGACATCGGCGATTCCAGTCGATAAACCTCCGGCACGAGTTCAGGCTTGCGGTCGTTGTCCAGAAGGAAATCGATGTCGACATGTCCCGCCGAGCGCCGGCCATGTTCGGTTTCCAGGCCCGGATCGCCTTTGTACATTGCGATGATGCGCGGAATCTCCTGCCCCGCGGCAAGCATCGAGCCGGCTGCGGCGACATCGGCCAGCGTCTCGCCTTCCGGTTCGTAGGGCGGCGTCATTGCCCAATAGCGGTCCTTGCCGGCGGGCAGATCCTGGCCCCCGATATAGACGAGCATGTGCGGATCAGCGTAGGTTACGTCACCTTCCACCCAGGTGCCGTCCCAGGTGAAGATGCCGTGTCCTCCGGTCTTCGGGTTCTCGACCCGGACGAGGCCGTTGCCCAGATCCTCGTAGATTCCGCCGGTGATCGGGTGAGGCTCCCGCCGCATGTTACTCTCCTTGCCTTGTCGGTGCGTGGCACCTGTCGAACGCAATATTCTCCCGCTCGAACCGTTTGGCAAGTCTTAGGTAAGCACTTGTGTGATACTAAGTGAAATAAATAGGGTCTTCGGGACCCCCGTTCTTCCCTGGCGCCCGTCAGCGCGCGATGTCGTAGAGCATCTTGACCCGGCGATGGGCGATCAGCCAGCGGCCGTCGATCCTGCGGTAGCGGTCGATATAGGTGCCCTCCTGAATCACCGCGCCCTGCCGCATGACGAAGAAATAGGTCCAGCCCTGCGCGGCGTCGTCACCGTCGAACTCGATGCGGGAGGTGGTGAGGTGATGGCGGGAGCCGGCAAGCTTCGCCGTCGTCGCCCCGGCCGCCACATTGTTGATGAACGCCTTGATCGCCTCCGGCCCCGTGAAGGCGTCGGTCTCGATATCGAGCACGCCGTCGGGGGCGAAGGCAGTGATCATGTCGTCCACTTTGCCCCGGTCGCCGGCGCTGTTGTAGATGGACTGGGTGTGGCGGATGGCCGCGCGGGCGATGTTTTCTTCGTCGTAGGTCATGATGCGATCTGCCACTGACGGCTGGTGTCGAGGTGCCAGCCTGCTGCTGCCGTTATCCCGCCGTCAACCGGGATGGTGACGCCCGTCACCCAGGAGGATGCGGGCGAAGCGAGGAAGGCGACGACGCTGCCCGCCTCCGCGATGGAGGCCATGCGGCCGAGCGGCACGTTGCGGTTGCGCCGGTCTATGCCCGCAGGATCGGTCGCCATGTGAGGGGCCAGGCCGGGCGTGTCGATCAGGTCCGGCGCGATGCAGTTCACGCGGATGCCGCGCGGGGCCAGCTCCAGCGCCATCGTCTTGGTGAATTGCGCCATCGCGGCCTTGCACGCGGAATAGATGCTGAAGCCGGGCGCGGCGCGCAGCGCTTCCGTGCTGGCCACGTTCACGATCGCGCCATGGTCGCGCATGACCTGGGCCGCCTCATGCGTGGCGCCCAACATGCTCATCAGATTGAGGTCGATGACCCGCTTCCAATTGCCTTCATTCTGATCCTTGAACGGGCGGGGGCGCACGCCGCCCGCATTGTTGACCAGTATGTCGATGCCGCCCAGCTTTTCGACCGCCGCGCGAACGAGGGTGCGGGCGTCCTCCACCTTCATCATGTCGGCGGGCACATATTCGGCGCGCCGGCCGAGCGCGCGGATACGCTCGCGGACCCGCTCGCCATTAACGGCATCGATATCGCCGATGACGATGTCAGCGCCCAGTTCGGCCAGCGCGAAGGCGCTGCCTTCGCCAATGCCGTTAGCCCCTGCGGTGACGACTGCCACCTTGCCTTCCAGCTTGTGGTTCATGCACCACTCTCCTTTGCGTCTCGCGTCCACGCGCTTCTCCGCGCCGCCATCCCGACATTGTGCTTCAGGGGTAATGGCGGCGCCCCAGGATGCGCAATGGCGCAGCGTGAAGAACGGGCACTGAGCGCGCCTGTGATGGATTGTAGGGATGGGTTGAGGCGGAAAGGAAGAATGGCGAGGAGAGTGGGACGCGCCTGGTCGATTCATCCGCCGGCTCTTGCACGGAAGGCGTGACTCACTTCTTATCAGATAGAGGATGGATCGACGAAAGGTCTGCAAAGGTAGCCATATGTGCTAACATAATCAGACATGTATCTTGTTGCGAATGATAATTCGAATTATCGAACATGTCCTAACGACGGAAGATATGTGCGCCTCGCTCGGTGGAAGAGATGCGATCAGGCGCGCCGAGAATCAATCAGAGAGGACCCGATGACCTTCAGCCAGCAGCTTTCCGCCATCCTTCACCGCGATCCAGCTATGCCGATCGTCGAGTATAAGGGCAGGGTGTTCACCAAGGGGGAATATGCCGCGCTTGCCGACCGGACCATAGCGCTTCTGGACGAGGCGGGCGTGGGCCAGCGGATGTCGGTCGGCATCATCGTGCGCAACCGGCCGCTTCATGCGACGGCGATGCTGGGCCTGATCGCCCAGGAGCGCTGGCTCACCTCCATCTATGCGATCCAGTCGCCCGACGCGATTGCCCAGGAGATGCTGGAAAGCCGGTTTGCGGCGGTCATCGCCGACGTGGAGGATTGGTCGGAGCCGGTGCTGGAAGCGGCGCGGGCCAGCGGCACGCTGGCCATCAAGCTCGACCATGGCCTCCTTGACCAGCCCGGTGCGGAGCCTCTCGACCTCATCCCAGGACTCGAACGGAAGGGCGAAGGCCCATTCCGCGAAGTGGAAGGCGAACCGGGCCTTGAGATTCTGTCGAGCGGCACGACCGGCAAGCCCAAGCGGATCGTCTTTCCCACCCGGATGCTGGTGCGCGCGGTGGACAGCGTGCTGGCGGGCCGTGACGGGCCGGTCGAGCCGGATATCCTGTGCTGGCCCTATGGCGGGATCGGCGGCATGTGCGGGCTGGTCGCGAGCGCGATGCTCGACCGGTACACCTGCGTGCTGGAAAAGTTCAATGTGGCCGAATGGGCCGATGCGGTCGAACGGCTGAAGCCGAAGCTGGTCAGCGGCGTGCCGGCCATGGCGCGCATGATTCTGGACGCCAGGGTGCCCAAGGAGAAGATCGCCTCCATCCAGTATTTCTACGGCGGCAGCGCGCCGATGACGCCGGAGTTGCAGGCCGAGTTCGAGGCGACATACGGCATCGACGTGATCTGGGCCTATGGCGCGACCGAATTTTGCGGCACGGTGATCAGCTGGTCGCCGGCGCTCTACAAGGAATATCGCCAGAGCAAGCTGGGATCGATGGGCAAGGCGCTGCCGGGCATCACCCTGCGTGTCGCCGACATGGAGACGGGCGCCGAACTGCCGGTGGGCGCCGAGGGTTTTCTCGAAGTGCTCGTGCCTCAGATCAGCGACCAGTGGATCAGGACGACGGACATCGTCACGATCGACGAGGACGGCTTCGTCTTCCACAAGGGCCGCGGTGACGGCGCCATCCTGCGCGGCGGGTACAAGGTGCTGCCGGAAAAGGTGGTGGAAGCGCTCCGTTCTCATCCCGCGGTGCTCGACGCGGCGGTCATAGGCTTGCCGGATGACAGGCTGGGCGCCGTCCCCGTTGCTGCCGTCGAGTTGAAATCGGGCATCGAAGCCCCCTCGCCAGAGGATCTGCGCGACCACGCCCGGCTCAGCCTGACGACGCCGCAGGTGCCCGCGAAGGTCCTGATCCTGCCGACGCTTCCGCGCACGACATCCATGAAGGTGGACCTCAAGGCAGTAACCCAGATGTTTCTGCAGGACGCCTGAACTGCGAGCGGGGAGGGGAGAAAGATGGCGATATTGTCGGGCGTTCAATCCGCCGCCGCTATCCGCGCCGTCGCGATGCCCCACTTCTGCGTCGAGCATGGATGGGACGATGCCGGAAAAGGCGCAGAGGAGATGGATGGATGAGCCTGGAGCCCTATGAATATCGACATGGCGGCGTTCGCCTGATCGGTCAGCTTGCCGTCCCCGAAGGACCGGGCCCGCATCCCGGCGTGCTGGTGATGAACGATGCGCGCGGGCAGGGCGCGCTGGTGCGTGAACGGGCGCAGCGGCTGGCGCGGCAGGGTTATACGGCGTTGGCGACCGATATGTATGGCGATGGCGCGCTGTATGAAAATGCGCTGGAGGGCGGCGCCGTGATGCAGGCGCTCCATGCCGAACCTGACAGGCTGCGCGAGCGCGTGCTTGTCAATTTCGAGGCGCTGCGCTCGCTGGAGGACGTGGATGGCGCGCGCATCGGGGCGATCGGCTTCTGCTTCGGCGGCGAATGCGTGCTCGATCTCGCGCGGGCCGGCGCGGACGTACGCGCGGTGGTGAGCTATCATGGCCTCCTGACCACCGAGCGGCCGGCGCGCAAGGATGGCGTCAAGGCGCACGTCGCCATCTATGCCGGCGGCAACGATCCCTATGCCCCGCCGGAGCATATCGAGGGATTTCGCGAGGAGATGGAGGCGGCAGCTGCGGTCTGCGACGTCACTGTCTTCGGGGAAGCCTTCCATTCCTTCACCGATCCCAGCGCGGGCACGATGACGAACATCCCCGGCGTCAAATATGATCCGGTGGCCGACCGGGTGTCCTGGCTGGGCACGGTCGGTCTGCTTGAGGAGAAGTTGAAGATCGCCGTATCTTGAAGCCTGGGTCTGATGATCGGCGCGCTGGCGCTCTCCCTGCCGGGAGCACGCCAGCGCACGGCCCGTCAGGCGGCGCTGCCCTGGGATAGCGCGGTAAGCACATCGTCCGAGGACACGATCCGCGCCACCATGCGCAACTGGTTGTTCACGATGGTTTGATGCGTGTCCGGGTCCGAACCGGCTATGCAGTCCTCCGCGATGACGACATGATAGCCCAGTTCGCTTGCGACGATGCTGTTGCCCGCCATGGCGACATTGGTGGACACGCCGGTCAGCACGACGGTCGATATGTCCATGCGACGCAAAATGGCGTCGAGCTGCGTTGCGCACATGGCGATGAGGCCTGAGGTCCGCACGACCTCGAAATCGCCCTCGACCGGCTGGAGCGCATCGACATAGCCGACTTCGACACTTCCCTCCGCCATGGACCGCTTCTTGAGGCTGAGCGCGTTGATGAGCGAATTTGCCTTGAGATCCTGCATATCGGGGCGGTGGATGACGGGTGTGTGAAAGACCGGCAGGCCCGCCCGGCGGAAAGCGTCGGCCAGATGCGCGATCTTTGGAACGATGCCGCGCTCCTGCACTTGATTGGCGAGATCGCGGAAGTTGCTGTACGCAGGGTCGATCACGCCCAGCTGCATTTCATTGACGATCAGTGCGGTCTTACCGGTCAGCATTGTCTTCTCCTCTTTATTTCATAGCATGGGTTTGGCGGCAAACGGGCCGCATCTTAAAGCCATTCTCGTCCAAGCGGGTCCGCTTCCAGGCGAGCTTTTCGATTAATTGTCCAGCACGCGGCTCGGCAGAGGATTGCCTTTGGCGCGGAAGGGGGGCCGCTCCGCGAGCGGCGGGACAGCCGCCATGCGCGCGCCGGCCTCCGTCAGCATCGCCTGATAGTCGGCCATGTCCTGATCCGACCAGAAGGCGGAGCCGTCGCCGGCTATGATGCCCAGCAACTCGCATCCTTCCGGTCCGGCGATCCATGGACCGAAGCGGTCGCCATGCATCAGGAATATATGACTGCCCTTGCGGCACTGTACGCCGCCGACCATCACCTCTCCGTCCAGCACGAAGACGATATGGTCGCCCTGATGCCCATGCTTGAGCGAGATCATGCCGGGATCCCAGCGATTCCAGAAGGAGAACATCCGCGGCGTATCGAGCAGGAAACGCTCGTGGATCGAAGTGTGGCGGCCATCGTCATATTCGACCCGCACCACTTCCTGCTCGTGAACATCGTCGACATGGACGATAATCGGTCCGCCCATCATTGGCATCCTCCGTTGAAATGCGTGTCGTTCAGAATTGGGTGCCGCCGTCGCAATTGATCAGGGCGCCGGTCAGATAGCCTGCGCGTGAGGATAGCAGGAAACCGATAAGCTCGCCCAGTTCCTCGCTGCGTCCCACGCGATCGAGTGCGACCGTCATCTTGAATTCTTCGCGCATCGCCTTGTTAAGCGCCTCTATCGGCGGAAGGCCGTATTTTTGCGACAATTGCCGCGCCATTTCGTCGGCGGCGTCGGTCGCGACGAAACCGGGGCATACCGTGTTCGCGCGGATGCCCGCCCCGCCATAGGTCGTCGCGATATTCTTGGTGAGGCTCGCGATCGCCGCCTTCATGGCGGTATAAGCCACGAACGCGGGTTTTTGCGAATGGATCGAATAGGCCGAGATATTGACGATTGTGCCGCCGCCCGCCGCCTCCAGCATCGGAATGGCGGCGCGGCAGGCGCGCACGGTCGTCATCACCTGCACATCGAAATAAGCCCGCCATGCCTCATCGCTCAAATCGGCGATCGGCTGCAACTCCAGCATCGGGCCGGCGGTCACGGCGAGACCGTTGAGCTGCCCCTTCCAGCCCGCCGCCGCATTCAGTGCCTGCTCGACGCTGCCGGGCTGGCTGCCGTCGCCCGCGAACATCCGGACGTCGGCTCCCGTTTCGGCAGCGAGCGTTTCAGCCCTCTTTTCCCCCGCTTCCCGATTCCGTCCGATGAGGGCGATGGACGCGCCGTCCGCCGCCAGCACGCGGGCCGTGGCATAGCCCATGCCCGATGTCCCGCCGACGATTGCGAAAATTTTGCCTTTGACGCCCAGATCCACTGCGATCCTCCCTTGTTGCTCAGCGACGAATTACGGCTTGCGGACCGATTGGAGCAGCGTGGAAGTCCTGCGGCCTCCCCGCGTTCCGGATTTCGGTTCAGAGTGCTTCGACTGCGCGCATCGGCGTTGGACCCTCGGCCGCCTCGTAGAAACGTTCGCTCCATTTGCGCATGGCGGTGTAGCCCGCAATATCCTGCTTGGCGAAAACCGGACGCTGCACGAAGATCTGGTGTCGCCACATGCGGGCATCCTCCTCGAACAACTCGACCGTCTGCCGTGCGAAGGCGCGCAGGCTTTCCGGCATGACGTCCGGCGACGCCGGATCGCGCGGGAAGAAATAATTGACGCGGAAGTCCGATGTCTCCTCATCGACGGGCGTGGCCGTCAGGATCAGGCGATATTTGACCGACTGGCCGTTGAAGATGGTGAAGGACAGGCTGATGCAGGGCGCCAACGTGTAGAGGCTGAGCGCGACCTCCTTGGTCTTGGGCGATTTGAAGCCCATTTCCGACCGCCACGACCCGTCGCTGGTGTCGAACCAGAGCAGTTCAGGACATTCCGGCGTGCCGTGGGTGAAATGGAAGTGCGTCGTGTCGGGCGCGTTTTCTACCACCATCTGCGGATGTATCCGTTCGCCTGGCTTATCGACGACGGCATGGGGGTAGCAGGGATAAAAGTCCTCCTCGCGCGCCGGCACCTGAGGAACGCCCGTGAAGAGGTCGGGCAGTTCCCAGCCCTCGCGCGGCGCGCCGCCGGCCGGATCGTGCCACATGAAGATGATGCCGTGCCGTTCGATGATGTGCCGGGTGCGCAGCTTCGCGCCGGTCGGCTTGTCCTGATAGGGCACATGAGTATTGGCGCCCTGGCTGTTCCATTCCCAGCCATGATAGGGGCAGGCGATGCAGTCCCCCTTCACCTTGCCACCATAGGCAAGATGGGCGCCCAGATGCTTGCAATGGGCGTCCATCACCACGAGCTTGCCGTCCTCGGTGCGGAAGGCGACCATATCCTCGCCGAAATATTTCATCGCTTTGGTCGCGCCAGGCGCGATTTCCGCGCTCCAGCCGATCTGGAACCAGCCCGTGGGCTTCATGCTGAGCTTGAGCACTGCGCGTTTCTCCAGGAATTTGTTTCGAATTTCGAAATATCTTGCGCCGGGCGCCTTTGCAAGACTATCGATCTATCACCATCCATGTGATGGCTGCGCGTGACGCAGGAAAGGAAAGGCCATGGTCGGCAAGGAAAGCCAGGACGTGATTCAAGCGCCGAATGCGCGCCGGGCGCGCCTGCCGTCCGGCCCGGTCGGCAGGCTGCTTGCCTCGGTCGGCAATCTTTCCGGCGCCTTCAATGTCATCCACAGCCGCTATGCCCAGAGCCATGGGCTTGGAATACGCGGCATCTGGACGCTGAGCGCGATATCCGAGGGACATGCCAGCCCCGGAGAGATCGCGCGGCTGATGATGCTCCCGCCAAGTGTCGTGTCCGGCGACCTCAATCGTCTGATCGACGCCGGGCTGATCGAGCGGCGGCGCGACGACAGCGACGGACGGCGACTCGTCTATACCTTGACTGAGGCAGGCCGCGTCCTGCTGTCGGACGCGCACGCGGTTTATGTCGATGTCTTGGGCGGAAAGATCGGCAGCTACCCGCCGGGCGAGATCGAGCGGCTGCTGCGTATGCTGTATGAAATCAGCCTGCATGTGCGCGCCTGTATCGGGGAACCGGTCAGCAAAGCCGTCGCGGCCGATTGATCGCATGTCTGGGCTTTGGCTTGCCGGACTTGCTGCCGGAGGGGTTTCGGCCATAGCGGAAAAACAATGCGGCTCCGGCTGTTCGAACGCAGCGGCGCGTATGCAAGGAGGATTGAATGCAACTGAAATTTTCTGAGAGCCAGACGATGTTGCAGGACACCGTCGCGCGCCTGTTCGCCGACGAGGTGACGTCCGCCCGCCTGCGGGCGGCGGAGGCATCGGGCCTCGACAAGGCGCTGTGGGACCAGCTCGTCGCGCTCGGGATTGTCGGCATGCGGGCGCTTGCGCCGGAAGACGGCGGCATGTCGCTGATGGATGCAGCCATCGTGGCGGAGCAGATGGGACGCCATGTCGCCCCGGTTCCGCTGGTGGAGGCGATCGTCGCGACCGCGCTGCTGCACCGGGCGAAGGCGCCGCGGGCGCTGCTCGACGCGGTGGAGGGAGGGGCGGTCGCGACAATCGCGCTCAGTCCGGCGACGACGGGGCGGCCCTTGCCCGTTCTGGGCGGATCGGTGGCGCATGTCATCGTGGCGCTGGTCGGCGGCGATCTGGTTGCGCTGGTGGGTGCGGCGGGCGAGCGGGCGCGCAACATTGCCGATGCGACGGTCGCGATGATCGATGTCGCCGTGGCAGAAGAACGCCATGTCCTGGCGAGCGGTTCGGAAGCTGAAGCGCTCTACAATGCCGCTCTGGAGGAATGGCGCGTCCTGACGGCGGCGGCGCTGGCGGGTCTGGGACGCCGCGCGCTGGAGCTGGCGGCGGCCTATTCGGGCGAACGGATCGCCTATGGCGTCCCCATCGGCAGCTTTCAGGGCATCGCGCATCCCATGGCGGATGCGGCGATCAACATGGATGGCGCGAAGCTGCTGACATGGCGTGCCATTTCCTCGATCGCGGCGGGGCAGGAGCGAGCAGGCGCACGTGCCGCAATGGCCTATTGGTGGGCCGCCCATTCGGTGGACCAGGCGGTCAAGCACGCCGTGCGCACCTTTGGCGGCTATGGCGTCAGCCTTGAATATGACGTGCAGATCTATTTCCGCCGCGCCAAGCTCCATGCACTGATCGCGGGCGATCCCAACGAACAGCTGGATCGGATCGCGGCGCGTCTGTGGGACGGGGAAGCGGCAGCGCTGCCGTCCGCCGGCGATGTCGGCATCGACTTCGAATGGGGCGAGCGGGCGGAAGCCTATGCCGCCGAGGTGCGCGCCTTCGTCGAGGCGAACATCACCGACGATGTGCGCGCGAAAATGCATCATTCGACATCCGGCTTCCATGCCGGTTTCCACAAGAAGATGGCGGAGGCGGGGTTCGCCTATCCCGACATGGCGCTGGACGGCAAGCCCAGGCTCAGCCGTTATGAGGTGATGGCGGCCGCGCCCATGTGGGAGGATATGGGCTGGACCCGCACGCCGTCGTCCGTGACGGAATTCGTCGCAGGCATGGCGCAGCTCTGGGCGCAGCCTGACGTGAAGCAGGAAATAGTCGGCGCCGTTCTGGCGGGCGATGCGCTGGGCGCTCTCGGCTTTTCCGAGCCGCAGTCGGGATCGGACATCTTCGGCGCGAAATTCAGTGCCGTGCGCGATGGCGACGAGTGGGTGCTGAACGGTCAGAAAATGTTCACCACCAACGGCCATCAGGCCCATTATATCTTGATGCTGACCCGTACCGACAACAGCGGCAAGAAGCACCAGGGACTGACCATGTTCATCGTGCCCATGAACCTGCCGGGCATTGAGCTGCACCCCGTTTACACGTTGCAGGACGAAAAGACGAACATCACCTATTTCACCGATGTGCGCGTGCCCGACCGTTATCGCATCGGCGAGGTGAATGACGGCGCACGCGTGATGACATCGGGCCTCAGCTTCGAACATGGCGGATCGGGCTATCATGCCGCGCAAAAGGCGATGGTCCGGCGCGCGGTCGACTGGGCGCGCAAGACGGGCCCCGATGGATCGCGGCCGATCGAGGACGCGAATATGCGGCGCATACTTGCCCGCGCGGCGGTGCGCGACGAGGTGGCGGATGTGCTGTGCCGGCGACAGGAATGGGCGGGCGTGGAGGGCGTACACGAGATCGCCTGGGGTCCGATGGCGAAGGTCTTCACGACCGAGATGCTCTATGTCGATGGCTCTGCCATCATAGAGGCTGCCGCGCCTTACTCGTTGGTGCGGGGACTCGACCGGGATCTCGATATCGTCGAGGTTTCCATGCGGCGCGGCATTGCGATGACGATTTATGGCGGGACCAGCGAGGTTCATCGCAGTCTGATCGCGGAAAAATCGCTTGGAATGCCCAAGTCGCGCTGATCGTTCGCGGACAAGGGTAGGAGCGGGCCGACCGGTTTTGACAGGGCAACCATCTGTCCTGTATAAATAGATATAGATTTGTAGACTTTCGGTCCCAAGGTATGGAGGATACCGTGAAAGCCCGCTTCCCCAAATTCGATTTCTCGCAGATCAAGGCGCATTGGGCCCCCAATGCGGAGTTCGCTCAAGGGTTCAACGCCGCGTCGCTGATTCCTGCCTATGTGGAGCCGTACCTGCTGAAGGTGATGAAGATCGCCCAGGGCAAGATCGACCCCGGGAAAACCAAGCTGCTCGAAGATCTCGACATCTTCTGCAAGCAGGAGATGCAGCATTGCAAGAACCACCTCGTTTTCAACAAGGTGCTGCGCGATCAGGGCTATGAAGGGCTCAAGCCATTCGAGGACAAGATACGGGGCGATTATGACCGGTTCCTCAAGACCAGGTCGCTGCGCTTCAACCTCGCCTATTGCGAGGGGTTCGAATCGATGAGCGCGAGCGCGTGCGAAGCGTGGTTCGAGGATTATGACGATCTGCTGGAGGGCGCCGATCCGGCTGCCGCCGACCTGTGGCGCTGGCACCTGGCCGAGGAGTTCGAGCATCGCACCGTCTGTTCGGACGTCTATCACGAACTGAGCGGCCTTAACCCTGTGTCCGAATATTTCTACCGCATCTACGGCTATTTCTATGCCCTCATCCATCTCGGCAAGTTCACCAAGGCGGCGACCGCCTATCTGATGGAGAAGGATCGCGAAGGTATGTCGGCCGCGGAGCTTCAGGCATCGATCGATCGGCAGAAAATGATCAAGAAGCGGATTCTCAAGCGCATGTTGCCGATGATGAGGCAGATATTGTCGCCCTTTTACGATCCCGCCAAGCGTCGGGAGCCGAAGGGATACCGTGAATATCTCACGGCCTTCGAAGAGCGCAGGCAGGCCCTGGCCGCCTGATACACGGATATTTGAAGGGCGGATAAGGGCCGGTGCAGTCTGGTGCAGCGGCCCTTTCGCTTGCAGCCCTTCAGCAGCCGGCGGGTTGGACGGGCGCGAACTGGGCCTTGAGGGCGAGCACCGATCGATAGGCCATGTGAACGGCGTCGCCGATGCGGCCGACCTTCTTGCTGTCGCCTGCCATCGACACGGCTATGCCCGCCTTCTCCAGTTCGTCGACCAGCGCATTGGACGGCTGGCGTCCCTGGGCCAGCAGGAGGCGGTCGGCGGCCAATAGCTGCGTTTCCGATCCGTCGGAGCCATTGATCTCGATCAGCACGCCCTCGTCCGAGACGGAGCGGACATGGCTGTTGTCGAGAATAGTGACGAGCGGATTGGCATGGAGCCGCCGCAGCAGGCCGCCGCGATAGACGAAGTCCGCCGAGCGCGCCAGCTTGTCGGCGGGCGACCGGCTGACCAGCGTTACCCTTATGCCATGTTCGGCGCAGAATTCAGCCGTCTCGCAGCCGGTCTCGCCGCCGCCATAAACGACGACATGGCCGCCCTCGCCCACGCCGACTTCGCGCTCGCCCATGAGGAGGTCGTAGGCGTCCATGACCTTGGGATGGTCCACGCCCTCGATGGGCAGGTCGATGCGGCGCGTGCCCGCCGCGATGATCGCGACATCGGGCGAGAGGGCGAGAATGTCGGACAGTTCGGCCCGCTTGCCCATATGGATGGCGACGTCGCTCTCCTTCAGGCGGCTTGCCAGATAGTCCGAATACCAGAACAGCTTGTCCTTGCCCGGAGGCGTGGCCGAAGCGATGATCCCGCCGCCGGTGAAGCCGCGTTCCTCGAACAGATGCGTCTCGAAACCGCTTTGGCCAAGCAGCAGCGCGGCGGCGGCGCCCCCCGGCCCCGCACCGACCACGACCGCGCGGCGTCCGGCGCCGATGTCGGGCGACAGGGGCGAATCCAACTCCGTGCCCGTGCGCGGGTTTTCGGCGCAGCCGACCTGATGGCGGCCTTCATGCGGGCTGATGCACCAGTTGCAGGATGTGCAGGGGCGGATCAGGTCGCGGCGTCCGGCCTTCGCCTTGTTGGCCCAGAAGGGATCGGCGAGCATGGGGCGGCCGAGCGCCACCAGATCGGCTTGATCGTTGGCGATCGCGGCTTCGGCGGTTTCGGGCCAGCGGATCTGCCCGACCGTGATGACCGGCACGCCCGTCGCCTTGCGGATGCGCGCGGCATAGGGGATGCGCCAGCCTTCGGGCGTCGACATCGGTTCGATCACCTTTTCGAACGCATCGCCCACGCCCCGGCCGGCCGAACAATGCAGCGCATCGGCGCCCGCCTCGACCAGGCGGGGCGAGATGATCTCCATATCCTCTATGGTGAGACCGCCGGCGGAGAACTCGTCGACGGAGATGCGATAGACCAGCGGGCGGTCGCCCAGCCCCTCCCGCACCGCGCGGATCACCGCGAGCGGGAAGGCCATGCGGCGCTCGAAATCGCCGCCCCATTCGTCGTCGCGCTTGTTGGTGAGCGGCGAGAGGAATTGCGTGAGCAGATAGCCGTGTGCGCCGTGCAGCTCCACGCCGTCATAGCCGGCCTCGACCGCCAGCCGCGCCGTCTCGCCGAACGATGCCGCCAGCCGCGCCACTTCTTCCGATGTCAGGCCGCGGCAGGTCAGGCGTGTCGGGTCCTTCTTGGAAAAGATGTCGCTCGGCCCCACCGGCATACCGCCCGGCAGTACAGCGCGGTTGGCATATTGGCCGCTGTGCTGGATCTGCATGAAAACCTTGGTCCCGGCCTCGTGCACGGCGCGGACCAAGCGGCGGTGCCCGTCGAGATTGCGCCGCGATTCCAGCGTGAGCTGATATTCATGCGCACGGCCGGTATCGGGATCGACGCAGGTATATTCAACGATGATGAGCCCCATGCCGCCAAGCGCCCGTTCCCGATAAAAGGCGATCATGTCCGGCGTGACTTCCCCGTCCCGTCCGCCAAGCTCGGTCGACATGGGCGCCATCACCGCCCGGTTGGGAAGCGTGACGCCCCGCAACGTAAAAGGGGAAAAGAGATACGGATAAGACGCCGTCATGGGCTGGGCTCTCCTGAAGGTTATATCTGTTCTAATGCATGGACGGCGAGGTGCCGCCATCCACATGAAGATTGGTGCCGTTCATAAAATCGGCGCGCGGGCTGGCCAGGAAGGCGACGGCATAGGCTATGTCCTCGACTTCGCCGACTCTCTTGGAAGTCTGGCCGTTGGCATTCACGATATACTCCTCCGCGCGGGCGATGTCGTCGCCCCAGCCGCGCTTTTCCGCGAAACTGGCGAGGAAGCGGGTCAGTCCTTCGGTACGCACCATGCCCGGCGATACGGCGTTACATGTGACGCCGCTCTGCTTCAGCGCCTTGGACAGGCCGAGCGTCATGTTGAGCATCGCTGCCTTGGCGGTGCCATATTCGGCCTGGGCGGAGGTAGGCGTATGCGCCGCTGCCGTGCTGATGTTGATGATGCGGCCCCAGCCGCGTTCCTTCATGGCCGGCACGACCGCGTGAATCAGGCGGACGGCGGCCAGGAGATTACGGTCATAGCTTTGCCGAAAATCGTCCAGCGTCGCCTTGAACCAGCTCCTGTCCTTGCCTTCGACCGCGCCACCGGCATTGTTGACGAGAATGTCGATGCCGCCAAAGGCCGACGCCGCGGCCTGTGCCACCGCCGCGGCGCCGTCGTCGGTGGACAGGTCGCCGCAGACGGCAAACGTTTTCCCGCCTCGCTGCGCTATCTGCCGGGCGACGGCTTCGGTGCGTTCGACATTGCGTCCGTGCACGATGACGCTGGCCCCTTCAGCGGCGAGCATATCTGCTATTGCGACGCCGATGCCCGAACTGCTGCCCGTCACCAGCACGCGCTTGTCTTCAAGACCAAGATCCATGACGCCCTGCCTCCTGTTATCGGTTCATGAGCCGCAGGCGGTGACGCCTTGCGGCCGCAATCATTCTGCCGACCCTGACGATGCCGCCGATCATGGCCGATCCCAGGGTCATGTCATTCAACCGGCCGGGTTTCGATGACCGCGTCGAGCGCGACCACGCCGCCGGCGCCCGGCCGGACGACCAGCGGATTGACCTCTATGGTCGTGATGGTGCCGGCATGCTGAGCGGCGAGCACCGAAATGCCCGAGATGGCCCGAGCCAGCGCCTCGATATCATGGCGCGGGCCGCCCCGATAACCGGTGAGAAGCGGCGCGGTGCGGACCTTGCCGATCATCTCCAGCGCCCGCGCCTCGCTGACGGGGGCCAGTGCGCAGACCGTGTCCTTGAGGAGTTCGACCAGCGTACCGCCAAGGCCGAAGGTCACGACGGGACCGAAAGCCTCGTCCTGGCTGATGCCCAGAATGCATTCGACGCCGCCCTTGACCATTTCCGAGACGAGATAGCCGTCGATGCGCGCATCGGGCAAGTGGGCCGGGATGGTTTCCGCCATGCGTGCGACGGCCGCCTCGACAGCCTCCGCGCTGGCGAGGCCGAGCGCGACCCCGCCCACTTCGGTTTTATGCAGGATGTCGGGAGATACGACCTTGACCGCGACCGGGAATCCGATGTCGACTGCCATGCGCGCGGCCTCGGCGGCATCGCGGGCCAGGTTTTCGCGCGGCGAGGGGATGCCGTGAGCGGCGAGCAGCGCCTTGGCGGTCGCCTCGTTGAGCTTGCCGTCCTCGGGCAGGGGCAGCGCCTCCGCCGGCGGCAGCGCGACGGGCGCGGGCATATCGGCCGAGAAGGTTTCCCGAAACTGCCAGAGCGCCGACAGGGCGTTGACGGCCCGCGAGGGGTCCTCGAACGCCAGCAAGCCCTTGGCGTCATATTCGCGCATCATTTCCGGCGGGCAGGTGACGGACACGAACACGAGCTGGTCGGGCGCGCGGGCATGGGCATTCGCGATCGCCTGTTGCAGCGGCCGGGCCATGGACGGCGCGGCGCCGGTGATGCCGAGGAAGATCAAGGTCGCGTCGAACGCGTTCGCCTCGAACACGGCGTCCAGCGTCTTTTCCATGATGTCATGGTTGGTCGTGACCAGCCCGGTCATGTCGATGGGATTGCGCGGGCTGCAATGCGGAACGAGGGCGCGCAGCTTGTCCTGCGTTTCCAGAGGCACGCTGCCCATGGTGAGGCCCGCGTCACTTACGAAGTCGGCGATCTGCACGCCGACACCGCCCGAGATGCTGATAACGCCGACGCGCGGTCCCTTGGGCAAGGTGCGCCTGGACAGCGCATAGCTGATGTCGAGCAGTTCGTCGGTGGTGCGGGCGCGATGGACGCCATATTCCTCGAACAGGGCGTCATAGACATTGTCCTGCCCGGTAAGGGAGGCGGTATGGGATGCGGCGGCGGCGCTGCCTTCGGCGGTGCGGCCGACCTTCATCACGACGACAGGCTTGCGATTCTCCCGTGCCCGCTTCAGCGCGGCGATGAGGCTGTCCCTGGACCGCAGGCCTTCGATATACGCGATCAGAACGTCATTATCCTCCTGACCCGCCATCCAGTGTAGCGCCTCGCCGACATCGATGTCCGCCTCATTGCCTGTCGTGACCCATTGGGAGACGCCCAGGCCGCGCAGGAAGAGATGGCGCAGCAGATAGCCGCCATAGCCGCCCGACTGGCTGGCGATCGCAATGCGGCCCGCGGGCGGCACGCCATCCTCCAGCGCCGAGGCGAAGGTGCCGTAGAATTTGGTCTGCGCATTGAGGGCGCCCATGCAATTGGGACCGAGCAGGCGAAGACCGCCGGCGCGGGCCGTCTCCAGCAGCTTCGCCTGCCGCGCTTCGCCTTCGCCGCCGACCTCGGCAAAGCCCGCGCCATAGCAGATAGCCGCCTTGACTCCGCGTGCGATGCAATCTTCCACCGTCTGCTGCGTGACGTCCGCTCCTACGGCGAGGAGCGCGCAGTCCACGGGGCCGGGAACCTCCAGGATCGATGGATAGGCTTTCAGCCCCTGTATCTCGGCGCGTGCCGGGTTGACCGGATAGATGGGGCCGTCGAAACCCGCCTCAAGCAGATACTGAATGGGCCGCCCGCCAAAACGCCGCTGGTCGGAAGAGGCGCCGATGATCGCAACCGAGCGCGGGGCAAAAAGCGCATCGAGGCCGGGCCGGCCTTCGGTCTGGAGCGAGGTGGTCGGGGCGTTCATGGGCGTCGGCGGTCCTGTTTTGGAATCTGGAGGATCGCGGCAGCACTGGCCTCAAGCGCTTGCCAAGTCCAACTGCCCGGGCGAAAGGAACACATACATGTTAAGCCTGTTAGTGACGATATACTACGGCCCATGGCAACAATAGATGCGACCTTCTGGGCGCGTTAATGGACGCGCCGACAATTTGGCGGCATGGTGACCGGGTGAACGACGCAACTGTAAAACAATCAATTGAAGATGCCGTCCTTCAGGAGAAGGTGGGTGACGCGGTCGTCTTGACGCTGCATGCGCCGGCATTCCGAAATGCCTGCTCGACGGAGATGCGCGAAGCTTTGTTGACGCATCTGCAGGACGCGGCATCGGATGAGTCCTGCCGCTTCATCGTGCTGACGGGGGCCGATGGTCATTTCTGCTCCGGCGGGCGGCTCCCCCCCGACATGAAGCCCGATCCGGAAAGGACCCGGCGCAACGTGGCCGTGCTGCACGACATCGTGCGCATCCTGTACCGGGGGCCCAAGCCGACGATCAGCGCGGTGGAGGGTTTTGCCTTTGGCGCGGGCATGTCCCTCGCGCTAGCCTGCGACTATCTGGTGGCGGGCGACGGCGTGCGCTTCTGCGCCTCCTTCGGCAGGGTGGGGCTGATGGCGGATGCGGGTCTCGCCTGGACGCTGCCGCAGCGCATCGGCGCAGCACGAGCGCGCGACCTGCTTTTGTCCGGCCGCGAAATGCGGGGCGAAGAGGCGCGGGCCATCGGACTTGTCGACGAACTGGTGCCGGCGGGGGAGGCGCTCGAAAGGGCGCTGGCCTCCGGCCAACGCTATGCCCAGACGGCTCCGCTCTCGCTCGCGGCGACGAAGCGGGTGCTAGGGGGCGGCCATAACTCGCTGGACGCCGTGCTGGCGGCAGAATCCGAGGAACAGCCGCGACTCACCTTGTCGCAAGATTATGCGGAAGGGCGTGCCGCGTTTCGTGAGAAGAGAGCGCCGGTCTTTCGCGGGCTTTGAGTGACGCGCTAGCCGAATAGGGAGTGACGACGAGTGGACTTGTCCATCGATGATAAGGTGCAGGCGCTGCGCCAGGAAATTCGGGCATTCTTCGCGAAGAACCTGCCGCCCGAATTTGCCCGCAAGACGCTGGCGGGCGACAAGCTGACCAAGGAAGAGCACAAGCAGTGGCATGCGCTGCTGCGCGAGAAGGGCTGGCATGTCCCGCTCTGGCCCAAGGAGCATGGCGGTCCCGGCTGGGGACCGATGGAGCGGTTCATCTGGGAAGAGGAATCGGGCATGGCGGGCGCGCCGCGCCTGAACCATGTGTCGCAGGATCTTTTGGGCCCGGTGTTGATCGAGTTCGGCACGCCGGAGCAGAAGGCGGAACTTCTGCCCCGCATCCTGTCCAGCGAGGACTGGTGGTGCCAGGGCTTTTCCGAGCCGCAGGCGGGGTCCGACCTCGCGAACCTCCAGATGCGCGCGGTACGCGACGGGGACGATTATATCGTGACCGGGACCAAGCTGTGGACCAGCTATGCCCATGTCGCCAACAAGATTTTCTGTCTCGTCCGCACGTCCACCGACGGGCCGAAGCAGGCGGGCATCTCCTTCCTCCTGATCGATATGGAACAGCCGGGCGTCACGGTGAGTCCGATCTACACGCTGGGCGGCATGTTATCGGTCAACGAAGTGCAGATCGACGAAGTGCGCGTTCCCGTGACCAACTTGGTCGGCCGCGAGGGCGGAGCATGGGACATCACCAAGTTCTTGCTGGGCAATGAGCGGCTGATGGGCGCGTGGATCGGCGTGAACATGGCCTTTGCGCGGCAGGTGCGCGAACGTCTGGAGCAGGTCGGCCCCGACGGCCGCAAGCGCAGCGAGAATGCCGTGCTGGCGCAGCGCGTGGCGGAGGTCGAGACCGATCTTGTCGCGCTTCGCTACACCACCTATCGCGTGTTGGCGGACGAACTGTCGGGCAAGGCGCCCGGACCGGAAGTCTCCGTCATCAAGGTGCGCGGCGGCGAGATCATGCAGAATCTGACCGAGCTGCTGATGGAAATGGCGGAAGCGGAAGGCATGGTCCATCCGTTGACCATGCCGCATGACGGCTTGCCGGTCGTGGCGTTCGAGCTGGAGCATATGGCGCAGCAGTTTTTCGACAAGCGCAAGCTGACGATCTATGGTGGCAGTTCGGAAATCCAGCGCAATATCATCGCGCGGCGCCTGCTGAACGTCTGACAGGAACGCAAGCAATGGACTTCAATTACGACGATAACCAGCGGATGCTGTTCGACATGGTCGACCGCTTCCTCACCGACAAGCATGATCTGGTGAAGCGCGAGGCGCTGCTGAAGGACCCGGCGGCCGAGGCGGCGCTGTGGCGGGAAATGGCCGAGCTGGGCCTTATGGGCGCGGCCTTTCCGGAAGAGGCTGGCGGCTTCGCGGGCTCGTCCGCCGATAGCTTTGTGGTGATGGAGCGGTTTGGGCGGCATCTCGTGACCCAGCCTTATCTCTACACCGCCGTGATCGGGGGCCGCCTGCTGATCGAGGGCCTGTCGGGCGACGCCCGGCAGGATGCGATCGGGCCGGTGATCGCGGGCGAGCGCCAACTGGCGCTTGCCGCGGGCAGCACGCACATGCTCCGCAGCGCGGAGGACACCAGTTTCACGGCTGCGGCCGATGGTGCGGGCTGGACCATTTCAGGCCGTATGCCGGTGGTGTTGAACGGCGACCGCGCCGACCGGCTGATCGTCGCGGCGCGCACGTCCGGCAGAACGGGCGAGCGGCAGGGCGTGACGCTGTTCCTGGTCGATGCCGATGCGCAGGGCGTTTCGCGCCGCAGCTTCCGCATGATCGACGCCTTCGGAGCGGCGGAAGTGGTGCTGGAGAATGTCGCCGTGGGCGGCGAGAATGTGCTCGGTCCGGTCGATGGCGGTGTGGCGCTGGTCGAATTGGCGCTCGATCACGGTGTCGCGGCTGTCTGTGCGGAGGCGATCGGCGCGATGGAATATCTCATCCCCGCGACCGCCGAATATACCCGGACCCGCATCCAATATGGCGCGCCGCTGGCCAAGTTTCAGGTGCTTCAGCACCGCATGGCCGACATGTACATCCAGACGCAGACCGCCAAATCCATGGCGCTGGTCGCGGCGATGTCGCTGGACGGCGACGCGGTCGAGCGCCAGCGCATGATTTCGGCGGCGAAGGTGCAGGTGGCGCGCTCGGGCAAATATGTGGGCTATCAGGCAGTTCAACTGCACGGCGGCATGGGCGTGTCGGAAGAACTGGATATCGGTCATCACTATATCCGCCTGAACGTCATCAACCAGTTGTTCGGCGACTCTTCCTTCCATCTCGCACGCTTCGGCGCGCTGGCCCGGCCCGTCGCGGCCTGAACCGATCTTGCGGAGACATTTAATGGCATTTGATTATTCGCGCTTCGACCTCATCAAGGTAGAGCTGGACGGCGCTGCGCTGCGCATCAAGCTCAACAATCCCGAAAAGCGCAACATCATCACCGATCCGGTGAACGAGCAGCTTGCAGACGCCTTCCAGGCGGCGAGCTTCGACAATCGCGTCCGCGTGGTCGTGCTGTCCGGCGAGGGCAAGTCCTTCTGCGGCGGCGGCGATTTCGCCCAGATGAAGCGCAAGGTCGACGATCCGGGCCTATTCTTCAAGGGCCTCTGGGGATCGCGCCGGATCGTCAATGCGGTGCTCGACTGCCCCAAGCCGACCGTTGCCAAGCTGCACGGCCATGCGATGGGTCTGGGCGCGACGCTGCCGCTGCTGTGCGACCTCGTCATCGCGGTGGACGATACGAAGATCGCCGATCCCCACGTCAATATCGGCCTTGTCGCAGGCGATGGCGGCTCGCTGATCTGGCCGCAGCAGATGGGCTATGCCAAGGCGCGCAAGTTCCTGCTGCTGGGCGAACCGATTCTCGGCAAGGAAGCCTCCGATCTCGGCCTGATCGCCGAATCCGCGCCGACTTTCGAGGCGATGGAGGAAATCGCCGAGCGCTGGGTCGCCAAGCTCGCGAACGGCGCCAGCAACGCGATCTACGGCACCAAGACCGCGATCAACATGCCGCTGCGCCAACTGGCCCAGCCGATGATGGACCTGGGTATGGCCTATGAGGGGCTGTCGAACATCAGCAAGGACCATGCAGAGGCGATCGACGCGATCTTGGAAAAGCGCGCGCCGACGTTCACCGGCGAATGACGCACTGGTTCACGGGCGGCGACGGCCAGAGATTGGCCGCCGACCTCTATGGTCCGGAGGACGGAACCCCCGTGCTGCTGATCGGCGGCATGGGGCAGACACGCCATAGCTGGCGTCGTGTCGCGCTGCGTCTGGCCGACAGCGGACGGCGCGCCATCACTCTGGATTTTCGCGGTCATGGCGAAAGCGATCGCGCGCCGGACGGGGATTACAGCTATCCGCGGCAGGTCGCCGACATAGCGGCGGTAGCGGGCGCGGTCGGCCGGCCCATGGTGCTGGTCGGCAATTCGCTGGGCGGGAAGATCAGCCTGGCGGCGGCCGGCAGCGCCGGGCCGGAGGTGGCGCTCGCGGTCGCGCTGGTCGATGCCGTCCCGCGTTCGCGTCCCGATGGGATCGCCACCGTCGCTCAGTCTACGCAAATCTCCTCCGATGGCTTTGCTTCCCCGGACGAAGCCGCGGCCCAGCTCGCGGCGGCGCGTGGCCAGGCGGTGGCGCCGGGCGCGGGCGAACGTCTGCGCCGGAACATGCGGCAGAGCGAGGATGGCCGCTGGCACTGGCATTGGGATGCTGGCTATCGCGATCCGCGGCACCGGATCGGGCTTGGCGCGGGCAGCGCCTATCTCGAAACGGTGGCGCCCAAGGTGACGGTGCCCGCGCTGCTCGCCTGGTGCGAGTTGAGCGAGGTCGTCGATGCCGATGGGGTCGAAGCGTTGCGGGCGCTGATCCCCCAACTGGAGGTCGAAGTGATTCCGGGCGCGCGCCACATGCTCGTCGGCGATGAAAACGACATATTCGCCGACGCGCTGATGCGGTTTCTCGATCGCATCGGCGCATGATCATCGCCGCCAACATATAACTGAACGCGTCAGGCGGGCCGGGCAATCCGTATGTGATCGATTGGGTCACGCACTTGTCAGGCTCCGCCGCTGCTGAAAGCAGGGCGCAACTGCCATTCAGATGGGAAAATACCGTGCTTGACAGCTTCTTCACACCCCAGAGCATCGCCGTTGTCGGAGCCGCGGACGATCCGTCGAAGATGCGTGGCAAGCTGCTCAAGATCGCGCTGAACAGCGGCCACAAGGGGCCGATCTACCCGGTACATCCCAAAGGCGGCATCATTCAGGGCAAGCAAGGCTATACCAGCCTGACGGAGATACCCGGCGGGGTCGAGCTGGTACTGATCGCCACGCCCGGCGCGACCGTGCCGGGCGTGGTCCGTGAAGCCGTGGCAGCGGGCGCCAAAGCGGCGGTGATCCTGTCTTCCGGGGTGGACATGGCCGAACTGGCCGACGCCATTGGCGATAGCGGGCTGCGCTACATGGGCCCGAATTGCGAAGGCTATGTCTCGCTCGACGGTGCGGCGGCGACATTCGCGGCGGTGGCGGACACGGCGCTCTCGGAGGAGCGCCCCGCGCTGCGTCCCGGCCGCAAGGTGTCGATCGTCTCGCAGAGCGGGGGCTTGGGTTTCGCGCTGTTCGGACGCGGCATCAAGGAAAATCTCGATTTCCATGCAATCGTGACGACGGGCAATGAAGGCGATCTCGAAAGTCTCGACTTCGTCGACCATCTGCTCGACGAGGGCGAGAGCGGCGTCATCGTGATGTTCATAGAGGGACTCAAGACCCCCGCCCGCTTTGCCGAAGTGGCGGGCAAGGCGGCGGACAAGGGCGTGCCGATCGTCATCATGAAGGTCGGCCGGTCGGAAGCGGGGCAGCGCGCCGCCGTATCCCATACCGCGCACCTGACCGGCGCCGACACAGCCTATGACGCGATGTTCGAGCGTTACGGCGTCATCCGCGTGTTTGACCAGGAGCAGATGCTGTCCGTCGCAGCGGCCTTGGCGCGTTTCCCGCATGTGCCGGTGAAGAAGGTGGGCGTTATCTCCACGTCCGGCGGCGCGGGCGCCTGGGCGGCGGACCTGTGCGGAACCGCCGGGCTTGACGTGCCGGTGCTGAGCGCGCCGCTGCAAAAGGACTTGTCCGAATGGATTCCCGATTTCGGGTCCACCGCCAATCCGGTGGACGTGACCGCCAATGCCGTGGAGTCCGGCGGCGGGCCGCTCGTCAGCGTGCTGGAGCGTTTGCAGCAAAGTGAGGAGGTGGATGCGTTCATCGTCAATATCGGCCTGCATTCGCCGGGCCGCATCCAAAAGCTGGGCGAACGGCTGGGGCCGGTCTTCGCCAACGCGACCAAGCCGATTCTGTTTACCTCGCACATCCTGCCTAGCGACGAAAATATGGCCGCGCTGGCCAGCCTGGGGGGACAAGGCTTCCACAGCTACACCGCCTGCGCCTCGGCGCTGGACGCCATCGGCCGCTATGCGGCGTTCCAGAACAAGTGGAAGGCCCGCCCTCCCGTTGCGCCCGTCGATGCGCCCAAGCTGCGCGATCTGAAGCCGGGCGTGCTGGACGAGGCGGACACCCGCGCGCTGATCGACGCCTATGCCATTCCCGTTCCACCGACCGCACTGGCAAGCGACCGCGACAGCGCGGCGCGCGACGCGGCGGCGATGGGTTTTCCCGTGGTGCTGAAGATCCAGTCGCCCGACATCTCCCACAAGACCGAGGCGGGCGGCGTGAAGCTGGGCGTGGGCGCGGGTGAGGTGGAAGCGGCGTTTGACGAGATCATCGCCAACGCCAAGGCTTATGATCCGGCTGCACGGATCGAAGGCGTGCTGATCCAGAAGATGATGCCCAAGGGTCATGAACTGGTCATCGGCGTCATCCGCGACGCCGATTTCGGTCCGCTGGTCATGCTGGGATCGGGCGGCATTTATCTGGAGGTGTTGAAGGATGTGGTGTTCGCGCCGCCGCCGATCTCGCCGGAAGAAGCCAAGCAGCTGATCCTCGGCCTCAAGACCGCGCCGATCCTCGCCGGCGTGCGTGGGCAGAAGCCCGCGGATATCGATGCGCTTGCCGCGCTCGTCTCCCGCGTGGCGGAACTGGCCCGCACCGAAACCGGCATCGAGCAGATCGATTTCAACCCCGTGTTCGTCTATCCCGAGGGCGAGGGCGTGGTCGCGGTAGACGCGCTGGCCGTGGCGGTCGATCCCAATGGCATGGCGGCAGGCCACGGGCATCATTAAGGACGATCCGATGGTAAAGACCGTGCATCCCGAGGCGGAATATGCCGCCTATCTGGCGGAAGGCCGTTTCATGGTGCAGCGGTCGGCATCGACGGGCGCCTACGTCTTCTTCCCGCGAATCGCGCAGCCCGGCACAGGCCTCGCGGATCTCGAATGGGTGGAAGCGTCGGGCGAGGGCACGATCTATTCCTTCACCGTCATCCGCAACAAGCCGCCGACGCCCGATTATGTGATCGCGCTCATCGACCTGGCGGAAGGCGTTCGCATGATGAGCCGGCTGGTCGATTGCGATCCCGCCGCGATCGTCATCGGCATGGCGGTCAAGGCACGGGTCGGCGAGGTGGACGGCGCGCCCGCCGTGCTGTTCGCGCCCGTCGAGGGAGGCGCGGCATGAGCGGTTTTCCAAGGGGGCGCACCGCTATCGTCGGCGCCGCGGTCCTGGGCATCGATTCCAGGCCGGGTTTCTCCGCCATGGAGCTGCTGGCCAAGGCATCGTTGGCCGCCATTGCCGACGCCGGACTGACGCCGGCCGACATCGACGGGGTGTTTTCGACCCTTTCCGAAGATCCGTTCAGCGCAATGAGCGTGCCCGAATATCTCGGCATCCGCCCCAAAATGGTCGAGACGACCCGCACGGGCGGCTCGGCGTTCCAAATCCAGGCCATGTGGGCGGCGCTGGCGCTGGACGCCGGACTCTGCGACGCGGTCCTGATCTGCTATGGGAGCAACCAGCGGTCGGGCGCGGGCGGTCTGGTCCGCAGCGGGGGCACGCCCTTTCCCTATGAGGCGCCCTATAAACCGCGCAACCCGACGACGGCCTATGCGCTCGCGGCGCAGCGCCACATGCACCAATATGGCACCACCCGCGAGCAGTTGGCCGAGGTGGCTGTGGCGGCGCGCAAATGGGCGAACCTCAATCCCGACGCCTTCATGAAGGGCGATCTGTCGATCGACGATGTGCTCGGCGCGCGCATGGTGTCCGATCCGCTGACGGTGCGCGACTGCTGCCTCGTCACGGATGGCGCCGCCGCCGTGGTGATGACCCGCGCCGACCGGGCGCGCGACCTGCCGCAGAAGCCCGCCTATCTGCTGGGCGCGGCCAACGCCACCTGGCACCGCAACATCTCCGCGCTCGCTGACCTCACAGTGACGGCCGCGACCGAGGCGGCCCCGCGCGCTTATGCCCAGGCGGGGGTCGCGCCGGCCGACATCGATGTCGTCGAACTATACGACGCCTTCACGATCAACACGATCCTGTTCCTGGAAGATCTGGGCTTCTGCCCCAAGGGCGAGGGCGGGCGCTTCGTGGCGGACGGAGCCATCGCGCCGGGCGGAAGATTGCCGGTGAACACCAATGGCGGCGGTCTGTCCTGCGCCCATCCCGGCATGTACGGCCTGTTCACCATGGTCGAGGCGGTGACGCAATTGCGCGGGCTGGCGGGCGAGCGTCAGGTGTCGGGCGCGAAGCTGGCGCTGTCGCACGGCAATGGCGGTGTGCTGTCAAGCCAGGCGGTGACGATCTTCGGGACCGATGAGGTGCTTTGAGCGGCCCGGACGGATCGGCGCGCCTCTGGCTCATTGATATTTGAACATTGACTTGGCATCTGAGGTCGTCTTTTTTGCGGCCCTTCAAAGGGGCGGCGGCGTGAAGCGGATCAATAAGCAGGGGCAGGCGCTCGGGCGCAAGGGTGAAGAAAGCAGGCGGCGGTTGCTCGACGCCACGCTTTCCCTGATCGCGGTCGAATCAGTGCATAAGCTGAGCGCGAGCAAGATCGCGCGCGCGGCCGGGATGGCCTCGCAAAGCTTCTATCTCTATTTCAAGGATATAGACGAAGTCCTGCTCATTCTCGCGCAGGAGGCGGCCGAAGAGTTGGCGGAGGTGGCGGCGGTGCTCCGCGATGCCGCTCCCGGCACACCGCCGGAAATATTGAGCAGGACATTCATCGACAGCTATACCGCCTATTGGGAGCGGCACCGGCCGATCCTGAACGCGCGGAACTACATCGCCGACAGCGGTAATATCGATTTCCTCAAGGTCCGGCACGAAGCGACAATGCCGATCATCCACGCAATTGCCGACCGGATCAAGGCTGCTCAGCCCGGCGGGAGGCTGACGAAGGCATCGGCCCAATCGCGCGCGGTGATCATCTATGTGTCGATGGAGCGGATGGCCGCCCGTTCCCGTGCCGTACAATATAATGTCGAAGATGCCGGCAATGAAGACTTGCTGCGCGCGGAGGTCGACATTCTCGCGCTGCTGTTCACACCGGTGGCAGACCGAGGCTGACGCGCATCCGCACGATGGCATCGTCGGCGTCGCGGCGTCCTTCGATGCGGGCGGCGGCCGGCGGGTCCAGCGCGGGATCGGCGGCTGCGCTCAGCACATGGTCGATGACGAAGGTTCGCGTGGCGATCCGCCAGCGCCGGTCGCCGCGCCGTTCGAAACGGTCGCCGTAGCGGACACGGTAAACCCGATCGACAGTCCGCCCGTCCGCCCCGGCGGGCGGATGACGCTCCAACGCGATGCACCAGCTTTCGACAAAGGCGGTGTCCGCATCCACGAAGTCGATGAGAATGTTGGTGACCATGTGGGACGCGTTGGGCACCCCCGGATGGCGCGCGGCGACGTTCGCCACAAATTCCGCCACCGGATAGGGGGTTCCGGTCTTGTCTATCAGCGCGTCGGCATGAAAGACGCGGTCCATCAGCGCGTCGGGCTGGATGCGGTCGATCGCGCCGCAATAGCGGTAGAGGACGTCGCTGATCTGCAAACGATCTGCGATCCGCTCGGCAGACCAGTCGTCCCCTGATGCGCTCATCTCAAGCGGCTCCCGGCAGTCCGGCGTCGGAAACAGCGGGCCAGAAGGTTTCGCGCGTCAGTCCCGCGAAATTGCCTGCCAGCGCCCGGCGCCAGTGCAGCACGCTGCCATAATCGTCGCGCCAAGCCATGAGGCGGCGGGTGCGTGAATTCAGCGCATATTCGAGGCTGAAGCCCATAGCGCCGTGGACCTGATGCGTGATGAGGATCGCCGCATCGGCGGCATCGCCAAGACGCGAGCGGGCGGCGGCGGCCAGGCTGGCGTTCAGCCCTTCGGCCGCGGCTTCGGTAATACCCGCGGAGGCCAGCACATGATCGGCCAGTTCGGCGAGCATCTGCTGGACCGCCTGGAACTTGCTGATCTCCCGCCCGAACTGCTTGCGCTCGCCGGCATATTCCACGCTGCGGCGGAATGACCATTCGATGGCGCCCAATATCTGCGCACCGCGTAGAATGGAGGCGGTGCGCAGCAGCGCGTCATAGTCCCCCAGCGTTGCGGAAACGACCGGGATGGACGCTGCGGTCAGCGTGTCGCGCGGCTCGCCCGCCGCATCGGAAACGGGCGTTACGGTCCAGCCGCCTGCCTGGGTGAGGAGGAGACGCGCACCGCTGTCGGAGCGCGCGACCACAAGGACATGGCTGACCGCTTCAGACCAGGGCACGTCGTGAATCGCCGCGTCTCGCCACTCGGTTTCGCCCTCGCCCGGAATGGCGGAATCGTCGACGAACACCAGGCTTAGCAGGCCGTCGGTCAGGTCGATGCCGGCATCGGCCAGCAACCGTTGACCGAGCATGGTTTCCAGCAGGGGCCCCGGCGCGGCGGCTTCACCGGCGGCGCGCAGGATGACGGCGGCGTCGCCTATGCTCGCGCCTATGCCTCCCTTGTCTTCCGGCACCAGCATCAGGGTGATGCCATTTTCCACGAGCGCGTCGTAGAGGGAAGAAGGCAGGCGCCGCTCCTCGGCGGCGTCGATCGCCGCCTTGTCCAGCGTGTCGGCCAGGATGCGCTCGACGGTTTCCCGGAAAAAGGTACGATTTTCGCTCATCTCAGACCGATCCCCCTGGCGATGATGCCGCGCAGGATTTCATTGGTGCCGCCACGGATCGTGAAGGCAGGGGCATATTGCTGGGCGTGGATCAGGAGCGCCTTGAGGCGTTCCGCCCGTCCGTTCGAGATCAGATCCTCGGCGCTGACGATGTTACGCACGACCCGGACGGCTTCCTGCTCGAACTTGGTGCCCAGATCCTTGACGATCGATGCCTCGACATTGGGCGACTGGCCCTGCTGGATCATGCTTGCGACCGACATGGAAAGCTGGCGCAGCGAAAGGAGATGCGAGATCAGGCGGCCCAGCTCCTCCAGGCTCGCGGCCCGCGCGTCGGGGCCGAGCACGTCCACCAGCTCGCTGATCAGGCGGAAACTCGACAGCCACCGCTCCGGGCCCGAGCGTTCATAGGCAAGCTCGGCCGACACCTGGTTCCAGCCATTGCCTTCCTTGCCGATCAGCGCGTCGTCGGGGACGACGACATCCTCCAGCAGCACTTCGTTGAAGTCGTGCTCGCCCGCCATCGAGATGATGGGGCTGATCGTGACGCCGGGCGCGGCAAGGTCCACGATGAGTTGGCTCAGCCCCGCATGACGCGATCCTTCCACCGTGGAAGTGCGCACCAGCACGATCATATATTGGGCGCGATGCGCGTTGGTCGTCCAGATCTTGCGGCCGTTGATGCGCCACCCGCCATCGACCTTCTCGGCGCGGGCCTTGAGCGAGGCGAGGTCGGAACCCGATTCGGGTTCGCTCATGCCGATGCTGAACGTCAGATCGCCCGCGGCGATCTTCGGCAGGTAGAACTGGCGCTGCTCGTCCGTGCCGAATTTGAGAAGCACGGGACCGGACTGACGATCGGCGACCCAATGCGCGCCGACCGGCACGGCGGCGGCCAGCAGCTCCTCGTTCATCACATAGCGTTCGAGCGCCGAGCGTTCCTGTCCGCCATATTGCCTGGGCCAGGTAAGGCCGATCCAGCCTTTCGCGGCGATGCGCTTCGTCATCTCCCGGTCGAAGCCGAGGCCGATGCGGTGGGGCGGGGGAAGGCGGCCGCTCGAGCGTTCCTCCGCGATGAAGGCGCGGACTTCCTGCCGCAGCGTCTCCGCTTCCGGTGTCAGCGTGGGAAGTTCGAGGTGCAGGCTCGTTGCCGTCATGTCCGCCTCCGGCGATTGGCGGCGGCAATGGGATCGATCATCATCGTTCCTTGAAAATCACGAATATGCGCGGGCGTTATGGCGGGTGATCGAGGCAGTGCAACGCCGCGGCCCTATTCATCACGTCTCTGTTGGGATCATCCTCCTGTCATGGACCGGCCCTCATGGTTTCCGCTAATATGACATCTTTCCATGCCAGGACGGGCAGGGCGAGCCTCTCATCAAGGTTCGCGAACTGCTGGCGGTGATTCGCGAAAAAGGCTATGCTTTACTTGCGACATGGTGACTCGGGGGAGGCGCATGAGCGAAGTGATGCGACAGGGGAAGAGGAACTTGCCACGGCATCATTGAACCAGCTCAAAGGCCGGCCCGGGCCGCATCGCGGCCGTACTGGACCTGGGGTTCATATAACGGCAGGGGGCGATCCGCTGCCCCTCGCGATCATGCGGGCGCGCCCTGAGGCAGCATAAGATGATTTTGGGCTTTACTTGATGCCGCGATTGGCGTAAAAAAATGACACAGTGTATGTTATTGTCCGAGGAGAGAATGCCATGAAGCTCGAAGATATGATCATCGTGAGCGTGGACGACCACATCGTCGAGCCCCCCACGATGTACGACCAGCACCTCAGTGTTCAGCATCAGTCGATCAAGCCGGAACTGCGCAAGGACAAGAATGGCGCGGATTACTGGCTATACGAGGGCAAGCGCACCGGATCGATCGGCCTGAACGCGGTTGTCGGCCGCATGAAGGAGGAATATGGTTGCGAACCCGTTTCCTTCGAGCAGATGCGCAAGGGCGCATGGGACATCGATGCCCGCATCGACGACATGGATGCCAACGGCATTCTCTCCTCGCTTAACTTCCCCAGCGTCGTCACGTTTGACGGCGGCCTTTTCCACGAGTTCGAGAACAAGGCGAATGCGCTCACGCTGCTGCGCGCCTATAATGACTGGCATATCGACGAATGGTGCGGCAGCCATCCGGGCCGCAACATTCCGTTGGCGCTCGTGCCCTATTGGGACATCAAGGCGACCGTGGAGGAACTGCATCGCGTGTCGAAGAAGGGTTGCCACGCCATCACCTTCAGCGACAATCCGTCGCTCAAGGGCCAGCCCAGCATCCATAACGAGCATTGGGATCCGCTCTGGAAGGCCTGCGCCGACCTCGACATCGTCATCAACATCCACATCGGTTCGGGCGCGCAGGCGCCGCACGCCTCCATGGAATCGCCGATCGATGCCTGGATCACGACGATGCCGATCTCCATCGTCAATTCGGCGGCGGACTGGCTGCACCTCAAGGCGTTGCAGCAATATCCGTTGAAGGTCTCGCTGTCGGAAGGCGGCATTGGCTGGATTCCGTATTTCCTGGAACGTGCCGACTTCGTGCATGAGCATCACAAGGCGTGGACCCATGCCGATTTCGGCAAGAAGAAGCCGAGCGACGTGTTCCGCGAACATTTCCTCACCTGCTTCATCGATGATGCCTTCGGCCTTGAGAATCTGGACAAGATTGGCGAGGACAATGTCGCCTATGAATGCGACTATCCGCATTCCGACACGGTATGGCCGGAATCGGGCGACCGGCTTTTCGAAACGCTCGGGGGGCTCACCGACGTGCAGATCGACAAGATCAGCCACGGCAATGCGCTGCGCCTGTTCAATTTCGATGCGTTCGGCATGATGGGCGGGCGCGACAAGTGCACCGTCGGCGCGCTGCGCGCGGCAGCGGCGGCGAAGAAGGTCGATACCAGCCTCCAGTCCTTCGGCGGCCCCGCCCCGCTGGCACCGGGCGAAAAGCCGCGGCCTGTGACTTCGGGCGACATTACGCGCATGTTCACTGAAGTCGCCAAGGAAGACGGCGTGCAGCAGGCTGCCTGATACGGCGGCACGCACGGAAAGCCGCCCGCTGCATGCATGTGATGTTTCCCCCGGTGGGGCAGCGTTTAATGCGGCGGGCGGTATAGGGCGTGATCGGGTTTGGCATGCGGCTGCCGACATGCGGCGATCTGTGCGAAAATATTTTGCAAAGCTTGGCCTTCGAACGCAGGCAAGCGAATTGCTCAAAAGGAGAATATCATGGCGGTTCAGACTGTTATGGAGAGAACCAAGGAAACGAGAGACCTTGGTTATCCGGTATACGATGCCGATGGGCATTATTATGAAACAATGGACGCGTTCCGGCGCCACTTGCCCAAGAAGTTTCACAAGGACTTCCAATATGTGCAGGTCGAGGGCCGGACCAAACTGGCTATCAACGGCCATATCAGCGAATATATTCCCAACCCGACCTTTGACGTGGTCGCCGCGCCCGGCACCCATGAAATCTGGTATCGTGGTGAAAACTGGGAAGGCAAGACGCTGCGCGAGCTGACCGGCGACGCGCTTGCCTATCAGTCGGAATTCTCGAACCCCGAGACCCGCCTGAAGCTGCTCGACGAGCAAGGCGTCCACGCGCAACTGATCTTCCCGACGCTGGCGTCGGTGATTGAAGGTCATATGGGCAATAATATCGAGCTGATGGCGGCATGTGTCCACTCGCTCAACGCCTGGGTCGCGGATGATTGGACCTTTGCCTATAAAGACCGTCTGTTCCCCTGCGCCTATATCTCGCTGGCCGATGTCGACCTGGCGTGCGAAGAGCTGGACTGGGCGCTTCAGCATGGCGCGCGTCATGTCCTGATTCGTCCCGCGCCGGTGCCGGGCCTGTTCGGCCCCCGCTCGCCGGGCCTGCCGGAATTCGACAAGTTCTGGGCCAAGGTCAACGAAGCCAATATCTTCGTCGTCCTCCATGTGTCCGATTCCGGCTATGATCAGATTTATCGCTGGTGGGGCAGCGGCGCCAAGGAAATGCTTGCCTTTGACCGTTCCGATCCGCTCAAGGCATGCATCGACAGCCAGGGCCGCGCGATTGCCGACATGATCTCGGCGCTGATCGCCCATGGCGTGATGAGCCGCTTCCCCAACATCCGCTGGGTGTCGGCGGAAAATGGTTCGATCTGGGTTCCGCACCTGATGAAGATGCTGCACCGCGCCTATGGTCAGATGCCCCACAGCTTCGAGAAGGATCCGGTCGAGATTTTCCAGCAGTGCGTCTATGTCGCGCCCTATTATGAGGAAAATCTCAACGAACTGAAGGTTCACGTCCCGGCCGAACGCATGTTGTTCGGCAGCGACTGGCCGCACCCGGAAGGCCTGAAGCTTCCGCTCGACTTCCTGAACGAGGTCAAGGACTTCAACCCTGCCGAGCAGCAGATGTTCATGAGTTCCAACCTCAAGGGCCTGCTTGAGGGCAAGCGTTGAGCGTAACGGCGCTTCAGCACAGTTAAAGCATGGCGGCCGGACTGATGTCCGGCCGCTTTCGATTCGATGCGACGCCGGAAAAGCCGGCGCAAGGGGGGAAGCGTGTCATGTCCAAGCCGATCGGAGAGCGCGGGGCGCGCGCCTTTTTCCAGCGGCCCTATCCGGTGCTCGCGCTGTTGTTCCTGATCTACATGTGCAATACCATGGACCGGAACATCGTGGCCTTCTTGGCGGAACCGATCCGCCGCGACCTCAATCTGAACGACACGCAGCTGGGGCTGTTGACAGGTCTGGCCTTCGCTTTCTTCTACACCATATTCGGCGTGCCGGTCGGTTGGCTGGCGGACAGGGTGGGCCGCGTGCTGACCATTTCCGTCGCTTGCGTCGTCTGGTCGGTCTGCTCCATGATCGGCGCTGTTTCGGCCAGCTTTTCGCATCTCGCTATCGCGCGGGTCGGCGTGGCGATCGGCGAGGCAGGCGGCACCGCGCCTTCCTATGCCCTTATTGCCAGCAAATTCCCGCCCGAACGGCGCGGCAGCGCGCTTGGTCTTTTCCATGTGGCGTCGCCCGTGTCGGCCTTTATCGGCGTCGCTCTTTCGGCCTGGGTTGCCGCCAACTTCGGATGGCGCATGGCGCTGATCGCGGTGAGCCTGCCCGGCCTGTTGGCGGCCGCCGCGCTGTTTCTGCTGGTGCGGGAGCCGAAGCGGCCGGAAATCGTCGAACATGCCGGGCCGCCGCCGTCGCTGCTGGCGTCCTTCGGCGATTTTCTCCGCCATCCCGTGTTGCGCCTGTGTTTCATTTTCGCAGGACTCACGTCCTGCACCAGCCACGCGCTGATCTCCTGGCTGCCCTCCTTCATGATGCGCGTCAAAGGCATGACGCTGCTGGAGATGAGCGCATGGTATTCGGTCTGCAACGCGGTTGCTTTCGGACTTGGCCTCTGGCTGGGCGGCGTCATGGGCGACCGGCTGTCCCGCTACACGCCCCTTGCCTATGCCTTCGTGCCGGCGGTCAGCCTCGCCATCGCCATGCCGTTCGTCCTATTGGCGGTCCATGCGGAAAGCTGGACGGCGTCGCTGCTGCTCTGGATGGTGCCCCTGTGCATGTCCGGAACGTTCCTGGCGCCGGCGATCGCGATCGTCCAGGCCTATGCCCGGCCGGAGCAGGCCACGGTCTTCGGATCGATCTACCTGCTGGCGAACAATCTTGTCGGCGCCGGGCTGGGACCGCTTTACGTCGGCACCGTCAGCGATGTCTTCAAGCAGAGCCATGGAATGGAAGCGCTCGCTTTCGGGATGCTCGCGCTGCTTCCGGTGATGGCTATCGCCATCGCCGGCCAGTTGCTCATCGCGCGCGCGATCGGCCGCAACAGGGCGGCTTTCGCCAAGTCCGCCTGAAATACCGGATGCCTGGCCGCGCCCTGCCGAAGGAAGATGGTCCTTGCAAGGGCCCATTTCCCGGTCGATCATATTCCGCATCTACGCGAAAAGGCAGTGGCGATAGGGGTGGGCGCGGCGATGTGGACGCGGAGGCTTTCCGCTTGGCCAGGCCGATGCCGAGGCACGGCGTCGCCTTCCCGCTCTCCCGGTCACGCATGGCCGGCGGAGGGGGGCGCGCGTCGTTGAGCCGGACCGGAAGAGGAGAATATTGGTGGACTTCGCATTTCTGCATGGCGGCGAGCAGGGAAGCTGGATCTGGGACGGCCTTATAGCCGCGATGGACCGGCAATCGTCGCCGGGCGAGCATCGCTTTTATCCGCTCGACGTGCCGGGGTGCGGTACGAAACGCGGCCGCGACACGGGCGCCGTCGCCTTTCCCGATATTGCGCCCGAGCTTGTCGCCGATCTCGACGCGGCGAGCCTGCGCGACATCGTGCTGGTAGGCCATTCCCAGGCCGGCAACGTCATCCCGGCCATGCTGGCGCTCAGGCCCGGACTGTTCCGCCGCGCGATCTATGTTAGCTGCTCCGCGCCCGATCCGGGCAGGACCGTGGTTGAATCGACCTTCGCCATCCATGCGGGGCAGGACAGCGCCGTCGGCCGCTCCTTCGGCAACGATGCCGTTCCTCCCAAGGAACTCCATCGGCACATGTTCTGCAACGACATGAGCGCGGAGGAGGGGGACGCGTTCCTGGCGCTCCTGGGCAATGACCACTGGCCTGCCGACGCCTATGCCTGGAGGAACTGGAGCTACGACGACACGCTCCCGGTGGAGGCAAGCTATGTCGTCTGTCTGCAAGACGCGATTCTCCCGCCGGAATGGCAATATCGTTTTGCGGAACGTTTTCACGCGGCTAGAACGCCCCGGATCGATGCCGGACATCAGGCGATGACGACAAGGCCCCATACGCTGGCCGAAATAGTGCTGCACGAGGCCACGGACTGAAATGAACGGCAACATATCGACCATGCAGACTTCCCCCTCGCTGTCGCGCGCTATCATGGCCATACTGGCCGCGCCCAGCATTGTTCTGTCGGCTTTCACCCTGCCGCTGGCCGTCTATCTGCCGAGCTATTATTCCGGCTATCTCGGCCTTGACCTTGCGGCGGTGGGCACTGCCTTCATGGTGGTCCGCCTGCTCGATATCGGGGTCGATCCGGTCCTCGGCTTCCTGATGGACCGCACGCGCACCCCCATCGGGCGTTATCGTCCCTGGCTATTGCTGGGCGGGCCGCTCATCATGCTGTCCATCGGGATGCTGTTCATGGCGGATCGGGGAGTGGGCATTGCCCATCTGGTGATCTGGCTGCTGTTCGCTTATGGCGGCTGGTCCATTTTGGGGCTGGCGCAGCTGTCGCTCGCCGCCAACGTCACCTCGGACTATCATGAGCGTTCGCGGATGTTCGGTTGGTGGCAGGTCGCTTTCATGATCGGCATGCTGTTCGCGTTGCTGCTGCCCAAGCTCGTCTCCCTGATGGGCATGAGCTCGGCCGCCGACGGCATGAGCGCAATGGCGTGGTTCGTCATCGCCGTGACGCCCATCGCGGTACTTCCTGCGGTGATATTCGTGCGCGAGCGCAAGCGAGTGGATCAGCAGCATTCGGCCGGGTGGCGCGCCTATGCCGCACTGATGCGGATCGGGCTGGTGCGGCGCGTCCTCGCCATCGAAGCGATGCTGGGCCTGGGGGCCGGCGGCACGGCGACGCTGATGCTGTTCTTCTTCACGAACGTAAAGGGCTTGCAACTGGCGGACGCGGGGATCCTGCTCATCGGCAACGCTATTGCCGGGCTGGTCGTGACCCCCTTGTGGGCCTATCTCGCCAAGCGGGTCGGCAAGCATCGCTCGCTCGCCATATCGGCCTGCTACTTCGCCCTGGCGCATAGCCTTCTTTATATTGCTCCGGGCGGCAATGTGTGGGTTCTGGCCGGCGTCATGATGCTTGGCGGGGCGGTCTATGGCGCAACCAGCATGTTGCCGCGATCCATGCTGGCGGACGTGGGCGACCATATCATGCTGGAAACGGGGCGTGATCAGACCGGCCTGCTTTATGCCCTGCTGACGGGCATCTGGAAGATCGGACAGGCGCTGGCGGTCGGTCTGATGTTCTGGGCATTGGACAAGGTCGGCTTCAACCCTTCGCCGGGCGTTGCCAATCCGCCGGGCGCCATAGTGGGCCTGGAGCTGCTTTTCCTGGGCTTCCCTGCGCTGTTGAGCCTGCTCGCCGTACCGGTAATTCTGGGTTATTCGTTGACCAGCGAACGGCATCGCGAAATCCGGTCGGCGCTGGACGCCCGGCAAGCCGCCGCCGCCGAATGAGGCAAGGCACGCGATCCGGGCCGATGGCGCGGCTTTGACGTGAAGGAGAACAGGCCGTGAGTGTCACTGGCAAGCGTTTCATCGTCACCGGTTGCGCGACCGGGATGGGCAGGGCCACGGTTTCCGCCTTTGTGCGGGACGGAGCCCATGTCGTCGGCTTCTATCGCAGCAGCGGCGTCGAGGATGTCGAGCGCGAGATAGAGGGGATGCCCGGCAGGGCCAGCTTCATTCGCTGCGACGTGGCGGATGAAGGCCAGGTCAAGAATGCGACCGGGGAGGCCGTGCGTCGCCTCGGCGGGCTCGACGGGCTGGTTCATGCCGCCGCCATCGCACCGACGGTCCCGGCGGAGGATATCAGCTTTGCGCAGCTCAATGACGTCCTGCGCGTCAATATGGGCGGCACCATGCTGATCAACCAGGCGGTCTTTCCGCATCTCAAGGAAAAAGGCGGGCGTATCCTGAACTTCGCGTCCTCAACGGGCGCCACCGGCGCGGCGATGAAGGCCGATTATGCCGCGTCCAAGGGTGCGGTGCTGGCCTGGACGCGTTCGATCGCAGTCGCTTGGGCCAAATACGGGATCACCGTCAACGCGATCTGTCCTGTCATCATGACCGAGATGTACCGCGCCACCCGCGCGGCCCTGAGTCCGGCCCAACTGGCGGCGCATGATGATCAGATGGCCAGCGCAATCCCCCTTGGGGGCGCCTTTGGCGACCCGGATCGGGATTTCGCGCCGTTCGTCGTCTTCTATGCGGGCGACGGCGCGCGCTTCGTGACCGGGCAGACGCTTTCGGTCGATGGCGGGGCCTTCATGGTCCGGTAAGTGAAAGCCCGAAAGGATGATCGATGCTCTTGGCCGAAGTGCGAGTCGCTTATGATTCCGATGCCGCTATTGTTCGCTGTTCTCTGAAGGGTTTGCTGACCCCGGAGGTTGTGGAGAAGTATGAACGGTCCTTGCAACAGGAGGTGGCCTTGGCGCGCCAGAAATCGCCTCGGGTTCGGATGCTGTTCGACAGCGGCGAAGGGCTTGTCCAGCCTGCCGAAATCGTCAAGCGGCTGCGCGAGGTCGGCGACCGGGTTCGTCGGCCGGGCGATCGGCTCGCGGTCGTGGCCGGTTCCGCTCTGTTGAAGATGCAGGCGGAGCGGACCACCGACGCCCAAAATGACGAGCAGGTCTTCCGCAGCGTTGCGGATGCGGAAGCCTGGCTCAAATCCTGATGCTCTAATAACCGCCGTCGGCCTGGTAGAAAGCGCCGGTGACGTAGCTGGAATGGGGACTCGCCAACGCCAGCGCGGCCGTCACAATTTCTTCCGGCTTGCCGGGGCGGCCAAGCAGGTTGGTGCTCTTTTCGCGCATTTCGGGTGTCCATGCCTTCGCGATGTCGGTCAGGAAGGGACCGGCCGACAGGACGTTGACGCGGACCGTGGGGGCGAATTCGGCGGCAAGCGAGCGGCTCATCGCATTGAGCGCCGCCTTCGCGGCGCCATAAGGCACCACCCCCGGCAGCGGCATGACCGCGCCGGAGGAGGAGACGTTAATGATGACGCCGCCTTCGCCTTCCTTCATGCGCTGGGCGATCTTCGCCGCTATGCGGAACGGTCCCTTGAAGTTCAGGCCCACGACCTTGTCGAAGAGATCCTCGGTATAGTCGGCGCTGGGCATGGCCGGTCCCATGCCTGCATTGTTGATTGCGATGTCGATCCGGCCGAATTCCGCGTAGGCGCGTTCCAGCATATGATCGATCTCGTCCCATTTCCCGGCATGGGCGCCGATCGCGAGCGCGCGGCGGCCGAGAGCGCGGACCTCCTTTGCCACCTCCTCACATGCGTCCTCCTTGCGGCTGGTGATGATGAGGTCGGCGCCGCGTGCGGCGAAGGCGCGGACCATTTCCAGGCCCAGGCCGCGGCTCCCGCCGGTGACGAGCACGATCTTGCCGGTGAAATCGAAAAGAGGATCCATCTCCTGCTCCCTATATTTCGTCGATTGCAATGATGATCACATCAATCGAAAATGCGATGATGAGCCGGCTTAACGGTTTCGATGGACATTTGTCTATCGATTCGTGAATCATCGCATAAGTGAAATGGTGGCTGCGGTGCCGCCATATGGAGAGGAGGCATATGACAAGCGCAACCCCCTATGCAGGCAGGACCGCCTTCGTCACCGGCGCGGCCCGCGGCTTTGGCAAAGCCTTTTCGGAAGCGTTGAGCGGAAGCGGCGCCCATGTCGTGATGACCGACCGGGACGCAGACGCGCTCCAGGCGGCGGCGGCTGAAATTCGCGCAAGGGGCGGCAGGGTGAGCGCGCTGACCTGCGACGTTTCCGATGAGGGCGATGTGGCGGCTGCCATGGAGGCGGTGCGGCGCGATCATGGCGGCCTCGACATCCTCATCAACAATGCCGGGCTGCATTCGGAGGAATATAACACCACCATGGCGAATACCGGCATCGCCGGACTGCGCCGCCTGTTCGACGTCAATGTGATGGGCGTCATCATCTGTACGCTGGCTGCCGCGCCGCTGATGGCGGGGCGGGAGGGCGCGTCGATCGTCAATATCTCCTCCACTGCCGCCTATCCTGTGCCGACTGCCTATGGCGTGTCCAAGCTCGCGGTTCGGGGACTGACCATGGCGTTTGCGCGGGAACTGGGCGGGAGCGGAGTGCGGGTGAACGCCATTGCGCCGGGCCTCATCATGACCGATACGATCCGGGCCGAACTCAGTCCGCAGACCGTGGCCTATGTGCAGGCGCAGCAGGTTCTGGGGCGGGAGGGTGTACCGCAGGACATCGTCAATGCGATGCTCTATCTCACCTCGCCCGCCGCGTCCTTCGTGACCGGCGAGACGCTGAAGGTCGGCGGCGGCTTCACGCTGGGAATGGGGTAGGCCATGGCTGACAGGATGAAGATCGGCTTTATCGGGGTGGGCGACCAGGGCGGGCCGATCGCCCGGCGGATCGTCGAAAGCGGCTTCGACCTGACCCTATGGGCGCGGCGTGCGGAATCGCTCCAGCCCTATGCCGATACGGCCGCGACCTGCGCGCCGTCGATAGCCGCTCTGGGCGAGGCCTGCGACATTGTGGGCGTGTGCGTCTATGCCGATGCCGATGTCGAGCAGGTCGTCGGCCCGTTGCTGGCGGCGATGCGGCGCGGCGGCATCATCCTGATTCATTCCACCGCCAGCCCGGGCCTGTGCAAGGCTCTGGCGGCCAAGGGCCGGGCGCAGGGCGTCGCGGTGCTCGACGCGCCGGTCAGCGGCGGCCGCGCGCGCGCGGCGACGGGCGAGATGACGGTGATGGTCGGTGGGGACCGCGATGCCTATGAGCGCGCCCTGCCGGTGCTCGAGACGTTCGCGAAGAAGATCGCCTGGCTCGGCGAGGCCGGTTCGGGGCAGATCTGCAAGCTCATCAACAATGCGGTCGCGACGGTGCATTTCGCGACGGCGCTAGCCTTTTTCGAGGCGGGTGAAAGGATGGGGCTGGACCGGGCGGCGTTGGCGGGAATGCTGGCGAGCGGGTCGGCGCAGTCCTACGGGATCGAAGCGATGGCGGTCCCGACGCCGGAGAGTCTGGCTTTCGGTCTTTCCCGGCTGGAGAAGGATGTCGGCCTGATGCTCGATGTGCTGGACGAAAACGGCCTTCACGAGTCGCGCGCCGCGGCACAATCGCGCCGGGGGGTTCAGGATTTCGCGGCTGCGGCGGCGGAAGCGGGGCAGCGCCCCGGCGTGTGAAGGCGCCGTTTCAGTTGTCGGGCGCGTCCTCTTTCCAGCGCACGGAACCGAAGGGACGTTCCAGCAGGCGCCGCACGCTCATTTCATGTCCGTCTTTGAGGAAGCTGTGCGCATCCAGGTGGACTTGCATCTCCTCCGGCGTATTGCGATCGCGCTGGCGTAGATAATCGTGCCAGGTCGGACAGTGGAAGCGCTCCACCCAGATTTCCGGGTCCTGGATATCCCGCGCGATGGACCAGTCGAACGCGCCGTTCCGGCATCGCACGGAACGAACCGCCAGCATGCGTCCATAAAATTCCCGCGCCGCGTTGGCAGGAACCCGATAGTCCAACTCCACCACTATTGGCCCGCTACGTCCCGTCAGCGCGAGATTGACTTCCGGATCGGTCAGCTTGACGGGTTCCCGGTCGGTTTCGGGGATTTTCGCGATGCGCAGCCGAAGGGCGAGAAGCAGCGTCGCCGTCAGCAGCCCGGCGGACCCGAACAGCGCATGTTTGACGTCGAACTCTTCGGCAATATAACCCCAAAACCAGCTCCCCAGCGCGATGCCGCCCGCGCTGGCGGCATTATAGGTGGCCAGCAGCCGGCCTGACGCCCATCGCGGCGCCGATGTCTGGATCACCACGTTGAGCAGGGTCAGCGCGATCATCCATCCCGTACCGGCGACGATCAGCGCAAGGCAGGTGAGCGGCGCATAGCCGCTCATGGCGATCGTGGCGATGGAGGCCGACACCACAATGGCTGCGAGCGATACCGTCGCTTCCTCGGAGAAGCTGCGCCGTATCCGGTTCAGGCTGATCGCGCCGAGTACCGCGCCGATGCCAAAGCAGCCGAGCAGGAGGCCGAAGATTTCCGCCGTCCCGTGCAGCAGGTTGCGTGCGACGAGCGGCAGCAGCGCGGCGACCGAACCGCCCGCGAAACAGAAGGTGAAGGTACGGATCAGTACAATCCGGATCGGCGGCGAATGGAAGACATAGCGTATGCCGGCGCTTACGGCCCGATCGATGCGCTCGGGCGGCAGGCGTGACGGCACAGGCTCGCGCTTCCACAGGAACATGACCAGGAGCAGCGGCAAATATCCCATTGCCGTCGAGGCAAATGCCGTAACCGCGCCCGCAACCGCGACGACGATGCCGCCGATGGCAGGGCCGAAGCTGCGCGCGATGTTGAAACTGATGACGTTGAGCGCGACCGCCTGCGGCAGCGTCTCGCGCGGCACCTGTTCGCCCACCGATGCCTGCCAGGCCGGGGCGAACAGCGCCATGCCGGTGCCGATGAGGAAGCAGAAGCCGAGGATCACCCACGGCGTTACCAGCCCAAACAGGGTCGATGTCGCCAGCGCCGTCGCCGACAGAAGCGACAGGCAGAGCGACACCAGCCCGATTTTGCGCCGGTCGTACATGTCCGCCAGCGCGCCCGCCGGGATCGACAGCAGCATCATGGGAGACATGAGCGCGGTCTGCACCAGCGCCACCATATCCGCCTGAGGCGTCAGCAGCGTCATCTGCCACGCCGCGGCCACGGCCAGGAACATGAAACCCAGATTCGACAGCAGGCTTGCAAGCCAGATTCTTCGGAACAGCGGAGTACGCAACGGCGCTATCATGCTGCCTTTCGCGCCGACGCGTTCCGTGACCGACATTTCCATTCTGCCTGAACCTTCCCCCGCCGCGGCGTATGCCCGGCCCCGTCCGCCCCTACTATGCAGCTTGCCTCAACGTAACCCCCCAATAGCACCGAAATATCGGGTCCTGTCGGACAATCTCCACGCAACGCCAAACGGGCTTGACTCGATACACAAATAGATCCAAATACAAACCTGTATCCGAAGGAGACATCATGGCCGTTGCGCGTCTGTCACGGAAGGAAAGCCAGGAAATCACGCGTGCCCGGCTCCGCAGTTCGGCGATCCAGGCGTTCGCGCGGCACGGCATAGCGGGCTCCCGGATCGAAACGATCGCGGAAGGAGCGGGCTATTCGCGCGGCGCCTTCTATTCCAACTATCGCACGAAGCTGGACCTTCTGGTCGATCTGCTCCGCGAAAAGCAGATCAGGGAAATTCAGCTCTGGCGTGAGGTATTGTCGCACACGGTCGATCTGGAATCGGACATGGCGCAGCTCGCGGCGCGCTATGACGGCCTGACGAACGTGCGCGAACGCGCGATGCTCAACAGCGAGCTTCAACTGGAGGCGGATCGCAATGAGGCGTTCCGGCCCATTTTCCAGGCCTATCTGGATGCGGTCTATGCCGAGACCCGGACCTTGTTCGAACTTATGCTTGAACGGCACGGCAAACGCGCTCCCGCCAATCTCGACGCCATTCTCGTGACCATTCGCCTGCTGGGGCTTGGTCTGGGGTCGCCGAGCATATTGGGAACGGAAATTGTCGGCCGGACCAGTCCGGGAACGATCATGCTCCAATTTTTAAGCAGCGTCATGGCGTCCGCGCCAGCCGCGAACTCATAAGACAGAGCTGGAGAGAGATGATGATGAAGGACATTGAGAATCGCGAAGCGATCAATGACATGGCGCGGGAACTGCTGCGTCTGATGGCGGCCGGGACGACCCATATGGTCGACGACGTCCGCCGCGTTCCCGCCGGCGATTATCTCGACGAGGAGCGGTTCCGGACGGAGCGCACGAAGCTGTTCCGCGAGACGCCGCTGGTCGTCGCATTCACCGCCGAACTGCGTGAACCGGGCAGCTTCAAGCTGCATGAGGAAACCGGCGTTTCGGTGCTGGTCGTCCGTAACGAACAGGGCCAGGCGAAGGCGTTCGTCAATGCCTGCCGCCATCGCGGCGCCAAGCTGACGGAAGAACCCTGCGGCAAGCAGAAGCGTTTCACCTGCCCCTATCATGCCTGGTCGTTCGACCTGAACGGCGCGCTGGCGTCGCTCCCGGCCAACAATCTGTTCGGGGATGTCGACAAGGCGACGCTGGGTCTGGTCGAGCTGCCGTGCGAAGAGCGGCACGGCATGATCTTCGCGGTGCTGACGCCTGGCGCAGCCATGGATCTCGACAGCTTCCTGTCGGGCGGCGAAGATCTGCTGCGCGGCTGGCATCTGGAGCGCAATACGCTGGTCGGGCGGCGCGATCTCGAAACCCGCGCCAACTGGAAGCTGGCGCTCGACAGCTATTGCGAGAATTATCACTTCCACGTGCTGCATTCCGCCGATTTCAGCTACAAGGTGAAGAACTGCGCCCATCATGTCCGTTTCGGCGACAAGGGCCAGCATTGGTATCTCGCCTGGCCCAGCAAGTCGCTGGAGGAACTCCGCAACGTGCCCGAATCCGAGTGGCAGGACGTGCACAGCCATTTCAGTATCCTGCACTTCATCTATCCCAATACGATCATGGCGCTCTATCCGGAGACTCTATCGGTCAAACAGCTTTATCCGGGCGCAAGCGTGGCGGAGCAGAATACGAAGATGGCCTTCTTCAGCCGCGAGGCCGATCCTTCAGAGGAGGTGAAGCAACTCATTCAGAACCGCTTCGATGTCTTTTACAAAGTTCTCCAGCAGGAAGATTACTGGGTTTGCGGCGGCGCATATAAAAACCTGGAATCGGGTATGTTGCCCGAAATCCTGTTCGGCCGGAACGAGCCTGCGCTCACCTGGCTGCATGACGCGCTGGACGAGGGGGTCGGCGTCAAACCGGCTGAAAAGGTGCGCGAAATCATCGCAGCGTGACGGTTGCGACAGGGGTGGGGCGGCTTGCCGGCAAGGTCGTGCTCGTCACGGGCGCCGGCCGCGGCCTCGGCCGAGCGACTGCGCTCCATCTCGCATCGGCAGGCGCGCGCGTCGCTGTCAATGATCTCGACCCCGTTCTGGTGGCCGAGCGTGTGGAGGAGATCGCCGCAGCCGGGGGCAGGGCGCTGGCCGTCCCCGGCTCCGTCGCCGATTGGGACATGGCGGAACGCATGGTCGGCGACACCGCCGCGCATTTCGGGCGCTTCGATGGCCTCGTGAACAATGCCGGGCTGCACTATCGCGCCATGCCCTGGGAGGAAAATCCCGTACGCGTCCGCACGGCCGTGGAGGTCAATGTCCTCGGCTCGCTCTACTGCGCCATTCACGCGGCGACCTATTTCCGCACACAGGGATCGGGGGCCGTGGTCAACATCGCATCGGCCGGGGCGCTGGGCGCGCCGCAACGGGCGGTCTATGGCGCGTCCAAGGGCGCGATCCTGTCCTTTACCTATGGACTTGCCCGCGATGTGGCGTCCTATGGCATCCGCGTGAATGCACTGGCGCCGCTCGCCGCGACGCGGATGACCGATCCGACGCTGGACGGCGAGGGCGAGGGCAACGATCATGGGGCGCAGGCGGGCGAGTTCGCCGCTATGCCCGACCCGTCGGAGATCGCGCCGGCCATCGCCTGGCTGCTCTCCGACGCCGCCGCTTCCGTGACCGGGCAGGTGGTCCGCTTCAATGGGCGAACGCTTTCCCTTATCGATCCGCCGGCGCTATCCGACAGGCGTTATGAGCAGGATCGCTGGACGAGCGACGATATCGGCGAAGCGCTCGCCCGCCTCACCGCAACGTCCTGAAAGCCGCCGGCGGCGCAAGCCCCGCGCCCAGATGCCGGGATCGTGGCGGCCGGCCTGGATCAGCCTTCGTCCAATATCGTCTGCGCCATTTTTTCCGCCAGCATGATGGTGGGAATATTGGTGTTGCCGCCGGTGATCGACGGGAAGGCGGAGGCGTCCGCCACGCGCAATCCCGCGATGCCCTTGACCCGGCCATCGGGGAGCAGGGGCGCCATGCGGTCGTCCGGCGCCCCCATCCGGCAGGAGCAAGTCGCATGCCAGACGCCCGCGACGGCCGAGCGGATGAACGCCTCCAGCTTCGCGTCGTCGGTCATCAGCGTGGCGAGCGTGTCGCCTTCCATCACCGCGCGTTCGAGGAACTGTCGGCGCACCCACGCCGGGCCGTCGAGGAACAGCGCCGCGATCCGGGTGAGGATGCGGTTCTTCAGGTTGATCGTGCCGATCTGCCGCACCTTCTCGCTATAGCTTGCGGGGAACGGATCGGAGATCGCATCGGCCATCAGCGGCGACATATGGACCGCCGCCATGCGGCGAAAGCCCGCCATCAGCCGTTCGACATCGCGGCTGTCGGACAGCAGGCTGAAATCGACCGAAGCGGGCGCGGCGGGGTCGGCGGACACCAGCCGCACCCGCCCGTCTTCCGACATCGGCCGGTTGATCCAGATGGCGAGCGTGCCGAGCCGCTCGCCCACCGCGTGCCATGCCGCCTTGGTGGACACGATGCCGGTCATGTCGCCGGCCGGATACCGGGCCGCGTCGGTGGAGAAGCGCAGTCCCAGCATGATGTGCCGCCGCTCGCCCCGCAGGCGAGAGGCGGGCGGCAGGAAACTGGCGATCGCGACCGAAGGATGGTCGGACAGGCCCCGTCCCACGCCGGGCTGGTCGGCACGCACATCGATGCCGATTTCGCGCAGATCGGCCGCCGGGCCGATGCCTGCGCGCAGCAATATTTCCGGCGTGAACAACGCGCCGGCGCACAGGATGACGGTATTGCCCGCGATATCCTCGCCCCGCACCCGCACGCCGGTGACGCGCGCGCCGTCGAACAGCAGGCTCTCGACCGTGGCGTCCGTGCGGATCGTCAGGTTCTTGCGCGCGCGCGCCGCGGGCGTCAGCCACGCCATGGCGACACTCACCCGATGGTCGTCTATGTTGGAAATGGTCGTCGGATAGTGGCCGTCCTCGAACTGGCCGTTCTGGTCGGCGAGGAAGGGCAGCCCTGCTTCGGCCAGGGCGGCCGAGAACGCCTTGGCCTGGCCGGGCCAGCGGTCGACCGGGACGCGGCGGATCGGGAGCGGCCCGTCATTTCCATGCAGCGGTCCGCTGAAATCCTGGTCGTTCTCCAGCTTGCGGAAGAAGGGCAGGACATCGTCCCAGCCCCAGCCGGCCGCGCCGCGCCTGACCCATTCCTCATAGTCCCATGGCACGCCGCGATTGGCCATCTGCCCATTGATCGCCGAACTGCCGCCCAGAACCCTGCCCTGTTCGTAGCGGCGCAGCGGCGGGGACGCGCCCGGCGGATTGTTGCCGCGCGGCGCAACCGTCACGCGCCTGTCCGTCCACACGAAGCGCGCGTCGAGATAGGCGCTGCCCGGATAGCTGTCGAGAATGGTGGCGGGCTCCTTGCCCGGCGGCGTATCGGGGCCGGCTTCCAGCAGGAGAACGGTGTTGGCGCTCCGCTCGGACAGGCGGCTTGCCATGACGGCGCCCGAGGACCCGCCCCCGACGATGATGTGGCTATATGTCATGCGGGGGGCTGCTCAGTCGAATATCTTGCCGGGATTGAGTATGTTCAGCGGATCGAAGGCGCGCTTGACCGTCCGCATGGCTTCCACAGCGCCCTCACCGAACTCGACCGGCGCCCACTTCTTCTTGGCGAGGCCCATGCCGTGCTCGCCCGAACAGGTGCCGTCCATGCGGATCGCGCGCTCGATCAGCCGGTCCATGAACCAATGCGCCTGCTCCTGTTCCCTGTCGCTTTTGGGGTCGAGTAGCAGCAGGACGTGAAAGTTGCCATCGCCGACATGGCCGGAGATGGGGCCGGGGAAATCCACCTTTTCAAGGTCGGCATGGGTTTCGCTCAAACATTCGGCCAGCCGGGAGATCGGGACCGTGACGTCGGTGGCCAGGATGAGACTGCCGGGGCGGGCGTGCAGCGACGACGCGCCGTTATTGTGGCGCGCGGTCCATATCTGCTCCCGCTCGCCGCGATCGGTCGCAAAGACAAAGCCCTGGCCGCCGAAATCCCGCGCCACGCCTTCCATCAGATCGGCATGGGCGCGGTTTGCCTCCGGCACGCCATCGAACTCGATGAAGAGGTGCGGCAGATTGGGCAGGCCGAGATTCATATATCCGTTGCAATATTCGATCTGGAGCGCGTCCATGATCTCGATCTTGGCTATGGGCACGCCTAGCTGGATGGTCGCGATCACCGTGTTCATCGCTGCTTCCAGGTCCGGAAAGGCGCAGGTCGCGGCCATGATCGTCTCGGGTATGCCCTGAAGACGCAGCGTCACCTCGGTAATCACGCCCAGCGTACCCGCCGCGCCGACGAACAGATGGGTGAGGTCGTAACCCGCCGCCGACTTGCGCGCCCGCCCGCCCGTCCTGATGACCTCGCCATTGGCGAGAACCACGGTCAGGCCCAGCACCTGTTCCCGCATGGTGCCGTAGCGGATCGCTGTGGTGCCCGACGCGCGCAGGCTGGCCATGCCGCCGATGGAGGCATGGGGGCAGGCGTCGATGGGAAAGAACAGGCCCGTGTCGCGCAAATAGCTGTTGAGCCCATCGCGCGTGATCCCGGCCTGCACCGTGCAGTCCTGATCCTCCGCCGACAGCCGCAGCACCGCGTCCATCCGCGACAGGTCCAGCGAGATTCCCCCAAGCGGCGCGGCCGTATTGCCGTCGACGGACGTGCCCGCGCCCCAGGGGATCAAAGGCATGCCATGGTCGCGGCACAGGCGCAGCGCCTCCACGATCTCCTCCGTCGTGCTGGCATAGAGCACCCCGTCGGTCGGCAGGCGGATGCCGCTGCTGTTGCCGTGCAGGCCGCACACGCTGGCGGAGGTGGTGAACCGATCGCCGAATGCGGCGGCGAAGGCGGCGACACCGGCACTGTGGTCGGGGCGGGGCGGAAAGGACAGGTCGGTCATGGCTGCGTCACTGATCCTCGAAACCGACCGGCATCAGCAGGGCGTTGGGACCGTTGGCCGAATCCGCCCATGCCTCCTCCACTGCGGCGCGCAGGTCGTCATCCGGCGACAGGCGGCGGCAGGGTATGCCAAAGCCCCGGATCATCTCCGCCAGATCCGGGCCTGTCTCGCGCATGTCCATGTTGAGATAGCCGGGCTTTTGCGGACTGGCGTCGCGTCCCAGCTCCGCGAGATATTGCCGTTCATAATTACGGGTCGAACCATAGCCGTGATTGTCGAGAACGATCAGCGTGACGGGCAGGTTCATCGCCTTCAGCGTCCACAGGCCCGCCATGCCGAACCGCACGCTGCCATCGCCCAGAACGCATGTCACCGGCTCGCCCGAGGCCAGTGCAATGCCTGCCGCCGCGCCGGTCGCCCAGCCCAGCGACGCGCCGTTGGTCCCGGCATAGCGCCGCCCGTCCCTTGCGGTCTGCGCATTTATGACGAAGCCCGATGCCATGACCGATTCGTCCACCAGCCAGCCGCGCTCCATGGCGTCATGGAGCGGCGCGACGCATTTTTCAAAGCCGTCGAACAGGCGGGCCAGGGCATTGCCGGGCCGCCGCGCGGCCACCCTGGGCACGCACCAGTCGGCCCGCGCGGCGATCAGCGCCGCGGCCGGCGGCGCCGCGTCGAGAGCTTCCAGCAGGGTGGCGGTGAAAACGGCCGGATCGCTCGCCGATATCCAATCGAAACGGCGCATCGCCTCCAGCCGCTTGGGATCGACATTCACCTGCGCCACGAAGCGCGCCTTGGCGAAATACTCGCCCTTGCGCGGGCTTGCCTCGGTCATCGCCCGGGTGCCGAGCAGCAGCACCACGTCGGCATCGGGCTCAAGGCCCGACATCGCCATGCCGCCCCGGCAATGGCTGTGCCCCGGTGCGATGCCCAATGCGTCGATCAGGCCGCTTTCGTAGACCACCGGGATGTTGTAGCGCTCGGCCAGTTGTTCGAGCGCCTGCGCGCCGCCGAGCCTGCGCACCTGTCCGCCCACCACGATCAGCGGACGCTCGGCGGTGCGCAACTGATCGGCCACGGCGCCGACATCGGGCACGGACGGCGCGCCATGGCTCGAATAGCGTTCCGTCTTGACCGGGGCGGGATCCCGCAACACATCCTCGCACATCGACAGGAAGACGGGACCGCCCGGCGTCCCCTCCGCCACGCGCTTGGCATGTTCCAGCCAACTGCGCGGCGACGCGCCCTTGGTCAGTTCATGCGCCAACCGGGTGAAGGGCTTGACCAGAGGCACTGTGTCGCCTTCGCAATAGGCGCCCAGCTCCGTGCGCGCGGTCGATACCTGCTGCGAGGACAGCAGGATCAGCGGTGAATCGTCGCGTCCGGCATTGTAGATGTTGGCGAGCCCGTTGGCGGTGCCCGGCAGCATGTAGAGCATTGCCATCGCCGAGCCCTTCACGCGCGCATAGCCGTCCGCCGCGGCCACCGTCACCGATTCGTGGATGGTGGGCACGAAGGTGATGTCGGTCCTTTGCAACGTGTGGAAGATCGAGACGAGCTGGCTGCCCGGAAGCCCGAATATATGGTCGTAGCCATGGTCGACCATGAAATCGACGATCTCGTGGGCGCCGGTTTTTCCAGGCGTCGCCTGCGTCTCTCCGTTTTCCATATTCAGTCCTTATGGTGTGCAGGCCGGTCGGCCGGACAGGTAAATTAACCCAATTGCCTTAATTATATGCCGAGGTCTGGGGAGATGAGTCAACCAGTCAGGCGGGACAACATAGGTGAGATGATATCTTGTCTATCCGGCACGCTGTCCTTTCGGCTTGTCCATGGCGACCGTCATATCAGGCATATAGTTGCCATAATGCCGTCGCGGGCATGTCGGGCGAGGCGTTATGAGGCAGCGGCGTCCAGGCCGCCTGGAAGGCCCGCCGTAATCGCCAGGGCTATCATGCGCCGCCTGCTGCTGCGCTTTCTATTGCTTACCCGATGCCTCCCCCTTATGGATGGCGACAGCCTAGGTATCCACTTATGGATAACAGTTGAGGGGACGGCGGGGCGCGCGCAATACCGGCTATCCTCACCCGCGCGAATGACAAAAAGCCTGGCCTGTGGAGTCAGGAAAGGAGAGTAGAAGAGATGATCGTGACAGATCTGTCACTCGGTTTTGATCCCGCGCGTGAGCGCATGATGGCCGAGTCGACCGGGCAATATCGTTTCGCCGAGAATGTGATGTTCGCGCTGAGCGATCCGGCGCTGGGCATCTCCATGTGGCTGCATCTGGGCACCTGGCCGGACGATTTCGGCATTTGGGAAGATTATGTGCAGTTGCACCTGCCGAACAATCAGGGGACGCTCTGGTCGAAATCCTACATGCGCGTTCCGGCGGATATGCGTCCGGCCGGCCCCAATCTGCGGGCCCGGTGCCTGGAGCCGTGGAAGCGCTGGCGGCTGACCTATGACGGCATCGCCTACCGGACCGCGCCAGAGGCGCTGCGGACGGGCTTCGCTCAGGACGGCGCGCGCGAGATTCTCGGGTTCGATTTGCAACTCGACATGGCGGGTCCGGTATGGGACGCCCATTCATCGGCGGAAAGCAAACATGGCGGCGGATCGATGGCCGATCAGGCCTGGGCCAAGGATCATTATCAGCAACTCTATACGGTGAACGGCACGATCACGATCGACGGCGAGACGAAGCCTTTCAACGGCACGGGCGTGCGCGACCATTCGCGCGGCCAGCGCGGTGTCAGGATGGACCAGTTCGCGGGCCACGCGCTGATAAGCGCGCTCTACCCGAGCGGCAAGGGTTTCGGCATGCAGCGCATGTGGAACCCGGAGGGCAAGGTCACGCTCGACACCGCCTTCGTTTATATCGACGGACGCTATGAATTTGCGAGCGTCGTCGAGTGCCCGCGCCTGGGACGGGAACTGCAATATGCGGGGGAAAAGCTGAAATTGGTGCTGCGATCCGACATTGGCGAACATCATTTTGAGGGCGAGGTCGTGCATTCGGGCTTCTCGACCATGGCCGATGAGATGCAGGGCCTGAATATCGGGGCGAAACCGGACAATCCCACCGGCTATTTCGTACCCGCCTTCGCACGCTGGACATGGGACGGGGAGGAAGCCATCGGCCTCACGGAGCGATCCGAACGCGCCTTCCGCAATCCCCCGGTGGTCGCATGATCGAGTCCCGGGAGGGGCGCGGCATCGCCGTGCCGATCAGGGCCGTGACGCTCGGCATGGAGGAAACCAGGGCTGGCCTGACCCGCTGGCTGGCGGAGCGGTTCGACGCGCCCGATCTTGCCATCACCGCGATGAAATCGCCGGAATCCGCCGGCGTCAACAATGAGACGCTGATCTTGTCGGTCTCCGGCTCCTCGCCGGCATTACAGGATGTCGCCGGCCTGGTCGTCCGTCTGGAACCCAGGACCAGCCTGTTCACCGCCGTCGACATTTCCCTGCATCATCGCATCTATGACCTGTTGCAGGGCGAACCGAGCGTGCCGACGCCGCGCGTCTTCGGCTTCGAGGAAGATGAGAGCATCGTGGGCCGGCGCTTTTTCGTGATGGAAAAGCTGGAGGGCCTCATACCCGCCGACAATCCGCCCTATCACCAGTCCGGTTGGCTGGCGGACATGGATGAGCAGGAGCGGGCGAAGCTGTGGACGGATGCCATCCGGACCATGGCGCGGTTCCATCAGTTGCCGGCCGAACAGTTCCAGTTCCTCAAGGAGCATGGGATCGGCACGGCGCGGCAGCAGATGGATTATGCGCGCCGCTATTATGACCATGCGCGCGGCGAGCGCGACTATCCAGTCCTGGAGCAGGCGTGGGAATGGCTTGAGGCCAATTTCCCGCAGGCGCCGGCGGAGGGTTTTTCCTGGGGCGACGCGCGGTGCACGAACATGCTGTTCCAGGGCACGCGCTGCGTCGGCGTGCTGGACTGGGATATGGTGAGCCTGGCCGGGGCGGAATGCGATCTTGGCTGGTGGCTGCTCCATGATTGGGTCGGCAGCGTTGGGGTCGGACGTCTCAGCGGGCTGCACGGTCCGGCGGAGACGCTGCGCATCTGGGAGGAAGCTGTTGGCCGAGAGGCGCGGGACATGGAATTCTGGTTGATGTTCAACCTGTTCCGGCTTGGCGGCATCATGATCCTCCTTAAGGCCTTCCTGATTGAAGGCGGCACGCCGGCCGAGGCCGTGGCCGATATCGACCGGCGCAATCCGGCCATATCGATCCTGCAATCGCGCTTTGGCACGGGCGATCCTCTCGATATGGGCACATGGGCTGACATCTCTCCCCTATGATCGCGGCGCATCGGCAAACGGCCGCATGCGCTCCGTTCGCGCGCGTATGATGATTTTATAATAGGATCATAAAAAGCAAGCGGCATCCCGTATTTTCATGGATATCGCCGGTTGATGGAGTTTATCATACAAATCCTCTTGCATGCTACGCGATATTGGTATCATATTATCGCGGAAGGAGAGAATGTCCCATGTACATCGCCAAGCTGCACCCGCATTTCGCCGCCGAGGTCACGGGGCTGACGCTGACCACTCATCTGCCTGACGCCGTGATCGAAGCGCTCAAGGACGCTCTGGAGGAATATGCGGTCATCGTGATCCGCGACCAGCAGGCGCTGACCGACGATGTGCAGATCGAATTCTGCAAGCGTTTCGGCGCGCTGCAACGGTCGATCACCGTGCATCGCGAGGATACCGCGCGGCGGCTCAAGCGCGACGAACTCAGCGACATCTCCAATGTCGACGAGAAGGGCGAGCGGATGAGCGCCGACGACAAGCGGCGGCTGTTGCAGAAGCCCGCGCGCCTCTGGCATTCGGACAACAGCTTCCGCAGCCCGCCCGGCCTCTACACCTTCCTGGCCGCGAAGATCGTGCCCCCGGAGGGAGGAAATACCGAATTTGCCGACATGCGCGCTGCCTATGATGCGTTGGACGACCGGATGCGGCGGCGGATCGCCGGGCTACAGGTGCGCCATTCGCTCGGCTGGTCGCGCGAGCAGGCGGGCGCCCCCCCGCTCAGCGAGAGCGAGAAGGCGAACATTCCCGAATCGGTGCAGCCGCTCGTGCGGTTCCATCCGAAGAGCGGGCGCACCAGCCTCTATCTGTCCTCGCATGGGCGCGACGTGCTGGGCATGAGCGATACGGAGGGGCGGGCGCTGCTCGCCGAACTGACCGCTTTTGCGACCCGGCCGGAATTCGTCTACAGCCATAAATGGCGCGAAGGCGACCTCGTCATCTGGGACAATCGCGACACCATGCATCGCGCGACGCCCTTTCCCGAGGACAGATACCGGCGCGACATGCGGCGCACCAGCGTGGAAGACGACCAGGTCGCGATCGCAGGCTGATGGCGGGCGGCGCCGCGAAACTCGGTGAACAGGTGGCGGCGCGGCTGGAATCGGTGATCCGCTCCAACGCCTGGCCGGCGGGACATTATCTGGGTCATGAGGAGCAGCTTTCGCGGGATTTCGGCACCAGCCGGTCGGTGATCCGCGAAGCCATCGCCATCGCCGAATGGAATGGGGTGGTGGAGAGCCGCCGGGGCCGCGAAGGCGGCCTTTATGTTCGCGCGCGTGCGCTGGACCCCGCCATTGCGCTGCTGCGTAACTATCTTTTCCTGAGCGGCGCGGACCTTCCCAGCCTGCTGCGCGCGCGGCGGCTGATCGAGGGACGCATCCTGGAACTGGCGACGGAGCGCATAGAGGCCGACGCCGCCGCCGGGCTTGCCGGGTTGCTCGCCGATCCCGCATCCCCGCGGGACGACAGGGTTCATCTGAGCCGCCTCAAGCAGATCGTCGACCGGATGAGCGAGCTTGCCGACGCGCCCTTGCTGCGGTTGTTCGGCGGCGCGCTGCGGCATTGTTATGTCGACCGCGTCCGCACGACCACCCTGGACGACGGCGCCTATCTGCGGGCGAGCCGCGCCGTGGCAGAGTGCCGTATGCTGCAAATCCAGGCCATTCTCGACTATGATCGCGGCGCGGTGCGCGACCTTCAGACGCGCGCCATGGATATATGGGAGGCATTCGCCGCGGAGCTTTCACCCGCCCGACTGAGCGGCGCGGCCATTGTGGATCGCCTGACGGCGACGGGAAACGGCGCGCTCATTTATGAGTTCGTCCAACCGGCAAAAAAAGCCGAGGCGGTCGCCCGCGCCATTGCGCAGATGATCGCGAACCGGGACCTGGACGTGGGCGAGCGGCTGGGAACGGAGGCGGAATTGCTCGCGGATTTCGGTGTCAGCCGCCGTGTCTTTCGGGAAGGCGTGCGCATCCTCGAACGCTTCGGCATCGTCGAGCCGGGGCGCGGCAAGCTGGGCGGCCTGATGGTTGGCAGTCCGCGCCGGGACATGCTGATCGCCTCGCTAGGCGGTAATGTTCCTGCTCTGGCCGAAACCACGGTGCGGGACGATGGGCTTCTGCCGATGCTGCTGACCGATGCGGTCCGCGCCCTCGTCGCGCAGGACGAATGCCGCCGGGACGCCTTCGTCCGCGCGGTCGGAGCGGCGCAACCGCCATCGGCGTCCGGGCTTGCACGGCTCGTCGCGATTCATGCGCCCGACGCTTTGACGGGATGCCTGATCGAGATCACGCTTGATTGCGGCCGCCGGTCCGATGAGGGGAGGCTGGACAGGCGGCAGCTATCGGCCCTGCTCAACGCCATAGGGAGCGCGGATCGCTTCGCCGCTCCCCGGATGCTCCGGGGACTCTGTCCGCCAGCGGCTTAGATATCGACGCGATTGGCGAGATCCGACCTGCCCCCGTCATCCTATTCCTATGGACTTTCCGTCCTGATTGGATAACTGTCTAATAAATGGAGGATAATTTGGTCAATCACGCGGCCCCGCGGCACGATCAGCCGGCGGCGGATGTAGAATTGGCCTGCCGGCCCGCCGCCGGGCTGCCTTCGCGGAGGCGGGCGGAGTGATTCTTATTCATCATCCTTGCGATGGGCTTTCGGATGGGCAGGCGGATGCCCGCTTGTTATCCGCCGAGACGGGTTATCGGTCGGCGGAGTCGACCGATCGGCTGAGCGATAAGGTTTTCCCATGATACCTGAAACCAGAATGCGGACGATCAGCGCGGATACGCTTGGCCCACCGGATCATTATACGATGGTCGAGCAGCCGGTGCCGAATCCCGGCGACAACCAGATTCTCGTTCGCGTGCATGCCGCGAGCCTCGGTTATGCGGATGTGCTGCTAGCGGCAGGCGGCTATCAGGTGAAGCCCCCTCTGCCTTTCGTGCCGGGAACCGAAGCGAGCGGCACGGTAGTTGCGGCCGGCCCCGGAGTTGCGGGCATCGCGACGGGGGACAAGGTTGTCGTGGCGCGTTTCGGCGGATGCCTCGCCGACCATATCCTTGCCGGGAGGGACGAGGTCTTTCCGATGCCGGAGGGCATGAGCTTCGAGCAGGCGTCCAGCTATCGCTCCAACTATTCGACGGCCTTGCACGCGCTGAAGGATCGGGCCGCGCTCGGGGCCGGTGAAACGCTGCTGGTGCTGGGCGCGGCGGGCGGTGTGGGAACCGCCGCCGTGCAGATCGGCAAGCGTCTGGGAGCACGGGTGATCGCGGGAGCCTCCAGCGAGGCGAAGCGCGCCTTCGCCCGCGCGCAGGGCGCCGACGACGTGCATGACTACAGCGTCGGCGACTGGCGCGATTCGCTCAAGGCGCTGACCGGCGGGCGCGGCGTCGATGTCGTGTTCGATCCGGTCGGCGGCATCTTGTTCGAACCGGCCTTCCGCAGTTTGGCGTGGGGCGGGCGGCATCTCGTGATCGGCTTTGCGGGGGGCGACATTCCGCGCCTGCCCGCCAATCTGCCGCTGCTCAAGGGTGCTGCCCTGGTGGGGGTCGACATCCGGCAATTCCATATCAAGGAGCCTGACAAGGCGCTCGCCAATGACGAACAGATTGCCCGCTGGTGCGCGGACGGACTGCATCCCCCGGTCGGCAGCATCTTCGACTTTGCCGATTTCCGGGCGGCGATGACGGCCGCGTCGAAGGGCGCTTCGCTCGGTAAGGTCGTCATCCGCATCGGTCAGGATTGAGGGCAGGAGGACAAGCATGGCAGCGGTCGAATTTTCCACGCCCGGGCCGGGCATCGGCGTGATCACTCTCAATCGGCCGGAGCGGATGAATGCGATCAACCGGGAGTGGATCGACGATTTTCACGCCATATGCGATGCGCTGGTCAATGATCGATCCGCCCATGCGGTGGTGTTGACGGGGGCGGGGAAGGGGTTTTGCAGCGGCTTCGACCTAAAGGCCCCGCATGAGTTTCCGGAAGAGCCTGGCGGCAGCGCCGCCGCGGCGAGTCCGGACTTTCAGGAAAGGCTGGCGAGCATTCCGGAAAAGATGCTGCGCGCGCCCCGTTTTTCGAACTGAGAGGCAGCTATGGGTGATTTCAGCTTTTCCCCGGAGAATCCCGAGCGCGCCGCGCGCGGCGATGCGATGGTGCAGGCCCTGCTCGGCATGGAGGCTCTGCCGCCCGTGACGCCCCTGCGCGCAGCGGGCCGCGATTTCGTCTTTTCGGAAGTGTGGAGCCGTCCGGGCCTCGACCGCCGTTCGCGATTATGGATAACCTTGGCCTGCGTCTGCGCCGCTCGTTCGCCGATCGCCATGCAGACCTATGTGCGCGCCGCCTTGCGTTCGGGCGACGTGACCATGCCGGAACTGCGCGAATTCGCGCTGCATTTCGCGGTCTTCCAAGGTTTTCCCAAGGGCGCGGAAGTCGACGCGATGCTGGACGGGCTGGAAGCCGAGGCGGCGGGCTGATGCCGATCCCCGCCCCCCTTCTGCCCAATCTGAAGGTGCCCGTCGTGGCCGCGCCGATGCTGATCGCGTCGAGCGCACGGCTTGTCATAGAGACTTGCCGGGCAGGCGCGATCGGCACCTTTCCCGCGCTCAACGCCCGGTCGGCTGACGAATATGAGGGCTGGCTCGAGGAGATTGAACAGGCACGCGGGCCGGACGATGCGGCCTTCGGCGTCAACCTGATCGTCGCGAAGATCAACACCCGCCTCGCCGACGACCTGGCCGTCACGGTGCGGCGCCGTGTCCCGCTCGTCATCACGTCATTCGGCGCGGACCGGGACGTCGTGAAAGCGGTGCATGACTATGGCGGGCTCGTCTTCCATGATGCGGCGAGCGCGCGTCATGTCGAGATCGCGGCGGAGGCGGGGGTCGACGGCATCATCCTGCTGACCGGCGGGGCGGGCGGCCATACCGGCTTCCTCAATCCATTCGCCTTTCTGGCTGATGCGCGCAAACGATATGACGGCGCGCTCCTGCTGGCGGGGGGGCTGTCGACCGGGCGCGATGTCGCCGCCGCGATTGTCGCGGGCGCGGATTTCGCGTATATGGGAACGCGCTTCCTCGCAACGGACGAGGCGAATGTCGATCAGGACCACCGTTCGATGATCGTGGAAGCAGGCGCATCGGACGTGACCGCGACTGCCGCCATGAGCGGAACGCCCGCCTCCTTCCTCAATGCGTCGCTGCGTCGTCACGGCCTTGATCCCAAGGCGCTCGATCTGCGGCATCCAAAGCTGGATGCCGCGCCGGACGGATCGCCTGTCAGGCCGTGGAAGGAAATCTGGTCGGCGGGGCAGGGCGTGGCGGGGATCGACGACATACTACCCGCCGGAAAACTCGTCGAGCGTTTGGCGCGGGACTATCGCGCCGCCATTTCAGGAGTGACATTGCTATGACCACCCTTTGGGAACGGGTGCTGAAGCTGGATGCCGTCCACAATTTTCGCGATTATGGCGGATGGCGTGCGGCGGACGGCGCCCGCGTCGCCACCGGCAGGCTGTTCCGCTCCGCCCATCATGCGCACGCGACCGAAGGCGATGTCGAAAGGATCGGCCGCCTCGGCATCCTGACCGTCACCGACCTGCGCCATCCCGAGGAGCAGCGGGAGGAACCGAGCGCCTGGATCGGCAAGCTCGCCTTCGGCGTGATCGAGGAGCCGGAGGAAGATCAGGGCGTCAAGGGTGAGGCGCCGCATATCGCCGCCTTCCGCAACAGCGATTTCAGTCCCCAGTCGATGCGGGCGTTCATGATCACGCACTATGGCGAAATGCCTTATGATCCGCGTCATGTCGCCATGTTCCGCCGCTATTTCGATGCGCTGGCGTCGCAGGATGGCGGCATCCTCATTCACTGTGCGGCGGGCAAGGACCGGACCGGCATCCTGGCGGCGCTGACCCATCATGTCCTGGGCGTCCATTCCGACGATGCGCTGGAAGATTATCTGCTGAGCAACGAGGCGGGCAACATCGCCAAGCGGCTGCCCCGTCTGCGCCGCAATATGGAGAGAAGATACAACCGGGTCATCGCCGAGGAGGCCATGCACGCGCTGCTGACCGTGGAGGAAGCCTATATCGCACGCTGCTGGGCGGCGCTGGGGGAGAAATCCGGCTCGGTCGACGCCTATCTGACCGACATGCTCGGCGTGGACGAAGGCAAGCGCCGGCTTATCCGCGAAAAGCTGCTGTCATGAATATGACGGAAACGACGATGGCGGATGGTATCGCCATCATCCGCCTGGACCGGCCCAAGGTTCTCAACGCCATCAACGAAGCGATGGTGGACGAGATCGAGGGTGCGCTGGATCGCTTCGAGGAAGACGCGGCTGTCCGCGCGCTGGTGATCATAGGCACCGGCCGTGCCTTCTGCGTCGGTTCCGACCTCAAGGAAGGCGGCGGCGATCCCGATGCGCGGATCGCGCGGATGCATCGTCTCATGCTGCGGCTTATCGCCTATCCGAAGGTCAGCGTAGCGGCGTTCAACGGGTTGGCATTGGGCGGCGGGTTGGAGATCGGAATGGCCTGCACCTTCCGCGTCGCCGCGCCGGACGCCCGCCTGGGATTGCCGGAAGTCACCCATGCGCTGATGCCCGCCTATGGCGGCACCCAGTTGCTCCCCCGGCTGGTGGGCGTCGGCCGCGCCTTGCACATGGCGTTGACCGGCGAAATGATCGATGCCGCGCGGGCGGAAGCGATTGGCCTGGTCAACGGCGTGGCGGAGGATGTGCAGGCGGCCGCCGTCGCGCTGGCGGATCGCTGCTCGCGCGGCGGCAGGGTCGCGCAGTCGGAAATCCGGCGCGCGATGCTTGGCGGTCTCGGCCTGCCGCTTTCAGAGGGTCTTGCGCTGGAGGCGGCGGGGGCGTCCCGCGTCGCGGCGAGCGA
>Ga0180221_1000129_pt1 | contig 110074 bp, 97 predicted proteins | sample eDN5th37CKraftMG_FD_151339 | JGI IMG/M metagenome (GOLD analysis project Ga0180221, IMG submission 151339) | Enriched Miracle-Growth compost microbial communities from Emeryville, California, USA - eDNA 5th pass 37_C Kraft MG (version 2) (version 2) ... | reverse complement strand
CGATAACGGCGGTGACAACGGCGGCGACAACGGTGGTGACAACGGCGGCGACAACGGTGGTGACAACGGCGGCGATAACGGTGGCGATAACGGTGGCGATAACGGCGGCGATAACGGCGGCGACAACGGGGGTGACACCCAGCGTGGGCCGCTGGAAACCACGCTTCGCAATACCGGCGGGGCTGTCGATAACGTGGTGGATCTTGGCGCCGGCGACATCCTGGGCGGGGTAGGCCAGCAGCTGGACGGTGTGGTTGAGCCCGTAGCAGGTACCGTTACCGGTCTGACGCAGACGATAGGCGCAACTACAGGCCTTGGAGGAACGATTGATGGCGTGCTGGTTCAGGTTGGCGGCACGGTGTCTGACCTGGGCCAGACTATCTCCGGCGTGGGCCTGCCGGGTGGCTTGGGCGAAGGCCTGGGTGGTCTGGTGAGCGGTCTCGGCGACACGGTCGCCAGCGTGGGCGGTCTGCTCAACGCACCTGCGGATGGCAGCAATCCGCTGACCAATATTCTGGGCAATGCAACCGGCGCTGTTGCTTCGGTTACAAGCGGATTGGGTGGGGAAAACGGCCTGCTCCAGCCTTTGACAGATATCCTGGGTGGTGTGGCCGGTGGTGGTGACGCAGCGCCCATACTCGAGCCCTCTTTGGCCAACGTCGGCACGGCTGTGGACAATATTGTGCCCCTTGGTTTGAGCGATCCGCTGGGCAGTGTGGGCCAGACACTGGACAGCATCGTGTCCCCCGTTGCGACCACTGTGACGGGCACGACGCAAACCCTTGGGGACACATTGGGTGTCGGCGCGCCAGTCAACACGCTGCTCACCAGTCTGGGTGACACGCTGAACAGCGCCGGTGCAAGCCTGCCGCTTGGCGCAGGCGGCCTGCTGTCGGGGCTGGGAGACACAGTGACGGGTGCGGGTGGGCTGTTGCACGCGGGTTCGGCAAATCCGCTGGGCGACACGCTGACTGCAGCCACTGGCGCCATTGTTTCGGTCACCGACGGATTGGGTCTGGCGGGGGAAGGCGGCGGTCTGCTGTCTCCTCTGGGTAGCGTGCTGGGAGGTGTCACAGGCGGTGGCGACGCCACCGGCGGCCTGCTGTCGCCTGTGACCGATTTGCTGGGCGGCGTAACGGGGGCGAAGGGCGGCTTGCTCGCACCGGTAGCCAATCTGGCAGGGGGCTTGACCGGCGGTGATGCCGGATCTGGCGCCGCAGGCCTGCTCTCGCCGGTGGCAGATCTTGTCAGTGGAATCGCCGGAGGAGGCGCGGGTAACGGTAATGGCGGTCTCCTTTCGCCAGTTACCGACGTTGTCGGCGGCCTGACGGGCGGCGATGCCGCAGGCGGCCTGCTGGCTCCAGTGGCTGGCCTGGTAAATGGCTTGACTGGCGGCGCCCCTGCTGATGGCGCTGGCGGCGGCAACTTGCTCGCGCCGGTGACCAACCTGGTTAGCGGCTTGACCGGCGCGGGTCAGTCGGGCAATTCGAACGCTGGTGGCAATTCGGGTTCGAGCGCGGCAGGCGGCTTGCTGGCTCCTGTGACTAGCCTGCTGGGGGGGAGTGGCGGTAGCGGTGGCCTGTTGGGTGGTTTGCTGGGAGGCCGCCGCTAAGAGGAACGGTCGCGCGCAATAATAAACGCGGCCTATAACGACCAGTAGCGCAATAGCGATGGCCGGCCGGGGAAGCCCTGGCCGGCCATTCACCTATGGCAAGCCTAGCCGCCGGACAACAGCACAAGCATGCCTGCGCCTGCGAGAAAAGGACCAAATGGGTAGGCGCCGGTTGGTCTCCAGGTGCGTTGATGCACCATGCCGAACAGTACGCCGCCCAGGCTGGCCAGGAAGAGCACGGTCACTAGATCATAGGAGCCACCGCAGGCGCCGATGGCAGCCGCCAGCTTGAAATCTCCGCGACCCATGCCTTCAACCTTGCGGATGATCTTGAACAGCCAGGTCAGCAGCCACAGAAAGCCATAGCCCAGCAATGCACCCTGTATCGCTGCTGGCAGCGAGATGCCGGAAACCTGCCAGGCAGCGGCGCTCAGCCCCAGAACGAGCAGTGGATAGTTCAGCGCATCGGGCAGCAGCCCGGTTCGCCAGTCGATCTGAGCCAGGCAGCACATCAGTGTGCAGGCGATCGCCAGAAACAGGAAATGCATGCCCCAGCCATGCTGCAGGCAGGCCCAGAACCCTGCGGCGCAAAGAATGAGCGCACCCGTGAGCACATACGCCCGCGCGCTGTGGGAGGATATCGTGCCGTGACCGGACAGGGCGCCAACCTTGCCGGTGGTCGCTGTCCGTTGCGTGGCAGACAGCAGGGCTCGCAGCAGCGTGGACGCATTGGGCTCAGAGCCCGCTGCCAGCGCATGGTCATAGGCGACGGCGAACCGGCCGCTCAGGATACCCAGCACCAAGCCGCACAGGGCCGCAGGCAGAATCTGCAGAATGCTCAATTGTCCTGCGCCCGCCACTCGCCGCTTTTGCCGCCGGACTTATAGCGCAGTTTTACCTGCTCGACCACAATGCCTTTGTCGGCTGCCTTGCACATGTCATAGATCGTAAGCGCCGCAACGCTGCAGGCCATCATGGCTTCCATTTCAACGCCCGTGCGGTAGTCGCTGCGGCAGGTGGCCAGGATCTCGACGCTGTGTGTCGCGGGATCGGTGGTGAAATCAATGCCCACAAAGCTGAGGGGCAGTGTGTGGCACAGGGGTATGAGATCGGCACAACGCTTCGCAGCCAGAATGCCGGCGATACGGGCTGTGTTCAGGACCTCGCCTTTGGCGTTGCGGCTGGCCGAAAGCAGCTCGAATGCCGCTGCTCCCATGCGCACACGGCCTTGGGCAATGGCAGTGCGCTGCGTCACGGTCTTGTCGCCCACATCGACCATGCTGGCCTTGCCAGTGTCGTCAAGGTGAGTCAGGCGGGGCGCGTCTTCAGAAGAAGGGGCTGGAGATGTGTCGGTACTGGGCTGGGTCATGTCGGATACGTAACGGAAGATGCGAAGCGGAAACGAAGGTGTCGAATTGCAGTGTTATTGTGACCTGTCTAATGTGGCCTATCATATACGCAATCATGCGTAGGGCCGCGCCCGCGGGGCATCAATGGCGTCCCGTGCGTCAGGCGTGCGCGGCAAGGCTCTTCGAGCCATCGTATGATTACAGATTCCAATCACTGCTTCCGGAGCAAACAACATGGCACTCAATATCGGCGATCGCATCCCTGACGGCACGCTGGGCGAATACATCGAAACAGCGACTGATACCTGCGCGGTAGGGCCCAACAGCTTTCAGGTTGCCGACCTGGCCAGGGGAAAGACAGTCGCTCTGTTTGCGGTGCCTGGCGCCTTTACGCCGACCTGCTCGCAAAAGCACCTGCCTGGTTATATCGAGCTTGCAGATGCGCTCAAGGCCAAGGGTGTCGATGAAATCTGGTGCCTGTCGGTCAATGACGCTTTCGTCATGGGCGCCTGGGGCCGCGAGCAAGGGGCAGAGGGCAAGGTGCGCATGCTGGCAGACGGCAGCGCCGCCTGGACCAAGGCACTTGGTCTCGAGCTGGACCTGACCGCTCGCGGCATGGGCGTACGCTCGCAGCGCTATTCGGCGTTGCTGCAGGATGGTGTTGTCAAGCAGCTCAATGTCGAGCAGGCTGGTAAGTTCGAGGTCAGCGACGCGCAGACCATGCTGGGCCAATTGGGCTGATTCCGGGGCCGGCCTGATCGGGGTCGGCCCCCTCTCCATACCAGGCAGATGCCTCGCCCGCTTGCTGGCTCTTCGATGGCATTTTCGCGGCTGTCTGCCGCAGCCGCTTCCTGTTTACCCTGTCAGTTTGCATTGACTTCCCCTCGGACTGTTGCCCCGGTGCCCTCATGGTGCAAATGATCGCCTCGTTTTTTTCCCTGTATCTGGCGACGGTTCTGTTGCTGATCGGTTCAGGGCTGTTCAACACCTATATGGGCTTGCGCCTGACGGCGCTGCATGTCTCGGAGCTTTGGGTCGGCGGGCTGATCGCCGTGTATTACCTGGGCCTGGTTTTCGGTGCCCGGATTGGGCACAAGATCATCATGCAGGTGGGGCATATCCGCGCCTATGCGGCAACGGCAGCAGTGGTGACCATCACCATTCTTGTGCTGGCGCTGCTGGATAACCTGTGGTTCTGGCTGGGGTTCCGCTTTCTGGCAGGCATTGCCATGGTCACGCAGTTTGTGGTGATCGAGAGCTGGTTGAATGAGCAGACAGAAAATTCCCAGCGTGGCCGCGTTTTTGGTTTCTATATGGTCTGTTCGAGCTGCGGCACCGTGCTCGGGCAGCTTTCGCTCACCCTTTTCCCGCGCCTGAACTATGAGCCGCTCATCTTTGCGGCCATGTGTTCCGCCCTTTGCCTGATTCCGGTTGCGCTGACGCGGCGACTGCACCCCGCGTTGCAGGTGCCCGCCCCCATCCATGCGCGCTATTACATTGCGCGGGTGCCGCTGTCGCTGCTGGTGCTGTTTGTCGCCGGCATGCTGACGGGAGCATTCTACGGCCTGGCGCCGGTGTATGCCCTGAAACAGGGGCTGGACAACAGCCAGGTGGCTGTCTTCCTGGCCGCGAGTGTAGCAGCGGGGCTTTTGGCGCAATGGCCTCTGGGCTGGCTGGCTGATCGGGTCAACCGGGCCGGCATGATACGTATCAGCGCCCTGGTGCTGACGCTTTGCGTGGTGCCGCTCTGGGGCTGGTGGACATTCCCATATTGGGCGCTGGTGGCCTTTGCCTGCGTACTTGGGGCGCTGCAGTTCACGCTTTACCCGCTCGGCGCGGCTTTCGCCAACGACAACGTGGACCCGGAACGCAGAGTCGGCCTGAGCGCGATTCTGTACATGATTTACGGCTTGGGCGCGTGTGCCGGCCCGCTGGTGGCCGGCATCCTGATGCGTGAACTGGGCACCTCGATGTATTTCGTGTTCCTGTCTGCCTGCGCGGCGGTGCTGGTTGGGTTTGTGCGGCCTCAGCGTGTCACGGGCGCCAATCTCAGCGAGGACGCGCCGACCCAGTTCGTGCCTATGTCTGACAGCCTCCAGAGTTCGAACGTCGTGGCGAATCTGGACCCGCGTGTGGACGTGGCCTCCGATGTGTCTTTCGTGACGCCGGAAGAGGAGGGTGGCTCGCCCCTGAGTTCTGCAAGAAAACCATCGCCGGAGATGGCGGCGTCCATGCCGACCGAAGGAGAGCTGCAGGCGCCCGTAGCGGAAGGTGCCGACCCTGGCACGACAGCCGCTTCATCCCAGGATGCTGCTGCGGAGCAGCCCGCCCCGGCAACTGGCCCGCAAGCCGATGCCCATGGGGCGGGCGAGAATAAACATCCGCCCTCAGCGGGGCATCAGGATAATGATGGCGCTGATGGCAAGCACGATGCCAAGGACGTTGACCAGCGATAGCTTTTCGCGGAAGAAGCCGGCACCCACGAGTGTGCCAAGCGATATCACGCCGATATTCATGGCAGAAAAAACCAGCGTGGGGTTTTGCGGGAACGTCTGGTGCGCCCGGATATAGAAATAAATATTGCCAAAGTTCAGCAGGCCCAGCAGCAGCCCTGCAAGGATGTTGCGCTGGCGCCAGGCCGTGCGCCGGGCAATCAGGTAGAGCACCATAAGGATGCCCGCCAGGACGAAGGCTGTCAGCAGGCTGCTTGAGAAGGCGGCGCCGGCCTTGGCGAGCTGCTTGAACAGAATGTCTATGGTGCCGTAGCCGATCCAGACTGCCAGCAGCAGCCCCGTACTGGTCAACGCGTCGCCCGAGCCGCCGCTGCCTTCTCGCCGTCGCAGCAGCAGGCAGACCAGTGCGATCAACGCTACGGCGATGCCTGTCAGCTTGGTGGCGGTGGCCGTTTCACCGAAGATGACGAATGATGCCATCAGCGGAATGAACAGGGACAGACGCTGCGCCGCATCACTGAGCACAATGCCTGCGTGCCGCACCGCCCCCGCCATGGCAAGGAATATCGTCGGCAGCAGAATGCCGAGCGCCGCCAGTATCCACCATGGGGTTGCGGGAACCAGCAGCGAGGCCGGCTGTGGCTGCAGTATCACCAGGCACAACAGCGCCGCGACCCCATAATTGACGGCAATGGCCTGGTCTATGGCAATGTCGCGCCGTCGCGCGACCTTGAGCAGCACCGACACGGCCACGCTGCATGCGATGCTGAGAAGCAGGATGATCATGGCGTCAGTGGGCAGCGTGAGCGGTTGCGTATTCCAAGTCGTTGGCTATAGGGGCTTCGGCATCCAGGGGCATTTTTGCCGAGGACATGCCTGCGGGCACGATATCCAGCCGTTCGAACAGCGCCTGGTCGCGCAGCACCTGCGGGTTGGCGGTCGTAAGCAGCTGGTCGCCATAAAAGATGGAGTTTGCCCCGGCCATGAAGCATAGCGCCTGCAGCGAATCGTCCATCTGCTCGCGCCCGGCCGACAGCCTGACCACCGTGCGCGGCATGGTGATCCGGGCAACGGCGATGGTACGCACGAACTCGAACGGATCAATGTCAGCCTCGCCCGCCAGCGGTGTGCCGGGCACCTTGACCAGGTTATTGATGGGAACGGATTCAGGGTAGGGGGCCATATTGGCCAGTTCGGCAATAAGGCCTGCGCGGTCGCGGCGGGATTCCCCCATGCCGACGATGCCGCCGCAGCATACATTGATGCCTGCGTTGCGGACGCGGGCGAGCGTGTCGAGGCGATCCTGATAGCGGCGTGTGGTGATGATGCTGCCGTAGAACTCTGGCGAGGTATCGAGGTTGTGGTTGTAGTAATCGAGCCCTGCGTCGCGCAACTGTTCGGCCTGGCCATCCTTGAGCATGCCCAGCGTCACACAGGTTTCCAGCCCCAGGGCTTTTACCTCCGCCACGAGCTCGGCCACCGCGTCGATCTGCCGCGCAGTGGGGGAGCGCCAGGCTGCGCCCATGCAAAAGCGCTGCGCTCCACTGGCCTTGGCCTTGCGCGCGGCCTCCAGCACCTCTTGGACCGGAAGCAGCTTTTCCGTGGGGGTATCCGTATCATACCGGGACGATTGCGGGCAGTATGCACAGTCTTCCGGGCAGGCGCCGGTCTTGATCGAGAGCAGGCTGGAAAGCTGCACTTCATTGGGTGCATGGTGCTTGCGGTGCTCTGTTTGGGCACGAAAGACCAGGTCCATGAATGGCAGCGCATAAAGCGCCAGGATCTCGTCCACTGACCAGTTGCGCTGCCCGAGCTGGGCCGCGCGCCGCGAAATGCTGATAGCTTCCATGCTTTCTCCGCTTGTTATGTAACCCGGTGGCGGTATGGTAGAAGCCGGCGGAAGGTTGGGCAAGCCGCAAAATACGCTAACGTCGTCTAAATTGATTCTATGTTTAGATAAGATTCGCATTTTTGCTTCATAAATACAGCCAGATGCACCTAACGCATAGCTATTTGCATGGACGGGCAATTGGTATCCAGATGTATCATTGGATCAAGATGTCAGCTGCGGGCATGGCCATCAATGCCTGCATGAGACGGGCGCGCCCATATCAGTTCCGGCATGCCGCCGGCCCGCACATAGACAAAGGCCAACTGCCCATAGGCTCGTGCCACAGCTTCCGCCTGCGTGAGGGAGATGCCGAATACTACTGCCGTGGGTTCCGTCCAATCGTTTGTGGACGGATCATCTTCAGCAGCCATGTTCCGGCCGGCCAGTATGGCTGCGCCGGTGGCGCATAGCTGCGCCTCGAGCGCGGCCTGGGCGGCTACATTTGCCTGCTTGCCGGAAGGCTTTCCGCCAGGGTTCCAGGCTGTGAGTATCGCCGCGCAGCTGGCATGATGATCATGCATCAGCCTGTTCATTGCCGTGCTGCGGCGGCCCACACGCAGCTGAATTTCCCCATCAGGCGCCTGGACGATGTAGCGGGCGCTTTGGAATGCCTGCAAAATTGACGCGTTCATTCCTGCGATAATACGGCAATGTGGTCGCACGCCTTTTTCAGCTTATATCCTTCCTTGCCTATCTTCATCGGGCTGTCCGCCGCGACCATTCTGGCGGGGTTGATGCGGGGGTTTTCCGGCTTCGGCTCCAGCCTGGCGCTTGCGCCCGTATACAGCCTGCTGCTGCAGCCGGTGGATGTCCTGGGCACTATCATTCTGCTCAATCTGCTGACGGCCATCCAGATGGTTCCGTCATCCGCGCCTCATGTGAACTGGCAGCGCCTGTGGGCCCTGGTCATCCCCTGTCTTGCAGGTATCCCGCTCGGGTTGACGCTGGTGCACAGCATTGATGCGTCCATGCTGCGCCGGATCATTGCCGTTGTCGTGGCGGTGGTGTCGCTGGTATTGCTGTCGGGCTGGCATTATCGCGGACGCAGAGGCCGAGCCCAGGATGTGGTGGCCGGGGTGTCCAGCGGCGTGCTTACTTCCATTGCCGGCATAGGCGGCCCTCCCGTAATACTCTACCTGCTGTCAGACAGGCAGATTGGCGCTTCGGCGCTACGGGCGCTGTTTATCTTCTTTTTCGCGTTCGGGCAGCTCGCGACCCTGCTCGGCATGTGGATCAGTGACGCGCTTGCGGTGCGGCAACTATGGTATGCGCTTACCATGTTGCCGCTGTTCGTGATCGGCACCAGCATCGGTACGGTTGGGCATCACCGCCTGGCCAAAGGGCACGAGGCCACCATTCGCAGGGTATCGCTGCTTCTGTTGCTGGCGATCGGCATTGCTGCAGTCTTGATGTAAAAGCCTGCGCGCCAGGCTCAAAGCCCGAACGCCTCGCCTTTTTCCACCAGGCGCTGCGCCTGCTTGACGACGGGCGCGTCCACCATGCGTCCTTCGAATGTGCAGGCGGAGCGGCCCTTGGCTTCCTCTTCCCGGAAGGCTGCAATCAGCGCGCGTGCGCGGGTGACTGCCTCGGCCGACGGAGAAAAGGCGGCATTGGCAATGGCCACCTGGGTGGGGTGGATGCAGAATGCACCCTCGAAGCCCAGCCGGGCGGCGCGCTCCACGGTTTCCCTGAACGCATCCTTGTCGGCAAAGTCGGCCACCGAGCCCACGAAGCCGATGGGAGCGATGCCAGCGCGGCGGCAGGCTGCCACGGCCATGACGTTGGGTACATACAGGCTGTCGGCGCATACAGCCATCTGCATGGAAACCGCGAGGTCTTCCGCTCCGACGATCAGGCCGCAAACTCGGGGATGGGCTGCGGCGATGGCGTTCATCTCATGCAGGCCCTCCGCGTCTTCGACCATGACGATCAAGCGCGTGGATCCCGGCGTGACGCCTTTCTCGATCTCGACTTCGTCGATGATCTCAGCCACGGACTGTACGAAGGCCGCATTGGGCACCTTGGGCAGCGTCAGCGCCTTGACGTGTGGGCCAACGCTTGCTTCGATGTCGCGCAGCAGCAGGCGCCAGGGGCGGTTCACCCGAACAATCACATCCTTGCCCTGTTCGGCGCAAAGCCCGGAAACCTCGTCCACACGCGCGCGCGCCTGTTCTTTCTGGTCGAGAGCGACGCTGTCTTCGAGATCGAGCTGGATGGCGTCTGCCGGCTGGCGCAGCGCGCTCTGTATGAAGCGGTCGTTGGTGGCGGGAACGAAAAGCATCGAGCGCCAGGCAAATACGTGAGACATGCTAGCTGTCCTAGATCAAGAGTGATGTATGCACCGAAGGCGGCAAGGAGCAGCGACAGCACGTTATCCGTAAGCGGGCGCGACACGTCGATAGCCTTGACATCCTTTTGAGAGCCTGGCCTGGATCATACTCGACGAACAGCAACCGCGCTGCTGATGCGGCTGCCAAGGCCGTGCGAATGCTGTGCTGGCATCGCACTAGGGGCCCGGGGCGAGGGGGAGCAGGATCCTGGTGTTCCGGCGGGAAGCATCGCGCTATCTGTCCACCACGTGGCCTGATGACGGGGCCGCTCTTCATACTGCGTGCGAACTTGTTTAAAGTTGGGGCACTCGTAAATGGAGAGCGGAACATGAAATGCGCATTGGTGACAGGGGGCAGTTCAGGCATAGGCCGGGCAGTGGTGCAACGCTTGCTGGAGGACGGATTTTCAGTGCTGAACCTGGATATCAAGGCGCCCTCGGAGGTAGCGCCGAAAGAACGCTTCATACAGGTAGACCTGATGGACAGCGCGGCCATTGAAGCCGCCATGCAGATTGTCGTACGCGAACACAATGTGCTGTACCTTGTGAACAATGCGGGCATGATTCGCCCCGCCTTGCTTGAAGACACCGGCCTGGAGGACTTTCGCGCCGTCTGTCGCCTGAATGAAGAAGCGCCCATGCTGTTGCTGCAGCACCTGCTGCCGGGCATGAAAAAGGCCGGCTTCGGGCGCGTGGTGAATATTTCCTCGCGGGCCGCGCTGGGCAAGGAAGTGCGTACTGCCTACGCGGCATCCAAGGCGGCGCTGCTGGGCATGACCCGTACCTGGGCGCTGGAGCTCGCCCGTTACGGCATCACCGTCAATGCCATTGGTCCGGGACCTATTGCCACCGAGCTTTTCCAGAAAGGCAACCCGCCGGAATCCCCGCGAACCAAAAGAATCATCGAGACAATTCCAGTGCAGCGCCTGGGCAAACCGGAAGATGTGGCGCATGCTGCCGCATTTTTTCTGGACGAGCGTTCCGGCTTTACTACCGGGCAAACGGTTTATGTCTGCGGCGGCATGACAGTGGGCCTGAGCGCTGCCTGAAACCATCGGCCGTCGCTATTTCAGGGCGATGGCTGGGACTGTTTTCAGGGCGATGGCAGGGACTATTTCAAGGCGATGGCTGGGACTATTTCAGGCCGATGCGGCCAGGCGGCGTATAATCCGCCGGACAGAATAGGGGAGAGCCGTCAAGATCATGGAAATGATGCGCCGCGCACGTTTCGGTGTGAGCTGGATCGCGCTGATCGCGTTCCTGTTCGCCACGTTCGCGCCTACGGTCTCGGCAGCCTTCCCGCACAAGAGTTCGACCCTGGCCGTCTGGGGCCAGCTATGCACGATAGACGGCCCGCAGGCTGTGCAGCTCGATACGGGCGACAGCGATGAGAATCAATCTGCAGCCCATCATGGTTCTACGTCCCAGGCAGGGCATTGCCTGCTCTGTTTCTACCCTGCGACGCTGCCTCCTTCCGAACTGCCCGCGGTAACGGGCTTTACCCGTGCCGTGGTTCTGCTGCCCCGGCTTTTCCTGCGCACCCCGCGCCCGCTCTTTGTCTGGGCGGCTTCACAACCACGCGGCCCTCCCTTCCAGGCCTGATCCCTTCGCTTTCTTCATGCCTGCGCACGTCGTTTGACGCTATGCGCGGGCGTGGTTTTCCGAATCCCCGGGGTGCCCGTTTCGCGTGCGAGGCCGTCCTGGCTGCACGGGAGTCTTGCCAGTGCTTATGCCCTGAGTGCAGGGCGTCTGGCGGCGCCATGGCATCCCGATACCGAAGAGTGCATCATGTTTGGCAAAATCAATTCAAGCGGGCAGCGCTCATGCGCAGCCCTGCTTTCCTCACTACGTCTGTTGCCGTTCGCCATTTGCCCGCTGTCGGCCCTGGCCCAGACTCCTGCTTCCACCTTGCCTGCCATTGTCGTTACAGGCGGGGGCGATACAACCCTGACCGAGCCGGCTTCAACTGGTTCGAATCTTGGCCTGACGCCTATGCAGACCCCGGCCAGTGTCGAGGTCATCACCCGCGACCAACTGGAAGAACGCGGCGACAACAGCGTCGCGGACGCCATCAGCCGCGCGGGGGGCATCAGCGCCATCGGCCATCCAGGCAATGGCGGCAGCTCGCTGTCGGCACGCGGTTTCACCGGCAGCACCTCTGTCATGCATCTGTACGACGGCACCCGTCTCTACGGAGGCGTCGAACCCACCTTCCCGTTTGATACCTGGTCGATCGAGCGCATCGAAGTATTGCGCGGCCCCGCATCTGTCATATACGGGGACGGCGCGATTGGCGGCGTGGTCAATGTGATCCCGAAGAAACCCAGCCAGGGCCCGGTGCGCAACGAGCTGCAGACGACAGTGGGGTCGGATGATACCTATCGGCTTGGGCTGGGCAGCGGCGGCTCGCTGACCGACCGTCTTTCTTATCGTGTGGATTTGAGCGCTGAGCGCGCGGGCGGATGGGTCGAACGCGGCGACTCGCGCAGCGCTGCATTTTCGGGCGCGCTGCAGTGGGAAGCGACCGATGACCTGAGCATAAAACTCAGCCATGCCTATGGCTACCAGAAGCCCATGCGCTATTTCGGCACGCCCCTGATCAACGGCGAACAGGTAAGCGACCTGCGCCACAAGAATTACAACGTGAGCGACAGCGTTATCCGGTATCGGGACAACTGGACGGAGCTTGCGGCGTCGTGGACGCCGAACGAGACGACCACTGTGCATGCCAAGCTCTATCACATGGACAGCAAGCGTGACTGGAAGAATGCCGAGCGCTATGTATACAACAGCGCCACGGGCCTCATCGACCGCTCAGACAACACCGAGATCCATCACGACCAGAAGCAGACTGGATTTACCGCCGATGTGGCTTTCCAAGGCATGGTGGCGAGCCTGCCCAACCGACTGTCCGTCGGTTTCGATGTCAACAGGAGCCGCTTCCGGCACAGCAACAACACCTATGCCGGGTCATCGGGGCCGGTGGATCCCTATGACCCGGCGCCAGGGTATTTCCACAGCGACATCCCCACCGTTCCTCGCTACCGGAATGAAGCCCGCCAGTATTCCCTGTTCGTGGAAGACCGGCTTGAACTTGCGCCTCGCTGGTCCGTGCTGGCAGGCCTGCGCTATGACCATGTCGATGTATCGCGCGAGGATCTGATTACCGGCGCCTCAGCCTTTGATCGCACCTATGCCGACCTGGGCTGGCGCGTGGGAACCGTTTATGACCTGACTCCCGATCTGGCGCTGTACGCGCAATATTCGGAAGCGTCCGATCCGGTCAGCGGCCTGTTGATGCTGAGCCCGTCCAACAGCGGCTTTGAGATGTCGCGTGGCCGGCAGGTCGAAGTCGGCCTGAAGCAGACCTTCCTGCAGGGCAAGGGGGAATGGACGCTGGCTGCCTACCACATCAGGAAAAGCGATCTGCTGACGCGTGATCCGGCCAACCCGGATCTGCGCCAGCAGGTCGGGGAGCAGTCTTCGCGGGGCATCGAGGGGTCTGTGGCGGTGGACCTGCCCAAGGGGTGGCGAGTAGAGGCCAATGCCACCCTTTTGCGCGCCCGCTTCGACGATTTCTCGGAATCGGCCGGCAGCCCGGCTGTGGCCGTGTCGCGCAAGGGCAATGTGCCGCCCAATGTGCCGCAGCGCCTTGCCAATGTATGGGTGAGCTGGAACTTCCAGCCCGGGTGGACGGCCATGGGTGGACTGCGCTACGTGGGCAAGCGTTATGCCGACAATGCCAATACGCTGGAGCTGCCGTCGTACGCCACCACAGACCTGGCCCTGCGCTGGGATGCGGGCAAGAATACGAGCATCACCGCGCGCGCCTACAACATTTTTGACCGGGAATATTTCACGACTGCGTACTACACCGCCACACAGTGGCTGTATGGTCCGGGAAGGCGTTATGAGCTGACCCTGAATCACCGCTTCTGAGGCGCGCATCATGAGCATTGCTTCCGAAGCCAGGCGCCTGACCTATCTCGTTCATCGCTGGACCGGCGTGGCCGGATGCCTGCTCATGCTGCTGTGGTTTGTGAGTGGCATCGTCATGCTTTTTGTCGGCTATCCCAAGCTCACGCCATCGGAGCGCATGCAGGCTCTTCCTGCGTTGTCGCAGGCTCATTGCTGCGTTCCGCTTTCCTCGGCACTGTCACATAGCGCCGATCCCTCCCGGCTGCGCTCGGCGACACTCACCACCATAGACGGGCAGCCCCGCTATGTCTTGCAGGAAGGCGACGGCTCATACAAGGTTGTAATGGCCGGCAGCGGCCAGCTTGCCCCCGCTGTGGATGAACACGTCGTCGCCAGGCAGGCCAGCACCTTCCTGCCTGGCGCTCCGGTCCTTGCTGAGCGAATGGTGACAGAAGATCGCTGGACCCATTCGCGCGGCCTGGACGCTCATCGCCCGCTGCACGCGGTGAGGATGGGCGGGCTGTCTCCCGCGACACTTTATGTTTCGTCGACGACGGGGCAGGTCGTCATGGATGCCCCCTTGGTGGAACAGCGCTGGAATTATGTGGGCGCCTGGCTGCACTGGCTGTATATGTTCAGGGACAGGCCGGTTGATCCAGGCTGGTCATGGCTGATCATTGTCCTGTCGCTTGCCGGCACGATCACTGCCGTTACAGGCGTATGTGTCGGTATATGGAGATGGCGGTTCCAGGGACGCTACAAATCAGGCTCGCATTCGCCCTATCGGGCGGCGTGGATGCGCTGGCATCATATTGCCGGGCTGCTGTTTGCCGGGTTTGTGTGTACCTGGATTTTCAGCGGCCTGATGTCCATGAACCCCGTGGGCATCTTCGACCCGCGCAGCGCGCGGCCAGACCAGGCTGCATACCGTGGCGGCGCGCCGGGCACGGCGATGCTGCCGGAAGGGCCGGTCGCGGCCATTGGGCTGTTGCGTGCGTCGGGATTCGCACCCGTTGAACTGTCCTGGCGCATGCTGGGCGGGCGGCCCTATATGCTTGCCTTCGATGCCCGGGGAGACAGCCGCCTGGTCATCCCGAACAAGGGGGAGCTGTCGGTACGCCTTGCGTGGTCTGCCGATGAGGCGGACCATGCTGCTGCCAAACTGTTTCACGCTCCTGTGAAGTCCAGGGCCGTGCTCGACCGCGAGGATATCTATTACTACGGGCGGCATGCCGCAGCCATGAATGGCGGAGCGGATCGGCGCCTTCCGGCGCTGCGCCTGGATTTCGACGACCCCGACAGAACCCGCGTCTACATCAACCTGCGCACGGGCGATGTGGCGCTCACCCTGAGCCGGCCGGCCAGGGTGGGGCGCTGGCTGTTTTACTTCCTGCACAGCTGGGATACGCCCTGGCTACTGGGCCTGGGTGCCGGGCGTGACGTCTTGCTGATATTGCTGAGCCTGGGCGGCATAGCCGTGTCGCTGACCGGCATCGTGATCGGCGTCAAACGCCTGCGAATCTGGTTACGACACATGTATAATTGCTAATGATTCTTGTTTTGTTTTATGGCGCCGGCTTGCCCGGCGTCTGTTGTTGATTCCGGGGGGATGCACGTTCCGCGCCTGGAGACCTAAGGAGGCGCGACAGTGCGCAGAATGACAGGGCGTGGCGCCGCACCAGCCGCTATCCTTGCCAACGGGCGCGCGCGTCCGGGGGCAGGCCATTTTTCCGCCGGAGCCCGCCTGTGAATACCAGGAGCAGGCGCGGCTTGCTGCTTGTCACGTGCCTTGTTGCGGCGGGGCTGGCCTTCATCATGTGGCACGCATATGCGGGGCATACCGTCTATGACACAGCGGCGGCTTCCCGTGGCGACATACAGGTTACCGTCAATGCCATTGGTACCCTGCAGCCGCGCCGCTATGTCGATGTCGGCGCCCAGGTATCAGGGCAGGTAACCCGCCTGCATGTACAGCCTGGCGACAATGTGAAGCAGGGCCAGCTCCTGGTTGAAATCGACCCTAGCGTTCAGCAGGCGGTGGTCGATGCAGGGCGGGCGGCCATTGCGGGCCTGCGCGCCCAGCTGGCCGAGCAGCAGGCCCAGCATCGTCTTGCCGGGCAGCGGCACGCGCGCCAACGACGCATGGCGGCCGATGGCGCCACCCGCGACGAGGATGTGCAGACAGCTCATGCCGAGCTGGCCGCCGCGAAGGCCAGGGTTGAATACCTGCGAGCACAGATCGCGCAGATGCAGGCCAGCCAGCGCGCCGAAGAGGCCCGCCTCGGATACACCCAGATCTACGCGCCCATGGCAGGCACCGTCGTTACGGTCGATGCCCGTGAAGGGCAGACGCTGAATGCCACCTATCAGACGCCGAATATTCTGCGCATCGCCGATCTGTCAGGAATGACGGTCTGGACGGAGGTTTCCGAGGCCGATATTCACAGCATCAAGACGGGCATGCCTGTGTCGTTCTCTACGCTTGGGTTGTCGCAGGGTGAGCCCAGACGCTGGGAAAGCACTGTGCGGCAGGTGTTGCCGGCGCCTGTGGCGCCAACGCCTGCAGAGGCGGGCGCGGCACAGCCGGCAAGCGGCACGCGCGCCGTGACGTATACCGTGCTGTTCGACGTGGACAATGCCGACGGTGCGCTCATGCCGCAGATGACGGCCCAGGTGGCGTTCCTGGCTGCGCAGGCGCATGACACGCTGCTGGCCCCCCTGGCCGCGCTGTCGCTGGACGGAGGCCGATCGGTATTGCGCGTGCTGGAGCGCGACGGCAGCGTGACCGAACGGATGGTGCGCCTGGGAGTCCGCAGCCGCCATCAGGCGCAAATACTGGAAGGGCTGGAAGAGGGCGAACAACTGGTGATCGCCGAGCATCCAGGCCAGTCGGGCTTTCGGTGGCTGCAGTGGTAGGGCTGGCCGGCAGCCTGCAGTCGCCAGGGCAGGCAATGATTACGCTTCGCGGCATACGCAAGCAATATGGCGGGCGTGGCGATGTGCCTGCGGTTGAGGTGCTGCATGGCATAGACCTGGACATATGCGCGGGCGAATTCGTCGCCATTGTGGGTGCTTCGGGCTCCGGAAAATCGACACTGATGCACATTCTCGGCTGCCTGGATCAGCCGTCTTCCGGCCGATATTTCTTCAATGGGCAGGATGTCTCGGAACTCGATGCCGATGCGCTTGCCTGGCTGCGGCGCGAGGCGTTCGGGTTTGTGTTCCAGGGCTATCATCTCATTGCCACTGAGTCCGCCCGTGAAAACGTGGAGGTGCCGGCAATCTACGCGGGCCTGGCGCCTGCGGCGCGCGCTGAGCGCGCGGCGGCATTGCTCGCGCGACTGGGGCTGGAAGACAAGCAGCATCATCGCCCGCACCAGCTGTCAGGCGGCCAGCAGCAGCGCGTATCAATTGCACGGGCGCTGATGAACGGCGGGCGCATCATTCTTGCCGATGAGCCGACCGGCGCACTGGACAGCCACAGCGGCGCCGAGGTCATGGCGCTGTTCCGCGAGCTGGCGGCGGCGGGGCATACTGTCATCATCATCACGCACGACAGGCAGGTCGCCGGACAGGCGGGCCGGGTGGTGGAGATCCGCGACGGCCATATCGTCGGCGATACGGGACCATCTTCGGCTGCCCATGCCCCCAGTGGGATCGATGCCGCTTCAAGACGCAGCCGGGACGCCACAATCGAAGACCTGCGGGAAGCCGTCAGAACCGCCTGGCGCGGCATGCGGATCAATCGCTCGCGCACTTTCCTGACGCTGCTGGGCATCATTATTGGTGTGGCTTCCGTCATTGTCATGCTTGCCATTGGCGAGGGCGCCCGCCAGAAGGTCGTGGCGCAGATGGGCACGCTTGGCGCCACGACCATGTATCTGGGCAGCCGCATGCCGCCGGCTGGCGGCCCGGCGGGAGTGATTACGGATGAAGACTTGCAGGCGATAGAATCGCTGCCCGAAATCCGCCGCGCCATGCCTGTCATCGGCGACCCCATCATGGTGCGCTATGGCAGCACCGCACGGAATATCTATGTATACGCATCGGCGGCGGACATGCCGTCGATTCATCATTGGGATATTGCCGAAGGCCGCTATTACTCGGGATCAGAAGACCGCGCGCTCGCGCCTGTCGTCGTGCTCGGGCATGATGTCAGGCGTCAATTCTTCGGCGATGCGTCCAGTGTGCTGGGCGAGCAGTTGATCATAGGCAATGCACCCTTCGAGGTGATAGGCGTGATGAGCGAGCGGGGCGCCGAATCGGGCGCGCAGGACTACGACGAAATGGTGTTCATCCCTTATCTGGCGGGCCGCGCACGTGTCTACAAGGCGCAGACCCAGCCCGACTACGTCGTCATGCAGGCGGCCTCGGTGTCTCAGGCGCTGCAGGCCGAGGCTTCGGTCAAGCAATTGCTGCTCAATCGCCATCAGGGCCGTGAAGACTTCGGCATCGGCAATGCCGCCGCGCAGATACAGGCCGAGGTCGAAACCCGTCGCAGCATGACCATGATGCTGGGCCTGATTGCCGCCGTGTCCCTGCTCGTGGGCGGCATAGGTGTCATGAACGTCATGCTGATGACCATCAAGGAGCGTACGCGCGAGATCGGCATCCGTGTCGCCACCGGCGCGCGGCAGCGTGACATCCTGCGCCAGTTCCTGACCGAGGCGGTTCTGCTTACCGTCTCGGGCGGGCTGCTGGGCATCGTGTCAGGCCTGCTGATTGGCGCGGTGCTCATTGCCCTGTCCATGCCCATGGTGTTTTCCGTGACGGCCATGGCTGGCGCTTTCGCGTGCGCAGTTGCCACGGGTGTGCTGTTTGGCTACATGCCTGCCCGTACCGCCGCCCGGCTGGATCCGGTCGTAGCCTTGGCGGGGGAATGAGCATGTTGCGCATGGCTCTATATTGCTGCACCGCCGCGCTTCTGCTTTCAGGCTGCGCCGCGCCGACACATCAGGACAATGGGACAAGGCCTGCGCTACCCGACCACTATAGGGGCGCCGTGCCAGCGCAAGCACAGGACGCGGTCAGCCAGACATGGTGGCGCGGCTTCGGCAGCGAAACACTGAATACGCTCATCGAGGCGGCGCAGATGCAAAGCCAGGATCTGGCAGCCGCCATTGCGCGTGTGCGCCAGGCCCAGGCCAGTGCTCGCATTGCTGGCGCTGCGCTGTTGCCTGATCTGTCGGCAAATGCCGCTGCGGGACACCAGGGCAGGCTGGGCGGCAGCGGCAACGTGAATGGCCGAGGCTATTCGGTGGGCCTGACAGCTGGTTACGAAGTCGATTTCTGGGGAGGCAACCGGGCAGCCAGCCTGTCGGCGCAGCAGGCGCTGCAGGCCAGCCGCTACGACCAGCACACTGTCGCGCTGACGCTTACGGCAGGTGTTGCCAGCGCCTGGGTGCAACTGATGGCCTTGCGCGAGCGCGTCGACATCGCCAGCCTCAACCTCGAGAGCGCTCAGCGCCTTGAGACGCTTGTGCGCGCGCAGTTCGAGGCAGGCGCGGCAACCGCGCTGGCCCTGGCCCAGCAGCGTACCCTGCTTGCTGGCCAGCGGCGTCAGCTCGAAGCCATACGCGAGCAGGCCAAGCAGGGGGCTACCGCGCTGATGACACTGATCGGCCGGGCGACCGAGCTTACGCTGCCTGCCGAGCCCCTGTCGTCGCTGACCATCCCATCCGTCCGGGCCGGCTTGCCTTCCATGCTGCTTGCGCGCCGTCCCGACATCGCTGCCGCCGAAGCGCGTCTGAAGGCGGCCGATGCGGATATCGCCGTTGCGCGTGCCGCCATGCTTCCATCCCTGAAACTGACCGCGACTGCGGGCGGGGAAAGCCGTCATTGGGGCGAGCTGCTGGCCAGCCCGGTCTACTCTCTGGCCGCAGGCCTAGCAGCACCCATTTTCAACGCCGGCCGCTTATCGGCCCAGCATGATCTGGCCATTGCGCACCGTGAAGAGCTGCTTGCGCTCTATCACAAGGCCATCGTCGCGGCCTTTGGCGATACCCAGACCGCACTCGATCATCTTGCTGGTGTCCAGGCCCAGCGCCAGGCTCAGAGTGCGGAGCTGGAGCAGGCGCGGCTGGCGCTTGCCCTGGCGGAATCACGCTACCGTGCCGGCGCGGAGACCCTCATCGTCCTGCTGGATGCGCAACGTAGCCTGTACGCGGCGCAGGACGATGCCGTCCAGCTGCATGCGGACGAGATCCAGGCAGTCATTGGCGTCTACCGGGCGCTCGGAGGCGGTTGGTCAGGCAGCCAATGACGGCTCATTGAGCAGTGCAACAGGCGGGCGCCTGCCCGGCGCCCCTCCGCTTTCTTGCGTGGATATTCCATTTGCAACACCTTGTCTCATTTTTTCTTGCGGCAGGGTTTTCTGCATAGAATGGAAAAATGAACAGTTCAATAGACGGCGTTCGACTGCGATACAGGCAGATTCGGGCGCATACCTTGAGCTTGACCGCCAGCCTGAGCGCCGAAGACCAGTGCATTCAGTCCATGCCTGATGCCAGCCCGACCAAATGGCATCTTGCGCATACGACCTGGTTTTTCGAAGCAATGCTGTTGCGCCCGCATGCGGCGAACTACCGGGCTTTCGATACGGCCTTTCATTATCTGTTCAATTCTTATTACGAAGCGCTCGGGCCACGGCAGCCCCGGCCGCGGCGCGGCATGCTCAGCCGCCCCGCGCTGGATGTGGTGCTGGCCTACAGGCGGCATGTCGACGCTGCCATGGAGGCATGGATTGATGGGCTTGATGCGAATGCGTGGGCCAAGGTGCGATCCATCATCGTCCTTGGGCTCCAGCATGAGCAGCAGCATCAAGAGCTGCTGGTGACGGATATTCTGCATGCGCTGTCGTGCAACCCGCTATTGCCTGCATACCGGAGCAAGAGGCCTGAGGGCCGTACGGCCTGCCAGACGCTTTCCGGGATGGATTCATCTTGCGGCGCTTTCAAGGCCGAGACGCCGCCGGCATCCATGGAATGGCTGGAGTTGGGCGGCGCCATGGCCGAGGTCGGCCATGATGGCAGCGGCTTCGCCTTTGATAATGAAACACCCCGTCATCCCGTATGGCTGCAGCCCTATGCCGTGGCCAGCCGGCTGGTAAGCTGCGGTGATTACCTCGCCTTCATGGAAGACGGCGGATATGTTCGGCCTGAGCTATGGTTGTCCGAGGGGTGGGCGACGGTGCAGTCGGAGGACTGGAGGGCGCCCATGTACTGGCTGCGGCGCGATGATCCTCGCCTTGCGGGGCGCATGCCGGAATCGGAATGGCAGGTGTTTGGTCTATACGGCCTACAGCCCCTGGATCCCGGGGCGCCGGTTGCCAATCTCAGTTTCTATGAGGCCTGTGCCTATGCGGAATGGGCGCAGGCCCGACTGCCGACCGAGTTCGAGTGGGAGGCCGCCTGCGAAGCCCAGGGGTTGCCGCAGGCATTCGGCCATGTATGGCAATGGACGCGATCGGCTTATGCACCATACCCCGGTTTCAGGCCCTTGCCAGGCCCTGCCTCGGAATACAACGGCAAATTCATGGTGGGTCAGCAGGTTCTGCGCGGCAGCAGCATTGCCACGCCGGATTCCCATAGCCGCAAAACCTACCGCAATTTCTTTCCACCCGCCGCGCGCTGGCAGTTTACCGGCCTGCGTCTTGCCCGCGACCTCTGAGTGTATTGCCATGGACACGCGTGACACCTCGCCAGCATTATGTGCACAATCGGATGCCTTTTTTATGGATCTGACCAAGGGGCTGAATGCCGCGACCCGCAGCATTCCTCCCAAATATTTCTATGATGCGGCTGGCTCGGCACTGTTCGATCGCATTTGCACATTGCCCGAATACTATCCCACGCGCACAGAGGTCGGCATTCTGGAATGCCATGCGGCAGAGATGGTCAGGCTGATGGGCAGAGATATCGATCTTGTGGAGTTTGGCGCAGGATCCCTGCATAAAGTGAGGCTGCTGCTCCAAGGCTTTCGCCAGCACAACTTCGCCTGCCGCTATGTTCCCATTGATATATCCGGGGAACATCTCAAGTCCGCGGCGCAGCAACTGTCGGCAGACTTTCCCGCGCTGCAGGTCAGCCCGGTGGTCTGTGATTACACAGCGCTTGCAACATTGCCAGAAACAGAGGGCCCCAGGCGGCGAAGGATAGGGTTCTTTCCCGGATCCACGCTGGGAAACATGGACCCTGCTGAGGCGCAGGCATTTCTATCGAGAACCGCAAGCCTGCTCAGTGGGGGCGGCATGCTCATAGGCGTGGACCTCGTAAAAGATCCCGCCTTGCTGCATGCGGCCTACAACGATGCGCAAGGGGTGACCGCCGCTTTCAACCTCAACCTGCTGGCGCGCGCCAACCGCGAGCTGGACGCTGATTTCGACCTCGCCGGGTTCGCTCATCATGCCTTGTACCAGCCCGTGCTGCAGCGCATAGAGATGCACCTGGTCAGCAAGCGCAGGCAGCGCGTGACAATAGGCGACGCGCAATACATGTTTGAGGAGGGCGAGTCCATCCATACCGAGAATTCATACAAGTTCACCATGGACGGGTTTCGCCAGCTGGCGGCGCGCTCGGGTTTTGTGCATCAGGCAGCCTGGGTGGATAGACAGCAGATGTTCTGTGTTCACTGGCTGTCGGCGCCTTGAGTTGGCCGCTGCAATATTTACCACGCCGGGAACCATGCGCTTTTGCATGATTCTTGTTTTTTGTTCCGATCGGCATGCGCTGTTATTCATTCGTGCCGCATGAATGCACGATGATACGAAGGGTGTTGTGGAAATCGTTAAAACAGTAGGAAAGTGCGGCCAGCTCTCACTTGGCAAAGCGTGGTCCGGGAAAGAATGTATCGCTGAAGATTTGCCAGGAGGTGGCATTATTTTGAAGTGTGCGGTTGTGCCGTGAACGGGCAATGGCTGCACGCAGAAGCCATTAAAAAGCAGGGGCGGGCCGAAGAATGAATGCGAAAGCATGCGGCTCGTGATACGGAAAAGGGTGGCTAGCACTATCCGCGGATCATGTTGCAGACTGGCTCATGAGCCAGTCTGGCAATGCCTTGAGTCGAGCCGCAGCCCTCGCTGTTTGCGCAGGCATTGCTGGCGAAGCCGGGCCAACGATACCCTATTCAACCGGCTTCATGTCGCGCACTTCGGATTTGTTTACCTGCACTTCCTGTCCGTTCTTCTCGTACGTCACGAAACCGCTGTCTTCATCCACCTCGGGCTTGTCGGACGACACCGTGGTCTGTCCGTCGGTGGTCGTGATCTCCGTCGGCGTCGAACATGCGGCTAGGGCCCCGCAACCGGCCAGGGCAAGAACAAAGGCAAGCTTCTTGACAGTCATTTCATCTCCTTGAATAAACCAATATTTACCGTAGCAAAGTGCTGCGGATGGGGCTGTAAAAGGTTGTCAATGCCTATAACAGGGTCATACCGCCACGCCGCTGCCAACTGCGATAAACGGGGCGGCTGGCTCGCCGATGATGACAGACTTGTCATCCGGCGGTCATGAGGGGGTCAGGCCTCGGTCGCTACAGTGGATAGTGAGCCGGTCTGTGAGCGACAGCCGCCGACCGGCCTATTCCCTTTCTGCAGTAGCGCCCCAACGCGTACAGGAGCCCTGATCATGCCGCGCATTAAGCTTCCATATATTCCGCCATCCGAGATTACCGCCGAAACTGTCTGGCATTCCAGGCGGCAATGGCTGCGGCGGGCCGGCGCCGGGATCGCGGCTGTCGGGGCAGGAGGGATGACGGGGGCCGGCATCCTTGGCAGCCGCGATGCGCCGGCGGCGCAGGCGAAGGGCATGCTGCACAGTACCCCCAACCCCCGGTACTGGCTGGAAGACAAGCCGACCTCGGAGCAGGACGTCAGCGCTTACAACAACTTCTACGAGTTCGGAACCGGCAAGGGCGATCCCGCTCGCTACGCGGGCAGAATGCGCAGCAAGCCCTGGACCGTGGACATTGAAGGCGAGGTGGAAAAACCCCGCACGCTGGACCTCGATGACCTGCTTGGCCTGAGTGCGATGGAAGAGCGCATCTATCGCCTGCGTTGCGTCGAGGCGTGGTCCATGGTCATTCCCTGGAGCGGCTATCCGCTTTCTGTGCTGCTCAGCCAGGTCAGGCCCACCAGCAAGGCGAAGTACGTGCAGTTTGTCACTGCCGTACAGCCAGACGCCATGCCCGGCCTGAAGGACCGCATCGTGGATTGGCCCTACGTGGAAGGCCTGCGCATGGACGAGGCCATGCATCCGCTGACCATGCTCGTATTCGGCGTTTACGGCAAGCAGCTGCCCAACCAGAATGGTGCGCCTGTCCGCGTGGCGGTTCCATGGAAATATGGTTTCAAGTCAGGCAAGTCGATTGCAAAGATCCGGCTGCTCGAAAACATGCCCGAGACGAGCTGGCACAGCATTGCGCCTCAGGAATACGGCTTCTATGCCAACGTCAATCCCACAGTGCCGCATCCGCGCTGGAGCCAGGCTACAGAGCGGCGCATTGGCGGCAGTGTGTTCGCGCCGCGAGCCAAGACGCTTATGTTCAATGGATATGGCGAGCAGGTTGCCGATATGTACGCCGGCATGGACCTGAGGAGGTACTACTAGCATGATGTCTGCAGCCCCTGGCCCCAACGCGCGTCGGCGCAACTGGACAGCGCGCGATATGGCGCGTATCAAGCCGCTGGTATTTCTTCTGGGACTTTATCCACTGCTGCGCTGGGTATGGCTGGGCTTTACCGGTGGTCTGGGCGCCAATCCGCCGGAGTTCCTTATCAGGTCTTCCGGCATCTGGGCGCTGGTCGCTCTTGTGTTGACGCTTTCGATCACGCCGGTGCGCCGCCTCATCGGCCAGCCGATACTGCTGCGCTTGCGCCGCATGCTTGGGCTGTTCGCTTTCTTCTATACATTTTTGCATGTGCTGGCCTGGGCCTTCTGGGAACGGGATGGATCGCTGGCGTTCATGTGGGAAGATGTCTTGCAGCGGGATTTCGTGACCGTGGGAACGCTCGCATTCCTGCCCATGGCAGCCCTGGCGATTACCTCCACCCAAGGCTGGATGCGCCGGCTCGGGCGCTCCTGGCAGACGCTGCACCGTTCTGTATATATCATTGCCTGCCTGTCAGTCTGGCATTTCTGGCTTGTCAGATCAGGCAAGAACGACTTTGCCGAGCCTTATCTGTACGGCGCGATACTGGCAATACTGCTGCTTGCGAGGCTGTGGCACAAGGGCCGGCTATCGCCGGCCCGCATCTTTCCGCCCGACGTTACGCGCTGACCAGCGCGGCCTTGGCCGGATCGACCGGCGCGTCTCCCTCCATGACGATAATGCTGTTCTTGACGGGCGCCGATGCTACGTCAGGCTTGGCAGGCTGTCGCAGCGGGGCGATCATTGTTCCGGCCGCCTTGCCGGCCGGGTCCGTCTTGAAGCTGGCTGCGGGGGCAGCAACTCCATTCAGATAGACGTTATAGACTGTATCGGGTTTGAGCTTGAACATATTCACTTCGAGCGCATCCACCACGCCAAGATTGCGCAATACGGCAAACCCGCGTCCGTCCGCCTTCACCGCCTTCAGTGCGATATTGGTCGGGTCGGCGTTCACTCTCTGGATCAGATTGGTGTCGCCCTTTCCTTCGGGCACGGCATTCGATACGAATGCGAGCGCCTGCGGTGCCTGACCGACGGGAACCCGGGCAACGACTTTGTTGGCTGCGGTATCGATCACATCCAGCGCATCGCCGTTCTCCAGGCCGACATAGACGCGGCTGCCGTCGTCCGATGTCCAGATGCCGTGGGGCAGGGCGCCGACCGGAATTGTCTTGACCAGCCTGGCGGTCTTGTCTGTCGTGTAGGCCTTTACGCAGTTCTCGCCGCCTACAGTGACGTAGGCAAAGGTCTTGCCCTGAACCGTGGCGAAGGAAATATGGTTGGTGATGAAGCCGGTATCCATGACGCCCACGACCTCCAGCGACTTCGTGCTGATGCGGGTAACCTTGCCCACATCTTTGTGCGTCATCCATATCTCGCTACCGTCCGGCGTGATCTGCAGGAAGGGGGAGAAAGGGCTCACGACATCAATCTTCTTGATGATCTTGTGGGTTTTGACATCGATTACATCGACCTTGGGCGTGAAGCTCGAGACGACAAACGCCAGCTTTCCATCGGGATGGAAAATGACCATGCCCGGCCCGAGATTGGTCTGGATGCGGCTGGTTTCCTTGTAGGTGTTCGGATCGATGACGGAAACATAGTCTTCACCGCGCACGACAACCCATACTTCCTTGCCGTCGGCGGTGAAAAAACCCTCGTGCGGCGAGCGGCCAAGATAGGTGATTCCTTTTACCTTGTTTGTGGCCGTATCGATGAATGTGGCGGAGTTCGAGCCATTGGATACGACCAGCAGTGTCTTGTGATCCGGCGAGAAACCCATGCCGTGAACATTGATCTGGCCCTTGTACAGCGGGGACAGCAAGTCGGGGCGAGGGTTGCCAAGCCTGATCTGGCCGAGCAGCGTATTGGACGCAGGGTCGATGACCGAAACGGTGTTGCTGTTCTGGTCGGCGGTATATACGCGGTCGTGCGAAGTGGGCAAGGCCCAGGCGCTGCTTACGCACAGCGATGTGGCCGCCATGGCATATATTGCGGTTGTCTTTTTCATGCTGTTTTCACTCTTTTGGTCTTGATAAAAAATGGCGAAAGACTATTTCGCCCCTGCAGCGGAATGATGATCAAGCCATGCCTGCATGATCTTGATTTCATTTTGCTGTTCAGTGATGATCCCCAGGGCAAGATTGCGAATCTCGGGGTCTTCGGTATAGAGCAGGACAGCCTTCGCCATGTCCACGGCGCCCTGATGGTGCGGCATCATCATGGTGATGAAATCGTGGTTGGCATTGCCGTTCATCGGTGCCTGCACCATGCCGTAGTCCATCACCGCCATGGCATCGTCCATCAGTCCCGAGAAAGGCTTGGCCGTGCTTGCGACGAAAGCGGGTGGCGCCTGCGTTTCGGAAGAAGATGCCGCATCGGGCGTGGCCTGCCCGTGGTGATGTCCCTGATGGGCGCCTGCCAGGCCGGCGGCGAGAGACAGGGCGAGAATCACGCAAATCTTTTGCGCGGGCCGAAGAAATGGTCTTGTCTGCTGGGTCTGCATGACGTGCTCCAGATGGGTGAGAAAAAGGCCGCCTGAGGATGAATCGCTATGCATCAGGCCGTGCCATCGTAGAAGCGGCACATGGTCATAGGGATGGCAGCAGGATGACTTTTTTGTCATGAAACATCGGCGGCGACTTGCTAAGATGCAGCAACCCTTTTTCAGGAAATCATCGTGAGCATTCTTGTCATAGAAGATGATGTGAAGACCGGCGACTATCTCAAGAAAGGCCTGTCCGAATCAGGCTATTCCGTGGATCTTGCGCGCAATGGCGTGGATGGTTTGCACATGGCACGGGAGCATGGCTACGACCTCTTGATTCTCGATGTGATGCTGCCCGGCATGGATGGCTGGCGCGTGATGGGCGAGCTGCGCGAGACATGTGACGTGCCTGTCATTTTCCTGACTGCACGCGATCATGTCGATGACCGGATACGCGGCCTGCGGCTGGGCGCGGACGATTATCTGATCAAGCCGTTTTCGTTCACGGAGCTGCTGTTGCGGGTGCGCACGCTGTTGCGCCGGGGCGTTGTGCGCGATTCGGAGACATTTGAGATTGCAGACCTGCGCCTGGATCCTTTGCGGCGCAAGGTCACCCGTCAGGGGGTCAACATCGTCCTTACCAACAAGGAATTCATGCTGTTGCATCTGCTGGTCCAGCGCCAGGGGGAAGCGCTGTCGCGCGCCGTGATTGCGTCCCAGGTATGGGACATGAACTTCGACAGCGATACCAACGTGGTGGATGTGGCCATCAAGCGTTTGCGCGCCAAGGTTGATGCCCCGTTCGAAAAGAAGCTGATTCACACAGTGCGCGGTATAGGCTATGTTTTCTCGGAGCAGCCATGAAGCTGCCTTCCATCAGGTCGCTCACCCTGCGCGCGGCGCTGTCGTTCGCGCTGATATCCTGCCTGGTGGTGTCGGGGCTGGGGCTGTACCTGTATTCATCCGTGCGGCAGTCGCTGGAGCTGCGGGCCGACTACACGCTGATCGGGCGGGTCGAGCGTTTCCGCCAGCTGCTGCATGATCTGTACAACGTCAGGCAGATGGAGGACCGGCCTGCGCTTTTTGAAAGCATGCTTGGGAACGAGCAGGATGTGCGCATCTTCCGCCGTGTCGGGGAACCTCCCTTCATCAACGTCAATCCCGCGAGAATGATGCCGCCTGACATGACGCCCGTGCCGATCACGCAGAACCTGACCCTGGGCGACCTGCATACCGGCCGGCATCCCGACGGCATTCGCGTGCGCTGGGTATCCGCCCTGGCGGAAACCGGAGACGGCGGCGCCACGGTGGAGATCACGGCCGCCTACGTGATGGCGCAGGAAGAAAACATGCTTGCCGCCTATCGGTTGCGCGTCGTGGCCGCCATTGCATTGGCCATACTGCTGACAAGCCTCATGGCATTCATGCTCTTGAGGCGAGGGCTCAGACCCCTGACGGCGATGAGCAACCGCGCCGCCGAGATATCGCCCGCCAACCTGGACGTGCGCCTGTCGGAAGCGGATACGCCCAGCGAACTGCGCCGGCTCGTGACAGCATTCAATGCAATGCTGGACCGCCTGCAGGCAGGCTACGAGCATTTGTCGCAATTCTCGGCCGACCTGGCCCACGAGATACGCACGCCTGTCAATATCCTGATGGGCCAGACGCAGGTGGCGCTAGGGCAGGCCAGAACCACGGACGAGTACGAGCAACTGCTGGAATCGAATCTGGAAGAATTCACCAGACTTGCCCACATTATCGAGAACATCCTGTTTCTATCCAGGGTCGATCAGGATGCTATCGTCATCGAACGCGAACCGCTGGATCTGTCCGATGAGTTGCACAGGATCGCTGATTACTTCGAGGTGCTCGCCCAGGAGCGCGGCATGGGTTTTCAGGTGGAGGCGGGCGGCACGGCCTACGCCAACCCCGTCATGTGGCGGCGCGCGGTGAACAACCTGGTTATCAATGCCATACGGTATGGGGACGAGGGCAGTACGATCCGGCTTTGCGCCGATTCAGGCACGCAAGGCTCCACAGTCAGCGTCGAGAATGCCGGGGCGCCGCTATCGGAGCAGCAGATCGACCGCATGTTCAGCCGCTTCTTTCGCGGGGATGCTTCCCGCAGCCTTTATACCGAATCCAACGGCCTGGGGCTGGCGCTGGTCAAGGCCATCATGGCGATACACGGTGGAAGCGCGCAGGCATCTTCCTCCGGGAACGGGCTGATCCGCTTTTCCTTGCATTTTCCGCCTCATGCTCCTTCCTGACGCGAAGCGCCGCGTCATCATTTCTTTAGCTCCCCGACGATAGACCAGATTCTGTCCATGGCTTCCGGGTAGGTGGAGCGGGCGCTGCGGTACAGGCCAAGCTGCAGTGTCAGCGGCTTGAAGACATCCTCGGGGGAATCCACCAAGACCAGCGCGCCGGACTTGAGCTCGCGCTGGACGAGGCTTTCGGGAAGCCATGCCATGCCGAGCCCGGCCAGCAGCATTTCCTTTACGCCCGCCAGAAATACTGATTCGTGAACGATCTCCACATTGTGGTGGTGCAGCAGCGTCATGAATCGATGTTCGTACATGATTCTTCCAAGAAAGCTGTCAGGCGGAAACGCCAGCAGATTCAGCGGCCTGCCGGTGCCGGGCTTGTGCATCGCGCCGCCATCAGGCCCAGGCGCGCTCAGGGGAATCAGCGTTTCGTGGCCAAGAGGCAGACGGGAGGACTCCGGTATCAGCTTGTACAGCGCATCGTTTTCCTCTTCCATGCACAGCAGCAGGTCCGCATCGCCCCGCATGAACAGGGCCACGCATTCGTCGCGGTTTTCAGATCGAACACTGAAATCGACGCTGCGATTCATTCGCTGCATCAGGTGCTCCAGCAGGGAGGGCAGGCGCGCCATCGTCAGCGAGTGCTGGGTTGCCAGTACGATTCGGGCCGATCCATTATGCTCAGATTGCATACGGCTGCGAAGCTGGGTCATATCGCGCAACAGCATGCGGAAGGCCGGTATATGGCGCTGGGCAACCGCCGTCAAACGCATGGGCTGCGTTCTGCGGTCGACCAGTTCGACGCCAAGCCAATGCTCAAGCATCTGTATTCGCCTGGAGAAGGCTGGCTGCGTAACATGCCGCAGTGCGGCAGCGCCCGAGAATGAGCCGGTTTCAACCAGCGCCAGAAAGTCTTCCACCCAAAGCTGTTTCATGGCCAGCTCCGATCGATATGCAAAAAAGGTATATTGCATCAAGAACATAGCATTGGGCAAACATTTTTTATCTTTATAAGATGGGCTCATCTTTCCAAAAGGAGTCCATGATGTTGCAGCTTGCCGCATACCCGCGCGTCCGCCTCGGCCACTTCCCCACGCCTCTTGAATATTTGCCTAATCTGACCAGGCATCTGGGAGGGCCAAACATTTACATCAAGCGTGATGATTGCACGGGGCTCGCCACGGGCGGAAACAAGACGCGCAAGCTTGAGTTCCTGGTGGCCCAGGCCATGGACGAAGGCGCGGACATGCTCATCACGCAAGGCGCCGTGCAGTCCAATCACGCCCGCCAGACCGTCGCCGCGGCGGCCCGGGTGGGGATGAAGTGCAAGATCCTGCTGGAGCAGCGCGTTCCCAATACAGGCATCGATTACGAGCAGTCCGGCAATGTGATGCTGGATGGGTTGATGGGCGGTGAAATCGTCGCACGTCTGCCTGCCGGAACCAACATGCAGGCGGCCATGGAGTCCCTGGCCCAGGATCTGCGCAAGGCTGGCCACAAGCCTTATGTGATCGCGGGAGGAGGCTCCACGCCAGTAGGCGCGCTGGGCTATGTGGCATGCGCCCAGGAACTGCTCACGCAGTCGTTTGAGACAGGAATGCGGATCGACCATGTCGTGCATGCAACAGGAAGCACCGGAACGCAGGCCGGGCTTATCGTGGGCCTGCGCGGCAGCAATAGCGGGATCCCCGTGTACGGCGTCAGCGTGCGCGCCGAACGCGAGAAGCAGGAAGAGAATGTCTGGAACCTGGTGCAGGCTACGATGGATTACATGGGGCTGCCCGCGTCGGCGGTCGATCGTTCCGATGTGGTGGCCAATTCCGATTATGTGGGCGCAGGGTATGGCATTCCCACTGAATCGATGATCGAGGCGGTGCGCCTGACGGCTGAGCTCGAGGCCATTCTCCTGGACCCGGTCTATTCAGGCAAAGGCATGGCGGGTCTTATAGACCAGATCCGTTTGGGCCGCTTCAAGAAAGGAGAAAACGTGGTGTTCATCCACACGGGCGGCGCGGTAGGCCTCTTCGGCTACCGTTCCGCTTTCGAGGAGGATCGGGAAAAGGCAGATCGCAAGGCTGCCTGATACAGCGAATCAACACAGCCACAGCCTCGGATCGCATGTGGCGCATAAAAAAGGGGGCGCCGGCGCGCGCCACCCGCCGGAGACATATTATGACACCACTGAAAATGCTGGTGGCGGCTGCCGCCGTCAACGCCGCAATGGCGCCCGCCCATGGCCAGGGGCGGCTTGAGAAAATCAAGTCGTCGGGCGAGATTGCCATAGGCTATCGGGATGCATCCATCCCTTTCTCGTATCTGGACGACCATCAGGCCCCGGTGGGCTATTCCATGGATATCTGCAGCAAGGTCGTCGATGCCGTCCAGCACAAGCTGGGCATGGAGAAGATCAGCGTCAAGCTGGTTCCCGTCACGTCCTCGACCCGCATACCGCTTGTGGCCAACGGCACGGTAGACCTGGTGTGCGGTTCGGCCACCAACACAGAGGAGCGCCAGAAGCAGGTCAGTTTCGCACCCACCACTTTTGTGACGGCCACGCGCTTTGCCGCCAGGAAATCTTCGAACGTGACCGATCTTGACAGCCTCAAGGGCAGGACGGTGGTTTCCACTGCGGGTACGAGCAACATCAGGTGGCTGACAGGCATCAATGATGCCGAGCACAGGCAGATGCGGATCATCCCCACCAAAGACCATCCCGCCGCGATGCTGACTGTGGCGAACGGGCGGGCGGTGGCCTTTTTCATGGACGATGTCCTGCTGGCCAGCCTTGTTGCGAATGAGCGCAAGCCGCAAGACTGGATGATCAGCCGCGACACCTATACGGTTGAACCCTACGCCATCATGGAACCCAAGGACGATCCGGCGTTCAAGCAAGTGGTCGACGACGCCGTTGCCTCCATGATGAAGGACGGCAGCCTTTCTGCGCTCTACAAGAAATGGTTCGAGATGCCGATAGCCCCAAAGAACATCAATCTGAACCTGCCTATGAGCGAAGCGCTGGCGCACGCGATAGCCAATCCGACCGATGCCGCGGATCCGGCCAGGTACCGTTGATGCCATGGCCGCCCGCGCGCATGTCGCAGCGTGGGCGGCGGCATCCATCTGGAGACAACCGTGAACTACAACTGGAATTGGTCCATATTCTTCGAGCAGGCCCCGACTGGCGGAACATACCTGCAAGGGCTGGCGATGGGGTTTGCCTGGACAATCGGAACTGCCGCACTGTCCTGGATGCTGGCCCTGGCCATGGGAACATTGGTGGGCGTTGCCAGGACGACACGCCTGAAGTGGGTGCGTTTGCTGGGCGCTGTCTATGTCGAGTTCTTCAGGAACATTCCGCTGCTTGTGCAGATGTTCCTGTGGTATTTCGTGGTGCCCGAAATATTGCCCGTGGCGCTGGGTGACGCCATCAAACAGATTGTGCCGCCATGGGGCATATTCGTTCCGGCTGTGCTGTGCCTGGGGTTCTATACGTCATCCCGGGTGGCCGAGCAGGTTCGCGCCGGCATCGAGTCGCTGCCGCGCGGCCAGTCCATGGCTGCGACAGCGCTGGGGCTGGCGCCTGCCCAGGTGTATCGGTATATTCTTCTGCCCACCTCTTTTCGCATCATCCTGCCTCCTCTTGTGTCGGAGCTGCTGAATCTGATCAAGAACACTTCGGTGGCTTTTACCATCGGGCTGCTGGAGCTGGTGGGCGCCGCGCGCTCCATGCAGGAATTCAGCTTCCAGGTGTTCGAGACATTCACGGCTGCGACGCTTTTCTATCTGCTGCTTAACCTGATTGTCTTGCGAGTGATGCTGCTCATCGAAGCACGGGTTGCCGTGCCGGGCTTCACTGGGCCCGCACGGACAGCGAAAAAAGCGAAAGCAATAGGCGAGGTGGCCACAGCATGAACAACTTCGATTTCGACGTCATCACCAGATCGGTTGGCTATCTGTTTCGGGACGGCATGGTATTCACCATGAAGCTGACCTTGCTGTCGACCGCGATGGGGCTGGCTTTGGGCACGCTGCTGGCGATGTGCCGCCTGTCAGGCTGGCGGTCGCTTGCCGCTGCCGCCGGCATCTACGTGAATTTTCTGCGCGCGCTGCCGCTTATCCTCGTCATCTTCTGGTTCTATTTTCTGGTGCCGTATCTTGGCGGGTGGCTGACAGGAGCGGGGCGGCCGGTCAGCGTCGGAGGGTTCACGTCGGCCCTTATCACCTTTACGCTGTTTGAGGCTGCCTATTTCTGCGAGATCATGCGCGCGGGCATCCAGTCGATCCCGCGCGGCCAGACGGCTGCCGCATACGCCCTGGGGCTGAACTACTGGCAGATGATGGCAAATATCGTGCTCCCGCAGGCCTTGCGCAATATGGCGCCCATCCTGCTGACGCAGACCATTGTCTTGTTCCAGGATACCTCGCTGGTTTACGTCCTGTCGCTGACCGATTTCCTGGGCGCCGGCATCAATGTTGCGCAGCGAGATAACCGGCTTGTCGAAATGTACATATTCGTGGCCGTCGTGTATTTCATCATCAGCTTCGCTGCGTCGAGAATGGTCAGGTACCTGCAGCGTTACAAGACACTGGCTGCCTAGCCGAATCAGGAATTTTGGAGACAAGGATGATAGACATCAGAAAAGTGAGCAAGTGGTATGGCTCCACCCAGGTGCTCAGCGAGTGCCAAACCAGCGTCGCGGCGGGCGAAGTGGTGGTTGTCTGCGGCCCGTCTGGCTCGGGCAAGTCCACGCTGATCAAGACGGTGAATGGCCTGGAGCCGTTCCAGAATGGCGAGATCTTCGTCGATGGCGTATCCGTCGGCGCGCGCGGCACGAACCTTCCCAAGCTGCGCTCGCGCATCGGCATGGTGTTTCAGGGGTTTGAGCTTTTCCCCCATCTGTCGGTCATGCGCAACCTGGTGCTTGCGCAAGTGAAAGTCATGAAGCGGCCGCCCGAAGACGCAGCGGCACGCGCCGCCGCTCTGCTGGACAGGGTCGGCCTGAAGGCGCATCAGGAAAAATATCCAGGACAGCTGTCCGGGGGGCAACAGCAGCGGGTCGCCATTGCGCGGGCACTGGCCATGGATCCCATTGCAATGCTTTTCGACGAGCCCACTTCTGCGCTTGATCCGGAAATGGTCAATGAGGTTCTGGATGTGATGATCGATCTTGCGCGCGAGGGCATGACCATGATGGTGGTGACCCACGAAATGGGGTTTGCAAGAAAGGTCGCGGACCGGGTCATCTTCATGGACGCCGGAAAGATTGTGGAAGACTGCGGCAAGGACGAGTTCTTTGGCAACCTTCCCGCGCGTTCTCCCCGGGCGCAGATGTTTCTGTCGAAGATCATCTCGCATTGAGGGCACAGGCGGTCAGGCGCTTTGCCGCTTGCCCGTTGGCGCGCAGGCTGGAGCAAGCGCTGCTCGCGCATGCTGCGAGGCGCCATCATGCAAGTTGGGTATGCCGGAATAGAAACACGGCATTCGACAGCGCTCCATGCGCTACGTAGCATAACGAGAGATTTTCAGACGCCTGCGAAAGGGCGCACGAGATCCCTGTATCACCAATAGACACGGCGAGCCGGCAGGGCTGCCACGCGGGCCGGCACGCAATGGGCGGCGCTGCGCCCACATCATTTCAGGGTGGAGACAAATCAATGAAAGCAACATTTGCTGCGGCCAGCGTGCTGGCCGGCTTGCTGGCGCTGGGCGCCGGCCCAGTACAGGCCAAGACACTGCGCTGGTCGTACCAGGGAGACATACAGTCGCTGGACCCGATGGCGCTGAATGAAACGTTCACGATGGGCACGCAAGACTGGTTCTATGAATCGCTGGTTTCCTTTGACAAGGATCTGAAGCTGATCCCCCGTCTGGCCGTCAAGTGGGAAAACACAGAGCCGACAAAATGGGTTTTCCATTTGCGCCAGGGCGTCAAGTTCCATGATGGCACTGCGTTCACGGCCGATGACGTGGTGTTCTCGTGGAAACGCAGCCTTACGCCCGGGTCCGACATGCGAAGTTTCGCCATGTATGCTTCCGAAGTACGGAAAATAGATGATTTCACCGTCGAAGTAACCACGCCGCAGCCAGATCCTGTGTTGCCTCGGGAATGGATCGATATGCGGATCATGAGCAAGGCGTGGTCCGAGAAGCATCACACGACCGAAGCAGCCGGCATCAAGGCGGGAGCAAACAACTATGCCAACCTGCACGAGAACGGAACGGGCCCCTTCATGGTGATCGAGCGCCAGCCCGATATCAAGACCGTATTCAGGCGCTTCGACGGCTACTGGGACAAGAATCTGGCCACGAATGTGACAGATATCGTTTTCCAGCCCATCGCCCAGGAATCAACCCGCACTGCGGCGCTGGTATCGGGTGAGATGGACTTGATCCTGCCCGTGCCATTGCAGGACTGGAAGCAACTGGCGGCTTACCCCGACATCAGCATCTATCACAGGCCGGAAACAAGGCCTATTGTCTTTGGCATGGATCAAAGCCGGGACGAGCTTCTGTTCTCGGATGTGAAAGGGAAGAATCCCTTCAAGGACATACGGGTAAGGGAAGCCATGGCCCGGACCGTCGATGTGGTGGCGATCAACAAGAAGATCATGCAGGGGGCCGCAAGACCCACCGGCACGATCATCGCCTCGTCCATCAATGGCTATGACGACTCGTTTGGCCAGCCTCGTAAGGTTGATCTGGAAAAGGCAAAGCAGCTGATGAAGGAGGCCGGTTACCCCAATGGCTTCACTGTGCAGATGGATTGTCCCAATGACCGCTACGTGAACGACGAAAAGATATGCCAGGCGGTGTCCAGCATGCTGGCCCGTATCGGCATCAAGGTCGATCTGCTGGCGCAGACCAAGTCCAAGTTCTTTGCCAAGACCCAGACCCAGGGCGGCAACCAGACCAGCCTTTATATGCAGGGGTTCTCTCCGAGCTCCGTGGATGCCGGGCGCGTTCTGGACAGCGTAGTTCAGTGCCGCAACAGGGAAAAAGGCCTAGGCTTGCAGAACTGGGGAGGCTATTGCAATGAGGAGGTCGACGCACTGATCGCGAAGATTCGGGTCGAGACGGGCGAGGCCAGGCGGAACGCCATGATCAAGCAAGCCCTGACGATCGTTCGCAATGATTTCGCCTTTCTTCCCATCCATGACCAGCCGCTGTCGTGGGGCGCGCGCAAGGGAATCGAAGTCCGGCAGCGCGCCGATGGCGTTCTCAACATACGCGACATTGTGATGCCCTGAGCGAGCGCCCATGGCGCCGGCATGGCTCCGGGGGGCATCTTTTCTTCGCAACCGGCCAATGCCCGTCTGGCGGCCGGGCCGTACGCCCGGTGTTCGCACGCAGCACATACCAAGAGCATTCATCATGGCAAGTTTTATCGCGAAACGAATATTCCAGTCCATCTTCGTGATGCTGGCCGTCAGCTTTGTTGCATTCGCGCTGTTTCGCTATGTGGGCGACCCGATCAATAACATGGTCGGCCAGGACACCACTCTTGAGCAGCGTGCGCAGCTCAAGGAGCAGCTTGGCCTGAACGATCCCTTCCTGACGCAGTACCTGCGGTTCGTCAATCATGCCATGCATGGAGATTTCGGCACTTCCTATCGACAGAGACGTCCTGTAAGCGAGCTGATAGAAAGCCGGTTGCCAGCTACGCTTGAGCTCTCCTTCGTATCGGCGCTCATCGCGCTGGCGATGGGCATTCCCATGGGAATTTACACGGCGTTGCGGCGCCGCGGCGTTCTTTCGCAATCCTTCATGGCGGTATCGCTGGTTGGGGTTTCTCTGCCGACCTTTCTGACGGGGATCCTGATGATTCTCGTCTTTGGCGTGCTGCTTCGGTGGCTGCCCACCTTTGGCCGGGGGGAAGTGGTTCACCTCGGATGGTGGAGCTCGGGCCTGTTCACCGGCAGCGGCAGGCTGTCTCTGATCATGCCGGCGTTCACGCTGGCATTGTTCCAGATGACGCTGATCATGCGGCTGGTGCGCGCCGAGATGCTGGAAGTGATGCAGACGGATTTCATCAGGTTCGCACGGGCCCGGGGGCTGACGGAGCGGGCAATCAATTTCCGGCACGCCCTGAAGAATACGCTGGTGCCTGTCATTACCATCACGGGGCTACAGCTCGGGTCCATTATCGCGTTCTCGATCATCACCGAAACGGTATTTCAGTGGCCGGGCATGGGGCTGCTGTTCATTCAGTCCATAGGCGTGGTGGACATCCCCGTAATGGCAGCCTACCTGCTGCTTATTGCATTCTTCTTTGTGATCATCAACCTCGTTGTGGATCTTCTGTACTTTGCGGTGGATCCCCGCCTGCGTGTGCAGGGCCTCTAGAAGGTGAACCATGGCCAGCCATACCTTGTCCCGTTTTATGTCCAGCGATGCGGTCTACAGTTTCAGCCGCTCGCCTGTCGCCGTCATGTCGGCAATCGTTTTGCTGGTCATTGTCCTGGGCGCGCTCGGGGCTCCGATCATCGCGCCGCACGATCCTTACGACCTGGCTTCGCTTGATCTGCTCGATGCCGGTACGCCGCCGGTCTGGGCTGCCGACGGCAGCGCCAGATTCCTGCTGGGCACAGACGACCAGGGCAGGGACATGCTGTCGGCCATCCTGTACGGATCGCGGATCTCGCTGGTTGTCGGATTCGCTTCTGTAATGCTGTCGCTTCTGATAGGCGTGAGCCTGGGTTTGATCAGCGGATATGCGGGCGGGCGGATCGATACGCTGATCATGCGGGTTGCCGATATCCAGCTGTCCTTTCCCGCCATTCTGATTGCCTTGTTGATCGATGGCATTGCCCGTGGGCTGCTGCCGCGCGATGCGCAGGATGCGCTGTCGATCTATGTCCTGATTTTTTCCATAGGAATATCAGGTTGGGTGCAGTTTGCGCGTACGGTGCGGGGCGCCACGATGGTTGAGCGAAACAAGGAGTATGTGCAGGCAGCGCGCCTGATCGGCATGGGGCCTTCCACGGTGCTTCGCCGCCATATTCTGCCCAATGTGATGGGGCCTGTGCTCGTTATTGCGACGATACACCTCGCTGTGGCAATCATCACCGAGGCCACACTGTCATTCCTCGGGGTCGGCATTCCTCCCACAACGCCGTCCCTGGGCACCCTGATCCGGATCGGCAACAGCTATCTTTTCTCGGGAGAGTGGTGGATCACGATCTTTCCCGGCCTGGCGCTGATAGCGCTGGCCCTGTCCGTCAACCTTCTGGGCGACTGGCTGCGCGACACCCTGAATCCAAAACTGAACTGAGAGGGCTGCATGGCGCTGCTTGAAATCGACGATATCAGCATTGAGTTTCCTGGCCGCCGCGGCTCAGTGGCGGCCATCAAAAAAGTCAGCCTGACCCTGGAACGAGGGGAGATCCTTGGTGTCGTAGGGGAATCAGGCGCGGGAAAATCCACGATCGGAGGAGCCGTCATAGGCCTGCTTCAGGCGCCGGGACGACTGACGGGCGGCTCAGTGCGCCTGGACGGAAAGCGTATAGACAGCCTGCCCGATCATGAGCTTCGCAAGATCCGCGGGCGGCGCATTTCGATGATATTTCAAGATCCTTTGACATCCCTGGATCCGCTGCAAACGATAGGCGCGCAGTTGACGGAAACAATGCAGACGCATCTGCATCTGTCGGCCGCGCAGGCCCGCCAACGCGCAGTCGATCTTCTGAACAGTGTGGGGATCACGGAACCGGAGATTCGGCTGGATCACTATCCGCATCAGTTTTCGGGGGGGATGCGCCAGCGCGTCGTGATCGCGCTCGCGCTATGCTGCGAGCCGGAGGTCATTATCGCCGATGAGCCCACCACCGCACTGGATGTATCAATTCAGGCGCAGATTCTTGACCTGCTGAAAATGCTCTGCAAGAAGCGGCAGGTAGGCATGATCATCATTACGCACGACATGGGCGTCATCGCGCAGATTACAGACAGGGTTGCCGTGCTTTACCGGGGAAGGCTGGTAGAGCACGGTCCTACCTCAAAGACCCTGGGCAGTCCTGATCACCCGTATACGAAAAGCCTGATCTCGGCTGTGCCGCGTGCGGATGTCAAGCTGCGCCGCTTTCCCGCAGTCAGCTATATCGAAGACGCGCAACCGTCCCGAAAGGCGTTCGACATCAGCACGCATTGGCTGGGCAGGCAAAGTGATTCGATCGCGCGCATGGATGCGCCGGCGATCCAGGTGTGTAACCTTGGCATGCGCTTCCTGCTCAAGAATGCCTTCCTGGGCAGGAACAGGCGCATGCTGGACGCAGTGAAGGATGTCAGCTTTCACATCGATGAAGGAGAGGTGTTCGGGCTTGTGGGAGAATCGGGTTCGGGAAAATCGACCATTGCCCGCCTGATTGCCGGACTGTACGAGGCGAGCAGCGGTCGCGTGATGTTGCATGGGGTCGATCGCAAGACGCTACAGCATGGCGCCATGCACCATGCGCTGCGAAGACAGATCCAGATGGTGTTCCAGGATCCATATTCCTCGCTCAACCCGCGCATGAGAATACGGGAAATCATTGCCGAACCTATACGGTTTCACAAACTGTCCGGCAGCGCGGCGCAAACGGATGCCATGGTGGATGATCTGCTCGAATATGTCGGCCTGGGTTCCCAGGCGCGCAGCCGCTATCCGCACGAGTTTTCGGGCGGGCAGCGACAGCGGATCTGCATCGCCCGGGCGCTTGCGACACGCCCTCGCATACTGATCTGCGATGAACCTACCTCGGCGCTGGATGTGTCCATCCAGGCGCAGATCCTGAACCTGCTCAAGGACTTGCAGGAGACGCTTGGCCTGACGATCTTATTCATCAGCCATGACCTGCCGGTTATCAGGCAGATGTGCGATCGCGTTGGGGTCATGCGCCACGGCGAGCTGCTTGAGGTGGCCGACACCGAAACGCTTTTTACCCAACCGGCGCATGCCTACAGCAAGCAGCTCTTGTCGCTCATGCCATCGCTGGCCCATCTTTCGCGCAAGGGGCTGGACACGGAAGAGGGCGAACAGGCCCGGGTTGCATAACCATCGTGCCTATCATCCTTGCACACTCGCTCGCGCTGGTTACGGGGTGTTGCGGAAAACAGAACGAAAATGCTTACGCCATGAGGTTTGTAGCGGACTTTGAAAGGGGTAACTTTCTGTCTTGGGACGGCAGGCAGCGGCATGTGCGCTGCGCCGTGGTATCGACACCGACCGAGGAAACCATGAAGCTGGCAGAAGACATTATCCAGGACATGAAAGCATGGCGCAGGCATTTGCACGCCCATCCGGAACTGGCGTTCAAGGAATTTTCCACTGCGGAACTCGTTGCATCCGTGCTTCGGAAGCATGGGATTGAAGTTCATGAGCAGGTTGGCAGAACAGGAGTGGTAGGAACGATCACGCGTGGCGCAGGGCCGAGTATCGGCCTGCGCGCCGACATGGATGCGCTGCCCATGAACGAGCGCAACGGCTTTGAGCACCGGTCTCGCCATGAAGGCAGAATGCATGGCTGCGGCCACGACGGCCACACATCCATGCTGCTGGGCGCCGCCGTGGCCCTGAGCCGCAGTGATGACTGGCAGGGAACAGTCCATTTCATCTTTCAGCCGGCCGAAGAGGCCGAAGGCGGCGCAAGGGCCATGATCGAGGAGGGGCTTTTCGAACGATTCCCCTGCGACATGGTGTTCGGCCTGCACAACTGGCCCGGCCTGCCGCTGGGTGTGTTCGCCATCAACCCGGGGCCGATGATGGCGTCCTTCGACACTTTCGAGATCTGCGTGCAGGGTCGGGGCGGGCACGCAGCAATGCCAGAGCTGGCACGCGATACCTTGCTGTGCGCGAGCAATATTGTCGTTGCATTGCAGTCTGTGGTGAGCCGCAGGTTATGCCCTCACGACACGGCGGTTCTGAGCATCACGCAGATTCATGGCGGGGAAGCATGGAATGTGCTGCCCGATGAGGCCGTTATTCGGGGGACGGTGCGCTGCTACTCGGAACAGACACAGAATCATATCCAGGCATTGCTGCGCGATATCAGCGAAGGCGTTGCCAAGACCCACGGCGCTGCGGCGTCCGTTACCTACAACGAAGGCTATCCGGCCACGGTAAATGCGCCGGATGCGAGCAATATTGCCCTGGCGGCGGCCGCTCAAGTGGCTGGCATGCCGAATGTTCGCACGGGCGGCCGTCCATCCATGGCGTCGGAGGACTTCGCCTTTATGCTGAATGCGAAGCCAGGCGCCTACATATGGCTCGGTGTGGATGCGGATCATGGCGCCACTGTGCCGCTGCACAACGAGTATTTTGATTTCAATGATGAAGCGCTTGAAATCGGCGCCAGATACTGGATGGCCTTAGTCCGCTCCGCCCAGCGAGCGGGCGCCCAGGCAGGCCAGGCCTGAGGACATATATTGCATCATCCTGTTCGCCGCCATGGAAACCTTGCGCCCTCGGCGGGTGATCAGGTGCGCCTCGGCGGCCTGCAGTGTGGGTTGATCCACCGGAATCGAAAAAAGCTGGCCTGCCTCCAGCTCGGCGAACGCGACGAAATCAGGCAGGAAAGTAATACCCAAGCCCTGGATGACAAATTGCCTCAGCCCATAGAAGGAATTGGTGGTGAGCTTGGGCTGCAGTCGCAGGTGTTCGGTCTGCTCCACGACATGGAGCAGCTGCCGCATGCCGTAGGTGTCGTGGTTCAGGGCAATTGGGTAGGCCAGCAGCTCCTTGAATGGAACGGGGGTTTTACGCTGCAGCAAAGGGAACCCCGGTCTTACGATTGCATTGACGGGCTGCCTGCTGGACGCACGCGATACGACCGTGGACTCAGGGGGAGGATTGAAGACCAGGCCGATATCGGATTCATCTTCGCTGACGCGTCGCATGACTTCGTTGGTACCCCCTACATCAAGCACAACCGATATCCCCGGAAAGTCGGAAGCATAGCGCGGCAGCGGGCCCGCCATCAGGTCGGCGATGAAGCCCTCGCCCAGTGCGATTCGGACCGTACCCTGGTGCAGCCCGCGCATTTCCTGCAGCCGCGTCAGCAAGTCATTCTTGTGCACCAGCTGCTCGCGAAAGTAAGCCAGGACAAGATGACCTGCCTCTGTTGCTTTCACTCCACGGGTATGGCGTTCGATGAGCGGAAGCGAGAGCTCCTGCTCCAGCAGCGCGATCTGCCTGCTTACCGCGGAAGGCGCCACATTCAGCGCATCGGCCGCTTCGCGCATCGTGCCGCGACGGATGGCTTCGAAAAGGTAAATCAGCCGGGTTTCCTGGATGTCTCGTTGCATTTTTTCTGCGCTCCGTGCATGTGGCCGGCTGTCTGTTTACGTGTTTTTTTTGCTGCCAATTATAGTTCCACGCACGCCCAAAAAGGGTGTTGCGATAATTCGAACAAAGGCATGCATCCATTGTTATTGGCAGGTGCATGCAAGGCATGCATCATTACCCTTCCGCGCCCATTCAAGCGGGCCGATACACAGAAGAAACTCTACCAGAACGGAGGCAGGATGATGAAGGAGGCGCAATTGCGCGACATGATCGCGCGCGTACGCGGGGGCAGTTTGTCTCGCCGTGCATTCATACAGAGGGTGGGGGCGCTGGGCCTTGCCGCGCCGCTCGCGGGGCAGCTGCTTTCATGGCATGGTGTATCAATGGCGGCTCCGGCGCCTGAGCCGTTGCCCGCCAATGCGCAGCGCGGCGGCCCGTTGCGTCTCTTGTCCTGGCAGGGGCCCACACTGCTCAATCCGCACTTTGCCATAGGCTCCAAAGACCAAGAGGCTTCGAGGGTCTTCTATGAACCGCTGGCCGGATGGGATCCGGAGGGGCGCCTTCTGCCTATACTTGCCGCCGAGGTACCCTCGGTCGAGAATGGCAGCGTGTCGCCGGACGCCACATCGGTCACGTGGAAGCTGAAACCGAATGTCAAATGGCATGACGGCCATCCTTTCACTGCCGACGATGTCGTATTCAACTGGCAGTATGCGTCGGACCCGTCCACCGCCACGATCACCATCGGATCCTACAAAGACGCGCATGTGGAGAAGGTCGACGACCTGACGGTGCGGGTCTCATTCGACAAGTCTACCCCGTTCTGGGCGGACGCCTTTGTCGGTGTGATCGGCCTGATCATACCCAAGCACCTGTTCGAGCAGTACAAAGGGCCAAAATCGCGCGAAGCGCCAGGAAACCTCAAACCAGTCGGAACAGGCCCGTATCGATTTGTGGAGTTTCGCCCCGGCGACGTCCTGAAGGCAGAGCGCAATCCTGACTACCACATGCCAGGCCGGCCCTATTTCGACACGCTGGAAATCAAGGGTGGCGGAGATGCTGTATCGGCGGCGCGCGCGGTATTGCAGACCGGCGAGTACGACTATGCGTGGAACATGCTGGTCGAAGACACGCTGCTCAAGCGCATGGAGATTTCGGGCCAGGGAACGCTTGAAATCATATACGGCGGAAACATCGAGTTCATTCAGCTCAACCCCACGGATCCGCGCAAAGAGGTTGACGGAGAGCGTTCCAGCATCAAGACGGCGCATCCTCTGTTCAGCGATCCTGCCGTGCGCCAGGCAATGAGCATGCTGATTGACCGCAAGTCCATCCAGAAGTACATCTATGGGCGCCTCGGCAGGCCGGTACGGAACTTCATCAACGCGCCGGAACGCTTTGTGTCCCACAACATCCCGATCGAATACAGTTTGGACAAGGCCAACGCCATCCTGGACAAGGCTGGCTGGAAGCGTGGCGCCGACGGTGTCAGGGAAAAGGATGGCAAGCGCCTGACCCTGCTTTTCCAGACCTCCATCAATGCGCCCCGGCAGAAAACGCAGGCGGTCATCAAGCAGGCCTGTCGCGAGGCAGGCATCGAGATAGAGCTGAAATCCATCAATGCGTCGGTGTACTTTTCCGCAGACCTGGCAAACCCGGAAAGCAATACCAAGTTCTATGCCGACATGCAGATGTATACCCAAAGCATGACAGAGCCTGATCCCCAGAAGTTCCTGACGCAATTCGTGTCGTGGGAAGTGGCGAGCAAGGCCAATGGCTGGCAGGGGCGAAACGTGCTGCGCTGGCGCAATGAAAAATTCGATGCGCTGTTCAACGAGGCGTCCAGGGAAATTGATCCGGTCCGGCGCGCGGCGATCTATATAGAGATGAATGACCTGGTGGTGGGAGGCAACAATCTTCAGCCCCTGTTGCACAGGGCGGCCGTCTCGGCCCGAAACAACAAGATCACCCCTTTTCTGAGCGGCTGGGACAACTCGCTATGGCGGCTGCCCGACTGGTATCGCACCGCCTGACACAGCCCGTCCCAGTCTTCCTAGGTTTGGAGTATCCACATGGCTTCATATTTACTGCGGCGGCTTCTTGCCGCCTTGCCCAGCCTGCTTGCCATCAGTCTGATTCTTTTCACCGTGCTCGCGCTGGCGCCTGGCGATCCGTTCGGGGAGCTGGCGCAGAACCCGGTGATACCACCCGAAGTCCGGGCGGCGCTGCGCGCCCAGTTCGGTCTGGACGATCCGCTTCTGGTGCGTTACTTCCATTGGCTGGGCGCCATGGTGCAGGGCGATTGGGGGTTCTCATTCGCCAACCGTGTCAATGTCGACGCCCTTATTCTGCAACGCCTGCCGACTACGCTTTATGTGGTCGGGTCCGCCCAAGTGCTTGCCTTGATGGTGGCCCTGCCGGTGGGCATCCTGGCAGCCATCAGGCCATATTCGATTTTTGACCAGATTGCCAATACCTTCGCGTTCGTGGGTTTTTCCCTGCCAACCTTCTTCACTGGTCTGTTGCTGATCATGGTGTTTTCCATCAGGCTGGACTGGCTGCCATTCGTATACCGGTCAGACTTGTCCTCCACTGGGTTTATGTGGATGTGGGAGCAGCTCAAGCAAAGCATTATGCCGATTGCCGTGCTGGGCCTGTTCCAGGCCGCGTCTTACACGCGATACGTGCGCTCCGCCATGCTGGATGTCGTGGGCATGGACTATGTGACCACTGCGAGGGCGAAAGGCCTGCGGGAGCGCACTGTCGTCATTGGCCATGCCGCGCGCAACGCCATGATACCTGTCGTGACCCTGGTCGCCTTGCAAATGCCCCATGTCTTCGGAGGCGCCATTGTGACGGAGGAAATCTTCCGGGTTCCGGGCATAGGCTCGCTGCTCATCAACTCGATTCTCGCCAGTGATACACCAGTCGTCATGGCCATAACCTTTGTGTTTGCCTGCCTGGTCATCCTGTTCAACCTCATTGCGGACCTACTCTATGGCTTCCTCGATCCCCGTATCAGCTTCCATTGAAGCATCAGCGCCCGTGGACCGCGAGGCGCCGGTGTCACCCATCATGGATCTTGTCCGGCGCTTCCGCCAGCACAAGCTGGCCGTGGCCAGCGTCTGTGTTCTTGTTCTGCTCATGCTGGGCGTGGCCATTTTCCTCACTGTTCTGTCCATCAATTTCATCGGTGATGGGCTGCGCGACGCGTTTGATCCGCGTCGGGTTTGTTGACCACAGAGACATGCATGCATAACTCACCTGTGCTTTCTGTACAAAACCTCGTCACTGAACTGTATGCCGACAAGGCATGGCATCGTGTCGTGAAGGGAATTTCGTTTGATCTGGCGCCCGGGGAAACCGTTGCCCTGGTGGGCGAGTCGGGATCGGGAAAAAGCATGACAGCGCTGTCGCTGATGGGGCTTGCCCCCAGGCGCATCAGTCGGGTCAGCGGATCCGTCCGGCTGCTCGGCAGCGATCTTCTGGCGCTGCCGCCGGCGCAATATCGGGAGCGCCGCGGCAATGAGATGGCGATGATTTTCCAGGAGCCCATGACCAGCCTTAACCCCGTGCTGACAATAGGCTTCCAGATTTCGGAGGCGCTTTGCCACCATCGGGGCATGTCCCGATCGGCTGCGCATCGTGAAGCCATACGGCTGCTGGATCGTGTCCAGATTCCCGCTGCGGCATCGCGTGTCAATGAATATCCGCACAAGTTCTCCGGCGGGATGCGGCAGCGTGTCATGATCGCGATGGCCCTGGCCTGTCAGCCCAAGCTATTGATTGCCGATGAGCCGACCACGGCGCTGGATGTGACCATACAAGCCCAGATCCTCGAGCTTATAAGGACCATACAGCAAGAGGACGGCATGGCGGTGCTGTTCATTACGCACGACATGGGGGTGGTGGCGGAGATCGCGCAGCGGACGCTGGTGATGTATCACGGCGACATCGTGGAAGAGGGGCTCACCTCGGATATATTCCTTCGCGCCGGGCATCGCTATACACGCACGCTTATCGCGTCTGTTCCCCGCCTCGGCGAGATGCGAGGCTGTCCGCACCCGCGCCCCTTCCAGATCGAAGGCAGCGATAGCGCGCAAGGCCGGAAGGCCGATGATCACATAACCGTGCAGGGTGCATCGGCTCCCGTGCTCGAAGTACAGGGGCTTACTACGCGCTTCGATGTTCGCGCTGGCCTGTTCGGATCGCTGAAGGGCCGCATCCATGCGGTCGAGAACATCAGTTTTTCGCTGAGAGCGGGAGAGACGCTTTCCCTGGTAGGTGAATCGGGCTCGGGAAAATCAACCACAGGCCGCTCCATACTGAGGCTTACGGAACCTGCTGCCGGATCTGTGAAGCTGTTGGGCGAAGAGCTCATGACGCTGCGGGGCGATGCGCTCCGGGAGCGCTGCAATCAGATCCAGATGATCTTCCAGGATCCCTTCGCAAGCCTTAACCCTCGCATGCCGATCGGGGCTTCCATCGCCGAACCGATGATCATCAATGGGAGAGTTTCCAGGGGGCAAGTGCGTGAGTCGGTCGCGACCCTGCTCAGGCGGGTGGGGCTTTCCCCCGACGTTGCGCGCCGCTATCCCCATGAGTTCTCGGGCGGCCAGCGGCAGCGAGTATGCATAGCACGGGCGCTGGCATTGAACCCGAAGGTTATCGTGGCGGACGAGGCCGTGTCGGCGCTGGATGTCTCGATCAAGGCGCAGGTGGTTAACTTGCTCATGGAATTGCAGGCCGAGCACGGGATTGCCTATATTTTCATTTCGCATGACATGGCGGTGGTTGAACGCATCAGCCACAGGGTGGCAGTCATGTACCTGGGCGAGATCGTCGAGATAGGACCGCGCGAATCTATCTTCCGCAATCCTCAGCATCCTTATACGCGGCGCCTGATCGATGCCGTTCCCATTGCAGATCCATCGCGGCGCGGCCGCGCCAGAAACCTTTCAGGCCAGGAACCGGCAAGCGCGATGCGCCCTGCGGATTTTGCGCCGCCAACCCGCACGATGCGCAACGTAGGTGCAGATCATTATGTCAGTTGTTGAACCCTTTGATGTCGGTTGGCTGGATGTAGGCGAGGGCCATCGCCTCTACTATGAACAGTCAGGCAACCCGGCAGGCATCCCAGCTGTAATGCTTCACGGCGGACCGGGCGACGGATCACGGCCGGGCAATCGTCGTTTGTTCGATCCCGAGACCTGCCGGCTGATCATGTTTGACCAGCGCGGCGCCGGGCGATCCACACCCGCTGCCGGCCTCCGAGCCAATACAACGCAACACTTGCTGTCAGACATCGAGTGCCTGCGTGAATATCTGGGAGTGAAGCGATGGCTGGTCAGCGGCGGATCATGGGGAAGCTTTCTTGCCATGGTGTATGCGATAGCCCGTCCCGACAGTGTGCTCGGGCTGGTTTTGCGGGGCGTGGTACTGGGCGGAGCCGATCAGGTCGACTGGTGGTTCAACGGCCGCGAGATCATGTTTCCGGAGGCGCATGAGCGCATGAGAACCTATGTGCCGCCAGATGAGCAGGACGATCTTTTGCGGGCGTATTACCGGCGCCTGGCGGATGAGGACCCCGAGGTTCATGTGCCTGCGGCCCTGCGGCTGCGTGAATTCATGCTGCCCATGACCCGTCTGGTTCCCGCCGACGGAGCGGGCGGTGTCGGCGACCCGGCACATGCGCTGCGCATCGGCCGTTTATGGACGCACTACTGTGTCAATCGCTTCTTCATGCCCGACAACCATATTCTGGACAACATTGCCGTGCTGCGGTTGCTGCCGGCGGTAATCGTCCAGGGCCGCTACGACATGGTGACGCCTTTCCGGGCGGCGTATCGCCTGAGCCAGGCATGGCCTCAGGCGCAACTGGTGGCGGTGCATGAGGGTGGGCATTCAGCGGATGACCCTGCGATAACAGCCGCTCTCCAGTATGTGCACAACCATATGGTGTCAGTATTGCGCCGATCCGCTCAGTCTCAATGAGCCTTCCCAAGAAAATGTGAAAGGAAATCCTGTCATGAAAGAAGATTCACGCCTGGTACATGCAGGCCGTCACCCCGAGCGCTTTCAGGGGGTCGTCAATACGCCGGTGGTGCGTGGCTCCACGCTGGTCAGCCCGACCATGTGTCACTGGCTGGACAAGAAGAATCGTCAATCGAATGCCGAGTTCGGCGTCAGCACCTATGGACGTTTTGGAACCGCCACCCATCACGCGCTGCAGGAAGCCATCATTAAGGTCGGAGGCGGATATCGCGCGCTGCTTTATCCTTCGGGGCTTGCCGCTATTTCCTCTGTACTGGCCTCTCTGGTTTCGAGCGGGGATCACGTGCTGATGACAGACAGCGGATATCACTGGACGTCGCAGTTTCTCAATGAAACGCTTGGCCGGTTCGGTGTGCGCACGACGCGCTATGATCCGAGGGCCGGCCAGGATATCCGGGCGCTTATTCAGCCCAATACGCGCGTCGTATTCGTGGAGTCGCCTGGATCGGAAACCTTCGAAATTCAGGATATCCCTGCGATTGCCGCCGCCGCGCATGCGTGCGGCGCCTATGTGGTCATGGACAATACTTGGGCGACGCCTCTGTATTTCAAGGCTTTCGAGCATGGTGTGGATGTCTCCATCCAGGCGGCCACCAAGTATATCGTCGGCCATTCCGATGCGCTGCTCGGCATCGCGAGCTGCAATGAGCAGACGTGGGATGCGGTCTATAAGACATCGCACACGCTGGGGCAAACCTGCAGCCCCGATGACGCCTTTCTTGCCCTGAGGGGTCTGCGCACCATGGCCGTTCGCCTGCGGCAGCACTGGCACACAGGCTTGCGGGTTGCGCGCTGGCTCGAAGCGCGTCCAGAGGTGGAGGCAGTGCTGTATCCCGCCTTGCCCAGCCATCCCGACCACGCGCTGTGGAAGCGTGATTTCTCGGGGGCGAGCGGTCTGTTTTCGATCGTGCTGCGGCCTATACCGGAGCGTGCGCTTCATGCCTTTATCGATGCAATGCAGATGTTCGGACTCGGCGCCTCCTGGGGCGGCTACGAAAGCCTTGCCCTGCCATTTTCCCCAAGAGGGCGGACAGGACGATGGCCCTATGCCGGGCCTGGCGTACGCATCCACGTCGGCCTGGAGGACCCCGCCGATCTCATTGCCGATCTGCAGCGCGGGTTTGACGCCATGGCTCAAGCGGTGCAGGCCTCTGCCGCGAACGCCTGCGAGGATCGGCCCGCTGCCTTGCGGGCATCTTGATTCATGCGCCGCGCGTGCTGCGCGGATAAGCGCGCTGGACTGCCAGGGTGCTGTCATGCTTGCTCGTACTTATTACTCCGTCGGCGGCGGCTTTGTCGTCGTGGACGAAGATGGGCGCAAGCCGATGGCCCGGCATGGCGACGATCAGGCGATACCCCTGCCGTCCTGCCGGGCATCAGCAGATGTTGAGCCAAGGATGCTGCCTGGCCCGACACTTGTTTGTTCATGCGGCGTCGTTTCTGCCTTGTCGGCGCTGCATCCGGCGATCGGCCGGCGCAGCGCCGATCAGGCTGCCTAGCGCTTATCCGCTGTGCTTGCCCGCACGGATGCGACTGTGCCGGCGCTTACTTCGGATGCATGGTTGTGCCAGCCTTGCCGTATGAACGACGCCAGGGCGGCCACTTCGTCGTCGTTCAGCCGCCATGCATAGCCTTGCATGCGCAACCTGGCGGGGCGCTGCGCCGTGGAGGGCAGCTCGGCGCCTTGCAGGATCGTATGGATCAGGCCTGTGGGCGAGGATGCATTGACCAGGGCATTGCCATCGAGTGCGGGGAATATTTCCGGAGCCCCGCGTCCGTTGGCGAAGTGACAGCCGGCGCAATTGTCCAGATACAGGCGAGGACCCAGAGGCATGGACGGATCCGCGCTTACGAGCAGACGTTCCGTATCCGTGGGCTCCTTGCTGTCTGATGCCGCGTCGGCGCCTTCATCAGGGCCGCCGCTCAGATGCTTGAGATAGGCGGCTATCGCCATGTTGTCGTCGTCGGTCAGATACTGAAGCGAATGCTCGACGACCAGAGACATCTCGCCCACGCTGGTCGCGTGGTCGTTGCGGCCTGTGGTAAGATAATGCGCTATCTGCCTTGTGCTCCACAGCGCCGACACGCTGTCCTTGCCTCGCAGGTCAGGCACAGACCAGCCATTGAGCTCGCCGCCGGTAAGGAATGCGGCGTTTTCCTCAGTGATGCCGTCCTGTGCCATGAATGTGGTGCGCGGGCTGTGACAGGCCGCACAGTGCGCCGGGCCCTGAACAAGATACGCGCCGCGATTGATTTTCGCATCGTCGGACACGGGCTTGAATTCGGGGCTCTTGAGCGCCAGCCAATTCCATGCGCGTATCCCCCATCGCTGATTGAACGGAAACTCAAGGTCGGTTTTGGGCGCTTCAGTGTGTACCGCAGGCACTTTCTCCATGAAATACTTGTACATGGACTGTACATCGGCCTCGGTCAGGAAGCGGAAGTTCTCGTATGGCATGGCTGGGTAAAGATGCGCGCCATCCTTGCGCATGCCATCGTACAGCGCAGCCCGGAAATCGGCCAGCGTGTAGTTCCCGATGCCCGTCTCCTTGTCGGGCGTGATATTGGTTGAGTAAATGGCGCCAAACGGCGTCTCGACCTTGAGGCCTCCCGCAAAAGGCTTGCCTCCCGCAGCGGTATGACATGCCAGGCAGTCGGAGGCGCGCATGACATATTCGCCACGCGCGACGGTGATGGCCGACTCTGGCTCATTCAAGGCTTTAGGTTGAGTGCGCTGCACGGGAATCCAGATCATGGCTGCAATGACCACGATCACGAGCACGATCAATACAAGCACAGTACGTGTCAGGATCTTCATGCCGGCTCTCCTCAGACCAGGCTGCGCGGCTGGCGCAGGTAATCGGTACGTAGCGCGTGCGCTGCCCAATAGGCGAGCCCGCCGACCATGCCGGTGGGGTTGTATTCGAGGTTCTGCGGGAAGGCGCCTGCGCCCATGACGAATACATTGTGAACGTCGTGCGCCTGCAGGTAGCGGTTCAGCACTGATTTCTTCGGATCAGCGCCCATGGCATTGCCGCCGACATTGTGCGTGGTCTGATAGGGGCGAACGTCGTACATCGCACCCGACTTCTTGAACGAAGACTGCATGATGTCGGGATTCAGCGACTTGGCGATCTCCTCCATCTTCACGCGCATGAACTGGGTCATGCGTATATCGTTCTCGTTCCAGTTGAATGTCATGCGCATCATGGGCCGGCCGAACCTGTCTTTGTATGTCGGGTCCAGATCGAGATAGCAGTTGCGATACGACATACAGGAGCCATGCGAGCCAATGCTCATGGAGTGCCCATACCATTCGCCCACGGCATCTTTCCAGCCCTGGCCCCACGCGGGCGAGCCTGGAGGCAGTGACATGGAGCGGATAGGCTGCCCGTTGGTGGTTCCGGTGGAAATATAGCTGCCGCCGATAAACCCTTCACGCGCATAGTCGATCTGATTCATGCCGAAGTCATCGATGACCATGCCGTTCGAGCCAGTGCCGATGAATGGGTTGAAATGCTTGTCCTTGAAGAACAGTTTTACGCCGCCGTTCATCTGATAGGCATAGCCGCGCCCGGTCACGCCTTCGCCCGTCACTGGATCATAAGGCTGGCCTATTCCGGAGAGCAGCAGAAGATGAACGTTGTGCAGTGAATAGGCGCACAGGATCACCAGGTCGGCGGGCTGGAATACTTCCTCGCCAGCCTTGTGGTCAAAATAGCTGACGCCGGTTGCCGTCTTCTTGTCTGGCGCGAGTTCGACACGCAATACTTCTGAGTCTGTCTTGTAGGAAAAATTCGGCTTGCGCTTCAGGGCGTCCAGGATACAGACCTGTGGCGATCCTTTGGAGTAGTTGTAGCAGCCGAAGCGCTCACAGAAACCACAGAAATTACAGGGGCCCATCTGCATGCCGTATTCATTCACATATGATTTCGATGCGATCGAACCGGGGCGCGGAAATGGGTGATAGCCCATGGCCTTGGCCGCCTCGGCGAACAGGTTGGCATCATAGGTCTGGGGCATGGGCGGAAGGGGCAGGTCGCGTGAGCGGGCGCCTTCAAAGGGGTTGCCTCCTGGGATGATCTTGCCGCGCAGGTTCCCTGCCTGCCCGGAGATGCCCGCCACATGTTCGAAGCGGTCAAGGTGTGGCTCCAGGTCTTCATACGAAACAGGATAGTCTTCCAGCAGCATATCCTCGGGGATGGTCTGCTTGCCAAAGCGTTCTATCGTGTAGGAACGCAGGCGCAACTCTTCCGGCTGCGGACGCCAGGTATGGCCGTTCCAGTGTATGCCGGCGCCGCCAACGCCGTTGCCTGGAAGAAAGGACCCGAGCTGGCGATAGGGCAGTGCCGTCTCGTCAAGCGTGCGCCGAATGGTCAGTGTTGATGCGCTGGGGCGCTGCATCAGGTCGTAGCGTACGCCATATTTGAGTTCATCGGCGATATTCGGATACTTGAAATCAGGCACCGTATCGCGATCTTCACCGCGCTCCAGGGCAAGTATCTCGAGGCCTTCCTGCGCCAGCTCCATTCCGAGGATCGCTCCCGTCCATCCGAGACCGACAATGACGACATCTTTCTTTGGATCTTTGCGTGCCATGGTTCAAGCCCTCTCGCCGGAAATGGAAACAGGGCCCAACGGATATGCGACGTTGTATTGATCAGCCCACTCTTTGAAGCTGGCGCGCGCGCCCGGAAAACCTATGTACGACCACGCAAGCATCTTGTGATTTCCGCCGTACATGGGGTCGGCAAAGTATCCTTCCTTGGTGTTGCCCAGCAGCAGCGTAAAAAAATCCCGCAGTTCAGCGGGCAGTTTCACATCTCCTTTTTGCAGGCCTGTCAGCACATCGTCTTGCTGGGCTGGTTCCAGTTCGGCGAACTGTTTCCCATGTTTATTCGTACACCATGTGTTGATCTCTTTTATACCTTGGCGATATATCTGCGCAGGCGTCAATGGGGTCTGATACCCCAGCGCCGGATCCGCGGAAGGATCGTGAGGACCTTCCATATACCAGTCGGAAGCCTCGCCATACTTGCCTGCAAGCTGACGGTCAATGAACACAGGCACGTGAGCTTCATGGGCGCCGGGTCCATTGCCGCCAGAAGGAATCAGGCGCGCCGTGGCCGCCATAACGAATGCCCACTCTGCTTCGTTCAGAAACTCGGGCTTGTATTGATCGAGCGGAACGGCAGCGGACTGGGCCGCGTAGAGCTGGAGGGGAAGCGCGCCGATTGCGGTGCTGATCGCGGTAGCGGTCAGGAATTGGCGCCGCGTGGGTTTCCAATCTGATAAAGGCTGGTCGCTCATGAAGTGTCCTCGTTAGTTTTTTTCAGCTTCGAGAAGCACAGGCCGACGAGACATGCTGACAGTATGCTGAAGGGTTCTGGCTATCTCTTTTTTTATTCTAGACCCTTTGTGCGGTTCGGGTCGCGCAACGGCTTTTTTTTCGCAACAGAATACCTATCGGCGACATGCGGACGGTATTTTCATCGCGACAGTTCTTGAGCAATCAATGACAAATGTACGTACAGTTAACGCATGTTGAATTCGTAAGCCCTCCTGTCAAGCAGACATTGGCTGATAGAAATTCGGAGCAAGGGCTGGACGTGCATGAACGTCACTGCAGGACGCCGCCCAAGGCTACATGGGGACGGTAATGATTACCTACCCTCGCGCGGCTGCATGTCAATGTGTGGTCTCGTCCGACTACGAAGCCCGAAACCTGGGGGGCAGTGGAATCTTTTCGCCTCATTAAGCGAAGTCTTATGCTTGGCGTCTTTAACCAAGAATCCAAAGGTAAGTGCTTTTTTCTGGAATTCCTTGGCGGGCGGACGGGACTCGAACCCGCGACCTCCGGCGTGACAGTCCCCTTGTCGAAGTCAATGTTTATGCGGGTTTCCAGCCAAATCGTATTCCAAAAAACGTTAAAAACATGTCGATTTCATGCGATTTTTCGGACTTTTATTCCAAAGTTTTTGACTCGAAGCTCTAGGCCCGACCCTAGGCAGGTTCAAGTACACGCATCTCGATGTGCAGTCCAGCGGCAGCGGCCATATTGACCAGTGCATCAAGACCAAAAACATTGATTTTTCCACGCATCAGATCGGAGACGCGGGGCTGGGTCACGCCCAAAAGCTTGGCGGCTTCGGCTTGGCTCATCTTGACGCGAACTATGTGCTGCTTCAGTGCCGTCATGAGGGTTGAACGAAGCTTCATGTTTTCAGCTTCTTCCGTGGTGTCCTCGATGGCATCCCAGACGCTGGTAAATCGTTGCTTGCTCATTTGCTTAGCTCCTGCAATAGGTCCCGATAACGTTTCGAGGCCAGATCTATATCAGCCTTGCTGGTTTTTTCTGTCTTTTTCTGAAAGCAGTGAATCACATAGACGGCATCGGCGAACTTGGCGACGTAGACGACCCTGAAGGCGCCAGCGCTATCGCGAACGCGGATTTCTCTGACGCCTTGGCCCACTGTATTCATAGGCTTCCAGTCATCCGGTTCAAAACCGTTCTGAACCTGATCGATCTGGTGGCCAGCTTCGCGCTTGGCACAAGGCGGGAAAGCACGAAGATCATCAAGTGAACTTCCGAGGAACTCGACAGGCTTAAACGGGGGCATGTGCGATTTATACAATATTTTGTATGTTCTGGCAAGCCCAACGCTACCGTTTATTGGCATATTGGCTGCTAGCGAAATCATGAGTCTGACATGAGGCCGGGCGAATATGGCAGCTAGGACGCTGCTCATGGTTCACACCAAGACAGCTACACCAAGGACCGTTCCATTAGGTACCCATTTGTGGCCCCCTAAACTAATGGGAAGAGGGGCATGAATCGGGCTGCAGTTCAGCGGCTAGGTAAGCAACTGGGACAGGAAGGAATACTCTGGCACGCACATGCTGTCAATTTTGGCTCGTATGTGATCGTCGCCGCTATTATGTTCCCCAAGACAAGATAGTAATTCTGCCCTTCGTGTTGCGCGTAAATGATCCATTCACCGGTTAACTGGTTCGCGTCGGAGCGGCGCATGTAGTTACCGTGGACTACGTCATGAGCAATGAGTTTGGCATCATCTTCCGTCATGTATCGCTCCTCGTTTGCTTCGACTGCTTCTCGGACACGTTGCTCGAATAACGGGATGCCATGCTGGATTAGGGCATTGCGCAAGTTTCTTGCCATTGCAGGCAATCCATCTGCTAAGTAATGCTTGTGCCATAACCCGCGTAATACTGAGCCTTTAAACGGTGCTGGCGGCTTGGGTGCTTGGGATCGATGAGCACTTTTTCACACGCAAGCGCGGTTACGCCACCACGTTGGTCGACCTGAACAATCACAAGGTATTCGATGTGGTGCTGGGCCGCTCAGAGGCGAGCCTGCGCAGCTATCTGAAGCGCTTGCCGGGCAAGGAGAAGGTGCGGGTGATAGTGATGGGCCTGTCCGAGACGTACCGTCAAATCGCTCAGCAGTATTTCCCCAATGCCCTGATCGTGGCCGACCGCTTCCATGTCGTGCGCTTGGTGAACCAACACTTTCTGAAGCTGTGGCAGCAGTATGATCCCGAAGGTCGCAAGAATCGTGGGCTGCTCAGCCTGATGCGAAGGCATCACTGGAAGCTCTCAGCAGTGCAGAAGGAGAATCTGCATCACTACCTGGCTCAAGAGCCGGTGCTTCGGGCACTGTACTTCGCCAAGCAGCAATTGAATGGCTTTTTGGTGATGAAGAGCCTGAAACGAAAGCGAGCCCAGAAGATGCTGCCCAAATTCCTGGCCTTGATACGCCAGTTTGAGCAAAGCCCGGCTCGGGCATTGGCTGAAACGCTTAAGTCGTGGCTGGAGCCTATCGTGCGGATGTGGCGCTTCACCAAATCGAACGGCATCACCGAGGGTTTCCACACTAAAATGGAGATGCTCTCACGCCGTGCATATGGGTTTAGGAACTTTGAGAATTACCGCATGAGGGTCTTGGCCCAGTGTGGTTGGAACGGTGTGATCAACCGGGTCTAGTGAATGCCCATCCCCCGTTTATGGGGTAGAGCCTGCGAAATCAGGACGAAAAAAAAGCACTTGCGAAAGTAAGTGCTTTTTTCTGGAATTCCTTGGCGGAGCGGACGGGACTCGAACCCGCGACCCCCGGCGTGACAGGCCGGTATTCTAACCAACTGAACTACCGCTCCGCAGCGGTGTGCTACCCAAGCAATGCCAGGAAAACCTGGCGTCCCCTAGGGGATTCGAACCCCTGTACTCACCGTGAAAGGGTGATGTCCTAGGCCTCTAGACGAAGGGGACAGGACTTAAAAACAAGCTGCGCATTTTAGCATGAATTCGCAGATACTGCATTTTGCCAACCGGCAAACTTCGTTAGACTGGTGGAGGTAAGCGGGATCGAACCGCTGACCTCTTGCATGCCATGCAAGCGCTCTCCCAGCTGAGCTATACCCCCATTCGCGTGGACGTCTAGCGAAGAAACGAGATTATGCACGAATTATTTTATGCGCGCAAGTCGGTCGGGGGGATTTTTTGATGGTAACAGGATGCGCTGACGGCGATCATACCGGGCGGCGCCGCACTGCGAAGCCCAGCGCCAGAAGAAACGCGATCCAGGCAAGAACCGGGACGTTGCCCCAGCGTACGTAGGGTGTCATGCCTGTCATGCCCTGCACCTCGACATCGAGCAAACCCTTGCGCATCGGATCAAGCGCGCCGCGTATGGAGCCATTGGGGTCTATGGCAGCTGTCATGCCGGTGTTCGTGGCACGTATTATGGGTCGGGCAGTTTCCAGCGCGCGCATGCGGGAGATCTGCAAATGCTGGCGCAATGCCCACGAGTCGCCAAACCAGCCGAGGTTGCTCATATTGAGCAGGATGCTGGCGCCGGGCCCCAGGGTATCGCTGTCGCGCACCGACTGGATGATCTCTTCCCCAAAAACGTCCTCGTAGCAGATGTCGGGCGCAACCATCTGGTCGCGCACCTGGAACAGCTTCTGGCGGACTTCACCGCGGTTGAAATCCCCAAGAGGTATGTTCAGGGCATCGACAAACCAACGGAACCCCGGAGGGACGAATTCGCCGAATGGCACGAGATGGTGCTTGTCATAGCGCATGCCAATGCGGGCGTTGACGATGGATTCAGCCGGCGTGTCGGGGGACAGGCCGATGGCGCTGTTGGTGTAGATTTCGCGGCCGTCCCTGGATTCATGCAGGGGCATGCCCATGATGATGTCCGCATCGTGATTGCGGGCGATGTCCAGCCATCGATCCCAGAGATTGGGCGCGACCTCGTCCTGGAACAGGGGGACGACCGTTTCAGGCATGACGATCAGGTCAGGCGTGCTGTCGGGTTCGCGCGGAGGAAGGTTGGCCAGTTGGAGATAGTCCAACTGGCCCTGCACAAACAGCGACGGGTCAAATTTCTCGGATTGCGGTACGTTGCCCTGGACAAGCCGGACAATCATGGGTTTGCCGTGAGGCGTCGCCCAGTTGGCGTGAGACAGGAAGATGCCGACAAGCCCGGTCACGATGGCGATACCCACGCCCACGGCGCTGCGGGCATCGTTCTGCGTGTCCTTGGCGCAGGCAAGCAGCGCGATGGCCGCCGAGGCGAAGGCGGCCAGCCAGGCGATGCCATAGACCCCGACGAGCGGGGCCCATCCGGACAGCACGCCTTCCACATGGGCGTAGCCGATGTTCAGCCAGGGCAGGCCGGTGAAAAGCGTGCCGCGCAGCCATTCGCTGCCCGCCCAGCAAGACGCCCAGACTGCCGCAACGAGTAGCTGCCTGCGGTAGCTGGCAGATTGCGGGTTGTATCGCGCGCCCAGCGTATGGGCAAGCCCTGTGGCCAGTGCACCGTATAGCGCCAGCCAGGCGGCGAGGGCGGCGACCGCGGCGACGGCCAGCGGCGCGGAGAGCCCGCCGTAGCGATGCAGGCTGATATACAGCCAGTACAATCCTACGGCAAAGTTTGTCGCGCTGAATACATAGCCGGCAAGCAGGGCCTGACGCAGATTGGCGGCGCGCAGCGCATGCCAGGCCATGGCGGCCAGCGCGAAAATCTGAACGAAAGGCAGTATCCAGTGAGGCAGCGGTCCTGGAGCGAAAGACAGCGCGTGAACGGCGCCCAGGGCGGCCAGTGCCGCCAGCGAAGACCAGGTGGGCCAGAGACTGCGGGGTGTGTGCTGCAAGAGATTACTCGCCCGAAAGTGCCGGGGCGGCTGGCGCGGCGGGCTGGTGCTGGATATGCAGCCAGAGCGCGCGTCGCGCATCGGCGCCGACCACAGTGATATTCATGCCTTCGTAATTGATGCTGTCGCCACGGCGGGGGATGCGGCCCAGCTCTGCCGCCAGCCAGCCGCCAAGCGTATCGTAGTCATCATTCGGCAAATGGGTGTGGAAGTGCTCATTGAACACGTCGATTTCAGTAATGCCCATCGCGCGCCAGCTGTTGGTGCCCGTCTGGAAAATGGTTTTTTCCGCATCCTCGTCGTATTCGTCTTCAATATCACCGACGATCTGTTCGAGCACATCTTCCATGGAAACCAGGCCAGCGATGCCGCCATGCTCGTCCACGACAATGGCCAGATGATTGCGGCTGATGCGGAATTCGTGCAGCAGGACGTTCAGGCGCTTGGTTTCGGGAATGAATACTGCGGGTCGGACCAGCGGACGCAGCGCGATGGAAGGATTGCTGACCGACAGCAGCAGGTCCTTGGCCAGCAGAATGCCTACGATATTGTCGCGGTCATCTTCGTAGACCGGAAAGCGCGAATGCCCGGTTTCGATGATTTCGGTCAGGATCTCCGACAGCGGCTTGCCGATGTCCAGCATATCCATCTTGGCGCGGGGCACCATGATATCGGCAACGGTCTGCTCGGCCATGTCGAGCGCACCCGATATCATGGCATAGGCCTCGCCGTCGAGCACCTGGCGTTCGTGTGCCGCTTCCAGCACTTGCTTGATGTCCTGCCGGTCGGCCGGCTCCGCGGGCCGCATGAACGAGGTGAGGCGTTCGAACAGGGATTTGCTGCTTGCTTTTGCCGGGCGAGGCTCGGCGTCGGGTGAACTAGGGTCTGACATTGTCCAGGGGACTCAATACACGAAGCTTTAGGATAACCGATATTGCCCGTCGGGGGCCGGCGACCGGTTCGGGGGAAACCCTGCCGGCTGATTCGGCCAGGGGCACGCTACTGATAAGGATCCGGCAGGCCCATTCTGGCGAGGATGGAAATTTCCAGCGCTTCCATTTCCTGGGCCTCGCCGGGCTCCAGATGGTCATAGCCCAGGGCATGCAATACGCCATGTATGACCAGGTGTGCCGCGTGAGCAAGCAGCGGCTTGCCCTGTTCGTCGGCTTCGCGGCGCAGCACGGGCACACACAACACGATGTCGCCGCTGGCCTGGCCGTCGGGGTCTGTGCCATATTCGAACGTCAGCACATTGGTAGCATAATCTTTGCCGCGAAATGCGCGATTAAGCGCCTGGCCCTCGTCCGCATCGACCAGCCGAAGCGCCAGGGCCACGGCCGCCAGCGGTGCAGGCGCCCGACTGCTGCGTGATGAGCGCTTGCGCGTTGCCGACTGTGCTGCCGCGCGGGCCGATGCCACGCCATTGACCGCCAGGCGCACCCAGCGACGCAGCCGCCAGCGGGGCAGCTCGTCTGCGTCTGTGGCGTACTGCACCGACAGGGACAGCATCGGGCACGACGCGGTACTGGCCTCAGGAGACATGGTCGCCTGCCTTCTCATAGGCTTCGACGATGCGGGCCACCAGCGGGTGGCGCACGACGTCGCGGCTGGTGAACTGCGTGGTGGCGATACCCTGAACACTACGCAGTATGTCCACAGCGTTGGTCAGGCCGCTTGCCTGGCCGCGCGGCAGGTCGACCTGTGAAGGATCGCCATTGATGACAGCCTTGCTGCCGAAGCCTATGCGCGTGAGGAACATTTTCATCTGTTCCGGCGTGGTGTTCTGTGCTTCGTCAAGAATGACGAAGGCATGGTTGAGCGTGCGCCCGCGCATATAGGCCAGGGGGGCAATTTCTATGGTCTGTTTCTCGAACAGGCGCTGGACGCGCTCTATGCCCATGAGGTCATACAGCGCGTCATAAAGTGGCCGCAGGTAGGGGTCTACTTTTTGCACCAGATCGCCAGGCAGGAAACCCAGGCGTTCGCCTGCTTCGACCGCCGGACGGGTCAGCACCAGCCGCTGTACGGTTTCGCGCTCCAGGGCGTCTATGGCGCAGGCCACGGCCAGCCAGGTTTTGCCTGTGCCCGCCGGTCCTATGCCGAAAGTGATGTCATGGCGCAAGATGTTGTTAAGGTATTCGCGCTGGCGCGGCGTGCGCGGGCGCAGATCGCTGCGGCGGGTGCGCAGGTTCAGGCTCATATCGTCCACGGGCGGCAGCTCGGGCAGGGCGCCCAGCCCAGCGTCCCCGGCCGACGGGTCGGCCATGCCTGTGCCCATTTCCACCATCCCCAGCTGAATATCGTCTACGGACAATGGCTGATGTGCTGCCCGGCGATGAAAGACCTCTATGGCCTTGCCTGCCGCTTTTGCCTGCTCTCCGGTAATGGAAACGCGGTCGCCGCGGCGGGTGATCTGCACATTCCATCCGTCAGCGATCTGGCGCAGGTTGGCGTCCAGCGGGCCACAGAGGTTTGCCAGGTGGGCATTGTCGCCCTGTAGCGTCACAACGACCGGCCTGCGTGCGCGGTTGGCGGTACTCATGCGTTTTCCCCGGATATTTCTCGGGTGACGACTTCGCCGCGCAGAGAGTTGCTGAACGCCTGGGTAATGCGTACGTCTATCATCTGGCCGATCAGGCGCGGCTGGCCGGTAAAGTTGACGATGCGGTTGTTTTCGGTGCGGCCGGCGAGCTCGCCGGGGTCGCGCCGGGAGGGCCTTTCGACCAGGATGCGCTGCACGGTGCCTATCATGGCGTCGCTGATGGCGGCGGCCTGCTCATTGATGAGCGACTGCAGGCGATGCAGGCGCTCAAGCTTGACCTCTTTCGGCGTGTCGTCCTCGAGATCGGCCGCTGGGGTGCCAGGGCGCCGCGAATAAACGAAGGAAAATGACGTGTCGAAGCCAACGTCCCTGATCAGTTTCATGGTTTTCTCGAAGTCTTCCTCGGTTTCGCCGGGGAAGCCGACAATGAAGTCGGAAGACAGGGTCAGGCCGGGCCGGGCCGCGCGCAGGCGGCGAACGATGGATTTGAATTCCAGTGTGGTGTAGCCGCGTTTCATCGCGGCCAGCGTTGCGTCGCTGCCGGCCTGCACGGGCAGGTGCAGGAAGGGGACGAGCTTGGGCAGCTTGCCGTGCGCCTCGATGAGCCGCGTGGTCATTTCCTTGGGGTGCGAGGTGGTGTAGCGGATGCGTTCTATGCCGGGTATTTCATGCACATACTCAAGCAGCATGGCGAAATCGGCAATGTCGTGGCTGTCGGACATGGGGCCGCGGTAGGCGTTCACGTTCTGCCCTAGCAGCGTCACCTCTTTGACACCCTGGTCAGCCAGGTCGGCGACCTCGACCAGAACGTCGTCGAAGGGACGCGACACCTCGGCGCCACGCGTATAGGGCACCACACAGAAGCTGCAATATTTGCTGCAGCCTTCCATAATGGAAACGAATGCCGTGGGGCCGTCCACCCGGGCAGGAGGAAGCGCGTCGAACTTTTCGATCTCGGGAAAGCTGATGTCGACCTGTGAGCGGCCAGATTCCCGCCGCCGGGCGATGAGTTCGGGCAGTCGGTGCAGGGTCTGGGGGCCGAACACAACGTCGACATAAGGCGCACGCCTGACGATGGCCTCGCCTTCCTGGCTGGCGACGCAGCCGCCCACGCCGATAATGAGGTCGGGCTTTTCGCGCCGCAGATGCTGCACCCGGCCCAGATCGGAAAAGACCTTTTCCTGCGCTTTCTCGCGCACCGAACAGGTATTGAAAAGAATGATGTCCGCCTCTTCGGGGTTCTGCGTGAGCACGACGCCCTGGTCTTCCCGCAATACGTCCGCCATCTTGTCGGAGTCATATTCATTCATCTGGCAGCCGAAGGTGCGGATGAACAGTTTGCGCTGGCCCTTGGCGGGCTGGCCCTGGCTGGCGGCGGAGGAAACGGGAGCGGCAGGCGGAAGCGGGCTGTCCGCGGCGGCGCCGCTGCGCTTGATATTGATTTCTTGCATGTGTATGGCCGTGACGGGTGTAGATCCCGGGGGCAAAGGGTAAAGCAGCTATTGTAACGGTTAGGGGCGCATTTGCGGATGGCGCTTGCTGGACCAAGAATTAAATGGGAACTGGACCATGTGCCGGATGAGTGGGGTGAATACAATTCCGTTTTATGGATAAGTCTGCATCAACTGTATCGCTTTGGCTTATCCAGCCGGTTATCGGCGGCCTAACGGCCAGGCTGCTGATATACACATCCCCTGCCACTGCGGGGGATTTTTTTCGGGCGCTCGGCAGCATGTTCGCGCCGGGGCGTGCTTGTATGCCGGCAGGCTGGGACGCGTTGCGTGGCCCCGACGGGGCCCCTGTGCGCATGCTGTGCGAGTTCTGTGCCGCCGAGGGCCGCGGCTTGCCGATGCTGGACTACACATTTATATATGTTTGGACTATCAACATATATACAGAATATAGCTACAATCGAGGCAGATAAATAACCACAAGAAATAGAGATTCCGGTCGCTACGATAGCGGGCGGTGATTTTGCCTACGCTGAAAAATAAAGGAGGCTACGATGGAACAACCGCAAAATATTAGCCGCCGGCGCATGCTGGCTACCACGGGGGGGCTGGTTGCCTTTGCCGGTCTGGGCGGTGTCCCAGGCATCGCGGGGGCGCAAAAAGCTACGGAAACGGGTGCTGCGCCCGCAGCGAAGCCGCTGCCGGCTTATGCGGCCTGGAAAGACTCGGATAGCCTGATTGTCCACAGCGCAAATACGATAGAGCTGAGGCGATCCGCATTCGGCTCTGGCGGGATCACGCCACTGGACCGGCTGTTTGTGCGCAATAACCTCAACCCTCCTTCTGAAGAGATCGTCAAGGATCCGGATGCGTGGACGGTCGAGATTCAAGGTGTCGGAAAGCCGCGCAGTTTCACTGTGGCGGAGCTCAAGACCCTGGGGCTGGCATCGGTTCCTGTGGTGCTGCAGTGCTCGGGGAACGGTCGGGCGTGGTTTCCCAGCGAACCCAGTGGCACGAAATGGACCGTGGGCGCCGCCGGCTGTGTGGTTTTCAGCGGCGTGCCAGTCAAGGCCCTGCTGGAGGCCGTTGGTGGCATAGAGGATGGCATGGCATTCATGACCAGTACCGGCGGTGAGGAAATGCCGGCGGGCCTTGATCCGAAAACCATCATGGTCGAGCGTTCCGTGCCGGTTTCCGCGCTGGACGATGCCATCCTGGCCTGGGAGGTCAACGGCGTGCCGTTGCCGCTCGCGCATGGCGGCCCGCTGCGGGTCATTATTCCTGGCTACACAGGTGTCAATAACGTCAAGTATGTGAAGAAAGTGGCGTTTACCAAGGATCAGTCGCCGGCCAAGATCCAGCAGACAGGCTATCGATTCGCGCCGGTGGGCACCAAGGGCGCGCCCGAGCATGCTTCCATCTGGGAGATGCCCGTCAAATCGTGGATTACCTATCCTGCTGAGCCAGATGAAACTGTCAAGGCCGGCAAGGTGCAGATTCGTGGTGTCGCCATGGGCGGCATGACCGAAGCCTCCAAGATCGAGGTATCGGTGAATGGCGGCAAAGATTGGCAGGAGGCCCAGTTCGTCGGGCCGGATCTTGGGCCTTATGCATGGCGTGAGTTTGTGCTGTCCACCACGCTTGAGGCGGGCACGCACGAGCTGGCCAGCCGCGCCACCAACGCCAAGGGTGATGTTCAGCCGGAAGAGCGGCTGGAAAACAACCGTGGCTATCTCAACAATAGCTGGCGGGATCACATGGTGCCAGTCAAGGTAGCCTGACGAGGCTTTTCCGGCCCGTCCGGCATTTCGAGGCAGCGCGCCCGCATGGGCGCGTTTTCGTCTCGTTCGCAACCCAGAAAAAATTGCAAAGTAGCGAGGATGTAAGCATGAAGTTTTCCATGATGCCGCGTTATGCCGGCGTATTCCTGATGTGTATCGCCGGCGTCAGCCTGGCGGCCGAGCCTGATGCCGCCAAGCTGGAAAAGGGCAAGGCCATATTCACGACCGAGGCTGTCCCTGCCTGTGCGGTCTGTCACACGCTGGACGATGCGGGCGCCACAGGCGCCATCGGGCCCAATCTGGACGAACTCAGGCCCAGTTACGAGCACGTCAGGAAAATGGTAATGGAAGGGGCGGGCACCATGCCTTCATTCGCCGAAACACTGGATGACGAGGCCATTGATGCGGTGGCCGCTTACGTTTCCCACGTGACGGGGGGAGATCAGTAGCATTGGATGATTTCCGCGAGCGGCGCCCGCTTTCGGGACGGGGCTTGCCAGTATGTCTGAATCAAAAAAGCTCGCCGCGATTTATTCCGCGGCGAGCTTTTTCATGGGCTCCCTGCCTGGCCGGACGACCGGCCATTGCCTGGTCATGCCATCAGGCGATCTCGGCGCTGGGATCGTCTTTCTTGACTGGCTTGACGAGATCTTCGCGCTTCACGCCCAGCCACATGGCGATTGCGGCGGCCACGAATACCGAGGAGTAGATGCCGAACCAGATGCCGATGGTCAGCGCCAGCGCAAAGTTGTGCAGCGTGGGGCCGCCGAAGAAAAGCATGGACAGCACCATCATCTGCGTCGAGCCGTGAGTAATGATGGTGCGCGAAATGGTCTGGGTGATGGCGCTGTTGATGACCTCGCGCACCGATGACTTGCGCTGCTTGCGGAAGTTTTCGCGGATCCGGTCCATGATGACCACGGACTCGTTCACCGAGTAGCCCAGCACCGCCAGTACGCCGGCCAGGACAGAGAGCGAGAATTCCCACTGGAAGAAGGCGAAGAAGCCCAGAATGATCACCACATCGTGGAGGTTGGCCACCACGCCTGCCACAGCGAACTTCCATTCAAAGCGAAAGCCCAGATAGACCATGATGCCGATCACCACGCACAGCAGAGCCATGAGCCCGTTGTGCACGAGCTCCTGGCCGACCTGCGGTCCCACGAATTCCACGCGGCGCAGCTGTACCGAGGCGTCCTTGGCCTGCAGGGCGCCCAATACAGCATCGCTCTGGGCTGCCGAGCTTTCGCCTTCACGCAGGGGCAGGCGGATCATGACATCCTGAGAGGTGCCGAAATTCTGGACCTGGTAGTCGCTGTAGCCCAGGGAGTTGACGGCGCCGCGCACCTCGTCGAGCGGAACCGCCTGCTCGTAGTGCACCTCCATGACCGTGCCGCCGGTGAATTCGATCGACAGGTGGAACCCGCGCGTGGCGATGAAGAACACCGCCAGGAGGAAGGTGATCAGGCTGATCAGGTTCAGCACCAGCGCATGGCGCATGAAGGGGATGGTGCGATGGATGCGGAAAAATTCCATGTTGTGTCTTGCCTGTAGAGAGTGAGCGGGCGACGCCGGGACGTCGCGCCGGGCTCAGTTTCAGTCTTGTCCTGGTTTCCAGATCTGGCCAATGGAGACGGCACGCAGCTTGCGCTTGCGGCCATACCAGAGGTTGACCAGCGCACGCACGCCCACAATGGACGAGAACATGGAGGTCAGGATGCCGATGCAGTGCACGACCGCGAACCCGCGTATGGGACCCGTGCCAAAGGCCAGCAGCGCCAGGCCGACAATCAGCGTCGTGAGGTTGGAGTCAAGAATCGTGCCCCATGCCCGCTCGAAACCCAGGTGGATAGCCTGTTGCGGCGGCAGCCCCAGACGCAGCTCCTCGCGTATGCGCTCATTGATCAGCACGTTGGAGTCAATGGCCATGCCCAGCGTCAGCGCGATGGCCGCGATGCCCGGCAGGGTAAGCGTGGCCTGCAGCATGGACAGCACGGCCAGCAGCAGCAATACGTTGAAGGCCAGGCCCAGCGTGGAGAACAGGCCGAACAGGCGGTAGTACAGGATGATGAACGCGGCGATGGCGATGAAGCCATACAGCGTCGAATAGAAGCCCTTGGCGATGTTGTCGGCACCGAGGCTGGGGCCGATGGTGCGTTCTTCGATGATCTCCATTGGCGCGGCCAGCGAGCCCGCGCGCAGCAGCAGGGCGGTATCGGCGGCTTCCTGAGCCGTCATGCTGCCCGTGATCTGTACCTGGCCGCCGGGGATCTCGCTGCGGATGACCGGCGCTGTTACGACCTGGCCCTTGCCTTGCTCGAACAGCAGGATGGCCATGCGCTTGTTGATATTGTCCCGCGTTACATCGCGGAAGATGCGCGCGCCTTTGCTGTCCAGCGTCAGGTTGACGGAGGGCTGCTGGGTCTGCTGGTCTCGTCCAGGTTGGGCGTCCTGCAGGTTTTCACCGGTCAGGATGACCTGGCGGCGCAGCAGCAGGGGGCGGCCATCGCGGTCGGTATAGCGTTCGAGACCGAAAGGTACCGTGCCGGAAGCCAGCGCGGCCTGTGCGGTGGGAGAGTCGTCCACCATGCGGATTTCCAGCGTGGCGGTGCGGCCCAGGATTTCCTTGGCCTTGGCGACATCCTGCACGCCAGGCAGTTGGACAATGATGCGGTCCGCTCCCTGCTGCTGGATCACAGGCTCGGCCACGCCGAGTTCGTTGATCCGGTTGTGCAGGGTGGTGATGTTCTGTTTCAGCGCATTGGTCTGTACCTGGGTGACCGCGGTGTCGGTCAGCTTGCCGGTCAGCACATACTTGCCGCCGTTCTCGCCGGCGTTGACAAAGCCCATCTCGGGCAGGGCGCGGCGCAGTTCGGAGGTCGCGTCGTCGCGGTCCGATTCGCTGTCAAAGGTGGCGACAATAGACATATTGTCGCGCTCGACGCCCGAGACAGGCACCTTGGCGTTGCGCAGGGTGCTGCGTACATCATTCGCGATGGAATCGTAACGGCCCGTGAGCGCCCCCTTCATGTCGACCTGCAGCAGGAAATGCACCCCACCGCGAAGGTCCAGGCCCAGATACATGGGATGTGCGCCAAGCGCGGAGAGCCAGTTCGGCGATGCGGGCAGCAGGTTCAGGGCAACGGTGTAGCCAGGGTCGGAGGGGTTCGGGTTCAGCGCCTTCTCGATGGTGTCCTTGGCCTTGAGCTGTATGTCGGTGCTGTCGAAGCGCACGCGCACGGTGCCGACCGGGCCATTCATCTCGAAGCGGCTGGCTGTATAGGGTATCTGGCTGCTCTTGAGGATGTCTTCGACCCTGGCCAGCGTACTGTTGTCGATCTTGACAGTGGACTTGGCGCCGGCCACCTGAACCGCAGGCGATTCCCCGAAGAAATTAGGCAAGGTGTACAGCAGGCCCAGGACCAGGGCCACCAGTACGGTGAGATACTTCCAGAGTGGGTAGCGGTTCATGGCAAATCAGAGGCTGGAGCAGGGAAGGGCGCCCCTGAGGGCGCCTGGAGGCTGACGGATCAGAGCGACTTGATCGTGCCCTTGGGCAGAACAGACGAGACGGCGGTGCGCTGTACCAGGATCTCGACGGGCTTGTCGGCCAGCGTGCTGACCTCGAGCGTGACATAGTTGTCGGAAAGCTTGGTGACCTTGCCCAGGAAGCCGCCGCTGGTGATCACCTCATCGCCCTTGGCGAGGTTGGCCACCAGGTTGCGGTGTTCCTTCTGGCGCTTCATCTGCGGACGGATCATCAGGAAATAGAGGATCACGAACATCAGGATGATGGGCAGCATGCCCATCAGCGCGTTCTCGCCGCCCGCGGGGGCAGCCTGGGCCGTGATAAGGGTCAGGGTGTCGGTGACAGCCATGTAAACGTTCTCCTGGAGGATTTTTTGGTTAACTCTGTATTGTAGCGGGATAAATTCTATTCTATGCCCCGGGCGCGATCACGATGGAATTGTTCCTTCCATCGCTCGAAGCGCCCTTCGCTGATGGCCTCGCGCATTTCCTGCATCAAAGACAGGTAGTAATGCAGGTTGTGCAGGGTATTGAGCCGGGATCCGGTGATCTCGTTGGCGCGCTGCAGATGGTGCAGATACGAGCGGGAAAAATGCGCGCAGGTATGGCAGCCGCAGGAGGGGTCCAGGGGTCGCGTATCGTCGCGGTAGCGGGCATTTCGTATCTTGATGTCCCCGAATCGCGTGAACAGCCAGCCATTGCGGGCGTTGCGGGTGGGCATGACGCAGTCGAACATGTCGACCCCCCGCGCCACGCCTTCCACGAGGTCTTCCGGTGTTCCTACGCCCATGAGATAGCGCGGCGCCTGCTCGGGCAGGCGAGGGGTGACATGCGCCAGAATGCGCATCATGTCTTCCTTGGGCTCGCCCACGGACAGGCCCCCGATGGCGTAGCCCTCGAATCCGATGTCCTTCAGCCCTTCCAGGGATTCATCGCGCAGATGCTCGTACATGCCTCCCTGGACAATGCCGAACAGCGCATTGGGGTTTTCGATCTGCCGGAATTCGGTGCGCGACCGTTTCGCCCAGCGCAGGGACAGGCGCATGGAGCGGGCAGCCTCCTCCACGGTGGCGGGGCGGTCGCCTATGGCATACGGCGTGCATTCATCAAATACCATGGCAATGTCGGAATTGAGCGCCTTCTGGATGCGCATGGATTCCTCGGGTGTCAGAAACAGCCGTGAGCCGTCTATGGGCGAGGCGAATTTCACGCCTTCCTCGGTGATTTTGCGCAAGCCATTCAGGCTGAAGACCTGGAAACCGCCCGAATCCGTCAGGATGGGCTTGTTCCACTGCATGAAGCCATGCAGCCCGCCGTGCTTTTCCATTACCTCGGTGCCTGGACGCAGCCAGAGATGAAAGGTATTGCCCAGCACGATTTGCGCGCCGATCTCGTTCAGCTCGTGTGGCAGCATGGCTTTGACGCTGCCATAAGTACCCACTGGCATGAAAATCGGGGTTTCGACCACGCCGTGGTTGAGTGTGATACGACCGCGGCGCGCTGCGCCGTCGGTGGTCAGGAGCTGGAAATTTAATCCGGTCATGGGTGGCAATCTGTCTGTTTGTGTCTGGTTCCGTGCCAGTGCGGGCCGGGCGTCAGGTCTTTTGTCCTGCTCCCGCCGCTTCGATGAACATGGCGTCACCGTAGCTGAAAAAGCGATAGCGGGACAGTACTGCATGCGCATAGGCGCGGCGTATGGGTTCCATGCCTGCCAGCGCGGACACCAGCATCAGCAAGGTGGACTGGGGCAGGTGAAAGTTGGTGATCAGGCAATCGACCCAGGCGAACTGGTAGCCAGGCGTGATGAACAGACGCGTGTCGCCTTCGATAGTTCCCTCCTGCGTCGGCTGGGCCGCCGCGGATTCGAGCGCCCGCACGCTGGTCGTGCCCACGGCGACCACGCGGCCGCCTGCGGCGCGGGCAGCGCGCACTTTCTCGACGGTTTCGGGCGATACGGAATAGCGTTCCGAGTGCATGACATGTTCGGACAGCTTCTCTACCCGTACAGGCTGGAACGTTCCGGCGCCCACATGCAGGGTTACGAAGGCCTGGTCCACGCCCTGTGTTTTCAGCCTGTCCAGCATGTCCTGGTCGAAATGCAGGCCGGCGGTTGGCGCAGCCACCGCGCCTGGTTCTCGGGCATAAACCGTCTGGTAGCGCTCTTCGTCCTGGCTGTCGGCCGCATGCGCTATGTAGGGGGGCAGCGGCGTGGCGCCGTGGCGGTCAAGCAGGTCCAGGACGCGTTCCGGGAACCGGATGTCAAAAAGCTCACCTTCGCGGCCCAGCACTTCGGCGCTGAAAGCATCGGCCAGTACAAGCCGGGTGCCTGCCCGGGGCGACTTGCTGGCACGGACATGCGCCAGGGCCCGGTCGGGCGCGGTAATCCTCTCTACCAGCACCTCGACCTTGCCGCCGCTTTCCTTCTGGCCTGCGAGGCGCGCCTTGATGACACGGGTATCGTTGAACACCAGCAGGTCGTTGGGGCGCAGCAGCGCGGGCAGGTCTATGAAATGCCTGTCATGCAGCACACCACCGCCATCGAGATGCAGCAGGCGGCTGTCAGCACGGTGCGTTGCAGGCGATTGGGCAATGAGTTCGGCCGGCAGTTCGTAGTCGAACTGCGAAAGCTGTAAGTCTGGGTTCACGGAATCTGTTGAAGGCCCGGGCGACTGGCTGGCCGCGTCCGGCTGGTAAATAAAGACAGACGCAAGTGTACCGCGCCCGCCCTCCGAGCGCTGCTCAGGGGGCGGCAGCGGCAGCCGTCGGTGATTGGGGCAGGGGCTCCCATTTGGGCCGCGGGGTTGCCTCGAGCAATTGCCGCGTATAGGCCTCTTGGGGATGCTCGAAGATTGATTCAGTCGTACCCTGCTCAACGACCCGGCCATGCCGCATGACGATGATGCGGTCGGCAAGCTGCCTGACGATAGGCAGGTCGTGCGTAATGAATATATAGGCCAGCCCAAGCCGGTCGCGCAGGCCGGACAGCAGCTCGATGATTTGCATCTGTATGGAAACGTCCAGCGCCGAGACCGCTTCGTCGCAGATCACCAGCTCGACATCGCAGGCCAGGGCCCGCGCAATGGCAATGCGCTGCCGCTGCCCGCCGGAGAACTGATGCGGGTAGCGTTGCGCGTGCTCGGGCTGCAACCCGACCAGGGCCAGCAGCTCAGCCACGCGGGCAGGCCATTTCCGCTTGTCCAGCATGCCTTTGTGAATCTCCCAGGGCTCCGAGATAATCTCGAATACGCTCATGCGCGGGTTCATCGAGCTGTAGGGGTCCTGGAAAACCATCTGAACCCTGGATCGATAGGCGAGCAGCGCCTGTCCTTCCAGGGCGGATACGCTTTTGCCCCGATAGAGAACCTCGCCGCGCGTGGGCGCGTTCAGCCGCATCAGTACCCGCGCAAGGGTGGATTTTCCCGATCCGGATTCGCCCACGATCCCCACGGTTTCGCCGCGCGCCACAGTAAAGCTGATGTCACGCAGGGCGGGAAAAGCCACGGGCCCTCCCAGGCCCTTGCCCGGCAGCAGATAGTCTTTGTCCAGGTGCCTGACTTCCAGCAGAGTTTCTCCCTGAGCAGCTCTGGCCCGCTGGGCAGGCGCTTCAGGCAGCGCATGCATAAGGCTCTTTGTATAGTCGTGACGGGGGTTCTCGAATACGTCCCTGGCCTGGCCTTCTTCGACAATGCGGCCGCCCTTCATCACGATGATGCGGTCGGCCATGTTGGCGGCCACCTCCAGGTCGTGGGTGATCATGATGATAGCCAGGCCGTGGTCGCGCTGCAGTTTCTTGAGCAGGTCGAGTATCTGGGCCTGTACGCTGACATCCAGCGCTGTCGTGGGCTCGTCGGCGATCAGGATTTCGGGCTGGAGCGCAATAGCCATGCCTATCATGATGCGCTGGCGCTGCCCGCCCGAAAACTGGTGCGGATACTGGTCGTAGCGGCGCTCCGGCTCGGGAATGCCCACATATCGGAGAATATCGATGGCCTTGGCCCGTGCTTCCCGCCCATTGCTTGCCCGATGCGCGGTAAATGCCTCGGAAAGCTGCCAGCCGACGGTATAGACCGGGTTCAGGTGCGAAAGCGGATCCTGGAAGATCATGGCCAGCCTGCGCCCGTTGAACTGGCGCCGCTCTTCCTCGCTCATGTGCGCCAGATCCTTGCCCCGGTAGCGGATGGCGCCCGTCCGTATCTTGCCCGGCGGTGTGTCGATCAGGCCCATGATAGCCGAGGCGCTGACTGACTTGCCCGAACCCGATTCGCCCAGGATAGCCAGTGTTTCGCCGGCATGCACATGGAAGCTCACCCCCGTGGCAGCCCGGAAAGCGCCGCCTGCAGAGAGAAAGTCAACGGTCAGGTTCTCGACCGCGAGCAGGGGCCGGACCGGGCCGGCAGTGTTGATGTTCATTGTTTCCCGTCCTTTGTCGAGCGCAGTTCGATGCGCCAGCGCTGTTGCGGATCGCCATACATGCGCACCCAGTTCGACAGGATGCTGAGCGACAGCGTGGTCAGCAGCAGGGCCAGGCCGGGCCAGAATGCGATCCACCATGCGCTGGCAAGGTAGCCGCGCCCCGTGGCCACCATGGAGCCCCAGGTAAAGGCAGGCGCCTGGACCCCCAGTCCGAGAAAGCTGAGTGCCGATTCGGCAAGCACCACAGTGGCGAAATCAATTGCGCCTATGGTAATGAGCGTGGGGATCGCCAGCGGGGCGATGTGACGGCTCAGCACGCGCCAGTGGCTGGCGCCAAGCGACAGCGCCGCGCTGACGAACATGCGCTCCCGTATTTCCAGCACCTCGGCACGCGCCGTGCGCAGATAGATGGGAATGCGGGTGATGGCCAGCACGATGATCAGGTTGGTGATGGACGGTCCCAGGGTAAACAGGACAACCAGGGCCAGCAGCAGGGATGGAAAGCTCATCACAATGTCTGCCAGGCGCATGATGAGATTGCTCAGAAAACCCCGGCTATACCCGGCAAGCAGCCCGAGCATGCCCCCGATCAGCATGGAAACCGCGACGGCGCAGGCGGCGATGCCTATCGTGTTGCGTGCGCCTTCAATCAGCCGCGCAAGCAGGCTGCGCCCGAGCGTATCGGCGCCCAGGACATAGGCCCAGCCGTGCTGCATGGAAAAAGGAGCAAGATTGCGGGCCCGGAAGTTCGGCCGTGTTGCCACATCGCCGATGAGCATGGGACCAAATATGGCGCACAGCAGCACGATGGCCAGAAACAACAGCGCGCAAAGCACCAGCCGGTCGCGCGTCATGAGGCGCAGGATAGCCATTGCGCGATTTGCCGATCGTGCGGGCGGGCCGGCATCGCGGGGCGGCTGCGGCGTTGCGTTGCCGGCGTCGCCCTGCGCGGGCCCGGCGTGTTCGGGCGCCTCCGAAGCTGCGCCTGCGTATGCGATCTTGTCGTTCATGATGCTCCGTGCCTGATGCGTGGGTCCAGCAGGGCGTATACCAGATCGATCACGATATTCAGAATGAAAATGGCAACTGCAGTCACCAGGACGCAGGACTGGATCAGCGCGAAGTCGCGGCGGATGATGGCATCAATCATCAGCTTGCCGATGCCTGGCCAGCCGAATATGGTTTCCACAATGACTGCGCCATTGATCAGGCTGGCCGCCTGGTCGCCCGCCACTGTGATGACGGGCAGCAGCGCGTTGCGCAGTGCATGCACGAAGATGATGCGTTTGCGTGCAACCCCTTTGGCGCGAGCCGTCTTTACGTAGGCGGAAGACAGGGCCGAGATCATGCTGCCGCGCACAACCTGCACGAGCAGGCCAAAGGGGCGCAAGGTAAGCACGAAAATGGGCATGATCCAATGCAGTGGGGTTCCCGTTCCGGATGTCGGGAACCAGCCCAGGCCCACGGCAAAGACCAGGATGGCCACAATAGCCACCCAGAAGTCGGGCGCGCTGGCGCCTGCCAGCGAAACCGTGCTCGCTATCCGGTCGAACAGCCCCCCTGGTCTGGCCGCCGCCAGGGCGCCCACTGTCACCGCCAGCACAACGGCAAGGCTGATCGCGATGGCAGCCAGCTTCAGCGTTTGAGGGAAGGCATGCAGGGCTACGTCCATTGCCGGCAGGTTGCGGCTTAGCGAGGTTCCAAAATCCAGATGGATGATGTCGCCCAGATAACGGGCGAACTGGATGTAGAGCGGCTGATCCAGCCCGTGCAGAGCCGAAAACGCATCGCGCTGGGCCTGCGAGGAATCCAGCGGCAGGTAGAGATAGGCTGGATCGCCGGTAAGCCTCGAGAAAAAGAATACCAGCACCAGCAGGCCGGCGACGGCGATCAGGCTTTGGGCCGAGCGCTTCAGAATATAGGCTTGCACAGGGAAGGCTCCTGTAGGGCAGCAACAATACAGCGGGACGCAGCCCGGGCGGCGTCGGCCGCCCGGGCCTGGCTTATTCCTTGAGTTTTATCTGGCTGACCGCCACCTCGCTATTGGTCTTGAGGTCAGGCCTCCAGTCCAGGCGGGGGCTGACGCGCGCATATCCGATCATGTGATACATCGGAACGTCGGCCACGATGTCATCGTGGACCTTGGCAAAGGCTTCCTGGAAAAGCTTGCGCCGCTCATCGCCCGTCGCCGACATGGCTTTGGTAATGATGCCGTCCAGTTCGGGGTTGGCGATGGTGGAATATTGCCCGTTGCTGGTGTACATCACGGGGATGGTGAAGCCTGCGTCGCCCGTGTTGTTGTCATGCTGCTGCTGGAACAGCGTGGGGCCGCGATCCGGCGGGAATGGCTTGTCCAGATAGCGCACCCAGTCGGCGGCTTCGAGCTGGCGCACTTTCAGGTTCAGCCCGATGTCGCGCCACATCGCCATCATGGCTTCAAGCGATTCGGACGAGTTCGGAAAGAAGCCATTGCGGCCGATCACGGTGATTTCCTTGTCAACCGGCACACCGTCGGCGCGCGCTTCGTCTATCAGTTTCTTCGCCTGTTCCGGGTCGAAGGGGTAGGGTTTGATGTCCGGATTGAAGCCCACGACGCCGGGCACGACCATTTGCGAGGCGCGTACGACATCCTTGCCGAACAGGGCTTCGCCCATGCCGTCCCAGTCTATGGCCAGGTTCAGCGCCTTGCGTACACGCACGTCATTGAGCGGTGGTATCTGGGCGTCGATCCGCATGCGGGTGGTTTCGGAATTCAGATAGGAAAAGTCAGTCTTCGGGTTGGTCGCATCCTGCACGGCAATGACAGGGGTCATGTCGGCCTCGCCGGTTTCCACCATGGCCGCGCGGATGGCCGATTCCGTACGCCAGACATAGGTGACCTTGCTGACCTGCGGCTTGGGGCCCCAGTAGCCGTCATTGCGCGTCAGGATGATTTTCTGGTCATCGGCCGTCTCCAGCCTGTAGGGGCCGGTGCCCACGGGATCGTTGATTTGTCCGTCGGGCTTGGTGTTGGGTGAGACGATTTGCACCGTGCCCATGAGTGTGGGCATGATGGGGATGGGGATGTCGGACGTAATGTCTACCGTGTGCTCGTCAACCGCCTTCGGTGTCAGGGTGATATCGCCGAATTTGGAGCGGCTGTCGCAGGTGATGGCCGGGTTCATCAGCCGCTTGACGGTAAATACCACGGCATCGGCATTGAAGGGCGCGCCATCCTGGAACTTGACGCCCTCGCGCAGCTTGAAGCGCCAGGTCTTGTCGTCGACCTGCTCCCAGCTTTCGGCAAGCGCCGGTGCGACCGTACCTTCCTTGGGCTGGATATTGGTCAGCGTCTCGGTGATATTCATGTTGATGACGCGCCCAATGTCCGAGCGTATGGAGCGGCACGGCTCGAGATTGGCCGGGCGTTCGGGCAGGACAATGGTGATTTCGCCCGGCTTGGCCGCCCAGGCAGCGCCCGAAAGGGCCAGCGTCAGCAATGATGCGGCCACACTGGCCGCCGCCTGTTTCCTTCTGATGAGCATTGAGGTCTCCTCCGACTCTCTGATAGCTGTGATGACATCATGGAGTAAAGCAACGCGTGCCCTGGGGACGGTCTTTGGGTGCCGGCTTCCTGGCTGTGCGAGCGTCCGGGCTGCTGTGCCACCGCGTGCATCGGAGAGGCAGCGAAGGGCATGGCAACAACCGTGGGATGACTGTATCAGCGGCCCACAAAGTTGTAAACATGAAAAACAGATTTTGATGAACCTGTGAGGGATATTCCTGAGTTGTACTTTTTTGAAAGGTCAAGGTTCGTACGACCGGTCGGTAAGTCGGCGTTTCGCCTGGAGAATGTGGAATTCCATGGCGATCTTTGCTCCTACGGGATCCTGGGCACGAATCGATTCCACGATATTGCCATGTTCCTGCATGACGGAACGGGCCCGCTCGGGTGAGCCAGCCTTGGTGAGCGACAGCGTAATTGTCTGAAAGTCTGACAACTCTGCCTTTGCATGATCAAGCGTGGAGACAAAGAATTCATTGCCTGTGGCCATGGCAATGGCCATGTGGAAATCGCGGTCGCCCGTGGGGCGGAAGGTGCCCGCGGAAATCTGGTCGACAAAACGCGTATGGGCACGCACGATCAGCGCCAGGGCGTCGGAGGATCGGCGCTGCGCCGCATAGGCGGCAGCCTGGCCTTCGACCAGCAGGCGCAGTTCGAGGTAGCGCAATACTTTGGAGATGGCCGTCAGGTCCGCGGGCCGGAGTTTTTCCGACGGGCGGTTGACCACATAGGTGCCGCTGCCGCGCCGGGTTTCAACCAGGCCATCGAGCCGCAGGCGGGACAGGGCCTTGCGCACGACTGGACGCGATACCCCGAAGCGCTGGCACAGCTCGCTTTCGGGGGGCAGGCGGCCGTCTTCGGTCAGCTCGCCCGAGACAATGTCCGAGAGGATGCGGCCGTATACCTGATCCGAATAGCTGATGGGGCGGGGAGCTGCGAGCCTGTTGTCCAGGCGCTGGGTGCTGTTTTCTGTCACGAGCCTGCCTGCTGGGATGAGCGATGCGGTAGTCGGTATGATTGTTGTAATAATAATATACATGTAATTCTGCCATCTGGCGCCCGCGCCGCGGCGTTGCCAGGACGGTATTTTCCCTGCCTTATGGCCGGATACGCCCGTGTTTCCCGGCTGCGGCCCCGGCGCTTTGGTTTATGCTGTTGCTTTCTTTTTGCAGGGAGCGCGGCAAGATGAGCATGCCGGTTGTGCGAAGGCGGAATGACAGCAATGGACAAAGCAACAGGCGCGCTGGCGCCGGGGGCATCCTGCGCGCCTGGGGGCTGGCGCTGCTACTGCTGGCGGGCATGACGGGCATGGCGTATGCCCAGGGGTTGCCGCCCGAGCTGGCCCAGGCCTGGCGCGCAAGCCGCCTGCCGGACAGTTCGCTATCACTGTATGTGCAAGAGATAGGCGGCCCGCCGCTGATGTCCATCAATCCCCAGGTTCCACGCAACCCGGCGTCGGTCATGAAGCTGGTCACCACCTGGACGGGGCTGTCGGGCCTTGGGCCGGACTACACCTGGCGCACGCAGGCGCTGGCGGGAAACCAGGGCCGCGTCGACGAGCACGGCACGCTCTCGGGGCCGCTGTATATCAAGGCGGGGGGCGATCCATTCTTCACCATGCAGGATCTCTGGGGGCTGCTGCGCGAGCTGCGCATGCGCGGCATCAAGAATCTGTCCGAAGTCGTGGTGGACCGATCCATCTTTGGCCAGGTGGGCATTGATCCGGGAGCCTTCGACGACGCTCCTGACCGGCCGTATAACGCCAGCCCGGACGCCATGATGGTAGGGCTGGGAGCAGTGCGCCTGCTGTTCCAGCCCGATGTGGCCGCGCGCAAATGGGTGCCGGTGCTCGATCCTCCGTTTCGCGGCGTACGGATCGAGGGCAAGGTGGAATGGAGCGATGCGGTGTGCCCGGGGTCTCCGTCGATTTCCACGCAGGTTCTGCCGGTTCAGGACGAGTTTGTGGTTCGCATAGGCGGATCGGCGGCGGGATCCTGCGGGGAATTCAGCGTCTACCGCCTGGCGTTGCCGCAGCAGGAGTATTTCTCGGCCCTGTTCACCATGCTCTGGCGCGAGCTGGGCGGCACGCTTGGCCGAGGGGTGCGGGCGGGGCGTGTGCCAGGCAACGCCACGCTGCTGGCCTGGCATGATTCGCAGACTCTGGCGGACACCATTCGCTATATCAACAAGCACAGCAATAATGTCATGGCACGGACAGTGCTGCTGACCTTGGGTTCCGAGCGATCTGGCCCTGGCGCCACGCCACAGTCCGGCGCGGCGGCGGCGCTCGGCGTGCTTGCGGGGCAGGGGGTGGACACCCGTGGCTGGGTGCTGGACAACGGCGCGGGGCTTTCGCGGGTGGGCCGGGTGACTGCCCAGGGAATGGCCAGCATGCTGGATGCCGCCTGGCGTTCGCCCCTGATGCCTGAATTCATTTCATCGCTTGCCATTGCAGGTGTCGATGGCACGGTCCGGCGCCGGATGCGCGATGACGAGGTCAGAGGGATGGCGCACCTGAAGACGGGCAGCCTGCGCGACACGCGCGCGCTGGCGGGTTATGTGCTGGGCGCCAGCGGCAAGCGCTATATTCTCGTGAGCCTGGTCAACGATGATCGCGCTGCCGCTGTCCGCGCATTCGATGATGCCCTCGTTGCCTGGCTAGCCGCCCGTTGAACGGGGCGGCGCCAGGCGGCAGGCTCCATTCCGTGCCCACGGGGCTGGCCTGATGGAAGGACTCGGGGCAGCCGCAATACAATACTGGTCATCACAGAATACCGAGCAGCCATACAGCCGAGGAAGCTTACATGCCCATTCACGAAATCCGCCACCCCCTGGTCCGCCACAAGCTGGGCTTGATGCGCCGCGCCGACCTGAGCACCAAGAATTTCCGTGAGATGGCGCAGGAAATAGCGGCCCTGCTCACTTATGAAGCCATGAAGGACCTGCCGCTGGAGCCGGTTCGCATAGAAGGCTGGGCCGGGCCGATAGATGTGGAGAAGCTGGCGGGCAAGAAAGTTACCGTTGTGCCCATATTGCGCGCCGGTATCGGCATGCTCGACGGTGTTCTCAGCCTGATTCCGGGAGCCCGCGTCAGCGCGGTGGGCATTGCCCGCAACGAGGAAACCCTGCAGGCGCAGACTTACCTTGAGCGCCTGGCGGGGCAGATGGACCAGCGCGCGGCGCTTATCGTCGATCCCATGCTTGCCACGGGCGGTTCCATGATCGCCACCATAGACCTGCTCAAGAAAGCCGGATCGCGATCCATACGGGCGCTTGTCCTGGTGGCCGCGCCCGAAGGCATACGCGCGGTTGAGGAACGTCACCCCGATGTGGAGATCTATACCGCCTCGATAGACAGCCATCTGAACGAAGACGGCTATATCATCCCGGGTCTGGGCGATGCGGGAGACCGTATCTTCGGCACGCGCCAGAAAGAGGCCTGAACCAGGCGGCGAGGCCGTTGGCCGACGACGCGGCGCCACGCCGTTCCCGGGCCTGTTTGTAACGCGATTAAATAATTGCTAACCCGCGCGCCCCGGCAAAACGCCGGGCAGACGCCGCAAATCGGTTAGTATGAAACATCGTTATTGTGGTGCATCAATTCAATTGATGTCTGTCCGGCGTATCGTTATGGCTTATATGTCTATCAACAGGATTCTGCTTGGCGCGGCATGGCTCGCAGCCAGCTCGGCGATATTCGCCGGATCGGCCGCGGCGGCGGGAATGTGCCAGACCCCTTTCATGCATGACGGGGGCCGTGTCACGCTCAATGGCGCAGGCATGCTGAGCCTGGGGGCTGACCTCAGCTTTTCCAGCGTGGCCAAGCAAGGCGCTGACGCCTGCAAGGCCCGCGTACAGGGTACAGCCAGCTATGGCCTGGCTGGCCTGCCGGCGGGCAAGAGCAAGCTTGATTACTGGATGACTGTGCGAAACGGTCAGGCCACCTTTGAACGTGAAAATGGCAGCGGCAAGCGCGAGCCGGTAAAAGGCAAGTTCGACCTGCGCATGCTCGGGCTGTTTTCCTATGGGACGCCGATTTCCCGCGAGGGGCAGACGTTCCCCGCGCAGAGTTTCGAGATCCAGGTCGACAAGAAAGCGGCCAATGCCCAGCCGCTGGTAATCCGTACCGGCGAACGCACCGTGGGGGCGCGCCAGGAGATCGACACGGCCGCCGGAAAGCAGTCATGCTGGCCGGTGCGCTACACACGGGTCAGCGAGGCTACCCAGGCATCAATCAACGGGCTTGTCCTTCCTATTCCAGGGATGACGGCCGCGGTTACCGACTGGTTCTGCCCTGATGTCAGCATGGTGATGCGCCAGGACAGTGTGCAGAGCGGGGTGGCGTCCAAGGTGGAGGTCACCGAATTGCGCTAGCGAGCCCTGGGCCCAATATTTGCTGGTCGAGGCCGGCGCAGATCTGGATCGTGGGCCTGCTGGCCGGGTATGATGCCAGGAACCGGAACCAGCGAGGCTTTACCCTTTCGTTTCATTCGCACTTGTAATTAGGAGTGGATCATGGCAACAAAGAAGACAGTCCGCAACAGTGAAGAGCAGTTCATCGAAAGCGTCAAGGAAAGCCTGGACGATGCGGAACAGCTGTTGCGCGAGGCGGCCGAGGCTACGGGGGACAAGGCTGCCGAACTGCGGGAAAGCGCACTGCTGTCGCTCAAGCGCACGCGCGAGGCGCTGTACGACACCCAGGACGAATTGCTTGAGCGCGGCCGGCGTGCCGCTCGCGTCACGGACGATTACGTGCATGACAATCCATGGCAGGCTATCGGCCTGGCCGGCCTGGCCGGCGTGCTGCTCGGCGCGCTGATCTGCCGGCGCTGAGGTATCCGGGGCGCCACGCCCGAACGCCTGCCGCAGCCATGCGGCAGGCTTTTGCATGAAGGCAATCTATGGCTCTTAGACAATCCGTAGGAGATCTGGCGTGTACGCTGCTGTCTATCGTGCGCACCCGGATTGAGCTGTTTTCACTCGAGGCATCGGAGCAGAAATCGCAGCTCATCACCATGCTTGGCATGGCGTTCGGCGCGTTGCTGTTCCTGACGCTGGGTCTGCTGGTGTTTTCCATTGCGGTTGCGCTGTATTTCTGGCCCACTGATGCCCGCTACCTGGCGCTCGGCCTGCTGGCGCTGATCTATGTGCTGATCGGCGCAGGCTTTTTCCTGGCCATACGCAGCAAGCTGCTTTACGCTCCCATGCCGTTCTCGGCGACGGTGGAGGAGCTGAAGCGGGACCTGGCGCTAGCCGAACGCCTGCGCGATCCCGAGACGGCGACCTCGCCCGGAGACCTTCAGGGAAGGGAGCTGCCATGACACAGTCAAATCGCAATACAGCCCAGGAGCGCGCCGTGCGCATTGAGCTGGCACGCGCCAGGGCGGCGCTGGAGCGTCAGGCTGTTGCACGCGGCGCCCGGGATCTGGCGTCGCAATTGCAGCCGCGCGCCTTGATGCATAACGCTTTCCCCCGCCTTTCGTCGCGTTCGCCGACAGACTGGCTGTGGCAGGCTGTCAAGCTCACGCGACGCTACCCGCTGCTTACATCCAGCGCCTCGGCGCTGCTGTCGGGCCTGGGCAAAGGCAAGCGTCGGGTCTGGTGGCGCATAGGCGCGGGTCTGCTGCTCAGCTGGCAGATGGCACGCAACATGGGCCGCAAAGACGAGGACGCCGGGGACAGAATCCGCTAGGCATGCGGATGCTGCCTTGCCGCGGCATCCGCATCAGGCGGCGGTGGGAGCAGGGCGAACTAGAGCCCCAGCTCGCCCCATATCGCGTCTACCCTTGCCTTGACATCCGCATCCATTTTGATGGGCCTGCCCCATTCGCGCTGGGTTTCGCCGGGCCATTTGTTGGTGGCATCCAGCCCCATCTTGCCGCCGAGGCCGGACACCGGCGAGGCAAAATCCAGATAATCGATAGGGGTATTTTCGACCAGGACTGTGTCGCGTACGGGATCCATGCGCGTGGTCATGGCCCAGATGACCTCCTGCCAACTGCGAACATCCACGTCTTCGTCCACCACAACGATGAACTTGGTGTACATGAACTGGCGCAGAATGCTCCATAAGCCGAACATCACCCGTTTGGCGTGGCCTGGATACTGTTTGCGCATGGAAACCACCGCCATGCGGTAGCTGCAGCCTTCAGGCGGCAGGTAGAAGTCCACAATCTCCGGCAGCTGCCGCTTGAGCAGAGGCACGAATACTTCGTTCAGCGCCACGCCGAGCACGGCGGGCTCGTCTGGCGGCTTGCCCGTATAGGTGCTGTGGAAGATGGGTTTGCGGCGCATGGTGATGCGTTCGACGGTGAATACCGGGAACCAGTCCTGCTCGTTGTAATAGCCGGTATGGTCGCCGTAAGGCCCCTCAAGCGCGACCTCGTAGCCCGTATCTGGGGGCGGAGGAGGCGCGTGTATGGCGCCGGGGCCGCCAGCCGGGGCGCCCGCGTGGTTGTGCCGATCCGGCATCGTCGGGGGCAGGGCGCGAGGGTCACTGCTGGGCAGGATATGCCCTTCCAGGACGATCTCAGCATAAGCAGGCACGGAAAGATCACTGCCCAGCGTCTTTGTGAGTTCTGTGCGCGAGCCGCGCAGCAGGCCAGCGAACTGATATTCGGAAAGGCTGTCGGGCACAGGGGTGACCGCACCGAGAATAGTGGCCGGATCAGCGCCCAATGCCACCGCGATCGGGAAGGGTTTGCCCGGATTGGCCAGGCAATGGTCGCGGAAATCGAGCGCGCCGCCCCGGTGCGACAGCCAGCGCATGATGAGTTTGTCGCGACCTATGAGCTGCTGGCGGTAGATACCCAGGTTCTGGCGTCTGGCGTTGGGGCCTCGCGTCACGACCAGCCCCCAAGTGAGCAGCGGCGCGGCGTCGTCGGGCCAGCAATACTGCAGCGGCAGCGTGTTCAGGTCGACATCGCTGCCTTCCAGAACGACCTCCTGGCATGGGGCATTCCGGATATTCTTCGGACTCATATCCCACAGGGCGGACTTGAGCGTATTCACGGTTGTAAGCGCCTGGCGCAGGCCGCGTGGCGCCTCTGGCTCTCGTAGAGAGGCCAGCAGCTCGCCCACATCACGCAGTGCGCTTACTTCATCGGCGCCCATGCCCCAGGCCACGCGCCTGGGTGTGCCAAAGAGGTTGGTCAGGACGGGCATCCGCGCGCGCGTGCCGTTGTGCATGGGATGCTCGAAGAGCAGGGCGGGGCCCTGGGAACGCAGCACGCGATCACTGATTTCCGTCATTTCGAGCCGGGTCGATACGGGCGCGGCCACCCGCTTGAGTTCGCCGGCGCGCTCAAGCTGCGCGAGAAAGTCTCTCAGGTCACGATATTTCACAGATTTATGCCGATCGGGTTACATTCGCAGGAGGTCGTGAGGTTAACATCGACTGGCTTCATTTTATCTTCTAGGGGAATCCTCGCCGTGACAGACTCCGGCACGCTGGTTCTGCGCTCCCTCAAGGGGGCGTCGTACCGGCTCAGCGAACTTGTGCATGTATGCGCAGTCTACCTGGGCATAGTGGTGCTCGTCAGCGGTGTATTGGCCATGGCCGTGCCATCGCTGCGCAGCCAGGCGCACGAGATCCACGAGGCGCTGCTCGAGGTGCTCAAGCCGGATGACCTGCAGGACAGCTCGCTGTCGCTGGATGCCTCCGGAGCAGAGCTGGCTGCGCCAGGCGCAGAGGCAGACGCAAGCCTGCCGACGGAAGACGAGCGCGCGCAGAGGCAGGCCGAAGCGAACAGCGTTCCTCCGGCGGGCACACAGCTGAGCTTCGCCAATGCCCTCAGGGCGTCCGAGGCGGGCCAACATGTGGCCGGGATTACGGTCGCCCAGGCGCAAGCGCTGCGCAGCTATATTGCCCGAAAATACCGCATTGCCGGCAGCGTTGCGGGAGCGCTGGTCAACACGGCTTTTGTCGTGGGCCGCGAGCGCGGGCTGGACCCCCAGCTTCTGCTGGCCGTCATCGCCATAGAGTCACGCTACAACCCCTATGCTGAAAGCCATGTCGGGGCGCAAGGCCTCATGCAGGTCATGACCAAGGTGCACAAAGACAAATTCGCCGTGTTCAGCGATGGCCCGATCGCGGCCCTGAACCCGATCGCCAATATTCGGGTCGGTGCACAGATCCTGCACGACTGCATCAGCCGTCGCGGCTCCATAAAGGGGGGGCTGGCCTGCTATGTGGGTGCGACCGGCCCCAGCGACGGCGGCTATGGCGCCAAGGTGCTTGCCGAGCGGCGGCGCATCGCGCTGGCCTCGGGCATAAGCGTGTTTGACAAATAGCCCGCAGGCCCCTGCTTACCCCAGGAAGCGTCTCAGGCGTTCAACAGCCTCTTGCAGCCGATCCAGGCCGGTTGCATACGACAGGCGCAGGGTGTGCGCAGCATGCGCGGGCCCGAAGTCCCGGCCCGCCACGGCGGCCACGCCCGCCTCGTGCAGCAGCCGGTGCGAAAACGCATCGCTGTCCAGGCTGTGTTCCGAGATATCCGTGTAGATATAGAAGGCGCCATCGGGAACCACCGGCACACGCAGGCCCAGGCGCTCAAGTTCCGGCAGCAGATAATCGCGCCGCTGCTTGAACGAGAGGCGGCGATGTTCATAGATCTGTATGACATCAGGCTCGAAGCAGGTAATGGCGGCATGCTGGGCCAGCGACGGCGCGCATATCGCCAGGCTGGCGGCGAGCTTTTCAATGGCGGGGATCATGTCTGCGGGTGCGATAAGCCACCCCAGGCGCCAGCCTGTCATATGGAAATACTTCGAGAAGCTGTTGATGATGATGAGGTCATCATCCAGCGCCAGCGCGCTTTGCGGCATTGCGTCATAGTAAAGCCCCAGATAGATTTCATCCATGATGATGAAACCGCCGCGGCTGCGCACCTCGGCAATCAAGGCCTTCAGATCCTCGCGCGCCATGCTGGCGCCTGTCGGATTGCTTGGTGAGGCAATGAGCACCCCTCGCGTGGCCGGTCCCCAGTGTTCGCGGACGTCCTGGGCGCTCAGGTGAAAGCGCTGTTCAGCGCCGGAGGGAATCAGCTTCGGCGCCCCGCCCGCCGCCATGATGAAATTCTGGTTCGCGGGATAGGAGGGGTCGGGCATCAATACCTCGTCTCCAGGGTTGATCACCGCCATGGTAGCCAGCAGCAGCGCGCCTGACGCGCCAGAGGTCACCACCACCCGCGCGGGATCCACCGGCGCGCCAAAGGTAGTGGTGTAATAATGCGCGATCGCGTCGCGCAGCAAAGGCAGCCCGGCGGGTGAGGTGTAGCCGCTCAGGCCAGCCCCGGCAGCCCGGTTCAGCGTTTCCAGAACCTGCGCGGGCGCGGTGAAGTCAGGTTCCCCGATCCCCAGGCTGATAATGTCACGCCCTTGCGCCTGAAGCGCGCTTGCCTGCTTGAACAGCTCCACAGCGTAGAATGGCGTGACTTGTTCGGTGCGCTTGGCAAGGCGGGACATAATGCGAGAATCTCTACAAAAAGAAGGGATTGTAGCGCCCGCGGCAGGCGTGCGGCCCAAACCGCGCGCGCCTGTCGCCCTGCGCGCGGCAGCCAGTTCATATGCCATAGCCAGATACAGGAAACATCCATGCCTTCAGCTTCCCGTCGCGCCTTTCTCACCGGCCGCCGCACGCCCCAGGACCCCTGGGAAGCCTTCTGCCAGGCCATGCGCAGGGCCGTCGATGGAACATTCTTCGAGTACGCCTCAGGCGACGGCCCCGGCGCGGCCCGCCTCACGCCCAAACAGGCATCCGACGTTCACAAAGCCCGGGCCCTGTGCAGCGAACACGGCGTCATCTTCGCCCTTGACGATGTCCCCGGAGCCGCCCGTATCGACGACCTGCCCGTCCTGAACGTCGACCCTGGCCGCAGCCTGGGCCGCTGCGAGCGGCTCGAGCCCGGCAGCCCCCAATGGTTCGTCCAGCCCGGCTGCATGCTGGGTGAGCTTGAAGCCGCCGGCCTGACCGCTTTCGCCGACCTCCCGTGCCACATCACCGTTGCCGCCTGGCTCGCAGATCGTCGCCTGTGCGACTGGCCTGCTGGCGATACACATCTGAGCGGTGTCATCCACGCCTCCGTACTGCTGTCCGACGGCAACCAGGTCAGCCTGGGGCCTTTTGGGGAGAACAACCGCAAACCCCTTGAGGGCGCGCGGCTGCAGCGCCTCATCCCTGCGCTGTACCAGCTGTCTGCCACTCAGCCATCCCTGGACTGCCGCGCCCAGCAAGCCTGGCCCGCCCGCTACCGTCTCGACGCGCTCCTGCCCATCCAGGGCCAAACCCCCAACCTCGCTCATCTCATCCTTGGTCATGGAGGCGACCTCGGCTGGGTGGAATGGATCGTCATCGACGAACGCCTTGCCCAGCCCCTTGCAGAGCAGCCCTACGACCGCCGCTACACCACAGCCCGCGCAGCCGCCCAAAACCTCGCCGCCCAGGCCGGCGAACTGGACGCCAGCATCAAAAACCTCTTCGACCCCGAAAACATCTTCCCCCACCCAGGCCAAGACCTCTGAAAGAAAGCAGGTCCGCCACAGCCTCAAGTGCTAGGCATGGCGTGGCCGGGCATACAGGCAAACGAGAGGCAAACCAGCCCCACGACAGCCTCAAGCGCGAGGCATGGCGTGGCCAGGCATACAGGCGAACTAGAGCGTGCCGAGTCTGGGTGTCGATCCGGCGGAAAAAGCGTGCGCGCCTGTTCGAGCTCCGTGATCGCCCAAGGGGCGATCAAAGGGCGAGTTCGCGCACGCCCGCCGGTCGTCATCCGGGCGAGGGCAGCCCCGCAGGGGCCACGCGAACGTGAGCCTGTATGCCCGGCCACGCCGTGCCGGCTAAAGAACTGGGGCCTGCATGCCTTGGTCGCGCTGGCTGAAGAAAACGCTAGAATTAACACCTGCAAACCCTCTCATCACCAAATACAAAACACCATGGAAGAAACCCTTCGCAAGGCAGCCCTCGAATACCACGAGTCCGGTCGCCCCGGCAAAATCTCCGTCACGCCCACAAAACAGCTCTCCAACCAGCGTGACCTTGCCCTGGCATACTCTCCGGGCGTTGCCGCAGCCTGCGAAGAGATCGTCGCCGACCCACAGAATGCGGTTCGATACACCGGACGCGGCAACCTCGTAGGCGTCATCACCAACGGCACCGCAGTGCTCGGCCTGGGCAACATCGGCCCCCTGGCATCCAAGCCAGTCATGGAAGGCAAAGCCGTACTGTTCAAGAAATTCGCCGGCATAGACGTATTCGACATCGAAATCAACGAAACCGACCCAGACAAACTCGTAGACATCATCGCTGGCCTTGAGCCCACCTTCGGCGGCATCAACCTCGAAGACATCAAAGCCCCCGAATGCTTCACCGTAGAACGCAAACTGCGTGAACGCACCCGCATCCCCGTCTTCCACGACGACCAGCACGGCACCGCCATCTGCGTATCGTCCGCCTTCATCAACGGCCTCGAAGTCATCGGCAAGGACATAGACAAAGTAAAAGTCGTCGTATCAGGCGCCGGCGCCGCCGCGCTTGCCTGTCTGGACCTCATGGTCGACATGGGCCTGCCCATCGGAAACATCTGGGTTTCGGACATAGAGGGCGTCGTCTACAAGGGCCGCACCACCCTCATGGATCCTGACAAAGCCCGCTTTGCCCAGGAAACCGACGCACGCACGCTTGGCGACATCATTGATGGCGCAGACGTATTTCTCGGCCTGTCAGCCGGCGGCGTGCTCAAGCCAGAGATGGTCAAGCGCATGGCTGCGCGCCCGCTCATCCTCGCCCTGGCCAACCCCAACCCCGAGATTCTGCCCGAAGACGCCCATGCCGTTCGCGATGACGTCGTCATGGCTACCGGAAGATCCGATTATCCCAACCAGGTCAACAACGTACTCTGCTTCCCCTACATCTTCAGGGGCGCGCTCGATGTCGGTGCCACGACCATCACGCGGGGCATGGAAAAAGCAGCTGTCATGGCCATCTGCAAGCTCGCGCGCGAAGAACAGAATGACGTCGTGGCCGCCGCCTATGGCACCTACGGCGTATCCTTCGGCAAGGAATACTTCATTCCCAAGCCCTTTGACCCGCGCCTCATCGTCCGCATTGCGCCGGCGGTAGCCAAGGCCGCCATGGAGGATGGTGTGGCTACCCGCGCCGTCGCCGACCTGGACGGCTACGCCGATCAGCTGCAGCAGTTCGTCTTCCGCTCCGGCTCCTTCATGAAGCCGCTTTTCTCGTCCGTCAAGAATATCGTGCGCGACGGCGGCAAGGCGCGCATTGTTTTCACTGAAGGCGAAGAAGAGCGGGTGCTGCGCGCCGTGCAGATCATTGTCGACGAAAAGCTTGCCCGCCCCATCCTAGTAGGCCGCCCGTCGGTGCTGGCCGACCGCATCAAACGTTTCGGCTTGCGGATACGCCTGGGCGAGGATGTCGAGGTCACCAACCCCGACTATGACGAGCGCTTCCACCGCTACTGGACCACCTACTGGGAAATCATGTGCCGCCGTGGCATCAGCAAGGAAATGGCGCGCGTGGAAATGCGCCGGCGCCTGACGCTGATCGGCGCCATGATGGTGCACCTGGGCGACGCAGACGGCATGGTTTGCGGCACCGTAGGCACCTATTCCAACCATTTGCAGTTCATTGATGAGGTCATTGGCAGGAAACCGGGTGCGCAGACCTATGCAGCCATGAATATCCTGCTGCTGGACGAGCGCATGGTCGCCATGACCGATACCCATGTCAACGACAACCCCACTGCCGAGCAGATTGCGGAAATCACACTGGCGGCCGCCGACGAAATGCGCAGGCTCGACATCGAGCCCAAGGTCGCGCTGCTGTCGCGCTCCAATTTCGGCTCGGGCAGCTCGTCCTCGGGCGCCAAGATGCAGGAGGCGCTGGTCTTGATCCGCGAGCGTGCGCCGCAGCTGGAAATAGACGGGGAAATGCATGGAGACTGCGCGCTGGACGAGGCGCTGCGCACCCGCATTCTGCCTTCCTCGACGCTGCGCGGCGAAGCAAACCTGCTCGTATGTCCCAATGTCGACGCCGGCAACATTGCCTATAACCTGTTGAAAACCGCCGCCGGCGGCAATGTAGCCGTCGGTCCTTTCCTGCTTGGAGCCAATGCGCCTGTGCACATCCTGACTTCCAGCTCTACAGTGCGCCGTATCGTCAACATGGCCGCGCTGACTGTGCTCGATGCCAATCGACCGGGTTGATCCTCCCCGCGAGGGCGCAATCGGCCTGGTGCTCACCGGAGGCGGCGCGCGCGCCGCCTATCAGGTCGGGGTGCTGGCAGGCATCATGGACATCCTGGATCCGGATCGCAGGCCTGGCTTTGCCAACCCCTTCGGCATCATCTGCGGCTCGTCCGCCGGCGCCGTCAACGCCGGCGCGCTTGGGTGCCGCGCCAATGACGTGCACGCGGCGGTCGATCATCTGGAGCAGCTTTGGGGCAATCTGCACACGGGCGATGTCTATCATGCGGACGGCCCCCGGCTATTCCTGACAGGCGTAAGGTGGCTGATGCTGCTGATGCTGGGCTGGGCGATGCCCGGGGCCGACAGGCAGCAGCCGCGCGCCCTGCTGGACAATACCCCTTTGCGCGGGCTGCTTGAAGACACCCTCGATTTTGAGCGTCTGCAGGTCAACCTCGATGCGGGACACCTGCAGTCGCTGGCCATTACCGCCGCTGCGTACACCACTGGCGAGCACCTGACCTTTTATCAGTCCACCGGCACCATAGAGCCCTGGAGCCGGCCGTTGCGCCGGGCCATTCCCTGCAATCTGGAGGTCGATCACCTGCTGGCCTCCAGCTCCATCCCCTTTATCTTCCAGGCCCAGGCCCTGAATGTGCACAGCATGATTCAGTGGTGCGGAGACGGGTCCATGCGCCAGCTTGCACCGCTCAGCCCGGCCATCCATCTCGGGGCCAAGAAGATCTGCATCATAGGCACCGGCCATCGCGACGATACACACCCCGAAGAGGGGGAAAAACAGCCGCCGTATCCTTCTATCGCACAGATCGGCGGGCATACGCTGTCCAACATTTTTCTGGACAGCCTGTCCATGGATGTGGAACGAATGCAACGCATCAACGATCTGCTTGCACGTCTGCCCGCAAATGAATTAAAAAGCCAGTCGCTCCGTCCCGTCAGCACTTTTGCGATCACCCCGAGCCGCTCCCTGGACGAAATAGCGCTTGCGCACATTGATCAAATGCCGCGCGCGGCGCGTACCCTTTTTCGTGTACTTGGTGTATCGTCGTCTTCCGGGCCAACAACCGGCGGTGCACTCATCTCTTATTTGTTGTTCGAGGCCAGTTTTACCCAAGAGCTTATCCGTCTCGGACGGGCAGACAGCATGAGTCGTGTTGAAGAAGTAAAGGCGTTTTTCAAGGAGACGCAGCAATGAGCCAGGCGCAGTCGTTGCAAATGAAATTGCAAAAAGGCGGTTTGATCGATTCTGCCGTTTCTCAGGGTGAGGCGCTTGCCGCAGCGCGGGAGGCCGGCATGTCTGCCTTCGTCGTCGATTGCGACCGGGCGCGCAGCCGTTCCGCCGTCTTGCGGGCGGTCGTCAAGGCGGTCGATTTTCCCGAGTACTTTGGGGGCAATCTCGACGCGCTCTACGACTGTCTGTGCGATACCGTGCTCGACAACCGCAATGGCCTGTTCTTGTGGTTCCATCGGCTGCATTCCGGGGACCCTTCGCTTGAGGAAGATTCCAAGGCCATCATTGCCGTGTGCAATGACGTTGCCGAATTCGCCTCCAACAATGAGCGGCTGTTCAGCTTCATGGTGGAGCATGCGGGCAAGCACCCCGATCCTGAGCCGGGCAGGGCGCCTCGCCAGTATGCCGCGGGTGACGACGAGGCATGACGGAAAAGGCAGGCCGGGACAGCCGTCGCGCGGCCTTGGGCAAGCTATTCCCAGCCTAGCAGGGCGGTGCTGGCGGAAATCAGCGCCAGGCCGGCGGTTTCCGTGCGCAGCACGCGTTTGCCGAACCTCAGCCGCGACAGGCGGTAATGGGAGGCGAGCGCCAGCTCCTCATCGGACCAGCCGCCTTCCGGCCCGACCAGCAGGGCGAGTTCGGATTTCACTTTCTTCAGTGCCTCGGCCAGCGGCCGTCCGGCGTCCGGGTCGCACAGCAGTGTGCTGTCGGGGTCGGGGGCAACACTTTCCAGCCATGATTGCAGCGGCAGGGGCGGATTTACGGCCATCAGGCGGTTGCGCCCGCTCTGCTCGGCAGCGGCCTGCGCCACACGGCGCCAGTGTGTCAGGCGTTTTTCCAGGCGATCCCCCGACAGTTGCAGCACACTGCGCCGTGCTGCGATAGGCTGTATTGCCACTGCGCCCAGCTCGACCGCTTTTTCAACAATCCAGTCCATCTTGTCGCCCGAGGCAATGCCCTGTACCAGCGTAATGCGGCCAGCCAGCTCCGTGTCGGCAAGCTCCTGTTCGCCCACATCTGCAAGCGCCTGCCTGCCTTCCATGCGCAGCAGGGCGGGATACTGCCCGCCCTGTCCGTCGAACAGCACGATGGGCGCGCCTGGCTTGAGCCGCAGCACGCGCACGGCGTGATGCGCAATACTCTCGGGCAAGACAATAGCCGCACGCGCCTGCAGCGGTTCCGGGCAAAAGAAGCGGGGAATGGCCATGGGAATCAGGGAAAATCCAGTTTGCGGTCGATATGACCCGTCCTGGCCGCCCGGCTGGCTTCAAAGCGCATGCCGGCCCAGACAGGAGGGCTCTCTGCGACGCCATCATACTGCAACGCCCCTCGAGGGGCGGCAGCCAAGCCCGTCGGGCAAAGGCAGTTCTGGGCCGGAAGCGGTGCGCCTGTTGTCCCGGCATTGCGGCGAAAGGGCATGCCTGCGGCCCGTTGGGCCGCCAAAGAAAGCAAATCGGCCCAATGGTAAAATCCAAAGCTTTGCAAACCATATAATTTCTCAGGTCCGCTTCTCCCCACGCAGAGGGCGGCGCCTGCCGCGAGTGTCCAATGAGCCTTACTCCAGCCCAAGATTCATCCATGGCCAACGCAGTCCGCGCCCTTGCCATGGATGCGGTTCAACAAGCAAACTCGGGGCATCCCGGCGCCCCCATGGGTATGGCCGATATCGCCGAGGTCCTCTGGACCCGCCACTTGCGCCACAACCCGGCGGATCCCACCTGGGCGGATCGCGACCGCTTCGTGCTCTCGAACGGCCATGCGTCCATGCTTCTGTACGCGCTGCTGCATCTGACCGGGTACGATCTGCCTATCGAAGAACTCAAAAACTTCAGGCAGTTGCACTCCAGGACCCCGGGACACCCTGAGGTCGGCATTACCGCCGGTGTCGAAACCACGACCGGACCGCTGGGCCAGGGCCTGGCCAATGCTGTCGGCATGGCGCTCGCGGAAGCATTGCTGGCACAGGAGTTCAACCGTGAAGGCCATGCCATCGTAGATCACTACACCTACGCCTTCGCTGGCGACGGCTGCCTCATGGAAGGCATCTCGCACGAGGTCTGCTCCCTCGCAGGCACGCTCAAGCTGTCCAAGCTCATTCTCTTTTACGACGACAACGGCATTTCCATCGACGGCCATGTGGAGCCCTGGTTCGGTGACGACACGCCGGCGCGTTTTGCCGCCTACGGCTGGAACGTCGTGCGCGATGTCGATGGCCATAGCGCAGCTTCGGTGGAAGCCGCCATCGAGCAGGCTCACCAGAATGCCCGCGATGCCAAGGGGCCCACGATCATCTGCTGCCGCACCGTCATCGGCAAAGGGGCTCCCAACATGGCCGGGACCGAGAAGGTGCACGGCGCCGCGCTGGGCGACAAAGAGGTGGAAGCTACGCGCGAGGCGATCAACTGGCCGTATCCCCCCTTCGATATTCCCGCCGAAATCTACCAGTACTGGGATGGCAAGCCCAGGGGCGCCAGGCTGCAGGCCGACTGGCAGCAGGTTTTCGAACGCTACGCTCAGGCATATCCGGCCGAGGCTGCTGAATACACCCGCCGCATGAATGGCGACCTGCCTGCCGACTTTGCCGAGCGCGCCCGCACCTTTATTCAGCAGACGGCCGACAAGGCCGAGACGGTTGCCACCCGCAAAGCCTCCCAGATGGCCATCACCGGCCTGGTCGAAATGCTGCCCGAAATGCTGGGCGGTTCCGCTGACCTGACTGGCTCCAACCTCACCGACTGGAAGGGGGCCGAGCCTGTGCGCGCTGGCGAAACGCATCTGCGTTTTGGCCGCCATATCAACTACGGCGTACGCGAATTCGGCATGGCGGCCATCATGAATGGCATCGCACTGCACGGTGGCTACCTGCCTTTCGGCGGCACTTTCCTGACTTTCTCGGATTATTCCCGCAATGCCATCCGCATGGCGGCGCTTATGAAGCAGCGCGTGGTCCATGTGTTCACGCACGACTCCATCGGCCTGGGCGAAGATGGGCCTACCCATCAGTCTGTCGAGCATGCCGCCAGCCTGCGCCTGATCCCCAATCTGCATGTCTGGCGCCCATGCGACACCACGGAAACAGCTGCGGCGTGGGCTTACGCCATCCGCCGTCCTGTAAGCCATGGCATGACGGTGCGCGACGGCGGCCCCAGCGCATTGCTGCTCTCGCGCCAGAACCTGGCTTTCGTGCCCCGCGACGCACAGGCCATCGCCAATATCAATCGTGGCGGCTATGTGCTGCGCGATGCAGAGCATGCCCGTGCCGTCATCATCGCCACAGGCTCTGAGGTTGTCCTGGCGCTGCAGGCGCAGGAACAGCTTGCAGGAAAAGGGATTCCGGTTCGCGTCGTCTCCATGCCTTGCGCCAACCTGTTCGACGAACAGGACCAGGCCTGGCGTGACAGCGTGCTGCCCAAAGGCATGCCCCGGGTTGCCGTCGAGGCGGGGGTCAGTTGGGGCTGGTACAAATACGTTGGCCTGGACGGCGCAGTCGTTGGCCTGGATCGCTATGGCGAATCCGCACCGGGCGGCGAGCTGTTCAAGTTCTTCGGATTTACGCCCGAGCGTGTTGTGCAGGCGGTGGAAAGCGTTCTGTAAGGTATTTGCAAGGCCCTTGCCCCTGGCGGGCAAGGGCGTGTTTCAAGAATCAGGGGTTGCCAGGCTCTCTGCGGGGGCAACCCGAAAGGTTTCATAAAACAGGAGTCATGTCATGACCATTCGCGTAGCAATCAACGGGTACGGCCGTATTGGCCGCAACATTCTGCGGGCCCACTACGAAGACGGCAAGAAGCACGATATCGAAATCGTGGCCATCAATGATCTGGGCGATCCCAAGACCAACGCCCACCTGACCCGATTCGACACTGCACACGGCAAGTTCCCCGGTACGGTCGCCGTAGACGGCGACTACATGGTCGTGAATGGCGACAAGATCCGCGTACTGGCGCAGCGCAACCCCGCAGACCTGCCCTGGGGCGAGCTCAAGGTTGATGTTGTGCTCGAGTGCACGGGCCTGTTCACCAGCAAGGAAAAGGCCAGCGCCCATCTGAAGGGCGGCGCCAAGAAAGTCATCATCTCGGCGCCTGGCGGCAAGGATGTGGACGCGACCATCGTCTACGGCGTGAATCACGACGTGCTCAAGGCCAGCGACACAGTCATTTCCAACGCATCGTGCACCACCAACTGCCTGGCCCCGCTGGTTCTGCCGCTGCACAAGGAACTGGGCCTGGTGAATGGCCTGATGACGACGGTTCATGCCTACACCAATGACCAGGTGCTGACGGATGTTTATCACTCTGATCTGCGCCGCGCCCGTTCGGCCACGCACAGCATGATCCCGACCAAGACCGGTGCCGCCTCTGCCGTCGGCCTTGTGCTGCCGGAGCTCAATGGCAAGCTGGATGGCTATGCCATTCGCGTTCCGACCATCAACGTCTCCATCGTTGACTTGTCGTTCGTTGCCGCGCGCGAAACCTCGGTTGAAGAAGTAAACGGCATCCTGAAGGCCGCATCCGAAGGCGCGCTCAAGGGCATTCTGAACTTCAACGAAGAGCCGCTGGTTTCTGTCGACTACAACCACGATCCCGCTTCCAGCACTGTGGATGCCGGCCTGACCAAGGTTTCCGGCTCGCTGGTGAAAGTGTCCTCGTGGTATGACAACGAGTGGGGTTTCTCCAACCGCATGCTCGATACCACTGTTGCCCTGATGGCAGCCAAGTAATCAGCATGTGAGTAAAGACAAGGGCGGGGCAACCCGCCCTTGGCGTATCCGCCATGCAAAGTATCGTGCCTGTATGACGCGTATTGATCGCGGCGCCTCTTGCGATGGGGCGCTGGCCAGATGCGTCGCCGGGTGCGATTTCATGCAACAAACTGCCAGGCTGGGAGCCTAAGCCCATGACTACCGTAAAGACTCTTTCATCGCTCGCCAAAGCCGGTGCGCTTGCCGGCAAGCGTGTGTTTATCCGTTCTGATCTCAATGTGCCGCTCAAGGATGGCAAGATCGCCGAAGACACCCGTGTGCGTGCTTCTGTGCCAGCCATCCGCATGGCGCTGGATGGGGGCGCAGCTGTAATGGTGACGTCTCATCTGGGCCGTCCCAAGGAAGGCACCGTGGCGCCCGAAGATACGCTGGCGCCCGTGGCCCAACGGCTGTCTGAACTGCTTGGCCAGCCCGTCACGCTGGTGGAAAACTGGGTGGACGGCGTCAATGCCGAAACCGGCCAGGTGCTGCTGCTGGAAAACTGCCGCTGCAATATGGGCGAGAAGAAGAACGATCCCGAGCTGTCCCGCAAAATGGCGGCCCTGTGCGATGTATACGTCAACGATGCTTTCGGTACTGCGCACCGCGCTGAAGCGACCACCTATGGCATAGCCCAGTTCGCGCCGATCGCCTGCGCAGGCCCGCTGCTTGAAGCCGAGCTGGATGCGCTGGGGCGCGCGCTGCATGAACCCAGGCGCCCGCTGGTGGCCATTGTGGGTGGTTCCAAGGTTTCCACGAAGCTGTCTATTCTGCAGGCGCTGGCCGAGAAAGTGGACCAGCTGGTGGTGGGCGGCGGTATTGCCAATACCTTCATGCTGGCGGCGGACCTGGGTATAGGCAAGTCGCTGGCTGAGCCTGATCAGGTGGATCAGGCCCGCGCCGTCATCGATATCATGAAGCAGCGTGGCGCGGCCGTACCCATTCCGGTTGACGTGGTGTGCGCCACAGAATTCAGCGCCGACGCAAAGGCCACCGTCAAGCCGGCGGATCAGGTCGGGGACGACGACATGATTCTCGATATCGGGCCGGAAACCGCAAGCCAGCTGGCCGCAATCCTCGCACAGGCAGGCACCATTGTCTGGAACGGGCCCGTCGGCGTGTTCGAGTTCGATGCGTTTGCCAATGGCACCCAGGTGGTCTCGCAGGCCATTGCTGAATCGGCCGGCTTTTCCATCGCCGGTGGCGGCGATACCCTGGCGGCAATTGCCAAGTATCATATCGAAGACAAGATAGGCTATATCTCCACCGGGGGCGGCGCCTTCCTCGAATTCCTCGAAGGCAAGACACTGCCCGCTGTGGATATACTGCAGCAACGCGCCCAGGGCTGACCGCCGGGTCGCGCTGGTCTCCTGGCAGCCCCAGGGGCGCGCCCGCGCATCACCCGTCTTGCCGCCGGCCTTTTCGGCGGCGCGGCAGGGCGGGGATGGCTGCAAGCATTCTGCGCGCCGGGCTTAGCCGTCCGGTGCGTCCACCAGGAGACAGCGACTATGATTTACAAGAATTTCATCGGCAACCAATGGGTCAGTGCCCTGGCGGGGCAATCCCTGTCGGTTGTGGATCCATCGACGGGCGAAATGTACGCCGAAATCGCCCGTTCGGGCGAGGCGGATATCGACGCGGCGGTGCGCGCTGCGCGAGAGGCCTATGACGGTGCATGGGGACGCATGGCGCCTGCCGCGCGCAGCCGCCTGCTCTGGCGCCTGAGCCAGGCATTGCTGGACCATCAAGATGAACTGGCGCATCTGGAATCGCGCGATACGGGCAAGCCGCTCAAGCAGGCGCAGTCCGACGCGGGTGCGGTGGCGCGTTATTTCGAGTTTTATGCCGGCGCTGTTGACAAGCTGCATGGCCAGACCATCCCGTATCCCCAGGCGTTCACGGTGATGACGGTGCGCGAGCCGCACGGGGTGACCGGGCATATCGTGCCCTGGAACTATCCATTGCAGATTTTTGGACGCAGCGTGGGCGCCGCCCTGGCAGCAGGCAATGCCTGCGTGGTCAAGCCCGCAGAGGATGCCTGCGTCTCGCTTTTGCGTGTTGCGGAAATCGCCGCCGAGGTGGGCTTGCCGTCCGGTGTGCTCAATATTGTCACGGGACTGGGAGCCGAGGCGGGGGCGGCGCTGTCAGCTCACCCCGGCATCGATCATGTTTCCTTCACAGGCTCGCCCCAGACGGGAAAACAGGTGGCTATGGCCGCTGCGGCGCATTTTGCGCCGGTTACGCTCGAACTGGGCGGCAAGTCGCCCCAGATTGTGTTTTCGGATGCGGATATCGAGTCCGCGCTGCCTGTGTGGCTCAACGCCATCATCCAGAATGCGGGGCAGACATGCTCGGCAGGCAGCCGCCTGTTGGTGCAGCGTGCCATCTATGCCGATGTGATCGGCCGCCTGTCGGAGCTGTTCCAGGCCACGCGTACGGGTGCTGCCGGGGATGATCCCGATTGCGGGCCGCTGATCAATGCGAAGCAGCGTGATCGCGTCAAGGCGTATCTGGGCATGGCGGATGAAGCCGGCATTACCATTGCGGCCCAGGGCAAGCTGGATGCCAACGCACCCAAGGGCGGCTTCTACCAGGTGCCGACGCTGCTCAGCGATGTGCCGCCCGCCCACGCGCTGGGCCAGGAGGAAATCTTTGGTCCGGTTCTGGCAGCCATGCCTTTCGACACAGAGGAGGAGGCGCTGCATATCGCCAACGGAACGCCGTTCGGGCTGGTTGCGGGCCTCTGGACGGCGGATGGCGCCCGGCAGATGCGTTTTGCCCGCAAGGTGCGCTCGGGCCAGGTTTTCGTCAACAATTATGGCGCCGGTGGCGGTGTGGAGCTGCCTTTCGGCGGCACGGGCCAGTCTGGCTATGGGCGCGAAAAGGGCTTCGAGGCGCTGTATGGCTTCACGACACTCAAGACAATTGCCATACGGCATTGATGCCGCGAGCCCGGCGTGCCATGCGGAAGGGGCCGCGCCGGGGCGCAGCCCTGTTTTTTGGGAAAGAGGTAAATGATGAGCAGTGCTGCGCGCCTGGTGCGCGATCATCCGGACCAATTGCTGATCGGCCTGGTGTCAGTGTCCGACAGGGCTTCCAGCGGCGTATATCAGGACGAAGGCATACCAGCCCTGCGCACCTGGCTTGAGGGAGCGCTCACCATCGCGCCCCAGTACGCCGAGCGCCTGATTCCGGACGAGCCTGAGCGAATTTCCGCAGCGCTGGTGGAGCTGGTGGACGTGTGTGGCTGCGATCTGGTGCTCACCACGGGCGGCACCGGTCCCGCGAGACGCGACCGCACGCCGGAGGCAACACTTGCAGTTGCTTCGCGTGAGATGCCCGGTTTTGGCGAGCAGATGCGCCAGATCAGTCTGGCGTTCGTACCCACCGCGATTCTGTCGAGGCAGGTGGCCGTGATCCGGGAAACCGAGGATCATGCTGCGCTGATCATCAACCTGCCTGGTCAGCCCAAAGCGATACGGGAGACCCTGGAAGGCCTCAAGGATGCGGACGGCAAGCAGCTGGTGCCGGGTATTTTCGCGGCGGTGCCATACTGCATAGACCTGATCGGCGGGCCTTATGCGCAGACCCGGGAGGAGGTCGTCAAAGCCTTCCGTCCCAAGTCTGCCCGTCGCGCCTGATCGGGGGGGCAGGGCCAGCGGCCTGTCTCTGGATACAGCGCGCGCGGGCCTGTCTGGCGGCGTCGCCAGCCGGCCTGATGCCCGGTGTTCGCATGCCGTTACAGCTTGTCGCGGCATCGTTACAGCATCGTGCCCGGTCGGCGGCAGGTCTGCCGCCATTCCGGTAAAATGCCAATATTCTTCAATACTCACCATTAAATCTCAGGAGTCTATTCATGGCCCTAGTTTCCATGCGCCAGTTGCTTGACCATGCCGCCGAGAATGGCTATGGCATTCCCGCGTTCAATGTGAACAATCTCGAACAGGTGCAGGCCATCATGGAAGCAGCGGCTGAAACAGACAGCCCGGTGATCATGCAGGCCTCCGCAGGTGCTCGCAAATATGCGGGCGAGGGCTTCCTGAAGTACCTCATCCAGGCCGCGGTCGAGTCTTATCCCAATATTCCGGTCGTCATGCACCAGGATCATGGCCAGTCTCCCGCCATCTGTCAGGGCGCGATCAACCTGGGTTTTTCCAGTGTCATGATGGATGGCTCGCTCAAGGAAGACGGCAAGACCATTGCCGAATATGAATACAACCTCGATGTGACCCGCCGCGTGGTCGAGCTCGCGCACAAGGTCGGCGTGACGGTCGAAGGCGAGCTGGGCTGCCTGGGCTCGCTGGAAACCATGAAGGGCGACAAGGAAGACGGCCATGGCGCCGAGGGCACCATGACCATGGAGCAGCTGCTGACCGATCCCGAGCAGGCCGCCGACTTCGTCCGCCAGACCCAGCTCGACGCACTGGCCATTGCCATCGGCACCAGTCACGGCGCCTACAAGTTCACCCGCAAGCCTACAGGCGACATTCTGTCGATCAAGCGCATCAAGGAAATCCACCAGCGCCTGCCGAATACCCACCTGGTCATGCATGGCAGCTCCAGCGTGCCTCAGGATCTCCTTGCCGAAATCCGCGAGTTCGGCGGCGACATGAAGGAAACATACGGCGTGCCCGTCGAGGAAATCCAGGAAGCCATCAAGTTCGGCGTACGCAAGGTCAACATCGATACCGACATCCGTCTTGCAATGACGGGTGCGATCCGCCGGTTCATGGCTGAGAACCCGGGCAAGTTCGATCCGCGCGAATACCTCAAGCCGGCACGCGCCGCCGCCAAGGCCATCTGCGTGCAGCGTTACCAGCAGTTCGGCACGGCGGGCAATGCCGGCAAGATCAAGCCTGTGCCGCTGACGGACATGGCTCGCCGCTATGCCGCCGGAGAACTGGCCCAAGTTGTTCAATAAGCGGAAGCCCTAATTCTGACTCCCATCCCGCGCGGCGAATGTCCGGCGGGATGTTTTCTTTTCGAGGATACATCGTGGCGCAGGCCCTACATCAATCCACCATCAAATCGCTTCCCCTGCTGGGCCGCGGCAAGGTACGCGACATGTACGCGGTAGGCGACGACAAGCTGCTCATCGTTGCTTCCGACCGCATCTCCGCCTTCGATGTCATTCTCGACGATCCCATTCCGGGCAAAGGTCAGGTCCTCACCGAGCTGACCAATTTCTGGCTCGACAAGCTTGGCCATATCCTGCCCAATCATTCCACAGGCATTGCTCCCGAGGATGTGGTGGCGCCCGATGAGCGCGACCAGGTGGCAGGACGCGCCGTAGTGGTCAAGCGCCTCAAACCCATTCTTGTCGAAGCAGTGGCCAGAGGCTATCTGATCGGTTCGGGCTGGAAAGACTATCAGGCGACCGGCAGTATTTGCGGCGTCCGGCTGCCCGCTGGCCTGAAACAGGCAGGCAAGCTGCCCGAGCCTATTTTCACGCCGGCCGCCAAGGCGGAATTCGGCTCGCACGATGAAAACGTGGATTTCGATCATGTGGTGAAGCTGGTTGGCGGCGAGATGGCCGAGCAGATCCGTGACATTACGATCAAGCTGTACGCCGAGGCAGCGCGCTATGCCGCCGGCAAGGGCATCATCATTGCCGATACCAAGTTTGAGTTTGGCCTGGATGACGCCGGCCGCCTGCACCTGATGGATGAGGTCCTGACACCGGATTCATCGCGCTTCTGGCCAGCCTCCGAATATGCCGAAGGCATCAGCCCGCCTTCTTTCGACAAGCAGTTCGTGCGCGACTGGCTCGAGACCCAGCCCTGGGACAAGACGCCACCTGCGCCGCGCCTGCCCGCCGATGTGCTCGAGAAGACTGCCGCCAAATACCGCGAAGCCCTGACCCGCCTGATGGCCGCCTGACGCGGCCTCTGGCTGCACCATGAACGACGAGCCTGCCCGTGCGGGCTCCCATCCGAGTATTCCAATGAGCGTATCCACCTTTAGCACTGCAAATGGAGCCACTCCTGTGGCGGGCATCATCATGGGTTCCTCCAGCGACTGGGACATCATGAAGCATGCTGTCGCTATCCTGGAAGAATTCGGCGTTGCCTATGAAGCGCGTGTCGTTTCGGCACATCGCATGCCGCTGGACATGGCCGAATATGGTGCCCAGGCCGCCGGTCGCGGCCTGCGCGGCATCATTGCCGGCGCGGGCGGCGCGGCGCATCTGCCGGGCATGATGGCGGCCCTTACTCAGGTGCCGGTATACGGCGTGCCTGTGCCTTCGCGCTATCTGCGGGGCGAAGATTCCCTGCTGTCCATCGTGCAGATGCCGCGCGGCGTGCCGGTGGCCACTTTTGCCATTGGCGAGGCCGGGGCGGCCAATGCCGCCCTGCATCTGGTGGCCTGCCTGGCGACGACAGATCCGGCACTTGCCGAAAAGCTGGCCGCCTTCCGTGCCCGCCAGACCGAAGCGGCCCGTGCCATGGCCGTGCCGCCGCCCGCAGCAAGCTGATTCTTCCTTCCCATCTTCAAATACCTGCCTGACCATGCCAGATTCAGAAGCTCCGACCATGACCACGCGCCAAAGCGCAAGCCTCGCCGTTCACGGCGAGGTCAAGCGAGGCCATATCAATGCGGCGCCAAAGGCGCCCCTGCATTGTGGCGGAGAAGCTCCGGCCCCAAGGCCGGAGTTCTTCACTGATGCCTCCGTTACGTCTTATCTTGCGCCGGGAAACTGGCTTGGCATGATCGGAGGAGGCCAATTGGGCCGAATGTTCTGCCAGGCTGCGCAAAGCATGGGCTACAAGGTTGCGGTGCTGGATCCCGATGAGGCCAGCCCGACTGGCGCCGTTGCCGAGCAGCATATTCTGGCAGGCTATGAAAACGCGGACGGCCTGGCGCAGTTGGCCGCACGCTGCCAGGCGATCAGCACAGAGTTTGAGAACGTACCGGCAGGAAGCCTGGAGACGCTTGCGCGGAGCGCTTCCGTCAGCCCGGGCGCGCATGCCGTGGCGATTGTGCAGGACCGTATTCGCGAAAAGGCGTTTATCGCCAGCGCAGGTGTGCCTGTCGCGCCGCATGCCGCCATTCTGTCCGAAGACGATATCACCACCACGCCCGATGCCCTGTATCCAGGCATACTCAAGGTCGCGCGCCTGGGCTATGACGGCAAGGGGCAGGCGCGCGTGCGCAATCGCAATGAGGCGTTGGAAGCATTTCGAGGCTTCGCCGGCGCTGCCTGTGTGCTGGAAGCCATGTTGCCCCTGGACTACGAGATCTCTGTGGTGCTGGCGCGCGGGCAGGACGGCGCCATGGCCCTGTATCCGTCCGCACGCAATGAACATCGTGACGGCATTCTTGCCGTCTCCACGGTCGATGCGGCGCTTGAGGGCCAGGGGGGCGTGGACGAACACGCGGCACAGGCCGCTCGCAGTATTGCCCAGGCGCTGGGCTATGTCGGTGTCATGTGTGTCGAGTTCTTTGTGCTCAAAGATGGCAGCCTGGTCGCCAACGAGATTGCGCCCAGGCCTCACAACAGTGGCCACTACACCATGGATGCCTGTGCCTGCAGCCAGTTCGAGCAGCAGGTTCGGGCCATGGCCGGCCTGCCTTTGGGCGATACGGCCTGTCTTGCATCGGTTGTCATGCTAAACATCCTTGGCGATATCTGGTTCGACGCCGGGGGCGTGAAGCGCGAGCCAGACTGGCGCGCTGTCCTGGCGGTGCCAGGGGCCCGCCTGCATCTGTATGGCAAGGCCGAGGCGCGTCGCGGGCGCAAGATGGGGCATGTCAATATTGTGGGTGAAACCCTGGCCCAGGTTCGGGAGCGTACTTCGCGGGTGGCGAGCGCGCTGGGCATCGCATACGAAGGATGATCCATCATGAGCAGCGTCCCGTCCGATAAAGGCAGCCAAGTGGCAGAGGGAGCGCGCCGCCTGGCTGAAGGGCGGCTGGTCGCTTTCCCCACCGAGACCGTCTATGGCCTGGGCGCCGACGCCGAGAACCCGGCCGCCATCGCAGCTATTTATGCAGCCAAAGGGCGGCCCTCAAATCACCCTGTCATCGTGCATGTTGCGCCGGAAGCAGACCTTTCCTACTGGGCCTCTTCCATACCCGCCGAGGCGCGCGCGCTGATCCAGGCCTTCTGGCCTGGGCCGCTGACCCTGATTCTTCCGCGCGCAGACCATGTCCCGGCCGCCGTCAGCGGGGGACAGGACAGCGTGGGGCTGCGTTGCCCTTCGCATCCGGTGGCCCAGGCATTATTGCGTGAATTCGCGCGGCTCAAGCCTTCGGGGCAGGGCGGGGTTGCGGGACCGTCGGCAAACAAGTTCGGACAGGTGTCTCCCACACATGCAGCCCACGTGCGTGCCGAGTTCTCGAACCTGGGCCCGGACGAACTGCTGGTGCTCGAGGGCGGGCCTTCCCAAGTGGGGATCGAATCCACCATTATTGATGTATCCAGGCTGGATCGCGGCGTTGGGCCTGTATTGCTGCGGCCTGGCCATATTACGGCGCGGCAGCTGGCCGAGGTGCTGGGCATGGAGCCAACCCGCCCGGATGCAACCGCGCCGCGCGTATCGGGCTCGCTCAAGGCCCATTATGCGCCCCGAACACCGCTGAAGCTGATGAGCCGGGCCGCCATTGATGCGCTGTCGCAGTCTGCTTCCGGCGCAGTGGGCAGGTGTGTGGCTATTGTGTTTGGCGAGCCGCCCCGACAGGCGTCGTATTGCATAGAATGGCGCAGCCATGCTCCTGACGCGGCACTGTTTGCCAGGAATCTTTATGCGCTGCTGCGCGATCTGGATCAGGGCGGCTACGATCTCATTGTGATCGAACAGCCGCCACGAGAAGAAATATGGCGCGCCGTGAACGACAGGCTGGGGCGGGCGGCAGCCGCTTTCGAAAATCAGTAACGCGTCATACCCCCAGATATCGGGCCAGCAGTGCCGGCTGCCGCGATAGTTCGGCGCTGTCCTGTTCTTCGACCACCGCGCCTTTTTCCAGCACCACGCAGCGGTCTGTGTGCGCCAGCACCTTGCGGTAATTGCGGTCCACAATCAGGGTTGCGACGCCTGTTTCGCGTATGGCATGGATGATGCGCCAGATTTCCGCAATGATCAGCGGGGCCAGCCCTTCCGTTGCCTCGTCCAGTATGAGCACGTCCGGGTTGGTCATGAGGGCGCGGCCAATCGCCAGCATCTGCTGTTCTCCCCCTGATAGCTGTTGCCCGCCGTGGCCCAACCTTTCCTTCAGCCTCGGGAAGGTCTGCAGGATGCGATCGTACGTCCAGTCTCGCCGGCCCACGTAGCTCGGACGCGCCGCCACGAGCAGGTTTTCCCGTACATTGAGATTGGGGAAAATGCCTCGCCCTTCTGGCACATAGGCGATGCCGAGACGCGCAACCTGGTGGGGCGCGCGCAAGCCGTTTTTGCCGCGTATGGCGATCTGGCCTTGCGTGGGCGAGATGTGTCCCATGATGCTGCGGATCAGCGTGGTCTTGCCCATGCCATTGCGGCCCAGCAGGCCGACTGACTCGCCTGTATCGATCCGCAGGCCAACGCCGTGCAGGACATGGCTGGCGCCATAATGGACATGCAGTCCGGTAGCCTGTACAAGCGGAATCATGCGGCCTCCTCCCCGAGATAGGCGGTTTGCACCTGTGTGTCGTTCCGTATGCTTTGGGGATCGCCATGGGCGATCACGGCGCCGTTGACCATGACTGTGATCTCGTCTGAAATCCGGAACACCGCATCCATGTCGTGTTCGATCAGCAAGATCGCGTGGTCGGCCTTCAGGAACGACATCAGCGCCAGCATGCGGCCGGTTTCCTCGGCGCCCATCCCGGCCAGCGGCTCGTCCAGCAGCAGCACATCGGGGCATGTGGCCAGGCTCATGGCGATTTCCAGCTGACGCTTGCCGCCATGTGAAAGCAGGCCGGCCACGCGCTCGCGCTCTTTGTCCAGACCGGCCTGTGCCAGCGCGCGATCCGCAGCGTCGTTGCTTGCCCGGCAATGGCGTGCCGCGCTGTGCCAGCGCCAGAAATGCTGGTGCCTGGCCTGGGCTGCGATGCGGCAGTTTTCATGCACGGTCAGCGATGGGAATATGGTTGTGCGCTGGTAGCTGCGGCCCATTCCGGCCTGCGCACGGCGAGGCTGCGACCAGGCGGTGACATCCTGATCCCGCAAAAGAATGCTGCCTGCATCCGGTGCCAGCTCGCCTGCCAGCACGCTGACAAGTGTGGACTTTCCGGCGCCATTGGTGCCGATCACGGCGTGCACGGCGCCGCGCTTCAGCTCCAGCGATACGTCGTCTATCGCGGTCAGGCCGCCAAACCGCCGGGTGATGTTGCGAGCCGAGAGCAGGGCTTGTGTCATGACATGTCCTTTACAAAACAGGCGCTGCGGGTGTGGCCTTGCCCTTGTTCGGGCGTGAGCGGCGAAGCTCAGGCAGGCCGGCAAGCCCGCGAGGCAGCAGGGCAACCAGTGCGATGATGGCAAGCCCGAAGGGCAGGTGCCAGTGGGTGGCGAAATCGCCGAGCAAGGCTTGCGACTGGAACAGCTCCTGCAACAGTGTCAGAGCCACAGCGCCCAGGATGGCGCCCCACAGGCGGCCGGTACCCCCCAGGATCACCATCAGCAAAACAAGGCCGGACTGCTCCCAGGCCAGCAGTTCCGGGTTGACGAAGCCATCCTTGGCTGCATACAGGAAGCCCGCTACGCCTGCCAGGCCACCCGCAACGATATAGGCGACCAGCTTGTAGCCATAGGTCGAAAACCCTGCCGCGCGCATACGTTGCTCATTGACGCATATGCCCGTCAGGGCTGCGCCATATCGCGAGCGCATGAGCATGGCCAGGAACGCCCAGGTCAGCAGCAGACAGGCAAGTGTGAACAGATAGAACACGTAAGGGTTGTCGATGTTCAGCAATACCAGCCCGCCCAGCCGGAGCTCAGGGCGGAAATAGAGATAGATTCCATCCGTGCCGCCACCCACCGATGTGTCATGGAATACGTAATAGGCCATCTGGGCAAATGCGAGTGTCACCATGATGAAATAGATGCCGCGAGTCCGCAGGGCCAGCGCGCCAGTGAGGCCGGCGTAGATCATGGCGCCCAGCATTGCGCCGGGCAGTAGCCAGAACATATTCCCTGCGCCCGACTCGGGTGCGAACAGGGCGACGAAATAGGCTGCGATTCCAAAAAAAGCCGCATGCCCCAGGCTGGCCAGCCCGACGCCGCCCACGAGCAATTGCAGGCTCAGGGCGAACAGGGCATAGATCATGATTTTGATGGTCAGCCCCGTGTAGTAGTCGGATAGCGTCAGGGGCAGCAGCGCCGCCGCGCCGATCAATGCCGTCAGGGGCAGCAGGGTGCGCAGGTTTATATGCATGAGGGTCAGCCTTGGCGGAACAGCCCTTCGGGCCTGAAGAGGAGGACGGCGGCCATCAGCAGGTACACCATGACACCTGCTGCCGCCGGAAAGAACACCTGGCCAAACGTATCGACAAAACCTACCAGCATGGCTGCCACGAATGCCCCGCGAATGGAGCCTATGCCGCCGATGACAACAACGACAAAGCAAATGATAAGGACGGCATTGCCCATGCCAGGGTAGACGGAGGACACCGGTGCGGCCACGGCGCCGGCCAGCGCGGCAAGGGCCACGCCAATCGCAAACACAATGCGGAACAGCCTGTTGATGTCTATGCCCAGGGAGTCGGCCATCTCGCGGTTGCTTGATCCCGCACGTATCATCATGCCCAGCCGGGTACGGGCCAGCACCCAGTACATCAGCCCAGCCACAAGAATGCAGACTGCTGAGATGAAGAGGCGGTAGCTGGGATAAGTCATGACGTCGCCCAGGGGAATGGAGCCCTGCAGCCAGTCGGGCAGTGGCACGCCGTGTACGTCGTTGTCTATGATCAGGGTGCGCAGCTCTTCGAAAACCAGGATCAGGCCATAGGTCATGAGAACTTGCTGCAGATGGTCCCGGTGATACAGGAAGCTGTAGAAAGCCCATTCGAGAAAGTAGCCCATGAGGGTGGCCAGGGCGACACAGGCCAGCAGAGTCGCAATGAAGCCTGCGCCGAGATGCTGGGCAATGAGCGGCTGCAGGGCAAACGCCATATAGGCGCCCACCATGTAGAAGCTGCCATGGGCAAGGTTGATGATGCCCATGATGCCGAAGATGAGCGTCAGCCCGCTGGCCACCAGGAACAGCAGCAGGCCGTATTGCACCGCATTGAGGCACTGGATGAGAAAAATAGCCGGATCCAAGATATGGTCCTCCCGGGTTCGGGTGCGAGACATGCCCGGCGCGCAGCTGAATGCAGGGCGCCGGACTGTCTGGCCGGAAATTACAGTTTGCAGCCTCGGGCCGGATCGGCCAGCGCCTTGACGGCCACGCCGATGTCCTGGTTATGGCCGCCCTGGACTTCACGCAGATAGATGTCCTGAACCGGGTTGCCGGCCTTGGACAGCGTGAACTTTCCGCGTGGGCTGTCTATCGTGGCGGATCGGATGGCGGTGCGCAGTTCATCCTTCCTGGATACGTCGCCATTGACGGCCTTCAGGCCGGCTTCCAGCATCTGGGCCGCATCGTAGCCCTGCACTGCATAGACATCAGGCGCCATGCCGGGGTATTGCTTCTCGTAGCTGGCGCGGAAGGCGTTGTCGCGCGGGGTGTCGAGCCCGTCCGCATAGTGCAGCGTGGTCCAAATGCCCTTGGCCGCGTCGCCCTGCGCCTCCAGCGTGCCATCGGTCAGAAAGCCGCTGCCCAGCAGCGGTATGGTTTTGTTCAGGCCGGCTGCGGCATAGTCCTGCACGAACTTGACCGCGCCGCCGCCGGCAAAAAAGGTGTAGACCACATCAGGCTTGGTCGCTGCGATCTGTGTGAGCAGCGGCTGGAACTCGACTTTGGGAAAGGGCAGGGTCAGGTTTTCGACAACCTTGCCGCCTGCCTTTTCAAACGATTCCTTGAAGCCGTCGGTGGACTCCTTCCCCGCGGCATAGTTCCAGGTGATGGTGATGGCAGTCTTGTAGCCTTTCTCTGCCGCCACAGGCCCCATTGCATAGCCAGGCTGCCAGTTGGAGAAGGAGGAACGAAAGATGTTTTTGCTGCAGAGCGGGCCGGTAATGGCGTCCGCGCCCGCATTGGGAATGATCAGGGTCGTATCGGAGCCTTTCGCAGCCTTGGCCAGCGCCATGGCCACGCCGGAATGGACGGTGCCGATCAGGATGTCGACCTGATCGCGCTTGATGAGGCGGTTGGCGTTTTCAGGGGCCTTGGCAGGGTTGGACTCGTCATCCACCTTGAAATATTCAAGGTCCTGGCCGGCCAGCTTGCCCCCCTGTTCCTCGACATAAAGACGAAAGCCATTCTCGATGGCTTCGCCGAGTTTGGCATAGGTGCCGCTGTACGGCAGCATGAATCCTACCTTGACACCCGCGCTGGCCGTGCCAGTTCCCAGCGCCAGCAGCGCCGCGAGCGTACCGCAGGTCGTGATCTTTTTCATTGTTGTCTCCTCCTCGTTTCTTTATATGGGAAAGGTGCTGCTCAGATTAGGGGTTTGTTGAGGGATCGGATCATCGCTGTCACTTGTGCGATTACCGCTGCGGGCTGGTCTCTATGCGGGGAATGGCCGCAGTTTTCCAGGATGTTGACTCGGGTTTGCGGCGTGTTGCGCTGAATGCTTTCGACCTGCCGCAGCGTGCCGTATTCGTCATTCCTGCCCTGAATGACGAGCACCGGACAGCGTATGCCTGCGAGGTTTTGCTCGATATTCCAGCTGCGGAAGGCGGGGTCCAGCCAGATATCGTTCCAGCCCCAGAAGGCGGAGTCCACATCATCGTGGTAGCGCGCCAGCCTTTCGCGCAGATCGGCATTCAGGTAAGCCTCACGGGCTTGCTCGATATTGTCGATGGTGATGTCTTCGACAAAAACATGCGGAGCGGCGGCGGCAACGCCGCATACGCGGTCTGGATACATGGCTGCATAGAGCAGAGCGATGGATGCGCCGTCGCTGTGCCCGAAAAGCACTGGACGCTCGCCTTCCAGCCCGAGTGCCTGGAACAGCGCCGGCAGGGCTTCGCGGGCCTGGGCCTGCATGAAATCAAGCGGCCATTTTTCTTCATGCGGCCTGGGTGTGCTTGCTCCATAGCCATACCGCGAGAAGACCAGGCCTCGGCAGCCTGCGGCGGCACAGACCTGTTCCGGCCAGCCCTTCCACATCGCGACAGATCCCAGGCCCTCATGGAGGAAAACCAGCAGACTCTGGCCCCGGTCATGGGCTTCGATCCATTGGTACTCTATCTCCAAGGGGCGGCCCTGGAACTCGATGCTGGCCAGCGCGGGGGCGAAGGTCGCTTTCATGTCGATATGGTTTCGTTGAGCTGCCGAAGCCTGAAACGCTGTATCTTGCCCGTTGCCGTCTTGGGCAGCTCTTCCAGGAAGTGGATAGTGCGGGGATACTTGAACGGAGCCAGCTGCTGCTTCACATACTGCTGCAGCGCGCGCTCGAGTCCTGAGTCGGCTTCAACACCATCGCGCAACACCACATACGCGGTTGTCTTGACCAGCCCTTCATCGTCGGGCACGCCGATCACAGCGGCTTCCAGCACCGACTCGTGCTGTATCAGGGTATTCTCGACCTCCACTGGCGAGACGTATTGGCCGCTGACCTTGATCATGTCGTCGCTGCGGCCTGCATAGGTGTAATAGCCGTCGTCATCGCAGCTGTATTTGTCGCCGCTCTTGAGCCACTGGCCCCTGAACGTATCGGCGGATTTCTCGCGGTTGTTCCAATACATCAGCGCGCTGCTTGGCCCCTTGATATACAGGTCGCCTATGGCTCCCGGAGGAACAGGCTGGCCCTGCTCGTCGCGCAGCTGAACCTCATAGCCCGGCACAGGCTTGCCTGTCGTGCCGTAGCGCAACTCGCCGGGCTGGTTCGACAGGAAGATGTGCAGCATCTCCGTCGAGCCTATGCCGTCCAGGATGTCAGCGCCGAAATGCTGCCTGAAGCGGTCGCCGAGATCCCTGGGCAATGCCTCGCCCGCTGATGCGCAAATGCGGATGGCAACCTGCTCGCGCGCCGGCAGTGCGGGCGAGGCCAGCATGCTTGCATACAGCGTGGGCACACCGCAGAACACGGTCGGGCGGTGTTCGACCAGGCGGCGGAACACTGCTTCCGGCGTGGGCCTTTCATCCATCAGTATTGTG